>Ga0194137_10001060_pt1 | contig 17371 bp, 17 predicted proteins | sample TARM_MetaG_T3_14_FD_134025 | JGI IMG/M metagenome (GOLD analysis project Ga0194137, IMG submission 134025) | Freshwater microbial communities from Pennsylvania, USA, analyzing microbe dynamics in response to fracking - TARM_MetaG_T3_14 (version 2) | ecosystem: Environmental > Aquatic >... | reverse complement strand
GTATGGAGACAAAGCGAAAAGGCAGCTGCATCGCAGCTGCCCGCTTTTTATTTTTTTCGGCGGTTCTCATCGACGAACAGCTCGCCTTTGTGGTCGATCGTGCAGAAGAACACCTGATTCCACTCCGTAAGCCCTCTTTTGCGAAGCTGCTGCTTCAGCCAGAGACGGTTTTTTTCCAGCTTCTCCAGATTATAATCCATGACTCTGCCATCCATGATGAGCGGAACCGGCAGCGTTTCGAATCGATAAGCCGAAGGAAACGTTATGTCGCTTGACGATGAATCCTGCTGCTCATTGTTCTTGTCTTGCTTGTCTTGCTTGTCTTGCTTGTCTTGCTTTCCATGCTTTCCCTGTTTTTGTTCTCCGCCGGAAGAGCTTCCCTGTCCGCTTTGCTGCTGCCCGCTTTGCTGGTTCTGCTGGCCTTGTTGTCCTTGCTGGCTCTGGCCGGAAGACTGGGACTGGCTTTCCTTCGGGATGACGGACAGCTTGCCGCTCGTCTCGAGAATCGCGAATTCCACGTCCGCCACCCTCGCAACCTGGTTTTCCCTCAGCTGAAGCATGAGATCGTCCAGGTTGTAGCGCTGTTTCTTCATTTCCTTCTGATTGAGCTTGCCGTCGGCGATAATGACGCTGGGCTTGCCGTCGAACAGCAGCCGGAGCTTGCGGTTTTTCAGGCCGATATAAGCAATCAGCACCTGAATGATCATCAGCACGGCCATCGGAACGATGCCCTCGATAACCGGCCGTTTCGTATCCTCGATGACAAGAACCGCAATTTCGGCAATCATGAACGAGATGACGAGGTCGAACACGCTCATTTTGCCGATTTCCCGCTTTCCCATCAATCTCATGATCAGGAACACGACAAAATAAATCAGGACGGTCCGCAGCAGCAGCGACCCATATTCCATGCTTTCGCCCCCCTTGGCCCAATCATCAAGCGTCAGATGGTATTGTCGCCCCCCCTGTCCGCAGCCATGCACAGCATGACGCAATGAAATGTTGGCAATAAAGGCGAAACGAGGATTTGTCCTTCCCATCGGCAGGGCTGTACTAATTCCGGCGGCTTGACCATATGGTGAACTAAATACCATACCATCACTGGAGGGTGATTCCCGCATGAACCCCATTAAAAATGTGCAAAAAGTGCGTATCGGCTCCCCCATGCTAGGAGGGCTGGCTTACTCCGGCTTATGGCTCGCTCTGGGAGCCCTGCTTCTGTCGCTCATGCTGTACGCGGGAAATCTCAGCGAGGATTCGCTTCCGGCCTGGGCGCTTGGCATTCACGGCACCGCTTCCCTGTGCGGAGGCTTCACGTCCGGCAAGCGCAGCGGAGCCAAAGGCTGGTACCATGGCGGCCTGCTCGGTCTCGTTTACGGCCTTCTGGTGCTCGTGATCGGCTTTCTGGCAGCCGATGCAGGCATGTCGTCCAAAACCGGCATCCTTTTCCTCATCGTCGCTCTCGCAGGCGCATTCGGGGGCATGATCGGCGTCAATCTGCGGAAATGACCCCCTGTGTAAACTTGTCTCGGGTATGCTATACTTGTTCTCGGTAATCGAACTGGTAAACATCTGGAACTGTCATCTTCCGGTGTATCAGGGGCAAGCTTAGGGGGAACCATAGTGGCAATCTTGACATCCATGAATCAAATTACGCTGTACACGGTGCTGACGTCCGCCGTATTGATCAGTTTCGGAACCGGCCGCAATCCGCTGCGCGCCGCAGGCGTCTTTGCCCGCAATCTAGCCGTCAATCCCAGATACTTGCTGCTGTTCGGCTCGCTGCTCGCCATCCTCTTCATGAACAAGCTCGAGCTGATCATCGAAAGCAAGATGAAGCATCAGACCGACTTCACCCCATTTGTCCAGCGGCTCGAAGGCGGCTTTGTGGAAGGATTCCAGCAGCTGTTCCATGCCGCATGGCTGACGCCGGTGCTGGCCTTTTTCTACGTTGTCGTCTTCCAGTCGCTGCTGGTCGCATCGCTCGCTGTCTACATGTACCGCGACAAGACCGGACGGCAATTCTCCGCGACCTGCTACGCGATCATGCTCAACTACCTGATTGCGATTCCTTTTTATTTGTTCATGCCCGTCAAGGAAGTTTGGGCCTATAATCCAAACGTTCATTTTTATATGCTGGAGGCTTTTCCGGCTTTTGAAACGGTATACCGCGGCTTGTCCGGCCTGGACAACTGTTTCCCGAGCCTTCATACTTCCATCTCCGTGACGCTTGCCTTGCTGGGAGCCCGTTCCGGCATCAAGCGCTGGGCCTGGCTGACCGGCGTGACGGCGGCAATCATTATTTTCACCATCTTCTATATGGGCATCCACTGGCTGACCGATATGCTCGGAGGCCTCTGCCTGGCGACCTTCGCCGTGTACATGGGCTACAAGCTGGCGGATTTGAAATCGCTGGCCAAACCAATTCCGTCCGTTCATCCTTCACGCTGAACTCCTTCCCGGCGTTGAATCGCTCCCCCTTCCGGCAATAGCGCAAAAAAAGAGCCTTCGCGGCTCCTTTTTTTTGCCTTTACGGCTGACTCAGCAGCTTTTGCTCGTGCCGGCCCCAATGAGGCTGCGTTCCGTCCTCATCCACAAATCCGTAACGTTCCGACAGCTCCCATGAGCTAAGATGCCATCCCGACAAGCTTCCCTTCCCGGGGTCGGCCGCCAGACAGGCCAGCGCCCTGCCTACATAAAGCGGTGTCTCCGATTGAAGAAAATTAGGATCCTTCTCGCCGGCGTCTCTCCAGTTCGCTTCCGTCACGCCGAAATGGGCCAGCATCTCCTCCGAGCGCAAAAATCCCGGGGTCAACGAAACCGCGCAAATTCCATATGGCTTCAGCTCCTCGGACAGCCCTGCAGCCATATGGATTCCCCATATCTTGGACAAGCTATAGGGCAGATTGCCCCGATACTTGTAGTCGACGCCGTCGGTTATTTCCGCAAGGAGGCCGGACTCGCTGCGGATGAGCAGAGGCATCGCGTAATGTGCCGTCATGTAATGGGTGTCGAGCACTCCGTGCTGCATCGCCAGCCCATCCTTCAGCGGTGACGCCCAGAAAGGCTTGCCCCAATGAGTCAGCCTTTCTCCTCCCCAACTATCGTTCACGAGGATATCCAGACGTCCATGGGCCATTTCGATCCGCTTCATCAGCGCCTCCACTTCCTCCGGCACCGAATGGTCGACTCGGACAGCAATCCCGATACCGCCGCGGCTTTCAACCCTTTCAGCGGTTTCCTCGATCGTCTCCTTGCGTCCGATGGGGGAAGAGGACATTCGCGTCGTCCGCCCTGTCACGTATACCGTCGCACCGGCTTCTCCGAGCGCCATCGCGATTCCGCGGCCGGCTCCCCTCGTTCCTCCGGCTACGAGGGCAATCTTGTCCTTCAACGGCTTGTTCTGCGTCATGAACCATCTCTCCTTTTCAATAGGGGCCGCTCAGCGGCACTAAGTTCAGGTATAATCATATAGTGCCATACACGACATCCTCTGTCTTGTAGGATGAACCATCCATTGTAGGAGGTCTGTTCCATGCGCGGAGACCGGCTGCTTGCCATCCTGCTGACGCTCCAGGCCGAAGGAAAGCTGTCGCAGCGGGAGCTTGCCCGAAGGCTGGAGGTGTCCGAAAGAACGATTCAAAGGGATATGGATGCCTTGGGCTCGGCGGGGATTCCAGTCGTATCCGAACGGGGAAGCGCCGGCGGCTGGAGGCTGATGGAGGGGTACCGAACGGATGCCACCGGCATGACCGGAGAGGAATGGAAAGCTCTCCTCCTGTCGGCGGGCAGCCGGGCGGCCCGCGACCTCGGTCTGGCGGATGCGCTCGACTCGGCGCTTCTCAAGCTGCGGGCGGCGGGGATGCCGGGCAAGCCTGCCGTCGCCGCGAGCCTGTCCTCCAAGCTTCATGTCGATGCGGACGGCTGGCATGAATGCCGGGAGCCGCAGCCGAAGCTCGCCCTCTTGTTCGAAGCCGTCCTGACCGAACAGCGGATCGAAGCTTATTATGAATCGCGGAACGCCCCTCAGGCTGCCTCCCCGCGCTGCCTGATGCCGCTCGGTCTCGTCATGAAGGGGAGCGCCTGGTATTTGGCGGCCAGCGAGGGAGATGCCGTTAAAAGCTTTCGGACATCCAAGCTGTCGGATATCCGCTTGACGGGAGAGCCCTTTGAGCGTCCTGCCTCATTCAGCCTGGCGGCGTGGTGGCGGACTTCAGTGAGCCGCTTCCTTGAAGGGCTGCCTTCCACTCTTGTTCGATTGAAGGCTTCTCCGGATGCCATCGACAGGCTGCAAAAAATGAGATATACGCGGATTGTAGGCGCCTATTCCCCTGAAAGCGAGGCGGCTTCGGCAGAAAGGGAGGAGACGGAAGCAACCCCCGTCTTGAAGCTCGTCGACGTCCGCTTCGATACGCTGGACTATGCGGCCGGCGTCGTGCTCTCGCTCGCACCCGCCGTCGAGGCTGTCGATCCTCCGGAGCTGCGGCAGCGGGTATGCGAGCTCGCCGAAGCAGCTCTGGAGATGCACCGCAACGCATAAAAAAACCCTTTGGAGAGCTGCTCTCCGAAGGGTTTTTGGAGCGTCGGGCTGCTTAAAGCGTGCCTTCAGGATCCACTTTGTCGCTTTTGACTTCAAGCTTTTCTTCCGTCTTGGCTTCGACAGGAGCCGGAGCGCTGTTCAGGACGGATGCGATGGCGCTGCGTTCGAACGTCACTCTCGTCGTATCGTTGACGCGCAGAACGACCGTGTCGTCGGTCAGCTCCACGATCGTGCCGTGCATGCCGCCGATGGTCGCGATTTTGTCGCCTTTCTTGAGCGAGCCGAGCAGGGCGTTGCGCTGCTTTTGCTTCTTCTGCTGAGGACGGATCAGAAGGAAGTAGAAGACGATGAACATGAGGCCGAACATGAGCAGCATGGACATGCCGCCACCGCCGGCGCTACCGGAAGCCAGAAACATAGGTGTATACCCCTTTCAATATCGGAACGAGATTCTGGTTAAAACCCTTTGTCGTTGTCATGCAGGCCGTATTGGGTGAAGAATTCGTCCCGGAAATCAAGCAGCCTGTCCTCCATGATCGCCTGGCGCACGCCGCGCATCATCTCCAGCAGGAAATGCAGGTTATGGTAGGTCGTCAGCCTGATGCCGAACGTCTCGTCGGCCTTGATGAGATGCCGCAGATAAGCGCGGGAATAATTGCGGCAGGTGTAGCAGCCGCATTCCGGATCAAGCGGTCCGAGGTCCTCCGCGTACTTGGCATTGCGGATGTTCACCCGTCCTCCGCTCGTCATCGTCGTGCCGTTGCGGGCAATGCGGGTCGGAAGCACGCAGTCGAACATGTCGACTCCGCGAATCGCTCCTTCGAGAAGCGCGTCGGGAGATCCGACGCCCATCAAATAACGCGGCTTGCCTGTCGGCAGGAGCGGAATCGTCTCCTCCAGCACCTCATACATGAGATGCTTCGGTTCCCCGACGCTCAAACCACCAATAGCATACCCCGGGAAATCCATGGAAGTCAAATCCGCCGCGCTCTGCTTGCGCAGGTCGGCATGCATGCCTCCCTGGACGATCGCGAACAGCCCTTGGTCCTGCGGACGGGCATGGGCTTTGAGGCAGCGCTCCGCCCAGCGGGTCGTCCGCTCGAGCGAGTTTTTGATGTATTCGTATTCGGCCGGATACGGAGGGCACTCGTCGAACGCCATCATGATATCGGAGCCGAGCGAGTTCTGGATCTCCATCGCCTTCTCCGGCGACAGGAACAAGCGGTCGCCGTTGAGATGGGAGCGGAATTCGACGCCTTCCTCGGTGATCTTGCGCATGTTGCTCAGCGAGAACACCTGGAAGCCGCCGCTGTCCGTCAGAATCGGGCGGTCCCAATTCATGAACTTGTGCAGGCCGCCGGCATTGCGGATCAGGTCGTGGCCCGGACGGAGCCACAGGTGATAGGTGTTGCTGAGAATGATATGGGCGTCCATTTCCTTGAGCTCTTCCGGGCTCATCGTCTTGACGGTAGCCTGGGTGCCGACGGGCATGAACGCCGGCGTCTCGATGACGCCGTGAGGGGTATGGACGCGGCCGAGCCGCGCCCCGGATTGCTTGCATACTTTGATCAGTTCGTAAGTTACAGCCACAGTTCACTCTTCCATTCCTAGTAGATAAACATCGCGTCGCCGAAGCTGAAAAACCGGTACTTCTCGTTGACTGCCTCTGCATAGGCGTGCAGGACATGCTCGCGCCCGGCAAGCGCGCTGACCAGCATGACCAGCGTCGACTTGGGCAGATGGAAATTCGTCAGCAGGGCGTCGACAGCCCGGAACTCATATCCGGGATAAATGAAAATATCCGTCCAGCCGCTGCAAGCCTGAAGCCCGTCCGGATACCGCTGAGCCGCTGTCTCCAGCGTGCGGGCCGACGTGGTGCCGACGGCAACGATTCGGCCGCCGCGTTCCTTGGCGGCGCGGATCATCGCGGCGGATTCCTCGCTGAGCTCGTAATACTCGGAGTGCATCACATGCTCTTCAATCGTGTCCGTGGACATCGGCCGGAATGTGCCGAGACCGACATGAAGCGTCAGCGGAGCGATTCCGACTCCCCTATCCCGCAGCTCCTGGAGGAACTGCTGCGTGAAATGCAGCCCCGCGGTCGGAGCCGCTGCGGATCCCGCCTGGCGGGAATAAACAGTCTGATACCGCTCCCGGTCGTCCAGGCGTTCCTTGATATACGGCGGCAGCGGCATCTCGCCCAGTCTGTCCAGCAGCTCCTGGAATATTCCGCTGTACTGGAACCGGACGATGCGTCCGCCCATATCGCCTTCGCTTTCCACGACTGCGCGCAGCAGCGGCTCGCCGCCTTCGCCGGCGCCGAAAGCGATGACCGTGCCGGCCTTCAGCTTCTTGGCCGGCTTCGCCAGCGTCTCCCAGCAATCGCCTTCGAGCTGGCGGAGCAGCAGCAGCTCCGCCTTCGCTCCGGTATCCTCCTTGACGCCTAGCAGGCGGGCGGGAAGCACGCGGCTATCGTTGACGACCAGCGTGTCTCCCTCGCGCAAATACTGCTTCAGATCCGTGAACCGATGATGGGCGATCTCTCCCGTGCGCTTGTCCAAAGCGAGCAGGCGCGAGGAGGTCCGGTCCGTCAAAGGGGTCTGGGCGATCAGCTCTTCCGGCAGGTGAAAATCATAATCTTCTACGTTCATGGCTTCAGCTTCCGTCCTTAGCGAGTTCAATCTCTTTGTAGTAGTATTTCAGAATGCGTTGGTAATCATACCCGGTATCGGCCAGGCCCTTGGCGCCGTATTGCGACATTCCGAGGCCGTGCCCGTTGCCGGTTCCCCGGATGAGCCACGTCTGCGAAGCGGAGACGGGCCGGATGGCTCCGGAGGCGTTCATGACCGTCAGGCCCGCTCCGCCCGATGGCGATGCTTTGGCTCCGCCGGCTCCCAGCACTTGGACGGCGGCTCCCGTTTCCTTGACCGCCGAGGCGCCGCCGGCGCCGAGAAGCGACACCTGCCCGGCCGGCTCGATGGCGAACCGCGTGCTCGGCAAGCTGCCAAGCGCGGTGCGCAGGGAGTCCGGATACTTGACCGGAACGGCTTTGCCGTTCACGTTCACCTGCATGACCCGCCCTGAAGGTCCGCGCGAGGCGACCTCCAGCGACTGAATCGGTCCCGATACGGCCGAGGTCGTCTTGCCCTTCATGGCATCCAGCAGCTGGGCCGAGGTGAACGGGCCGCGCATCCAGTTGAATTCATTGGACTGCGCGACTGTCTCCAGCACCGTCACCTTAGCCCCGGCGTCCAGCTTGTCCACCGGATTCACGCCGTCCTGGATGAGAGGCAGCGGCCTCACATTGGTAGCGGCGGACTTGATGCGCGCGATGACAGCCCCGGCTGCGTTCTTCTCGCCGGTCAGGTCAGCCGTGTCGGACCGGATGAAGCCGGTGCCGCCGCTCGGAGCCATGACCCGGTACCATTTGAACAGGCCGTTCTCGGAAGAATCGTCCGGGCTTTGGACCGGAGCCAGATACGGCACCTTGCTTCCCCATACTTCGGATGGATCCGCTGTATACCCTCCGGCGCTGGAAGAGAATACCGCCTCGACAGGCTTGCCCCCGCTGAGCATGACCTGCCCCTTGGTATCGTCGACCGCCTTGATGGTCGTCGCCTTCTCGGAGGCGACACCGTTGTACGCCTGGCTGAGCGTCGTGTCGACGACCTGGGCGATGCCGAAGCCGGTCCCCTGGTAGACGGCGTACGAGCGGGCGGCCACGGCTTGCGCCTTGAGCGCCTCGATCGGCCAGGAGCCGGGCATTTCCCCGCCGACGACGGAATACAGATACTGCTCGAACGGAAGCTCGTTGATGACGGCAAGAGCGTTGTTGTAGCTGCTTAACTCGAACTGGCCTCTGTATGTACGGGCGTAGCGCTCGGCAAGTTTCACGCCTTGGGTCGAGGACGGCAACACGACAGCCTTCGTGCCCGCCGGGAAAGTCAGCAGCATGCCGGGCGCCGCTTCCTTCTGGGTGACGGACAAATCCCTCCGCTGCAGCAGATAATCGCCCGCCGCAGCCTGCTTCAGCCCGGCCGCCTCCGCGATTCCGGCCAGCTTGAGCTTCACGGCTTCCAGCGAAGCGCTGTCCGCCGCCGCTCCCACCATGACGGAATAACGGGTTCCGGAATCCGATGGGCGCAGCGCAAGGAATGTATCCGTTCCGGAAGCGCTGAACGAGGCCATCGCGAGCCGCGCCTCCTGCTCGGACGCGTACGCGGCCGTCTCCAGGTGAAGCGGTCCGCGCACGGAGGCGCCGCCGCCGAATGCCTTCACCGTCGCGTTCGCGTTCCATTTGGCAAGAGCGGTCCCTGCCGCAGCCGCAGAGGAGTAGGAGCCTTCCGACACTTGGTAGGAAGTGCCGCCCCCGCGGTCCACCGCCTCCAGCACGGCGTTTCCTCCGGCAGTCTGCACGGCTTTGAATACTGCCAGCGCGGCCGCGAAGGAGCTGTTCTCTCCCAGCAGGACGGAATAGTTCTCCACGGCTACCCGGGCAGTCGCGCCGCCGACAGCGAAAGCCAGAGGTTTGGCCGTTCCCCCTTGGCTGACGCCGATGGCTATCCCGCCGTCGGAGCTGAACGTTGCGGCCGGAATCGACAGCGTATATTTGTTCGGTACGGTGATGAACAAGCCGACGCGAATCGTGTCCATGACCTCGATCCCGTCCGCTTCCGCCTTGGGAGGCAAGTAGAGGCAGCCGCCCAGAACGGCGGCTGCCAGCAGGCCTTTGGGGAGAATTCGGGCTATCGGTCTGTTCATGGTTCTCTCCTTCCGTGTGCTCCGCCGGCTCGCGGCCGTCGGCCGGCGTGCAGGCGGGCACCTTACAGGGTCTTGTCGGTACGGTCCTCGGGGGGAATGCGGCATCCATCCGGGGAACAGGCTTCGTCCGCCTTCCCGAACCAGTCATAGCGGCGTTTGGCGATGTAGCGATAAATCCGGTCTCCAAGACGGCTCATGCCCGGCAGCCGGTACAGCCAGCCTGCCGGACCGAAGCCAGGAACCGTGCGCAGGATGCGCACGACGGCGTCGCTGCCCGCATACAAGCGCCCTGCGCCGTCAACGACATGCATCCTGTCCCTCAGCGCTTCCGCGTCGATGTCCAGTAACCGCTCGGCGGCCCGGCCCTGGAGCCGGTCCAGATTCTGCAACGGAACAAACTTCAGCTCCGCCCGCGAGCCCAGTCGGCCCAGCCTGTCGACCGAGGCGAGGCAGAGGTTGCACTGGCCGTCGTAGATGACGGTGAGCGCGCTGTCTTCAGCGGCTCCGGACCGTTGCTCCTTCATCGGCGGATCCTCCCTTAGGCCATGCGGCTTGTCTGCCGCGGCCATTATTCCGGTACGGGCAAGCCCAGATGGCGGTAGGCAAGAGGAGTGACGACACGCCCTCGCGGAGTCCGCTGCAGGAAGCCGATCTGCATGAGATACGGCTCGTACACATCCTCGATCGTCTGGCTTTCCTCGCCGATCGTCGCTGCGATCGTGTCCAGGCCTACGGGGCCGCCGCGATAGTTGGCGATCATCGCCTGCAGCATCTTGTGGTCGATCCGGTCGAGTCCGAGCGGATCCACCGCGATCAGCGACAGCGCCTGCTGGGCGAGCTCGTTCGTAATGATGCCGTTGCCGCGGACCTGCGCGAAATCGCGAACCCGCTTGAGCAGCCGGTTGGCGATCCGCGGCGTTCCCCGCGAGCGCAGTGCGATCTCGGAGGCCGCATCGCCGACCATGCCGACCTCCAGAATCTCGGCGGAGCGGGAGATGATGAACGCCAGCTCGTCCGTGCCGTAATACTCCAGCCTGCTGACGACTCCGAAGCGGTCGCGCAGAGGGGCGCTGAGCAGCCCGGCGCGGGTCGTGGCTCCGATCAGCGTGAACGGGGGCAGGTCAAGCCGCACGGAGCGCGCGCTGGGACCTTTGCCGATCATGATGTCCAGGCAGAAATCCTCCATCGCCGGGTACAGCACTTCCTCCACGGAGCGGTTCAAGCGGTGGATTTCGTCGATGAACAGCACATCGCCCTCCTGCAGGTTCGTGAGCAGGGCGGCCAGATCTCCCGGACGCTCGATCGCCGGGCCGGAGGTCGTGCGCAGGTTGACGCCGAGCTCGTTGGCGATGATGTTCGAGAGAGTCGTTTTGCCGAGTCCCGGCGGGCCGTAGAGCAGCACATGGTCGAGAGCCTCCTTGCGGAGCTTGGCCGCCTCGATGAATACCTTGAGGTTGTCCTTCACCTGGGACTGGCCGATGTACTCGGCGAGATACCTCGGACGCAGGCTGTATTCGACAGCCTGGTCCTCCATCATCAGATTGGCGGAAATGATGCGATCGTCTTCCATGCAAAACCTCCCTTTCCGCTATCCCTTGAACAGCTGCTGCAGCGCCCGCTTCATGAGCGCGTCCACGGTCTCTCCGGGCTGCTGCGAGCCGCCCATGCCCGCCCAGGCGCGGTCCAGCTCCGACGCCGTATAACCGAGGGCTCCGAGGGCTTCCCTCGCCTCGCCCCAGCTGTCCTCGCCGGCGGCGGCGACTGCCGCTCCGCCGGCGGCTTCGGCTTCCCATACGAGCTCGATGGAAGCCGACGTGATCTGCAGCTTGTCCTTGAGGTCCAGAATCATCCGCTGGGCCGTCTTCTTGCCGATGCCGGGCAGCCGGGTGAGGAAGCTCAGATCCTCGCGGTGGATGGCCGAGATGACCGCCTCCGGGCGGCCGCCGGCCAGAATTCCGACCGCGACCCTCGGCCCGATGCCGGATACCTCCAGCAGCTTGCGGAAGAGCGCCTGCTCCTCCCTCGTCTGGAAGCCGAACAGCTGCGCCGCGTCCTCGCGCACATGGTGGTGGCAGTAGACGGTTACCGGCTCCTCCCCCCGGGCGAACGCGTAAGGATTCGGCGTGTAGACCTGGTACCCGACATCCCGAACGTCGACGACGATATAATCCGTATCCACATAGGCCACACGGCCTTTTACAAAATCGATCATCTGCGGCGCACCTCGTTTATCTTGGACATCATGCCGGAAGCGTGGGCATGGCAGACGGCAACCGCAAGCGCATCGGCGACGTCGTCGGGCTTGGGCACCTTGGCCAGCTTGAGGAACATCCGCACCATCTCCTGCACCTGGCGCTTCTCGGCCTTGCCGTAGCCGACGACGGCCTGCTTGACCTGCATCGGCGTATATTCCGTAATGGGAAGCCCCCTCTGCGCGGCGGCCAAAATAATGACGCCCCGGGCTTCGCCGACCGTGAAGGCCGTCGTCACGTTGCGGTTGAAGAACAGCTTCTCGACGGCAACGGAGTCCGGCTTGTATTTGTCCATCAGAGCCGAAGCAGACTCGTAGACCTGCTTGAGCCGCACCTCGTGAGGGGTGCCGGCTTCCGTCTCGATGGAGCCGTATTGGACCGGCGTAAGCTTCATGCCGTCCTTGTCGATGAACCCGAATCCCGCGATGGCGATGCCGGGGTCGATCCCTAAAATCCGCATCGCGCACTCTCCTTGTATGAAAGCTGGACAATGAAATCTATCTCTATGTAGCGAAAAACAGACTCTATCTATTATAACAGGAAGTGGATGACATGAGAACAAGCGTTTCAGACCGCGGCCGAAAAGCAAAAAACGCCTTTTCGCAAAGGCGCTCGGAGAATGGGCTTGCCGGACTGGAACCGGACGGGAAGACATGCCTTGCTGTCGGCGGAAGCGCAGTCTGCTGATATCCGAACGGAATCAGTAGGCGCGCTTCATCGCTCCTCTGGATCTCTCCAGGGCAAAATCGTTGTACGTCGACAAGACGCTGTTGAACTCGTCCCTGTCCTGGACGCGGATGCCGCTCAGCAGCCTGTCCCGTTCCTGCTTGGGCAGCGCGCTTTCCATGTACTGCAGGTCGAGCTGAAAAAACGTCTTCATGACCTTCTCGTCGCTCGGAGGACCTTCGAACAACGTCAGGCTTCCCCCGTCATCCACCCCGAAAGTCGCGCTCTGCTTGCAGGCCTCGGACAGATCGTCGATCCGCTCGGTCACGACGACGCCGCCCTTATCATCGAATCCGGCTTCCCAGCCGGGATGGCTGCCGAGCAGCTTCAGCACGGAAGGAGGATCCATGACGCCGAGCGGACGGATTTCCTCTCCGCATAGATAGACTCTTTTCATCGTGACCGCGGCAGATGCGCTTCCTTCCAGAAAGGAAGAGATCCCCTCCTGTGTAAGGTCCGGCCCGCTCCGAGCGGCCGCCTCGGCTGCGGAAGAGCCCAGCAGAAGCGCTGCAGGAAGCAGAAGCGCGCAGGCCAGGCTGAGCGGCGAGCGGCCGCGCCTGCGCCTCAAATATTTCCGTTTCAGATGGTTCCAGATGCTGATTGACAACATGGTCATCCATAGCCCCTTCTTGGCAGTTTCGGCTAGTCTGCCTTCCGGCTGGATGAATTATGCAAGCATAAAAAAGAACCGGGCTGCGAGTTCAGCCCGGCTCGGCTCTGTGGCCATTCCCCATGCTCGGCTTCCGTCAGCGGTTGATCCAGGGCTTGCTGCCCTTGGAGGCGCGGGGAGCCGGCCGGGAAGCGCTGCGTATAACCGCTTTTTTTGGCTGCTTGCGCGCGGCTGCCGTGCCCGTTTTCGCCGGCTTGGCTTCAGCCTTCGATTTGGTCTCCGGCTTGACTGCCTTCTCAGCCGCCTGCGCCTCCTCCTCGTCCCTGTCTCCGCAGCAGGAAGGCTGGACCGCTACCGGAGCAGCTTCATCCGGCGGCGCTCCTCCATACCCCGGATTCACGCCGTAGCCCTGTACGGCGGCCGTCTGCGGCCAGCCTCCCGGAGAGGCGGGATACCCTTGAGCTTCCGCGCCCCAGCCTTGGTATCCAGGCCACTGGGCAGGACTGGCGGCGCCGGCGACTGCTCCAGCTGCATTCCACTGGCCGCCGCCGTCGTAATTGTACGAACCGGGAGCAGCCGCTCCTGCGGCCGGCATGATGCCCTGAGGATAACCTCCCCCGCCGTATACATGCGCTCCGTTGTTCTGGGCGCCGTATCCTTGATGGCCGTATCCGCCATACCCTTGCGCTTCGGCGGCGTAACCCGGATGGCCATATCCGCCATAGCCTTGAGCTTCCGCTGCGTAGCCGTGATGGCCGTATCCGCCGTACCCTTGCGCTTCCGCTGCATAGCCGGGATGGCTGTATCCGCCGTACCCTTGCGCTTCCGCTGCGTAACCGTGATGGCCGTATCCGCCGTATCCTTGCGCTTCCGCTGCATAGCCGGGATGGCCGTATCCGCCGTATCCTTGCGCTCCCGCTGCATAGCCGTGATGGCCGTATCCGCCATGGCCGTATCCGCCGTATCCCGGCGGGTAACAATCCTGCATGCCTGCTGCGGCAGCTCCATAGCCGTCATGCCCCGGGCTTCCCGCCTGGGAACCATAGCCGTCTCCCGGCATCTGCGCGGCTCCCTGCACCGCGCCTCCCGGGTAACCGTACCCTTGCTGATGCCCCGCGACTCCATAACCGGCCGGATAGCCGGCCATCCAAGGGGAAGCGGCGGCATAGGGCTGTTCGACGGAAGCTCCGGCGGCCGCCGGCCAGACGTTAAATGCGCCGTAGCCATCCATCTGGCCGCCTAGTCCAGGGATCTCCTGCCCGTATCCCGCGGCATGCCCGCCCTGCGAGTAGGCGTTCCCGTACCCGGTGCCCTGGACGCCGTAAGACCCTGCTTCCGTATTCGCATACCCGCTTCCATAGGATGGGGACGGAGCATATTCCGGCATTTTGGGAAGCTCAAACAGCGGAGCGATCGCTTCGACGGCCGGAAGCTTCTCCTGTGCGAAAGGATGGATCGCCTTCTCCGTATAATGGGATTGATAAGGCTTCCCATATGCCTTCTCCTCGGCCGGAAGCGCCGGCGGCACAGGAGGGGCGGGCGGCGGAACAGGAACCGGCTCGGGCGGCTTCACAGCCGTTGGAGGCTTCTCCGCCGTTGGAGGCTTCACCGCCGTAGGTGGCTTCACCGCCGTAGGCGGCTTCTCCTCGATAGGCGCCGTGTTCTTTTTGCCGTCGACGATCGGTCCCGTGAACGCTTTTCCTCCCGCGTGGCCGTGATGATCGGATTTATGCTCGGGGGATAATCCGGTCGATTCCTTTAGCTTTGGAATATTGACCGTATCGCCGACATTCAGCGCATCCGGATTCGTCAGCTGCGAGTTGGCCTTGATGAGCTCGTTCAGGGGCACTCCCCAAGCCTTCGAGAGCTTCCAGAGCGTATCCCCCTCTTTCACCGTGTACTTGTGGATCAAGCCGCCGCTCCACGGCTTTTCCTCTTCCGAAGGAACCTTGATTTTGGCGCCGATCTGCAGGTTCTTGTCATCGGTCACGGATGGGTTGAGCTTCTTCAGCTCCTCCACCGTCACCCCGTATTTCTGGCCGATGAGGTAGAATGATTCTCCCTCTTTGACAATATGGATTTTCACTAGCCGACTCCCTCCTCTTCGCGTGCTGTGCGCAGCGGCAGGACTGCAGCCTATCTGCCCGTCGTTACATCGTATGCAGCGACTGGGCGTCTGTCTCCCTTTTCAGCAAAAAAATACAAGCCCTGCCGGGAAGCGTACCGAATATCCGTACGAATGACAGCTGGCTCGTATTCCTGCGGCTTGGTCCTGAACGCGAAGAAGGGCTGTCCCGCTAGTCACGAAACGACTAAGGACAGACCCTTCACTTATTCGGTATCGGCAGAAAAGAATGATGCTCGGCGCTTCAAAACGGATCAATCCGCCGTGCTGCCGAAGCTCGGATAGGTGCCGAGCACCCTTACCTGGCAGCCGATCGCTTCAATCTCCTGCAGCGCCGCCGGGAGGAGGACCGTGTCCAGAGCCATCTCGATGTCGATGACGAAATGGTACGTGCCCAGACGTTTTTTGGTCGGACGGGATTCGATCCTCCCGAGGTTGATCCTTCGCCAGGCGAAGGCGGACAGCACCTGATGGAGCGCTCCCGGGTAATCTTCCGGCAAGGTGACGAGAATGGACGTCTTGCGGACAGGGGACTGGCGCAGCTCGAACGGCTTCGGACCGGCCAGCAGGAAGCGGGTGTAGTTGTTGTCGTGATCCGTCACCCGTTCGCGCAGCACGTCAAGGCCGTAGTGGGCCGCCGCCAGCGTAAGCCCGATCGCAGCCCAGCCCTGGCCCGGATTCTCGGATACGATCCGAACCGCCTCCGCGGTGCTGCTGACCGGCTCCCATTGGGCATGCTGGAGATGGCCGCGCAGGAAGCTCTGGCACTGGGCCAGCGCGACGGGATGGCTGAACACCTTGACGATGCGGCCGTACTCCGGCTCTCCTCCCGCTCCGAGCAGCTCGTCCTTGCGGCCGATCAGCTGCTGGCGGGACGGATAGATCCATTCCGCCTGGATCGGCAAATCCACTTCGTGCAGAAGCCAGTCCATATGGAGGTTGACGGAGCCCTCGATCGTATTCTCGATCGGAATGACGCTGTAATCGGTCCTTCCCTCCGCCGTGGCAAGGAAGACATCGGATATCATCGGGTAATAAACTCTCTCGGCGTTGTCTCCGCACAGGCTGCGGGCAGCCTCGTCGGAGGTGGAGACGACGGGAAGCAAGGCGACTTTGATCATGAATGAACTTCTCCTTTGATTCGCTCTGCGAAAGGCAGTGCGGGATCGGCGCCCTCAAGGACGACCGCGCCGGCGGGATCGGGCTGCAGCAGCAGGAGATCCGCATCGACTCCGGCAGCCGACAAGGTCGAGAGCAGGAACGCCTCCAGCTCTCTCATTCGCGGGCTTCCGTTCTCGATCAGGGCGAGCAGCGTCGGGCCGGCGCCGCTCAGCGCAGCTCCGAGCGCTCCGTGATCCGACGCGCCCTCAAGAACCTCGGCCATGCCCGGAATGAGCGCTGCCCGGTAAGGCTGATGCAGCTTGTCCTTCATCGCATGGCGGATCATGTCGAGCCGGCCGCCGGCGAGAGCGGCCACAAGCAGCGAGCTGCGGCCGATGTTGTGCACGGCGTCGCTCAGCGCCAGCTGCTCCGGCAGCGCATGCCGGGCTTTCTCGGTCGAGAGCTGGAAGCGCGGAATCGCCACGAGCGCGGCTAGTCCGGCCGGCGGCTCGATGCGCAGGCAGTCCGCCCGCGTGCCGTCCCAGGCCGCCGCGACGATGCCGCCGAACAGCGAGGCTCCGACGTTGTCCGGATGCCCTTCCAGGCGGCTGGCGATCTGGAGCAGGGCATCGCGGTCGAGGCCGCCGCCTGTCAGCTCGCTTGCGGCCGTCAGGGCGCCGACGATGGCGCTCGCGCTGCTGCCGAGGCCGCGGGTGAGCGGGATATCGCTGTACATGTCGATTTCCAGCTCCGGCAGATCGGTTCCCGTTTCCTGAAAGACGAGCTGGGCTGTCTTGTAGATCAAATTGCTTTTGTCCAGCGGGATGCCTTCAAGCCCTTCCCCATGCAGCCGGATGACCGTAGCCTTGTCCGCCGGCTTCATCTCGATCCATGTATAGAGCGACAGCGCCATGCCCAGACAGTCGAAGCCGGGTCCCAGATTCGCCGTGCTGGCCGGGACTCGCACCAGCACGCTTCGCATGCCCATCAGCCTTCCACCCGGTAGACGCTCTGCACGTTCTGGATGACATCCAGCGTCTGGAAGGCGTCCAGCACTTTATTCATCGCGGCCTTGCTGGCATTATGGGTAATCACGATGATCTCCGCTTCCTTCAGATCCGCATTCGGCTGCTGGATGACGGATTCGAGGCTGACTTCGTATTCGGCGAACACCTGCGTAATCCGGGCGAGAACGCCGGCTTTGTCCGCGACATGGAGCCGGAGGAAGTTCTTGGACGAGATCTGCTCGTCGGTCT
>Ga0194137_10001059_pt1 | contig 17378 bp, 7 predicted proteins | sample TARM_MetaG_T3_14_FD_134025 | JGI IMG/M metagenome (GOLD analysis project Ga0194137, IMG submission 134025) | Freshwater microbial communities from Pennsylvania, USA, analyzing microbe dynamics in response to fracking - TARM_MetaG_T3_14 (version 2) | ecosystem: Environmental > Aquatic >... | reverse complement strand
TGCGGAACACTGCCGTAACATTCTACGGGCACACCATCGGGCAGAGATACCGTGGTCAAGGCGCGGCAATGATGTAACGCGACATGTTTTGCCCAGCTAAGCGTGAGGGTTGTTAAGTGTGGCGTATGCAGCTGCACATGATCCCAGGCGTCAGCGAAGGTAAGTGCTTTTACGCTCCCATGTAACGTGAGGTGTTTGCGAGCGGCATGGCGTATGGAAGAGGGAGGCCGGGAACTCGGCGTTTCACGTAATTGATTATGCGCTCCTTTTACGGTCGCTAAGGCTTTTATCCCTGCCACGTCATAGGCACCACTAGACTGAATGGTCAGCGTTTCAAGGACGGATGCTTTCTCTATACTCACTTTAGCAGGGCCATCAATAACGCACTGTTCGACATGAGATGCATCGGGCAGCATCCATGTGCCCTCGCCTGAGAGCCGTAAACTGGCAGGCAAAAGACTTGGGTTTAGAACGACTGACAATTGATTGGGATTGAACGTTAATGCACCACCATCACTCTTCTTATCTGCCGAAGGATACAGATCGTCACTGTGTGCATCATGACCCAAAAGGCGCACGTTCTCGTAGGCTGACTTGTGAGACACCAAACGCAGCGTCCCAGCTTGCCAATCCGCATCTAACTCAGTGACGTTTCCATCAATGAATAAAGAGCGCGGCACATCCATACAGAACAGATGGATAACGGCACCCTGGGAGAGCTCAGGCAAATAGATCATGCGCAAGTTAGGCAGTCGGTCTAGCTGTAAGTGCAGGTGTGTTTGCGCGCCACAGTCGCGAAAGTCCAACACTTCCAGCACCGGATCATCGTGGATATCCAAGGCACGCAGATACATCTCTTTAACAACTAGCCAAGTCCCTTGATGCGCGTTACCACATTCACCTACCAAAGCACCGCCACCATTATCGTCCAGCAATAATGTATCCATGCCCACTCCTCTTTGTTGCATAAGAAGCAGCATACGGCACGGGTGCGACGCTCTGTGTCGCATTATTCAGACATACTGACACTCTCAATACACTTAGTTTGGCGCTACACTGGCGTTTAAATCTTTCTTAACAAGGAAGTTCTTATGGCTGCCTACTCTGCTCCTAATGCCCATGAAAAACGAACCCAAGGCCTTATTGTCCTTCAGGGCAACCGCATGGAAGATCTGCGTGATGTCACGATGGCGTGGCTAGCCCACCGCCCCCTGCATCCGCTGGAGAAAACCACGTTTCTAGTACAAAGCAACGGCATTGCCCAATGGCTGAAGATTTCTATGGCCGAGACGCAAGGTGGAGTAGGCAGAGGCATCAGCCTTGGCGCAGATGTCATGCTACCAGCGCGCTTCCAGTGGCAGGCTTACCGCCAAGTGATTGACGCCGTTGCGGGTGACAACAGCGTGCCCAAAAGCTCACCCTTTGATAAGGGCCAGCTGCGTTGGCAGATCCTCACTATATTGCCCGACGTGTTAAAGGACCCCCGCTTTGAGCCACTGGCTCGCTATCTTGAGGAGGATCCGGATACACGCAAGCGGTATCAGTTAGCCGAACGCATTGCCGATCTGTTCGATCAGTATCAGGTCTATCGCGCAGACTGGCTAACGGCCTGGGAGCGAGGCGATGACATCCTCACGCAGGGATTTTTAGATAGCGCAGCACACCAACAGCCATTAGACGATGAGCACTTATGGCAACCCACGCTATGGCGCTTACTGGGAGACACGATTGCTGAGCGCTTGGGGGAAGAGGCTCGCCATAGTCACCGCGGCGCGATACATCAGCGCTTTAAAACGGCGGCGAACGAACTCTCTCAACGACCAGAAGGCCTATCCCCCAGAATCGTGGTGTTTGGCATTTCATCCCTGCCCCTTCAGATGATTGAAGTGCTTGCCGCGCTTTCGCCGCTATCGGAAGTGATTTTGTGTCTGCTCAATCCTTGCCAGCACTATTGGGGCGATATTATTGAGACGCGAGATGCACTGCGGCGCCATCATCGACAGCGTCGTAAACAAGGCATGCCTGCCGATTTACACGCGACACCGGAAGCGCTGCATCTACATGCACATCCGCTGCTGGCCGCCTGGGGAAAGCAGGGGCGTGATTACCTGCACCTGCTCAGCGAATACGATGCGACGGAACAGTATCAAGACGCCTTTACGGCGCTCCAACAGCCCGTTGACTGTTTTGTCGCACCGGATACGCGTTATTTATTGGGCCAGTTACAGGATGACCTCTTAGATTTACGGCCGGTGGCGGAAAGCCAGAGTCGCTGGCCAGCGCTGAGCGCCACGGATCGCTCAATCACCTTTACGGTCTGCCATGGGGCGCAGCGCGAGCTGGAAGTGCTCCACGACCAGCTGTTAGCGGCCTTTGGAGAGGATGCCACGCTGCAGCCACGCGATATTATCGTCATGGTGCCGAACATCAACGACTATGCTCCTTACATTGAAGCCGTATTCGGCCAGTTTTCGCCCCATGAACGCCGCTACCTGCCCTATCATCTTGCCGACCAACAGCGCCGCCACCGAGAGCCCCTTTTAGTCGCGCTCGAAACGTTATTAACGCTACCACAGCGGCGCTTTCGCACCAGCGAAGTGTTGGAGCTCCTTGATATCCCACCATTACGGCATGCCTTTGGGCTTGAAGAGAGCGACCTACCCATCCTTCAGCGCTGGGTTCGTGACACCAATATCCGCTGGGGACTCAATGCTCAGCAACGCGCTTCACTCGATCTGCCCGAGCACGATGAGTTACATACGTGGCGCTTTGGCCTTGAGCGCATGCTCATGGGATATGCCATTGGTGCCCCTGCTGAGACCGGCGATGACTGGGAAGGCATTGTGCCGTTTGATGAAGTGGCCGGCCTAGATGCACGCATTGCCGGCTCGCTTTACCGGCTCATTTCCGCCCTTGAGGACTATCGAGAGCGCTTGGATACCTCACAGTCAGCGGACGACTGGTCAGCGGTATTAGGCCAACTGATCATTACCTTCTTAGCGCCTACTTCTCCACGCGAAGAGCAGCTGTTAGGGCACGTGCAAACCACGTTAGACGCGTGGCAGCAAGAGATCCACGACGCTCAAATGGATCTGCCTATTAACTTGGCCGTGGTACGCGAGAGCTGGCTGTCGCGTATCGATGAACCTCAGCTGGCACAAAACTTTATCGTGGGGCGAATCACCTTTGCGACACTGATGCCAATGCGCGCGATCCCCTTCCGTCACGTGTATATGTTGGGTATGCAGGAAGGTGCCTACCCTCGTAAAAGCCAAGCACCCGACTTTGACCTAATGGCCATTCGCGGACACTACCGTCCGGGTGACCGCTCACGACGTGACGACGATCGATATTTGTTCCTCGAAGCGCTGTTGTCAGCACGCGAGCGTCTAGTGATTAGTTGGTGTGGTTTTAGCGCACAAGACAACCAAGAACAGCCGCCTAGCGTACTAGTGGGGCAACTGCGTGATCATATTGCCGCTGGTTGGCGGCTAACAGCGCAGGACACGCCAGCGCGTTTATCCGCCGATGAGCGCGAAAAACAGCGGCGTAGCCTGCTGGCCACTTTAACCGTAGAGCATCCCCTTCAGCCCTTTGGTCACGCGTATTTTGATAAAACCTCGCCACTGTTTACGTATGCCCGCGAGTGGCAAGGCGTCCGCTCAACAACTGCTGAGACCTCTTTGTTGCAAGCCCCTGCCTCGCTACCGCTATGGCAACCAGAAAGCACGGTGACGCTGAGTGCCCTGGCCAGCTTTATGCGCGATCCCGTGAGTGCACTGTTTCAGCAGCGGCTAGCAACGTCCATGCGTGACGATCACACAACGAGTGAGGACGACGAACCGTTTGACTTTGATTCTCTTGAAAAGTGGCAACAGCGCGACGCTGTATTGCAATATCTAGGCCAGCGCCTCACTAGCGATCGAAATGCCGACATTGATCTTCTTTTTCAAGAAACAGTCGACACACGCCAGCGCGCAGGCCACTACCCGCCTTCACCGGTAGGCCCCCTCGTGCAACACGCATTGTTAGAGCATTTGCCTGACACCCTCTCCACCTACCAGACACTACTGCATCGCTATCCTGACGCCGCCCATCCGGTGGTCTCGGTGTCTCACGCTGCAGAGATCACACCTGACACGCTAGCGCCTTTTGACCACACTCAGCCGGTGCATATCAACCTGAGCGATACGCTGGATAATGTGTTCTGTAGTGAGACGGAAACAGTACGGATCGTATTACTTTCCAGCCATCTGCACCAAGGTAACAGCTGGCATTGGAACCAGATCATGCGCCACTGGCCAGCACATCTAGCGCTACAGCTCACCCACCCAGAATCACCAACGCACCTGGTATCACCAAGCGGTACCTTGGCCATACCCGGCTTTTCCAAAGCCCAGGCGGCAGAGTGGTTGGATAGGTTAATTTGTCAATGGTTTAGCGCCATGCAGGCGCCATTACCCACGCATTCTTCACTGGCATTTACGCTATTTGAATACGCACCTGATGGCGTTGACCCACTCGATATAGAGGCGTTATGCCAAAACGAAAAGCTAGTGGAGGAATGGGAAAAGGCTTTCGACAAGCTCTCGCAGCGAAGTCCTATGACAGTGCGTGAGTTACCTACCCTGGAAGATTTTTTATCTAACGACCAGTTTTTGACTACTTGCCAGGATGTTTACCGTGACCTCTACGACTGGGTAGCCGAGCTAACAGCCACTGAGCATCCAACCGCTGAGCACCCAGATACTGAACAGGAGGCACGCTAATGACCACGCTCCCTTCCACTGAGTCGTCTTCTACCCCATTAGCCCTGGGCCTTCCCCTGCGTGGTAGCCAACTCATTGAAGCCAGTGCCGGTACGGGTAAGACCTTTACGATTGCGCTCTTGTACGTGCGCTTGGTACTCGGCCACGGACAGCCCGATGATGACAGCCATTCCTTCACTAATGGCTTCACGATGCCGCTGGTGCCGCCGGATATTTTGGTCGTCACCTTTACAGAAGCCGCTAGCCAAGAGCTGAAAGACCGCATCCGTGCCCGCTTGGTGCAAGCCGCAGAGGCGTTTAGGGCAACAGAGGGTGACGATGGCTTGCATCAAAGCGACCCCCTGCTGGCGCAGCTGCGCGACGATTATCCTCGCGCCCATTGGCCGCTCTGCGCCCGCAGGTTAGAAGTGGCCGCCGAGTGGATGGATGACGCCGCTATTTCTACTATCCACAGCTGGGCGCAGCGGATGCTCAAGGAGCATGCCTTCGATAGCGGGAAACTGTTTCATCAAGAGATAGTGAAAGACCTCACCTCCTTAACGCAGGAGGCCGTATTTGATTATTGGCGGACACGCATTTACCCCATGGACGCTCCTATGGCCGGAGTGATGATGGAGTTATTCGCATCGCCAATAGCGCTACATGGTGCCTTACGCACTTTATTACACCGCCATGATGTTCAACTCTGCTTTGCGGGCGAACCCTTACCCAAAAAAGATCTGCAGGCACAGCTACGTGGGCTGCTTCCCGCTCGTGAAGCGCTAAATGAGGCCGAAAATAAAGCCCGGCAAGCCTATTGTCAGGACGCAGAAGCGATACACCAAGCGCTGCACACCCTTCGCAGCAAGCTCAATGGCAATAAGTTTCGGGGCAAAAAAGATGACACAACGTTTGCCAGCTGGTTAGCAGAGCTCAACGCCTGGGGGCAGGGAAAGCGTTGCCTGGCCGCGTGTAAGTTTGTTCCTAAACTCGCCACCAGCCAGCTGTTAGTGAATAAAGGCACCACGCTACCCGCCTTTGAGGTTCATGATGCGTTAGAAGAATGGCATAAGCTGTCTACCAGTCTTCACACTCAAGCCAAAGAACTGAAGCCGCTGGTACTAGCCGACGCACGCGAGTGGGTCTCCAACCGAGTAAACAAGCAGCTATCACAACGTGCTGAGATGGGGTTTGACGGTATGATCCAAGGCCTTGCTGATGCCCTTAGCGGCAAAGGCGGCGATGCACTCGCACACAGGCTACGCACGCAGTTTCCCGTGGCGATGATCGATGAGTTCCAAGATACCGACCCTGCGCAATACCGTATTTTTGATGCGATCTATCAGGTGCAAGAGAACGACCCTTCGTCGGCACTGATCCTGATTGGCGATCCCAAACAAGCCATTTACGGCTTTCGCGGTGGCGATATCTATACGTACTTAAAGGCGCGTGCTGCCACGTATCCTCGTCATCACACCCTGGCAACGAACTTCCGTTCAAGCGCGAACGTGGTGGCCTCTGTTAATCAGCTTTTTCGGCATGCCGAAACTACGTTTACGCGAAAAGCCTTTCGATTTGCCAACGAAACAACCCAAGAAAACCCCATGCCGTTTACACCGGCAGGCGCGAATGGACGAGAAGAAGCGCTAGTGCTGAATAGCAAGCCGGCATCGGCGCTAACAGCGTGGTGGGTGGGTGAAGATGACGAACCGGTGAATAAGAAGCGCTACCTTGCGCAGGCCGCACGCCACTGCGCGAATCAAATCGCCAGCTGGCTTAATGACGCTGCCTCAAACGCCTCAGGCTTTGAAAACACTACCGGCCAAGCGTTTCGACCACTTCAGGCGAGCGACATTGCTATTTTGGTGCGCGACCGCACAGAGGCAGCTGCTATCCGTTCGGCATTGAGCGAACGCCAGCTAGCTAGTGTTTATCTATCTGACCGCGACAGCGTATTTGCTACCCCAGAAGCGAAAGATTGCTGGCGCTGGCTTAAGGCTATTGCCCATCCTGAAGAGGTCTCGACACTACGCGCAGCACTTGCCTCGCCCACGCTGGGGATGAGCCTTACTCAACTGGATGAACTGCACCATAACGAGCTCGCTTGGGAGGCAACGCAAGAACGTTTTGCTGAGTATCGCGCACGCTGGCATCGCCAGGGCGTACTGCCCGCCTTACGTCAGCTGATGCACGATTATCGTGTGCCAGAGCAGCTGCTCGCTAAACCCCAAGGGGAGCGCTGCTTAACTAACCTACTGCACCTTGCCGAATGGGCCCAACAGGCGAGCGATACCTTAGACGGTGGCCAGGCGCTGATTCGCGTTCTCGGTGAACATATTCAAGACCCAAAACGCGATGAGCAAATCCTGCGCCTAGAAAGTGATGCCGACCTGATCCAGGTGGTGACCATCTTCAAATCGAAAGGACTGGAGTACCCGATTGTCGCCCTGCCGTTTATCGCGACGTTTAAAGAAATTAGCGGGAAATGGGGCACACCTCTGTTCCACGATGAAAGCGGCAACGCGTTTTTAGAGTTAGCCAATAGTAAAGATGAGGCGAAAGAGGAATTTGAAGCGGCTAATGATGAGTGGCTTTCTGAAGATATGCGCCTGCTATATGTCGCGCTTACCCGTGCTCGCCACGCGACGTTTATCGGGTTAGCCGCCTTGAAACATGGCAACAGCAAAAAAGCTCAAATCGACAAATCCGGTATTGGCTACTTATTAGGTGGTGGGAAGGTATTGCCCGACCTGGGGTCGATTAAAAGCGCGTGGCAGGTACACGCAGAAGCCTGCGCTCATATTACCTCCCACCCGGCCACGAGCGAGGATGTTAGCTATCACGTACAAGCGACCAACCCTGCGCTAAAGACCGCGCGAACACCGAGCCACCCAGCATTCATCCCATGGTGGATTGCCAGCTACTCGGCTCTGCAGCAAAAAGGTGTGAATACCCCTGAAACGCCTCAGGCAGAAATTGAAACCGAGGAGCACCAGCCGATACGCACCGCCTTTATCCATGGCACGCCTGAAGTGGGCTCGCTGCATGCGTTTCCTAAAGGCCCTAACCCCGGCACCTTTCTGCACGGCGTATTAGAAACGCTGGCGAACGAAGGTTTTGATAACGCTAGCCGTGACCCAGAGCTTACTCAGCGTATGCTGCAGCGCTGCGCTCAACGAGGTTGGGAAGCACATGCACCTGCCTTAAAAGCCGGTATCACGGCGTGGTTACATACCCCACTAGCAACCGAAGGTGAGGAAGGCCCTGTGTTGGCATCACTCACCCATTACCGCGCTGAACCTGATTTTTGGTTTGCAACGGTCAATGCCAAAACACCGGTACTCGATAAGCTAGTGAAGGCGACGCTATTTCCAGGAGAGCCACGCCCTGCGCTGGGCTTTCAACAGCTCAACGGCTTGATGAAAGGCTTTATCGACCTGCTAGCCGAGCACAACGGCCAGTATTACGTGATTGATTGGAAGTCGAACTGGCTAGGGCCTTCTGATGTGGCTTACACCCAAGAGGCGCTGATGCGAGCGGCACTGGATAAGCGCTACGACATGCAGCTGTGTATCTACTTGCTGGCGCTCCATCGCCATCTGCGCCAAACCTTGCCGGACTACGACTATAACCATCATATTGGCGGTGCCATGTTGGTCTTTCTGCGGGGAATACAAGCACCTAGCCGTGGCGTTCTGCGTGTTAAGCCACCCCTTGCGTTTATCGAGCGCTTGGATGACCTGATGGCTGGAGAAAATCACAAGGAGGTGGTGGTATGAATACCCTGCACTTACCGGATAACGAGACCTTACTGACCACGATTTTCGACTGGGCACGCGCGGGGTGGATTCGCGACCTGGACGCAGCATTCGCTGACCAGCTAGCACGGCTTGCACCAGAGGCCGATGGCCCTTGCTTGCTAGCGGCGGCAATGGTCAGCCATTTAGCCGGGCAAGGGCATCTATTGCTCGATCTTAAAACATTAACCACACAGCCCCGCTCGCTGATCGCTGTACAAGCTCAGGAAGCCATGCCCGAGCTGCCCACACCCGACACTCTCATTGCCCGTTATGCAGACACCGGCTGGGAAAAAGCATTACGGGCTTGGTCGGCGGTGGGCACCGGCACTAACGGCAATGAGCCTCTTGTACTGGTCGGCTCCACGCTCTATCTGCGCCGCTATTGGCAGCACGAGCAGCGCATCACTGCGGCAGTGAACGCGCGCCTTGAACACGTGACCGATTGGCCCAGCGATCAGGCTGCCAGCCTGCTGAACCGTCTGTTTCCGCCTGATGCACCCCATGCGGACGACGTTCGATGGCAAAAAATGGCGTGTGCGATTGGCGCGCGCGCCCCCTTTGCGGTGATTACCGGTGGCCCCGGCACGGGAAAAACCACCACAGTCATTCGCCTGCTGGCGCTTCTGCAAGGGCTAACGCGTCTCGCTAACCAGCCTGCACTGACGATTGCGTTGGCGGCACCTACGGGTAAGGCGGCCGCTCGACTTAACGAATCGATCGCCCAACAGGTGGCTGCGCTGAACGATATTGAGCTCCCTGAGGGTACGCAGCAATCTGTGCCCACTGAGGTGAAAACACTGCACCGCTTACTGGGTGCTCGCCCAGATACGCGTCACTATGCCTATCATGCTCACCGCCCACTGCCTTATGACATGGTGGTGGTGGACGAAGCCTCTATGGTCGATATCGAGATGATGGCAGCGCTATTGGATGCGCTGCCCTCCCACGCTCGACTGGTGTTAATCGGCGATAAAGATCAGCTGGCCTCGGTAGAAGCCGGGGCCGTATTAGGCAGCTTGTGCCAATGCGCTGATGAGGGGCATTACAGCGTCTCTACCGCTCAATGGATTACCGCCACCACGGGTTACACGCTCGACGCCTCTTTAATGAATCCTTCTGGCCAGGCACTGGATCAGGCGGTCGCCAAGCTGCGCCACAGCTTTCGGTTTGATAGCCAAAGTGGCATCGGGCATCTCGCCGACGCCATCAATGCAGGCAATGCCAAGCAAGCGCATTCCGTACTGGCAGACACCCGCTATCAAGACCTTTCCCACCTATCGTTGTCAGAAACTGCGCCTTACCACAAGCTAACGACATTAGCGGTCGCAGGACGAAAAAATAATCCTAACGCACGCGGTCTTAGCCACTACTTGCACTGCATTCAGCAAACAGGCACTCGTCCTGATCTCGACGACGACAAAGCCACGTGGGACAGCTGGGCGGCGACTATTCTCAAGGCACACAGCACGTTTCAATTATTAACACCGCTGCGCCAAGGACCGTGGGGAGTGGAAACGCTCAATGAGCGTATTGAGCAGGCACTGATACGTGGAGGATGGATTGATGCCACTGCAGCTGAAAGCCACTGGTATGAAGGCCGCCCCGTATTAGTCACCGGTAACGACTACGGCTTAAAGCTGATGAATGGGGATATCGGCATTACCCTGAACGCACCGCGTCACTTTACGACCAGCACCAAGACAGTACCCAAAGAAGAGAACGGGTTAACGCTGCGTGTGGCGTTCCCCGATGGCCAAGGCGGTATTCGCTGGGTGCTGCCTAGCCGTTTGCAACGCATTGAAACGGTCTACGCCATGACCGTTCACAAGTCGCAGGGCTCGGAGTTTAGCCATACCGCACTGGTGATGCCTGATTCACTCTCGCCGATACTCACCCGAGAATTGATCTATACCGCCGTGACGCGGGCTAAGCATACGTTCACGCTACTCGACACCCACAGTGAGGTGCTAACACGCGCGATTGAACGCCGCATAGAGCGCTACAGCCGCCTATTTGCCGTCTCAGACCAATAACTCTCACAACGAACCATTACCACCACGCGTGGAGTGAGCGTTAGCTAATAAAGAGCGTTCGCTAACGAAGGGCATCCGTTTCTCCTGCGACATGGAACGTCGCACCTAAGGGTTACGCTACTGACATAAGCAGCAAAGGAGACGGTCATGCAGTGGGATACGATCTTAAATCTTCATACCCATTCGGGTGATGATGAGACGCACGACCCGGAAGAGCGCCTTATGGCACAGCTTATTGCAGTGCGTGTGGTTCTGTTTCAAGGCAAAGATTGCTCGCTGGACGATGACGATTGGGAAAGCCTGTTTGGCTGGCTCGGCCTCAAAGTACCGGCCGCTGCAAAGGGTAGCCATCGCTACCAAGATTACAGCGCCTCTCTAAAGCGCTGGTGGAAACGCACGAGCGCCACCATCAACCCATCCACTCATCTGAACAACCCACTAGTGATCCTGTGTGAACACGTCGCGAGTTTGCTACAACTCTCTGAGCTTGAAACGTATTTGCTCACGCTCAGCTGGCTACGGCTGCGCTATCCACAAATGAACCCTACGCTTACCTGCATTGAAGACACCCATGCTAAGAAACTATTAGCACAGCTGACCGGCCATGGCAGCGATGACGTGCACCTGTGCTTACAAGAACAAAGCCGCCTAAAAATGTTCGGGCTGCTGAATACGACCCACAATCACCGCCTACTAGACTTAGACGACACCTTATCACCAGGCCCGATGCTGCGTAGCTTAGCGCCACTGGTGAACCACGATGTTGCAACTCTGGCTTCCAGCACGTTACGCAGCTTAATCACTGAGCGCCTGATGAGCCTTTGCCCTATCCAGCCTGCTGGCGCGTATTCATTCGCCAGTTTTGGTGCTGTCCCCCTGCGCCAGCTGGCATTAGATTACCTGCGTAACGCGATCGACACTCAACAAACCGGTGCTAACGTACTGATTTACGGCGCACCTGGCGTGGGTAAAACGGAGTTTGTAAAATCGCTCGCCACACTGCTAAAGGTATCGCTATACGGCGTGCCAGTGGCAGAAAAAGATAACGATGTGCTTACTCCCAGCAAACGCTTGGGCCGCTACCAAGTCGTACAAGCGCTGATTGGAAAGCGCCCGGGGCTTGTGATGTTCGATGAGATTGAGGACGTCATTAACGACGAAGAAGCACTCCCCAAAGGCTGGATGAATCAGCTGTTAGAGAACAACCCGACGCCTGGCCTGTGGGTAAGTAACAGCGTGCATTGGCTCGACCCCGCTTACCTGCGCCGCTTCGACATCATTATCGAAGTGAAGGCCAATCGCAACGAAGAGATGAATGCTCATTACCAGCAGTTAATTGAAACACTGCCCGTCACTCCCATAGGTCGACAGCGTTTGGCAGAACAGCCGTGGATGACCCCGGCTGCGGCTAAACAGCTGTGCCGACTAGGCACGCTGTTTAACCCACGCACTCCACAGCGTAATGAACAGCATATTGAGACACTCATGGCACAACGCCTGCAGGCGCTAGGTAAAGCAGCCGCGCCCATAACGACCAGTGCTAACACTTCCACCGGCCCTGCCATGCCTGCTTACCGCCTGGAGTGGCTCAATACTCGCCCAGGACTTGAGAATATCGTTAATCGCCTAACGCGCCGCCAGCGTGGCCGTTTATGCCTGCACGGCCTGCCGGGCAGCGGTAAAACAGCCTTAGCAAAACATTTAGCTAAACACCTGGGCCGCGAGCTGATTACCGCGCACGCCAGCAGCTTATTGGATAAATACGTTGGCGGGACGGAAGAAAAGCTCGCCGAGCTGTTTGCCAAAGCGCGACAAGCAGGCGCCGTGCTGCTGTTGGACGAAGTAGACACCCTGCTGATGCAGCGCGATAACAGCATGAAAAGCTGGGAGATTTCCCACACCAACGAGCTATTGGTACAAATTGATAACTTCGACGGCATACTACTCGCCACCACCAACCGCGTAGACAGCCTAGACCGCGCCGTGATGCGCCGCTTTGATCTTAAAGTCGAATTTTTACCGCTGGCCCCAGAACCACTGCGCGAACTTTTAGAAGTGGTACTGCCAGAACGCGACCACATGCGTTTGGCCAGCATTCCCACTAATCAACTAGCCCAACGCCGCTTAACCCCCGGCAACGTGCGTACCGCGCTAGATCAGCTGGATTTACGCGGGCTGCCTATTCGCTTGAATACACTGCTAGATGCGCTAACGCTGGAAGAACGGGAACAGCACGGCGAGCGCCAGCCGATGGGGTTTGTGTAGAGTAAATGCAGGCATGTATAGCCTACAGCACTATATACAGCAACTCTCTAGTGTTGCCATCAGCGGCACGAGCACTGCAAAATATACTGCTATATGACGGCCTCTAATCAACCAAAACCGCCATATTGCCATGATACTTTAACCCCTGCCCCCTACTTAGGGAACAAGGGCATGATCGAAACTTCTTAACATGCATTAGAAGAAGTCATAAAAAGTGAAAAAATTGCCAAAGCTTATGCTTTCATCTAACTGAACTATAGCCAAATTATTCTTCTAGCGACAAAATCTCAACAGCCAAATCAGTTAGTTCTTTCGTCCTTTCCTCAATATTGGATGGTGTCCAATGATCTTTATCTACCAAGTCAGCATTAATCAAAAGCCCGTTTTTATATCCAATATATCTTCCTCTAGAATCAACTCTATCTCTTTTCTCAACAAAGGAACTATTGCCAAGATGAGAATTATAAGCGGTTAACGTAAGGTTGCCTAATTTATGTACCACACGTTGGTGCAAATCATTTACACTTTCATCTTCTTCCACATAATTTTCCAAGGAAGCTATCCAACTTGTGGGAATATTGTCACTTTGCGGGAGAATGTGTTCAATAGAAAAAACTGATCGGCCATTATGCATTCTCCACAAATCGACATAATTTTCTTCTGTGAAGTTTCTTGATGCTATTTTGTACAAAATAAATCTCGTCGCTTTCGCATTATCAGCGTATATATCACCATTGAGAGCCTCAATTAACTGCTGATCACTAGCAGCCTCACCAGATAATACATAAAACACTCTATCTAATATTTCTTCTGGATTATTCAATAGCTCAATATTTCGAATAATCCTCATAAATATTTCCACCGCATTGCGAGTCGACGGTATATTTGTGAGGTTCCTTCTTATGAAAAACTTTGCCAATCTATTTGAAATCAATCTTATAAAATCACCATCTATTCCATATCTATTCATATTGAGATGTAGATTTAGCAAAAGTATATACCCTGGCGTTCCTTGAGCTCTAGCCAAATCTAAAAATTCCATTGAGGGCTCAGTATTATTTGTACCTATTAGATTAGAGTAAAAATCAGCTCCATAAACCAAGCTTTTCATCAAAAGCACTGGGTCTATTTCAGAAAAACTGTAATAAATATTGATAACATTATTTTTTTCAGCTTTTGAAAAATTAGTGCCAAAATCATTGTTTAAACGTGTTTTATTGGCATTAAAAAAATGCCTAAAATAACGCTCTTGTTCCGCAGCACTATCGCCCAGCAGTCTCATCAGGCTATCCCAAGCTCCTATAACAAAGTCAACGTCTCTTTCTCCATTATCAGCAGCGACTGACATTATTTTATTTTTTATCAAGTCCATAGGAGTTAAAGGCAAACCACTATTATTAATTGACTCAAAAAGCAAAAAGGCATTTGTATGATTAGCGACGTCAATTTTCACAACCACGGCATTTTTCAATTTTTTGAAAATTTCTGTTAAGCAAGAAAATACATCAATACGACCGCTTAGCTCATCTTGTATTTTTCTTTGAAAAAACCTGTATGCACGAGCAATCCTTCGATTTCCAAAATTTCTTGGCGATACCAACTGACCACCATCGTTACCAACTATAGAACTTAAAAGGAAGCTATAGTCATTATCATTTTGGCTAGGCTGCTGATTTTGTAGTAAAAGCCGCTTCTTCAAGCCCCCCTGACTGGATGACTGATCAAAAAACAAGAGACTCTTCAAGCTAGTAAAAAGGCCTATCACGTCAATATAATTATCATCAGTAGGCAACATACTAACCATCAAATCGTAAGTCTTCTTATATAAAGAAGATATTAATATAGATAGTGTAGTAAGCCGCTGCTGACCATCAATAACTTCATAGTTATCCTGACCTTCAATTGCAATACATATTATAGAACCTAAAAAATGACCATCAGGGTTTTCAATCAGATCATCAAACAGCTTTTCCCATTGAGGCATTTGCCAAGAATACTCTCTTTGGTATCTTGGTATAGTGTAACTTCTCTGCTCTAACGTCAGCAAATTATTGACTGCATGATGCTGCGCATTAATTATCATTAAACCACCTCTCTAGATTGTTAAAACTGAACATATAAATATATATTCAATCATCCATAAATTTTCGTGATTCATCTTGTACCGGAGAGATTCAGAAGCAATCAACTGAACTTTAAAACGCATCTCGGTCAATAGCCGAACACTACCAAGTCGGCTTCAATGGCTTGCTCCAAATACTCTTCTTTCTTCAATCAAACACTTTATTGATTAAGATTACGCATAGCAAACAACGTTGATTCAAAATTTAGTATTGATTAAGACACACACTAACATCACACTGCAACAGGCGTTCAATCCCTTTATCCGCATGGCGTTTGGTCAGCTCAGATGCGTAATACTTTGAATGGTAGACAGTGATATTCATTTAAAACTCTGCACAGACGTAAACACTAACACCTTAACTCGCGCCCGAGATGCCCCTACATACTCCACTTTCGGGTTCGCTGCCCATGCGCTGGCTCCCACGTCAACCAACATCACCACCAGTGCTTCCAAACCTTTAACCGCGGCGACATTGAACATACGCTCGCTATACTGCGGACTGTGCTCCATAAGCGCTTGCAGCACTTGGCTGTTGGATACCTTGAAGGGAGTAAGTAGCAAAATATCCCGCGGCAGGAAGCCGTCTTGCTCCAGCTCGGCAATGGCTTTTTGTAGCAGCGGCCATTGATCCTGGGGCTTTTTCCAAGTGTGAACAGCTACTGCATATTGGCTGCTGGGCAGGTGTTCTCCTGGTTCTGCAGCTGCACCGTGGCGCTCTTTCAGCCAGCAAGCAATTTCATAGGCATTACGGTAGTTACGATGCAGAGTAAACGGGTACGGCACCATGCCTTCGAACACATCTACCGGCAGGTGATAATCCCGTGCGTAGAGGTTTTGGGCAGGGTCTGCTAAAAGCGTCACGCTGGCGTCTTCTGCTAGCATTTCATAAAGCGGCAGCCACCATTCGGGGACGTAGTCTTGTGCTTCATCGACGATAAGGGCATCCCACTGTTCAGGGGCTTTCTGCAAGGCTTCAATAAGTAAGTCCGGTGCTGTTTCATTGTAAAAGCGGGGTAGCTCATTCGGTGCCTCTGGCACTGGCCAGCCGAACCCCGCCTGCTTAGCCCGCGTTTGGCAAAGCTCGTGAAAGGTGGCTATCTCTATCGTACCGAGCTGAGTATCGGCCATTGCTTGGCGATGGGCGTCTGCCAAGGCAATATTGAAGCACAGCAGCAGCACTTTCTTGCCTTCTCTTGCCTGTTGCTCGGCACGCATTCGCGCCAGCACGCTTTTGCCAGTGCCTGCTCCCCCATAAATCGCCATACGAGGAATGTGCTCTAACAGGCGCAGTACCCACTGCTGCTCTTCACTCAGGCGAAACAACGCTGCTTCTACATCACGGGCTTGCTCAGCCACGCTGGTCGTTAGCGCGCATGCCGGTCGCAGTAGATGGTGTTGTACCAGCCTTGTTTGCTGTTTGGTTAGCGGTAGCGAATTAACAGCACCTCGACCCGCCCAAGCGGTGTTCTGAAAACGTGCGATGAGCTGCTCGGCGTTTAGACTCTGTATATCGCCTTTCAGCAAGACGTGGTCGCGGTTCAGAGTGAGCTCAGGAAACGTTCCTTGCCATTCTCGCGTGTCAGGTAATACCAATACCGGTGCAATGGGTAACTTTATACCTGGCAACACTCGGCTCAGCGCCTGCACAAGGCTGCCTGTCTGCTTTTTTAACTGTTCAAGCGGCGTGGTCGTCAGCTTATGGGTGCCATGGTTGCCCTGTGACCACCACTGCCCTTCCCCATCCAGCCACACGCCGCCACCTTTGACTTCCCAAAGCTGAATACCGTATTGCGGATGAAATAGCAAAAAGTCGATCTCACCTACCCACGTTCCCTTATCGTTACGGGTTTGCGTGGCAAGGCTGTGCATGACTTCAAGGCCAGGAAAATCCAGCGCTCGCAGCTGGCGATACACATTTGCCTCTGCGCGTGAGGGCAGTGCTTCTAATTCAGTATCACTTAGGCGTGGATAAATCGTGGCCATACTACTTCCCTGTTAACGTACGGTGGCTGCACTACCACTCTGGAGCTTAACTAGGCTAAGCCAATTTGACTAGCATTCTACGCAAAGTCACTAGGCCTAGCACCTGCTCAGACACAGTCTATTAGCAGATCATAGCTATTACGCCATTTCGTTATGCTTTTTAATAAGATGCAGCGGATATAGCCAAAAGTCTACGCTCGGGAAACGGCACTTCCCCGTCTCATCCTCCAAAAATGACAGCACCTTTTGGTAGGTTGGACTGCCTTCATCAGGTGCCACCGCCAAGTAAATAGCCCCCCGATTTGACATCCTCCCCTCCCTCAGCTTGCGCTGCCGCCTTGCGGCGGAAAGGAAGGGGATTCCCAGGTCGTTACCTTCCTGGTTCCTGCTTCGATGTTCGTTGCCTTCAATGCCTTGGCACTGC
>Ga0194137_10001057_pt1 | contig 17400 bp, 14 predicted proteins | sample TARM_MetaG_T3_14_FD_134025 | JGI IMG/M metagenome (GOLD analysis project Ga0194137, IMG submission 134025) | Freshwater microbial communities from Pennsylvania, USA, analyzing microbe dynamics in response to fracking - TARM_MetaG_T3_14 (version 2) | ecosystem: Environmental > Aquatic >... | reverse complement strand
TTGCAGCATGGTGCCTCCGGCATCGTGTCAGGCTTGGATATCTTTTTCGCAACGGCGCTCACGTTACTTTTTTCTATCTTCAACAGGAAAGGAGGGCGTGATGAGCGCCGTTATCTCGAACACCAATTCCCAGCAGGATTATTTCGTCGCCGATCTCAGCCTGGCCGATTGGGGCCGCAAGGAAATCAAGATCGCCGAAACGGAAATGCCCGGCCTGATGGCCATCCGCGAGGAATTCGCCGCCTCCCAGCCGCTCAAGGGCGCGCTGATCACCGGCTCGCTGCACATGACCATCCAGACTGCAGTGCTGATCCAGACGCTGGAAGCGCTGGGCGCGCGCGTGCGCTGGGCGTCCTGCAACATCTACTCCACCCAGGACCACGCAGCCGCGGCGATTGCCGCCAACGGCACGCCGGTCTTCGCCTTCAAGGGCGAGAACCTCGATGAGTACTGGGACTTCACCCACCGCATCTTCGAATGGCCAAGCGGCGAGTATTCCAACATGATCCTCGACGACGGCGGCGACGCGACCCTGCTGCTGCACCTGGGCACCCGCGCCGAGAAGGACATCGGCGTGCTGGCCAATCCGGATTCGGAAGAGGCCGTCTGCCTGTTCAACTCCATCAAGAAGAAGCTGGCAAGCGATCCGACCTGGTATTCGACCCGCCTTGCCAAGATCAAGGGCGTGACCGAGGAGACCACCACCGGCGTGCACCGCCTGTACCAGATGCACAAGGAAGGCAAGCTGGCCTTCCCGGCGATCAACGTCAACGATTCCGTCACCAAGTCCAAGTTCGACAATCTCTACGGCTGCCGCGAATCGCTGGTCGACGGCATCAAGCGCGCGACCGACGTGATGGTTGCCGGCAAGATCGCGGTGGTGTGCGGCTACGGCGACGTGGGCAAGGGCTCGGCGCAGGCGCTGCGCGCATTGTCGGCCCAGGTCTGGGTCACCGAAATCGATCCGATCTGCGCGCTGCAGGCCGCGATGGAAGGCTACCGCGTCGTTACCATGGATTACGCCGCCGAGCACGGCGACATCTTCGTCACCGCCACCGGCAACTACCATGTGATCACGCATGCGCACATGAAGAAGATGAAGGACCAGGCAATCGTCTGCAACATCGGCCACTTCGACAACGAGATCGAAGTCGCGGCGCTGAAGCAGTACACCTGGGAAAACATCAAGCCGCAGGTCGACCACGTGATCTTCCCCGACGGCAAGCGCATCATCCTGCTGGCCGAAGGCCGCCTGGTCAATCTCGGCTGCGGCACCGGCCATCCGTCCTACGTGATGAGCTCCTCGTTCGCCAACCAGACCATCGCCCAGATCGAGCTGTTTACCAATACCGCCGCTTACCCGGTCGACGTCTACACGCTGCCCAAGCATCTGGATGAAAAGGTCGCGCGCCTGCAACTCAAGAAGCTCAATGCGCAGCTGACCGAACTGACGGAAGAACAGGCCAGCTATATCGGCGTGAAGAAGACCGGACCGTACAAGCCGGATCACTACCGTTACTAAGAAGCGAGTCCGGCGCCTTTTCGCCTGCGGGCAAAAGGCGCCGCCGAGGCGGATGCGGCGGCCGACAGAGCCGCCGCACCGCCGCGTTCCCTGCATTGCCGGCAAGAGGAGGTCGACATGCGTATGCTGCTTACCTGGCTGATCAACGCCGCGGCGCTGTTCATCGTGCCCTATCTGATGAAGACGGTCTACGTCGAGAATTTCATGGTTGCGCTGATCGCCGCGCTGGTGCTCGGCTTGGTCAATGTGCTGATCAAGCCCATCCTGGTGCTGCTGACGCTGCCTGTGACGATACTGACGCTCGGCCTGTTCATCTTCGTCGTCAACGGCGTGATGTTCTGGATCGTCGCCAACTTCGTCAGCGGCTTCTATGTCGCCGGCTTCTGGTCGGCGATCGCGGGAGCGCTGCTGTACAGCCTGATCTCGTGGGCACTCTCTGCCTTACTGCTTAAAAAATGACACAAAAGAATTTCAGCATCGAGTTTTTCCCGCCGAAGACGCCGGAAGGCGCGGAGAAACTGCGCGCTGCGCGCGCCAAGCTGGCCGAGCTGCGGCCCAAGTATTTTTCGGTGACTTTCGGCGCCGGCGGATCGACCCAGAAGGGCACGCTGGAAACCGTGATCGAGATACAGCGCGAAGGCCATGAAGCCGCGCCGCACCTGTCCTGCATCGGCAGTTCGCGCGAGAGCCTGCGCGCCATTCTCGGCGAGTACAAGGCCAATGGCATCCGCCGCCTGGTGGCATTGCGCGGCGATATGCCGAGCGGCTATGGCGGCGCCGGAGAATTCCGTTATGCCAACGAGCTGGTGGAGTTCATCCGTGCCGAAACCGGCGACTGGTTCCATATCGAAGTCGCGGCCTATCCGGAAATGCATCCGCAGGCGAAGTCGCCGCAGGACGACATCCAGAGCTTCGCCCGCAAGGTGAAGGCCGGCGCGAATGCGGCCATCACCCAGTATTTCTACAATGCCGACGCCTACTTCCGCTTCGTCGACGAGGCGCGCAAGGCCGGGGTCGACGTGCCCATCGTCGCCGGCATCATGCCGATCACGAACTACTCGCAGCTGATGCGCTTCTCGGACATGTGCGGCGCCGAGATTCCGCGCTGGATCCGGCTGAAGCTGGCCAGCTTCGGCGACGACACGGAATCGATCAAGGCATTCGGCCTTGATGTCGTGACCGGCCTGTGCGAAAGGCTGCTGGAAGGCGGTGTGCCGGGCATGCATTTCTATTCGCTCAACCAGGCGGCCACGACCACCGCCTTGTGGAAGCGGCTCGACCTGTCGAATCGTTAATGCATTAAAGGCCATCAAGGCACGACATGGCGGCTGCCACAAACCAGGGCAGCCGCCATTGAAATCAAAACTGCATGGATTCGGTGATCACCCGGTCCAGCGCAATGTCGAAGGCATCGGCTTCGAATGCGGTCAGCGACGACGCATACGCTATTCCCACCGCAACCGGACGCGGCGCCTGCGCCAGCGTGCGGTCATAGAAGCCCCCGCCGTATCCCAGCCGGAAGCGCTGTTCATTGAATCCCACGCAAGGCACCAGCACCGCATCGGGACGGACTTCGATGCCGCTTGCAGGAATGCCGATGCCGTATTGATCCTTTTGCATCGCATCGCCCGGCGTCCATGCAATGAAGCGCAGCGGCGCATCCTTGCCCGTCACCACCGGCAGCGCCAGCTTCATGCCGTTTGCAAAAAGCTCTTCATATACGTTTCGCAAGTCCGGCTCGCCGCGTATCGGCCAATACACGCCCAATGTCCGGAAAGGATGGTCAACGCACCAGGCTTTCAAGCGTTCTCCGATGCGACTGTCCATTTCGCGCCGAACTTCGGCAGGCATTGCTTGTCTGTTGGCAAGCAATGCCTGCCGAAGTTCGGATTTGGTTGAAATGGCATTCGGCATGACGTGGTCGATTGGTCGTGATTGCGCATGCTATTCTAGAGCATGCCTTGCGCGCTTCCCCCTTGGCTCCGGTTGCCGCGCGTTCATGCGCGGAGCGGACACGTATTTTTTGAAAGCGGTTTTTGATGTCTTCTATGAAATGGATGGCGGGCGTTGCCATCGCCACAGCCTCGGTCATGCTGCTGCCCCAGGCGGCTCTTGCGAAGAAGCCTGCACCTGCGCCGCAGCGCGCCGCGCCTGCGTTTGCTTCCGATGACGATGTGTTCATTGCCTTGCGCGACGCTTCGCGCAGCGGCGATCTGGCCCGCATCGAGGAGCTTGCCGCCAAGCTTGGCAACTATCTGATGCCGTCCTATGTCGACTATTACCGGCTGCGTCCCCGCATCGCCACCGCTTCCGAGCAGGAAATCCGCGGCTATCTGACGCGCTACGACGGCCAGGCCATCGCCGACCGCCTGCGCAACGACTGGCTGCTCGAGCTCGGCCGTACCCGCAACTGGACGCTGTTCGACGAGCAGTATCCGCTGTTCGTGCTCAACGACGATACCCAGCTCAGGTGCTATGCGCTGATGTCCAGGGCGCTCAAGGGCCAGAACGTGGCCGATGAGGCGCGCACGGTGCTGGTCGGCCCTCAGAATTACGGCGAAGCCTGCCCGGCTCTGGTGGCGACGCTGGTCGAGGCCGGCCAGTTCACGCAGGACGATGTCTGGGCGCAGATCCGCTTGATCGCCGAGTCCGGTTTTCCCGGCACCATCCGCCGCCTCGCGCCGCTGACCGATGCCAGCGAGACGGCGCTGACGCAGGCGCTCGACAAGCCGGACGCGGTGCTGGCAAAAGGCCCCGGCGGCAACCGCGCCGCGCGTGAAGTCTTCATCCTTGCGCTGGGACGCAGCGCCAAGAACAATCCCGATCGCGCGGTCGATGCGCTCGTGGCCAATGCCAACCGCCTGAGCGAACGCGAGCGTGCGCAGGCCTGGGCGCAGATCGCACTGCCGGCTTCGCTCAAGCTGCTGCCCGAGGCGGCGGTGTACTGGCATCGCACGCCGGGCGCGACGCTGTCGCTGGAGAGCCATCAGTGGAGGGCCCGCGCGGCGCTGCGCGCCGGCGAATGGAAGCAGGTGAAGACCGCCATCGAGGCCATGCCGGCGTCGCTGGCCAACGACGGTCCCTGGGTTTACTGGCTGGCCCGCGCCTATCGCGCCGAAGGCAAGACCGAGGAAGCGCAGAAGCTGTTCGAATCCATCGCCGACCAGAACCACTTCTACGGCCAGCTGGCGCTGGAAGAACTCGGCCGCAAGATCACCATTCCGCCGCGCGCGCAAGCCGTAACCGCCGAGGAGCTGGCGCCGATGGCAAGCAATGCCGGCTTCCAGCGCGCACTCAAGTTCTTCGACCTGAACATGCGTTTCGAAGGCTACCGGGAATGGAACTGGGAGCTGCGCAGGATGAACGACCGCCAGCATCTGGCGGCGGCGGAATTTGCGCGGCAGAAGAATGTGCTCGACCGCATGGTCAACACTTCCGATCGCACCAAGTCCGAATTCGACTTCACCCAGCGCTTCCCTTCGCCGCACCGCAATGAGATGCATGCATCGACCGAGCGCCTCGGCCTCGACATGGCCTGGGTCTACGGCCTGATCCGCCAGGAATCGCGCTTCATCCAGAATGCGCGTTCCCATGTGGGCGCTTCCGGCCTGATGCAGCTCATGCCGGCGACCGCGCAATACGTCGCCCGCAAGATCGGCATGGACGGCTTCACCCAGAGCCAGGTCAATGACATCCAGACCAACATCACCCTCGGCACCAACTACCTGAACATGGTGCTCAACGACCTGGAAGGTTCGCAGGCGATGGCGACGGCCGCCTACAACGCCGGCCCCGGCCGTCCGCGCGCCTGGCGCTCGACGCTGCAGCGACAGGTGGAGGGCGCGGTCTTCGCCGAGTCCATCCCGTTCAACGAGACCCGTGATTACGTCAAGAAAGTGTTGTCGAACGCGACATACTATGCGGCGCTGTTCGAAGGCAAGCCGCAATCGCTGAAGGCGCGCCTGGGCACCGTGGCGCCGAAGGGATTCGCGCCCAGCGAACTGCCCTGAGGCCTTAATAGGTCCTCCGGTTGCGCGCCGGTTTCCAAACCGGCGCAAAAGCATTATCCTCGGATGCCGCGCTGCAGCGACCCGCCGCAGCGCGGCATTTTCGCATGGCAGCTTCGTTAAATTTGGGGCAAGACGTATGCAAAGCACAGAACTCGATCCAACCCTTGAGCAAACCCTCGATGCCGCAGGCAAGGCGGGCTTGAAACTGGTCATCGGCAACAAGAATTATTCTTCCTGGTCGATGCGCCCCTGGGTGGCGATGACCGCGTTCGGCATTCCCTTCGAGGAAGTGCGCATTTCCCTTGGCCGTCCCGATACCTCGTCGCGCATCGCCGAGCATTCGTCGGCCGGCCGCGTGCCCGTCCTCATCTGCGGCGAAACCAAGGTCTGGGATTCGCTGGCGATCTGCGAATACCTGGCCGAGCAGTTCCCCGACAAGGGCCTGTGGCCGCGCGATGCCGATGCGCGCGCAATCGCCCGCTCGGTCTGCGCCGAAATGCACTCCGGCTTTGCCGACCTGCGTTCGTCGATGTGGATGAACATCCGGGCCAGCTTCCCGGGCAAGGGCCGCACGCCCGGCACGCAGTCGGACATCGCCCGCATCTGCGAAATCTGGGAAGACTGCCTGGCCCGTTCCGGTCCGCACCAGTTTCTGTTCGGCGACTTCTCGATCGCCGATGCCTTCTATGCCCCGGTGGTGATGCGCTTCCGCACCTATGGCGTCTGGTTGCCGCCGGCGCTGCAGGCCTACATGGACCGCGTCGTCGCCCATCCCGCGGTCGCGCAATGGATGCGTGAAGCCGTGGCCGAGGCGGACCGCCTCGAAAAATACGAGATCTATCCGGATTGATGGTGCGGCAATGAAGACGTATGTGGTCGGCGGTGCGGTGCGCGATGCCTTGCTCGGATTGCCGGTGCAGGATCATGACCATGTGGTCGTGGGCGCAACGCCCGAGGAGATGATTGCCAAGGGCTTCACGCCGGTCGGCAAGGACTTCCCGGTATTCCTGCATCCGAAGACGCACGAGGAATATGCGCTGGCCCGCACCGAGCGCAAGACCGCGCCGGGCTACAAGGGTTTCGTGTTCCATGCGGCTGCCGACGTCACGCTGGAGCAGGACCTGGTGCGGCGCGACCTGACCATCAACGCCATGGCGCAAGGCGAAGACGGCGTCATCATCGATCCCTTCGGCGGCCAGAAGGACCTGCAGGCAAGGGTGTTCCGCCATGTTTCGGAAGCCTTCGCGGAAGACCCGGTGCGCATCCTGCGCGTGGCCCGTTTCGCCGCACGCTTCCAGGATTTCACGGTGGCACCGGAAACCAACCGCCTGATGCAGGACATGGTCGTGGCCGGCGAGGTCGATGCGCTGGTGCCGGAACGGGTGTGGCAGGAACTGTCGCGCGGACTGATGGAGGCGCGGCCGTCGCGCATGTTCGAGGTGCTGCGGGCCTGCGGCGCGCTGGCGCGCATTCTGCCGGAGCTCGACGTGCTGTGGGGCGTGCCGCAGCCGGAAAAGCATCATCCCGAAATCGATACCGGGGTGCATGTGATGATGGTCATCGATTACGCCGCTGCCCGGGGCTTCGACCTGCCGATCCGCTGCGCGGCACTGCTGCACGACCTCGGCAAGGGCGCAACGCCGCCTGAGCAATGGCCGAGGCATTACGGCCACGAGGGCAAGGGTGTGGCGCTGGTGGAGCAGGTCTGCAAGCGGCTGAAGGTTCCCAACGACTGCCGCGACCTTGCGGTGATGGCCGCGCGCGAGCACGGCAACGTCATGCGGGCGCTTGAAATGCGGGCCAATACGCTGGTGAGCCTGCTGGAACGCTGCGATGCCTTCCGCAAGCCCCGGCGCTTCCTCGACATGGTGCGTGCTTCCGAATGCGACCACCGCGGACGCACCGGCTTTCACGATACGCCTTTTCCGCAGGCGGCCTACCTCGAATCGGTTTTGCGCGCCGCGCAGTCGGTGAATGCCGGCGACATCGCCAGAAGCTGCGCGGGACAGCCGCAGCGCATTCCCGAAGCCATCCATGCGGCCCGGGTGGCGGCGGTAGGGAGCGTCGTCCGGCTGTAAAGTCCGCAAGGCGTCGTGTCCCGCCGCCGGGCGGGCGCACTGCCGGGCCGGTCCTCCTCCACAAAAATTTCCATAAAAAATATTCCTGTCGGAACGCTTTTTCGCGGCCCGCATCCAACCCGCTTTGTGACTTTCGGTAGAGCGCCTGTAGCGTCTCGAATAGCGTCTCGAAGCTTTTCCGTAGCAGCCTGATGTCGCATTGATAAAGGAAAGGCGAAAGCAGCGGAAAAGGCATCGAATCAACCCGGTATTTCCCGCATGAAACTCATGTGCCCGGCTGTAGGATGACCGCGCCTAGCGCATGCTCTGCCGACCCCGCCCCCGTTGCACGCAATGCGGCCTTCAACAAGGACTCGGCAGCCAATCATCATTCAGGAATACATTCGACATGCGCATTACCACTCCGCTTGTGTCAGGAGCAGCCGACTGGCGGACTTCAACCGAAGGACAACCTCACGATGCCGCCGATCTGATCGTCGCCTATCTGGCACAGCTTGGCGTCGACTATGTATTCGGCGTACCCGGCGGCGCAATCGAACCGTTCTACAACGCACTCGCGCGCAGCAGCAGGCGCGGCGGTCCGCGGCCGGTGCTGGCGCGGCACGAGGCCGGCGCCGCCTTCATGGCCGACGGCTACGCGCGCGAGACCGGCAAGCTGGGCGTGTGCTGCGGCACTTCGGGACCCGGCGCGACCAACATGCTCACCGGCGTCGCCTGCGCCTACGACAACGGCATCCCCATGCTGGTGCTGACCGGACAGCCGGCGCTGCCCAATTTCGGCCGGCGCGCGCTGCAGGAGTCGAGCTGCACCGGCATCGACATCGTCGCCATGTTCAGCCACTGCACGCGATACAACACGCTGGTCACGCATCCCGAACAGGTCGAGAACAAGCTGGTCGCCGCATTGGCGCATGCCACCCGCACGCCGAAGGGCCCGGTCCACCTGAGCATCCCGCTCGACATCATGAAAAGTCGCTTGCCGCGGTCCGGCGCGGCCTGCGACATCAACGGCATGCTCAGGCCGGCGTCCCTGATCGACGAGCAGGCAGTCGATTCGCTGTGCAGTCAGCTGCAGCAGGCGAAGAATCCGCTGCTGCTGATCGGCGGCTCCTGCGGCGAAGCGATCGGGGCGATACTCGACATCGCCGTGCACGGGAATGCCGCCTTCATCGTCGCGCCCGACGCCAAGGGCCTGATCGATCCGCGCCATCGGCTGTACCGGGGCGTGTTCGGTTTCGCCGGGCATGCGTCGGCGGAGATGGCGCTGCGCGACAAGTCGGTCGACCTCATCGTGGCCTTCGGCTGCAACATGAATGAATGGACCAGCGGCGGCTGGAGCGATGCGCTGCTCAATCACCGGCTGATCCATGTCGACGAATGCGAGGAGCACCTGGTGCGCACGCCGATGGCCAGGCTGCATGTGCGCGGCCGCATCGCCGCCACCGCTGCCCGGCTGGCAGAGCGCCTGGGCGCTGCCGCCGTGCCGGCGCAGATCGAGACCGGCCCGGCGATCGGCTTCGCCGCATCCGAAGGCGCCCGGCTTGCGCCTCAGCAGGCTCGCGTCGCTCCGCTTTCGCTGCTGGAAGGCACGCACGGCGGCCCGGTCAAGCCGCAGCAGCTGATGCATGAACTCGGCCGACTGTTTCCCGCGCATACCCGCTATCTGGCCGATTCCGGCAACAGCTTCGCCTGGGCGATCCATTACCTGTCGCCCGGCGCTGCCGCAGCATCCATGCCTTCGGCGCCCTTGGCCGGCAGGGGCGGCTGGCTGCGCGTGACCATGGACTTTGCCCCGATGGGATGGGCCATCGGCGGCGCGGTGGGCACCGCGCTCGGCAATCCCGATGTGCCGGTGGTCTGCATCACCGGCGACGGCAGCATGCTGATGAACGGCCAGGAAATCTCGGCGGCCGTGGCCGAAGAACTGGGCGTGGTCTTCGTCGTGCTCAACGATGCCGCGCTGGGCATGGTCAAGCACGGACAGCGGCTGGCCGGCGCCGAACGCATCGCGCACCAGCTGCCGCCGACCGACTTCGCTGCGCTCGCACGCGCGTTCGGCGCCCAGGCCTTTACGATCGAGCGCCTGCAGGATCTCGCCGAACTCGACATCGACGCCATCTGCGAACGCCGCGGTCCGACGCTGCTCGACGTGCGCATCGATGCGGAGGAAGTGCCGCCGATGAGCCTGCGCATGCGCGTGCTGGGCACGGCGGTATAAATGAAGGAATCTCAAGTGAGCGACAAACCCCTACCGCAGATCCATACCGAAATCTGGAACGAGGAGCCCGAGCCCGGCAACCGCTTCGCCACCCGCGCCGCCTACTGCCGCGGCTACGACGTGTTCGGCGAGATGGTCGGCAATGCGCGCTGGGTAGAAATGCTGTATCTGCTGCTGCGCCCGGAGCTGCCCGATCCGGCCGCCCTCGACCTGCTCGAAGCGCTGGCGGTGGCGCTGGCCAATCCCGGGCCGCGCGATCCTTCGGTGCATGCCGCCATGTGCGGCGGCATCGCCGGCTCCAATGCGGCGGCGTCCCTGATGGCCGCGCTGGCCGTCGGCGCCGGGCGCTACCACGGCGCGCGCGACGTGCACGACGCCATGCACGCATGGGCCGCCTGCGGCACCGATATCGAGGCCTGGCGCAGGCACCTGCGGCATGAGGCGAATGAGGCCGCGATCGAAGTCTGGCCGGCGCGCGAACATCCGCCGGGCTTCGAGCCGCATGCGCCGGCCTGCGCCACGTCGACGCGGCAGCTGCTGGCGGCGCTGGCCCGCATCGGCGGCACGCCCCGCCTGAACTGGCTGGATGCGCATCGCGAAACCCTCGAGGAAGCCGCAGGCATGCCGCTCGAACAGACCGGCGTGGCCGCCGCCGCCTTCGGCGATCTCGGTTTCGCGCCGGAAGAGGGCGAGATGCTGTTCCTGCTGCTGCGCCTGCCGGGCGCGGCCATGCATGCGCTCGAACAGCAGCGCAAGAAGTACACCGAATTTCCGTTCTACGCGGTCGAGCTGCAGGGCGGCCCGGCCGCCGGCCGCCAGCAGGAAAGCCAGCAGGATGAATGAGCGCCCCATGAAAGGCCCCGAACTGCTCGCCGCCGAAGCCGGCATCCTGCGCACCCGCGTCGGCGCCTGCTGGCCAGGCAGCCATGCGGTGTTCCGCGGCCATGACCTGCACCAGGAATTCCACGATGCCGACTGGATGGACCTGTATGTCTACGGCATCACCGGCCGCCGCTTCACGCCGCAGCAGATCAAGCTGCTGCACGGCATCTGGGTCAACACCAGCTATCCCGACACCCGTCTCTGGAACAACCGGATCGCGGCGCTGGCCGGCAACGTGCGCAGTTCGCCGGTGCTCGGCCTCACCGCCGCGCTGGCGGTGTCGGAAGCGCGCATCTACGGCGGCGGCCCCGGCCTGCGCGCGATCAATTTCTTCTACCGTGCGCGCAAGGCGGTCGACGGCGGCCAGCCGCTGCGCGACTTCGTCAGCGCAGAGCTCGCTTCGAAACGCCACCTGTACGGCTACGGCAGGCCGATCGAAGCCCGTGACGAGCGACTGCCTTGGCTTTCCGGCCTGGCGCGCTCGCTCGGGCTGGCGGACGGGCCGTATTTCAGGATGGCGCAGGAAGTCGAAGCCATCCTGATGGACCTGGGCAAGCCGGCGCTGCGCATGAACTATGCGGCGATGACGGCCTCGCTGGGCGCCGACATGGGCCTGTCCCCGCGCCAATTCCAGATCTTCAGGGTGCCGCTGTTCTTCGCCGGCATGCCGCCCTGCCTGGTGGAGGCGGCGCAGAAGCCGGAAGGAACGCTGTTCCCGACGCCCTGCGACGGCATCGCCTATACGGGAGTCGGAAAACGGCCATGGCGAAAATGACCAGGCTGTCGCGGACATGGGACGCGGTACTGAATATTTCCCTGGAGGAATGGACTGTGTTAAAGCGTTGCACTAGACTGTTACCGCTCTGCACAATAACAGGCCGGAGGAACTCCTTGAAAACCCTGTATGCGCTTCCTCTGACCCTTGCCACGCTCCTGCTCGCCCACGCTCCCGCCGTCCGCTCCGCCGATCACCCCGGCGAAGAGGAAGACCTGGCCATGGTCTACGGCGACAAGTCCACCATCAGCATCGCCACCGGCAGCAAGCAGCAATTGCGCCGCGCGCCTGCGGTCGCCACCGTCATCACCGCCGAGGACATCGCGGCCATGGGCGCGACCGATCTCGACGAGGTGCTGGAAACCGTGCCGGGCATCCATGTCAGCAACGCCCCCAACACCTACAGCTCGCTCTACCTGATCCGCGGCATCTACAGCGGCCAGAACCCGCAGACGCTGATGCTGCAGAACGGCGTGCCGATGACCACGCTCTTCCAGGGCAACAAGGGCAACATCTGGGGCGGCTATCCGGTCGAGAACATCGCCCGCATCGAAATCATCCGCGGCCCCGGGTCGGCGCTCTACGGCGCCGACGCCTATTCCGGCGTCATCAACATCATCACCAAAAACGCGGCCGACATCGCCGGCACCCATGTCGGCGTGCGCGCCGGCTCCTTCCATACCCGCAGCGCCTGGATACAGCACGGCAGCAAGGCCGGCGACCTCGACATCGCCGCCTACCTGCGCACCGGCACGACCGACGGCCAGCGGCGCATCATCGAAGCCGACGCCCAGACCGCGCGCGACCGCACCGCCCGCACCGCGGCCAGCCTGGCGCCGGGCCCGGTGAATGTCGGCTACGACGCGGTCGATGCCAACCTCGGCCTGGGCTATCGGAAATGGCGCCTGAATGTCGGTTACAAGCTGCGCGACGACCTCGGCACCGGCGCCGGCATTTCCTCTGCGCTCGACCCGGTCGGCAAGGAAAAGAGCGAACGCTTCAATACCGACCTGTCCTGGGCCGACACCCAGCTCGCGCCCGGCTGGGGAGCGGGCGCTACCGCCAGCTATTTCGAATACCGCCAGCGCATTCCGGTCGACCTGCGGCTCTGGCCGCCGGGCACGCGCTTTCCGACCGGCCTGTTCCCGGAAGGGATGATCGGCCATCCCGACACCTCGGAGCAGCAGCTGCGGCTGTCCGCCTTCGCCACCTATTCGGGTGTCGCCGGCCACAGCATCCGCGCCGGCATCGGCCACGACGACCTCAACCTGTACGAGACGGCAACCTACAAGAATTACGTGTTCGATGCCGCCGGCGTGCCCGTCCCGGCCGGCGCGGTGGCCGATTACTCGCTGATCCAGCCTTTCATGCTGCCGCAGCGGCGCAAGGTCGATTACGTCTACCTGCAGGATGAATGGCAGTTCGCGCCCGACTGGGCGCTGACCGCCGGCGTGCGCCACGACCGCTATTCCGACTTCGGCGGCACCACCAATCCGCGCCTGGCGCTGGTCTGGGACGCGGCCCTCGACGTCACCGCCAAGCTGCTGTACGGCCGCGCCTTCCGCGCGCCGTCGTTCTCGGAGCAGTACGGCATCAACAACCCGGTCCAGCGCGGCAACCCGGACCTGAATCCCGAAACCATCAGCACGCTTGAAGCGGCATTCGCCTGGCAGGCCAGGCGCGACCTCCAGCTCAGTTTGAGCGTGTTCCGCTACACGATGGACGACATCATCCGCGCGGTGCCCAATCCGGCGCCGGCGCCGGGCTCGACCTTCAGCAACACCGGCGGCCAGCACGGCCACGGCATGGAACTCGAGGCGGTGTGGGATGCGACCCGCACGCTGCGCCTGTCGGGCAATTATTCCTACCAGCGCTCGGTCGATGAATCGACCGGCCGCGACGCCGGCTATGCGCCGCACCATCACCTGTATGCGCGCGCCGACTGGCGTTTCGCCGCCGGCTGGATGGCCGGCACCCAGCTCAACTGGGTCGCCGACCGCAAGCGCGCCGCCGGCGACATCCGTCCCCCGGTGGCTGACTACAAGACCGTCGACCTCACGCTGCGCAGCCTGCGCGGCAGCGGCAGATGGGAATTCGGCGCCACCGTTCGCAACCTGTTCAATGCGGATGCCCGCGAGCCCAGCCCCGCTCCCGGCCTGATTCCGAACGACTTGCCGCTCGCCCCGCGTGCCATTTACCTGCAGGCGGTGTACAGCATGTGACAGCCGCGCGCTGCACGAAACGAAACATCGACGCATCAACCGCGCACGGGCCCATGCCCCGCCCGTGCGCATAGCCAGAGTGGCCGCTGCAATCCAGCCCGCCGCCCGGGAAAGATCATGGATACCAGACCCAGTACCGCCTATCAGCCGCCATTCGTCCGCCAGTTCAACCGCCGCACGCGCGCCTGGAACGTCTTCGGCATGAAGAAAATCGACCTCTCCGAAGCCTCGCTGATCGCCGCCGCGCGCGCCGAAACCGGCCTTGAGCGCTTCGGCGATGAAAGCTTCCTGCCGCCGCTGCGGGCCCTGCTGCATTGGCTCGAGACCGAGGCGCAGCTCAACCCCTTCGGCCGCTTCAATGCCCGCATGCGCACCATCCGTTCCCTCAAGAACCGGCTGTGGGCCAATGCCTGCTTCGAGGCGCATCCGGAAATCCTGGAGCGGGAGATCGACGCCCCCATCGTCATCGTCGGTCCGCACCGTTCCGGCACCACGCGCCTGCAAAGGATGATGGCCACCGATCTCCGCCTGCAGCATCTGTCCACCTGGGAAGGCTTCAATCCGGCGCCGCGCCCCGGCCAGCCCGGCATGGGCCGGCAGGCGCGCTACGAGGAAGTAAGGAATTTCCTTGCGCTCGGGCGCCAGGTGTATGCCGGGGGCTATGTCGCCCATCCGATGGATGCCGACTGGCCGGAAGAGGACATGCTGCTGATGAACCATTCCTTCTGCGGCTTTTCGGTGCTCGGCATGTTCAACATTCCAGGCTATTACCGCTGGTTCCTCGAGTATGACAAGACCGAGGTCTACCGCTATACCGCCAAGCTGCTCAAGCTGATCGCCTGGTCGCGCGAGCAGGAGCATGGCGGAGCGCAGAAGCCGGGGCAGGGCGACCGCTGGGTGCTGAAGAACCCGCAGCACATGCTCGATCTCGGCACGCTGCTCAAAGTCTTCCCCGACGCCCGCCTGGTGTTCACCCACCGCGATCCGATCAAGACCGTGGGCTCGGTGATGTCGCTGATGTGGTATTTCGCTTCCCAGCATACCGACCTGCCGTGCCGGGCTTCCACGCGCGATATCTGGATGGATTTCTGCGAACAGTCGGCGCGGCGCGGCATCGCGCAGCGCAAGCACATTCCCGCCGGCCAGCAGATCGACGTGCATTACGAGGAAGTCAACCGCGACTGGCGCTCGGTCATGCGGCGCATCTATGCGTTCGGCGGCATCGAACTCACGCCCGGGGTCGAACAGGCCATGGCGCAGTGGCTGGCCGACAGCGACCGCGACCAGCTGCATGGCGGGCATCGCTATGCGCTCGAGGATTTCGGCACCAGCGCCGCCGAGGTCGACCGCCGCATGATGTTCGTGCGCCGGCATTACGGCATTGCCTACGAGGGAAAATGAACAAGGTCACGATCATGCTGCGGCCGCCGCAGCCTCCGCAGACTCCCGCAGCACAGCCGGCGTCGTCCCATGTCGCCTGGCAGCAGGGCATGGTCGACGCGGCGCAGCGCGCCCGGCTGCTGGGGCAGCAGCCCGCCACCGTCTGGCTGACCGGCCTGTCCGGCTCGGGCAAGTCGAGCATCGCTTTCGAACTGGAGCGCCGCCTGGTGGGCGCCGGCCGCGCCGCCTATGTGATGGACGGCGACAACGTGCGCCACGGCCTGAACCGGGATCTCGGCTTTTCGCCGCAGGACCGCAGCGAGAATATCCGCCGCATCGCCGAAGTGGCGAAGCTGTTCAATGAAGCCGGGCTGATCGTGATCACCTCCTTCATTTCGCCGTACCGCCAGGACCGCGACACGGCCAGGCAGATCATCGGCGCGGAGCGCTTCATCGAGACGCATCTGTGCACGCCGCTTGCGGTGTGCGAGCAGCGCGATCCCAAAGGACTGTACCGCAAGGTGCGTTCGGGCGCGATCGCGGAATTCACCGGCATCAGCGCACCCTACGAGGCGCCGCTGCAGCCTGAATTGCGCATCGATACCGCACAGGCCACGCTGGCGCAGTCGGTCGACGCCGTGCTGCATCGCCTGCAGGACTTCCTGGCGGCAGCGCCGGCGGTCCAGGCCGGCTAGCGGCCAAGCGGATTAAGGCGGTTTCATGAAATTGACCACGGAAGGATGGCAGGCCGGCAGCCGCAGCCCTCAAAATCGAGGGCTTGTTGCTGTAAAGCATGTTTTATCGGCTATCCTCTCCTGTCCGCGGGTAAGCAAGGCCCTGAGTAGCAAGACGACTATGACAATGACCGGGAAGATGTTCAGACGCAAGGCAGGCTCTGCCGCGCGCGCATGCTGCGCGGCGCTGGGCCTGCTTGCGGCCGTCGTTTCCGGGCAGCCCGCAGCCGCGCCCCCGGTCGGCGCAACGGCGGAAGGCGGCGAGCAAAGGCGGATGGAGCCGCAGGCTCCCGGCTCGGTGGCGGTGGTGTATCCGAACCTGGGCGAGCCGTATCACAGCATCTTCGCCACCATCATCGACGGCATCGAAGACAATGCCAGGTCGGCCATGCGCACCTATCCGGTCGCCGCCAATACCGACCCCGCCGAGCTGAATGCGCAGCTCAAGCGCAACGGCGCCAAGGTCGTCATCGCGCTCGGCCGCCAGGGGCTCAAGGCCGCCTCCGCGCTCGACCGCGACATTCCGCTGGTCGCCGGCGGCGTGCTGGCGATGCCCGAAGCCGACAACCGCGCGATGACCGCCATCAGCCTCACGCCCGATCCGTCGCTGCTGTTTTCGCGCCTGCGAAGCCTGATGCCCGGCGTCAGGCGCGTCATCATCGTCTACAACCCGCAGAGCAACGAATGGCTGATCCGCCTGGCGCGCGAGGCGGCGCGCGCCCAGGGCCTCGAACTGGCGGCCTACGAGGCGCGCGACCTCGCCAGCGCGGCGCGCCTGTACGACAGTGCGTTCGCCGCCAGCGACAGCAAGCGCGACGCCATCTGGCTGCCGCAGGATGCCACCACAGTGGATGAAACCACCATCCTGCCGCTGGTGCTCAAGGAATCCTGGAACCGCAATATCGCCGTTTTTTCCAGCAGCTTCCTGCATGTGAAGAAGGGCGCGCTGTTCGCGCTGTATCCCAACAACCTCGAACTCGGGCGCACGCTGGCCTGGTCGGCGCTCGCCTATGCGTCCGGCGGCGAGCCGCGCAGGAAAGGCGTGCTGCCGCTGCGCGACGTGCAGATTGCGGTCAATGTGCGTACCGCCGGCCACCTCGGCCTGACGATCAGTTACCAGCAGCAGCGCAGCTACGATGCAATTTTTCCCGAACCTTGATGGAACGGAGATTCGATATGTTAAGAGAAACGACCGGCGGCGCAACCGCGCTCCGCTCCCGGCAACCCGGCATGCTGCAGCAACGGCGCTGCAATGCGCCCCATCCTGTCTTTCCTGCCGCCCATGCTTCGTAACTATCTCAGCCGCACAGGCTTTCGCCGCCAGCTGACCGTCATCGTCAGCGCCGCCATCCTCGGGCTGGCCCTGTTTTCGTCCCTGATGAACTCCTGGGAAGCCAGCCGGCGCATGGAGGACTACATGGTCGAGCAGGGGCAGCGCATCGCCGACAATCTCGCGCGCCAGAGCATACTCGCGCTGCTCTACCGCTCGCCCGACAATGTGCGCGAAGGCATCGCCGCCACGCTGGCCTTTCCCGACGTGCTGCGCGTGGAAATCACCGATGCCACCGGGGCTTCGCTG
>Ga0194137_10001051_pt1 | contig 17435 bp, 12 predicted proteins | sample TARM_MetaG_T3_14_FD_134025 | JGI IMG/M metagenome (GOLD analysis project Ga0194137, IMG submission 134025) | Freshwater microbial communities from Pennsylvania, USA, analyzing microbe dynamics in response to fracking - TARM_MetaG_T3_14 (version 2) | ecosystem: Environmental > Aquatic >... | reverse complement strand
TGTTTTTCAACTGTGGTCGCTTCAATACAGAGGCTGTCTAATTCCGTGTAGGTTTGAAAATCTTCAAGGTGGGGACCGTTGATATCCCAGATTTCGTTTTGAGTGCCGGTTGACAGTTCAATTTCGCATTTATGAGAGCTCTTTATTGTGCAGTGCATGACACCGAGGTGCGGTTGGTCCATGCTGAGGAAGCGCTCGATCTCCAGGGTGATTGTCTGGCCTGAGGCGAGTTTGAAGGTGGTTGTTCGGGTATGGACAGCCTGTTGCAGATTCAGGCTTTGCCGGTGTTCAGTGACCTCTGATTCCAAAGTGGATAGGCGAGTGCCATCTACGATCAGCTCGAGATTGAAAGCATGCGGCGCATTGACCGGTTCGCGCCAGAGGTCACCTGACTGGTCGTAAAGTCCGGAGATGGTGCAGGCCGCCAGCTCGTCGCGGCCGAATTCTTCCAAGGTGCCGCGTAGACCCATGTAGCCATTGCCAATGAGGAATTTGTTGCCGTTTTGTTCGATGCGGGCTTTGTCGAACTTAGCTTCTGTGAGGGTCCAGTAATCGGGAATTGGGAGTGTCTGTGTTTCCATAGCTGACGGGGTGAATGCGTGTTTGGCAGATTATGGAAACGAGTGTGTGTGTCTGATTTGGTGCATGAAAGTTTGGAGTCGTGTCGGCTACGGTAAAAGCGCGTAACAATTCGGTAGATATCTGATCCGGTTTTTGATTGGGATGACTCGGATACCGGATTGGATAGCAAGACTACCGTTAACTGAAACTCTTCCAGCTTCATAAAAAGGGGCACTCATATACATTCAGGTAAGCAATTAATTAACATTACCTCGAATGCCCTGACTCGGACTATTGTGACAGATACTCATTTTTATCTGCTGCTTCTCGCTTCGCAGTTATGCTTTATCCGGGCTTCGAATACAAACCACAGGGGAAACCTGTCTTATGATTTATACTGAAGTGAAATACATGCCTGAGCGTAGTAAGACCTACCTGGGTAGTCCGTCTATTGTCAGGCTGGATGATGGAACTCTGATTGCCGCTCACGATTACTTCTTCAAGGAAGTTGACGGCTTTGATGATGGGATTCTCCGTCTGACGAGTGTGTATCGTTCAGAAGACAATGGGGTGACCTGGGTTAATTGTGCGCAGTTGATCGGTGCTTTTTGGAGCACCTTGTTTAAGCATCAAGGGGATTTGTATTTGATTGGCTGTGACCGTCGCTATGGCTCGATTGTGATACGACGCAGCGTGAATGGTGGCTACACCTGGACGTATCCTTCGGATGGGACGCATGGCTTGCTGTTTCAGGGCGGGGTTGCTGCGGAGCCTCCGAATTACCACTGCGCGCCGACCCCGGTTTTAGTGCACGAAGGACGTATCTACCGTGCGTATGAAGATAATGTGACCGCGTTGTGGCCTTCGGGCTTTGAAGCATTTGTGATTTCAGCGGACATTGACGCCGATCTTTTGGATGCGAATAGTTGGACCATGAGTGAGAAGCTTCCTTTTGATCCGAGTCGTGTTCCTTCAGACTGGGGGGAGACGGGGCCTGGATTTCTCGAAGGCAATATGGTTGCCGGGCCGGATGGTCAGGTTTGGAATATCCTCCGGATGAGCACAGAACCGCACTCCGACTATGCCGCGATGGTGCGTGTTTCCCAGGATGGGACATCGGTGTCGTTTGACTACGAAAAAGATATTATTCGTCTGCCGGGTGGCACGCATAAGTTCACGATTCGTCGAGACGAAAAGACGGGACTCTATTTTACACTGGGCAATCACAATACCGTGCCCGGTTCAGCGAGTCAGCGGAATGTGGTCTCGTTGTCTGTTTCAAAGAATTTGAGAGACTGGAAAGTCGCTAAAACCGTGATTGAAGATGAATCCGGGCTGAGTGAAGAAGATTCGATTCGTTTGACCGGATTTCAGTATGTGGACTGGCAATTTGACGGTGAAGATATTATCGCGCTGGTGCGGACTGCCTGGCGTGGATCGGTGCGTTTTCATGATTCGAACCGGATCACTTATCACGTCATAAAGGGATTCCGTCAGATTTGTGAAAAGTCCGGTGTTTTGAATCAATTGTCGAGTGAAGTGCCTGTTGAAATTGAAGCAGTGTATTCATGAAATGGATCTCCATCTGGGCTGTCCTTGTGAGCATGCTATTGCCTGTTGTCATGAGTGCTTTTGCCGGCCATAAAGATGGAATGGATGAGGTTGTGGCTCGGCGCCCGAATGTTATCTTCATCATGGCTGATGATATGGGCTATGGTGATTTCAGTCGAATAAACGGAGGGCTGAGCGAAACACCGAATCTCGATCTACTGCATGATACATCGATGCGATTTACGCATGCCTATGCGGCATCTCCGGTTTGTGCCCCATCGCGGGCAGGATTTTTAACCGGACGCTATCCGTTGCGCACAGGTTGTGTGGATTTGAATGCAATCAACGGGCTGAACACGCTGGCGCTCGATGAAGTGACGATTGCGGATTTATTCCAGCAGAGTGGCTATCGAACGGGGCTTATCGGGAAATGGCACTGTGGTCAGGACGGCGAGTATCGTCCGGAGCATCGGGGCTTTACCGAGGTGGAAGCCTTTCATCCGCAGCATAAGAACTATTGGAAGTGGACCATTGATCAGAACGGGACGGAGGTTGCATCCGAGGGGCGTTACTTAACGGATTACATGACCGAGCGGGCTTTGGCCTTCCTTGATCGCTCCGGGGCGGATGAGCCATTTTTTCTGCACTTGGCTTACTATGCGCCGCATCGTCCGTTGCAGGCGCCGCAGGACCTGATCGATAAATATTTAAAGAGCGGGAAGGGGCTTACCGAGGGGCAGGCGACGGTTTATGCGATGATCGAAATCATGGATGATGGTATCGGGCTCATTCTGGATAAATTGGAATCCAAAGGCATGCGCGAAAATACCATTGTGATTTTTACGAGTGACAACGGTCCGGACGATGTGGTGGTGAATGGACTTTCGCCCACACGTTTCAACTGTGGCCTGCGTGGCGATAAATACGATGTTTACGAGGGCGGGATTCGTGTGCCGTTTTTGTTTAGTTGGCCGGTGGGACTGGAGGTCGGTGAGTTTGAATCGATGTTCCAGTTCGTTGATGTCTTGCCGACATTGGCAGCGGCGTGTTCAGTGACGATTCCGGAGGATCTGGAATTGGATGGTGTGGATTATTTGCCTGCACTGAAAGGTGAGGCACCGGCGCCGGAGGTTGTTCGCTACTGGCAGTGGAATCGCTACTATCCGGTTGAGGATTGTAACTTTGCCATGCGGGACGGAAATTGGAAATTAGTGATGCCCGCCAAGGAAGGCTTTCGCACGATGTCTGCAGAGAACGAGGCAATGGTGACAGGGAAGATCCCGTTTACGGTGACACCTCCGAAGCGCGATCGGGATCTCGGGCCAGCCGGGGAGAGCTTACTCTACAACATAGTGGAGGATCCCAATGAGACTGACAATTTAGCGCCGGCAGAAGCTGTCAAAGTCAGTGAAATGGAAACGCAGATGCGTGACTGGTTTGATGGAGTGCGTGGCGAGTTGGATGATGTCATTGATGCCCGCTTCCCGTCGGCACCTCAGGAGTAGTGTGACGCGAGCACCGCAGTGAGTGGTCTCGCGGTGTAATCGGAAGAGAACGAAAACGATGAGCGAAAAACCGAATATAGTGATAATTATGACGGATCAGCAGCGCTGGGATAGCCTGAGCTGTTATGGTTGCGAGGCGATTCAGACTCCGAATCTGGAACGTCTGGCCGAAGAGGGGATTCGCTTTGATCGTTGTTATGTCAGTAATCCGATTTGCACACCATCACGCGCCAGTCTGATGACCGGCAAGCCGGTTCCAGCGCATGGGGTCGAGCGTTTATACGATATTCTATCGGAGGATCAGGACTTGTTTCCGGTGCGGTTGCAAGCAGAGGGCTATCAGACCGCCTTGTTTGGAAAATTGCATGTGAGTGCGATCAGGCATGAGCTGGCGCAGCGTCGTTCTAACGATGGCTTTGATGTCTACGAGTGGTGTCCGGAACCGAGTTTATTGATGGATGATCCCGGGCAGGCTTATGGGCAGTGGCTGAAGCAGAATCATCCGAAATTTTATAACCAGCTATTGGCAGAGGGGCGTCAGTTGAAGGATGTGCCGCAGGAGTGCCATATGACGCATTGGGCCACGAGTCGGACAGTTGACTATATTGAGAAAGCGGATACGTCCAAGCCGTTCTTTTGTAAGATGAGTGTCTTCGATCCGCATGATCCGTATCATGACTATCCAGCCGCATTTGAGGATTTGGTGGACCGATCAAAAATTAAGGCTCCAGTTGTTGATACCGTTCCGATGTCTGAATTGCCAGAGGCGGTTCAGCGCGAGCATGCGGAAGGCTATTCGGTGGCAGGACCCAAGAAGGGGCCGAGTTGGGGGAATGCTCCGGTGAAAAGCACGCCCGAACTGCCGGAGAAGGATTTGACCTATGCTTATCGTTCTGAGCGGATCGAGCAGGATCGGGTTGACTATTTGGCTTCAATCGCACTCCTGGATACTGAGGTCGGACGTGTGTTGGATGCTTTGGACGCGCATGGCATTGCTGAGAATACTCTGGTCATTTTTTGTAGTGATCATGGGGATATGCTGGGTGACCATGCACTTCTGGCAAAAGGTGCCTATTTTTACGAGCCATCGGTGCGTGTGCCTTTGTTGTTACGTTGGCCAAAGATGATTGAGGCGGGCCTAGTGTCAAACGAGTCGGTTCAGCTGCATGACCTGACGGCAACTGTTCTGAGTGCAGCAGGTGTTCGACAGGGGGAGATTCGGACGCTTATGCCGGATTCCTATGATTTACTTGCGCGTGATGAAGGCTTTAGGAGGCAGTTCTCCGTCTGCGTCTATCATGGAACAGGGATTTGTGACACCGGGCGCTATTTTGATCCACCGATTTTTGGGGCGATGCTCTGTGATGCGCATTTTAAGCTGATAATTTATTTCCCCGAAGGGCATCCTGAGGCATATTTCGAGGGGCAGTTATTTGATCTACAGGAGGATCCGGAAGAGATTCGTAACCTCTGGGACTCGGATGTATTCCATGGTAAGCGCGACGAATTGATCGGAAACTTATTGGCCTGGTATCAGACGCATTCGAAACCAACGGGTGTGAGTGCCTGTTGATTTATTCGGTATGAAATCGGTGTGCTCATGTTTTAGTCTAAATATCCATCGATCTGAGTGCTCGTCGGGATTTTTCGCTGATACACCTTCTTCGATCTTGGTTCTTTACAAGTAGTTTATTCTCTGATCAGGTATGGAATACCCCTACAGTTATATGATGCCCCACTTGAAAGAATTAAGCCAGCAATACGGTGGCAGTTATTCCAAGATTACTTCCCCCTACACTGGAGATGTTCGTGATTACTGGTTGATTGTGGAATCGTTTCATCCACTGTCTCCCGGTTGGATTCGATTGAGTGCACAAATCGAGGATAGCTGGGGGATGGAGGAGTATGCGATCGTGGGTAAGCGGCGGGCTTTGACCCATTTTGGGATCCGTTATATTTATAAAGGTGAAGGTTATTTCTCGAATGATTTTCATCCCGAGCGTATTCCTGTAAAGGCGGGGGATTTACTTTGTTTGTTCCCCGGGATCAGTCACGTTTTTGTGCCTAAAGCGGGAACCAAGTGGAATGAGCTGAGTATCGATTTTTCGGGCTCGGTTTTTGATCCTTGGATGGGGGTTGGTCTGTTGGATCCCGAGGAGCCTGTGCGGCATTTACCGGTGCCCGGTAAGGGGCTGGACTATTGGCTGAAGCGTATTCACGATGTGGTCTTGCCGATGGCCCCGAGGGGGCGTGAGATTAACCTTTCGGATACGGGACGCTTATTGGAATTGATTTCCGAATTATGTAATTCCTGGCAGACGCCGAAGCTAAGTTCTGAGTTAAACTGGGCGGAAGAAGCGAAGGCGCGTATGCAGGCCATTCCATTGAATGAGAAGTTGGATTTGGTTAAGGTTGCCTGTGATTTTGGGATCGGAGAGCAGGCTTTTCGTAAGAAATTCAAGCGATTATGTGGGGTGACTCCCACCGTATTCCATTCTCGATACATGGTGGAGCGTGCCTGTCATTTGTTAATCACATCCAATATGTCCGTCAAAGCGATCGGTTATGAGTGTGGCTTCGGCAGTCAGCCATATTTTTCCCGTAGGTTTAAGCAGATCACAGGGATATCTCCCGAACAATATCGGATTCGTGCGGAAACTTGATTTTAATTGAAGCCTACCGGATTGGATATTGGAAACACGAAATACTGCAGCAGTTTGGTTTTGTCATAGGGGTTGATGTGACAGGAAAATGAAGATGTTGCTTAGACCGGATTGGTCTCCACCTCAAACAAGTTAGAATCTGTTATGTCTATGAATCTCCATCCCAATATTTGTTTTATCTACGTCGATGACCAGGCTGCATGGACGATTGGAGCCTATGGGAATTCGGAAGCACATACGCCGAACCTGGATCGGCTTGCGTCTGAAGGTGCGCTGATGGAGCAGGCATTTTGTTCAACTCCAGTCTGTAGCCCTGCTCGTGCTGCGATGTTGACCAGTCGCTATAGCACGGAGACCGGGATACCGGATTTTATACCAAAGCCCGGGCATGTGGCATTCACTGAGGCTTGGTCCAAGGTCGGTATTGGGCCGGAAATGAAGTCGTTTCCAAGCATACTTCAGGCGTATGGCTACGAGAATACACTGATTGGAAAATGGCATGTCGGTGATTGGACATTGGATCCAGAGCGTCGAAGTCATCCCGAGAACAATGGATATGATTCGTTTTTCGGACTGACGGGAGGGGGCATTGATCCACTTGATCCGGAGTTTGAAGAAGATGGCGAAGTGAAACGGTTTGAAGGCTTTTGCGATGAGATACTGACTGATCGTGCTGTGAATCATATTCGAAAGCAGGGAGAGTTTGGAAATCCCAAACCATTTCTGCTTTCACTGAATTTACGTCAACCACACCACCCGTGGGCGCCGGTGCCGGAATGCGATGCGGCACACTACGCGGACATGGAGATGAGTTTACCGAATCCGGATTACCCGGATTTGGATCTGGAAGGTCTTCAGGAACGCATGAAAGGCTACATGGCCGGTGTGAGCGGTGTCGATCGTATGGTGGGTCGTGTGCTGGATGCGTTGGATGATGCAGGACTGACGGAAAGCACGATTGTTATCTTTAGTTCGGATCATGGGTTCATGATGGGACGAAATGGACTGTGGCATAAAGGCAATGGCATTGAGGCCACCGTAGGGCCGGAAGGAAACCGATGGGTTCCGAATTTAACTGAAGAGTCCTTGCGTGTGCCTGCGATCATTCGTTGGCCCAATCAAATTGAGGCCGGGACGCGGTATCGTGAGCTTCTGTCCGATGTGGACTGGTTGCCAACTGTCGCCGAGCTGGCCGGTTGTGAGCTGCCGGATGGTTTGACAGTTCGCGGTCAGAGCTGGGCGCCGCTGGTTTTAAATGGTTCAATTACCGAGTGGCGGGATGCGGTCTACTCGGAGTATGACATGTGCGTGTATCAGCATGGTCGTTTACGGGCGATTCGTTCAGAGCGCTGGAAGTTGGTTGTGGATTTTCACTCGCCATGGCGGTCTGCATTTTTCGATTTAAAGAAGGATCCAACCGAAAGTCGGAATTTGATTAGCTTAGAGGGATTGCAATCTGAAGCCAGGTGTGAAGCGGCTCAGGGATTGAAGCAGATGCAGTCTAAATTACTGGAGCAAATGAAGCTGAATGGTGACCCTTTATATGACTCGCACCATCAGTGGGAGAAACATCTTCTTTGATCTGAGACAAAGGTTGTCGGTCGTTTATTATTTTTACCGAATGTGTGTTGGATCTGTAAACGCGTGTATTCTGAGGCTCATGCTTTAGAGGGTGCTTTATGACCTTGAATAAAGGTTTTTGTCCCTGAGAGGCTTCGTTTTAACCTTTGATGCTGAAAAGAATGATTGGCTACCGGAATAGATACGAAAATGACCTGTTATTGTAAGCCTTTAACTTTGTCATGAACGGACTACTTCACTGATAATCCTTACATCCTCGGGGATCCGTGCAATCTTGCTCAGGTCATCCGTCTGTTTCAAACCCCAGTCTACATTACCTGAATCAACTACAGCTTAGCTGAGTTTGGTTTTCCCTTAAATATCCCAAGACCATCCTACGCATGATTAAAAACTTAAAATACCCTAGGCGACTGATCGCTACCCGAGGTTTTACTCTGATCGAATTGCTAACCGTCATTGCGGTGATTGCGCTCTTGGCTGGGATCCTTGTTGCTGGACTGCAGAAGGCCCGTGCTTCGGCTGAAAAAGCGAAATGTGTCGGACACTGGCGGCAGTATGATACAGCCCTGAAACTTTATGTGGGAGATCATCAAGGCAAGTTGCCGGTTTCTAAATTTACAAAAACGGATGAGGTCTGGATTCAGCTCTCACCATACTTTTCCTTCGAGGGGGTTGAAGGCCTAAAAGGTCAGAAACTTTCCAATGTTCAGGGCTATATTCGTAAGGATGCATCCTGTCCGGATGAGGATTGGGGCTATGGCTTCAATGTCTTTGTTTCCGAGAAGCCGATTGCTGCGGTGCAGATGCCGGCGAAGACAATTTATGGAATTGATTTGAAATGGCCGAACCGCTGGTTCGACGGGACTGTGATTGAAGGTGGTAGTGCAGCAGGTAAGCTGGCAAGGGCTACACCGAAACCACATTCCGGTATGGTGACGGTATTGTATTTGGATGGGCATGTCGAAACGAAGTATGTGAGCGAGATTATGCGAGCAGAGCTGATGCGTGAATCTCAAAGCTATACACTGTCGGATGAAGATGAGCCTATCGCCGATCCGGATTATGACGTCTGATCCGAAAAAAAAACTATAACACATTTACAATCCAGAAATAATGACAATCAAACCATTCTCCCTTTTTAAGCCGATCACGGCAGTTGCGATTATTTTTTCAGTATCGGCACAATTTGTTGCTGCTGAAAGTGTCATCGAACTCGGCCTTCAAGCTGAAGCAGATATTGATAACACGGAAAATTTGCAGCAAATTCTGAATACAGGCCCGACTGAATTGGAATTTCCGGCAGGCACTTATTACATCGGTTCGGTTACAATTCCTGAAGGCCGGACATTGAAGTTTTCGAAGGATGCCTTGATTCGTCCAGTCGTTGAAAAGATCAATGATAAGAACCTTTTTATTGTTGATGGTGATGATGTTCGGATCGAAGGAATTTACTATGACTTCGCTTGGAACGGTGCAGGTATGAAGGAAACCCCAGTGCATAACTTAATCTATGCCTATGGCGTGAAGCATGTTACTGTCTCCCAGGCTAACGTGAAAAACAGCGATGAGCGTAAGTTGATCCCATTGGAACAGCGTGCACGTAAAGGTCGTTTTTATAATTTCAACGGTTATACGCCGATGGAGAAATACAGTCATGTGGGTTACTACAATTCCCAGGTGATTTTTCGTGCGATTGAGAGTGAGCACCTGACCCTCGAGGATTCAGTCGGCTCTCGCCTGCACGGCATGATGGAAGCGGACTTGTGCTCGGATGTCGTAGTTCGTGGTAACCGTATGGTCAGTGGCAACTACATGACTCGTTTTTCTGAAGGTGGTGAGAGCCTGCGACACTATGACAACTGGTCCCGCGATGTGAAATACCAAGCGGTTTGGTTCGGTGGTTCGCCGGATCCTTCTCGCAAGAAGAATCTTCCCCGCGGTTCGGCGACGGTGGTGTATCGCGATATCAAGGCTGGTGATCCCGGTTACAATAAACACACATCCGGTGCCTATGATGTCTTGATTCAGAATAACTATGCTGAGTATGGAAACACTCTGTGCTGGGGCAACAAGGGGCGCCAAGTGGTCATTGATGGTAACATTGCCCGCTTCATTGCAGACTATGCTTACGGTTCTGAAGGTGGTGAAAATCTGATCTTCTCCAATAACATCGCGATCAACTGCACCGCGGGCGGCATTGCTTCCATGTATTGGGGGGAGAAGCTTTTGATTACCGGTAACCAGGTCATCATTCGTCATGAGCCATGGGATCCGGAATTCAGCTGGTGGGATGATCCTTCGAAGTATCTCGGACCTTTCGTTCGCCTGCACCACGGACCATCGAATCCAGAAGATCGCTACGGCGCAGGTTCTGTGCAGATCAGTGACAATCTATTCGTCAATGAATTGACGACCCGCACGGTTCAGTTGTCAGTCCAGGCCGGACGCGACGTTTTGATCGGTGGTAACAAGTTTATCAATGGAGCGATTAATAAGTTTGGTGAAGGCCGTCTGACCGTGATGGATAATGAGTTCATTTCACGGATGGAGTTCGATCCTGCGACGGTTTTCGTGAAACCTATGGGCACCAGCATGACCATTGTGAAGGGGAATATTTTCCGTAAAGAGCCTGCGGTTGATACCGGCACGGAAGAAGAGAAACGCTCCGAGGCCAATAAGGTGCCATACTTCGCCTTTACCGGTGACGATCAGGCGGGGATGGAAAGTGAAGAGGCGGCGATGGAAGGCGATGCCGCTGCGATTACACTGACCACGAATGTCCCATTCTTTGGATTGGTCGAAGACAATTTCATCTATGGCTGGAAAGAAGCCTTCTATGGCATGGTTCGCCGTAATGTCGATGAGTCGACGATGATCGTTCAGAAGAATACGACGGATGGTAAGATCCACGTGAACGATGAGAGTCAAAAGGCTAAACTGAAGCTGGATGGTAATATGGAATTGCCCAAAGGCTTGATGAAATAAGCAGTCCCTGAGCTTATAATTAAAACGATACATTCGGAGCACGCATAAAACATGCATTTACTTGATTGGACTCTAGTTGCAATGTCCTTGCTGGTCGTCTTTGGCGTCGGCGCATTCACGCAACGTTACATGCGCAGTGTGGCGGACTTTATGTCCGGCGGCCGGGTTGCGGGGCGCTATCTGCTCGCGGTTTCACGAGGTGAAATGGCTGCTGGGGCAGTGGTCTTCGCATCTGTATTTGAAATTGTGGGACGTGCCGGCTTTACCTGGATCTGGTGGACGTGGATTAATATTCCAGTCGGGTTGATGATTGCGGTTACAGGTTTCGTTGTTTACCGCTATCGAGAAACACGGGCGATGACACTAGCTCAGTTCTTTGAGATTCGCTACAGCAAGAAGTTTCGTGTCTTTACCGGATTCCTGGGCTTCTTTGCCGGGATCCTGAATTTCGGAATTATTCCGGTAATTGGTGCACGCTTTATCACCTCCTTTATTGGGTTGCCTCCGGTCGTTGAGTTTATGGGGTTTGATGTGCAGACGCACCTGGTTCTGATGTCGATTCTTCTTTCGATCACCCTAGGCCTGACTTTGGTCGGAGGGCAGATTACCGTGATGGTGACCGACTGTCTTGAAGGAATGCTCTCGCAGGTGCTTTATTTGGTGATTATCTTTGCGCTTCTCTTTATGTTTGATTGGTCGCAGATCATGGAGTCGTTAGGAGATCGCCCAGCCGGTCAGTCTTTGATCAATCCTTTCGATTCGCTCGGCTTGGAAGATTTCAATCTGTGGTATGTGTTGATGTGGGCGGCAGTCTCTGTCTATGGCACGATGGCTTGGCAAAATCAAAGTGCCTATAACGCTTCCGGGCTGACCCCACATGAGAATCGGATGGGGAACATTTTGGGCCGTTGGCGTGAGTCCGGTAAGCAGGCACTGGTTTACCTTTTGGCAGTGTGTGCCATGACCTTTATGTTGCATCCGGATTTTGCGGCGCAGGCACTGCAGGTTCAGAATGAACTCTCGATGATTCCTGGAGAACGTGCGCAGTCACAAATGCAAATTCCGATGGCGGTTTCACATCTCCTCCCGATTGGGGTGAAAGGTGCTTTCTGTGCGGTGCTTATCATGGGGATTTTCGGCGGGGATTCAACTCACTTGCACTCGTGGGGCAGCCTCTTGGTGCAGGATGTTTTGGTTCCGCTGAGAAAGAAGCCATTCGGTCCAAAGCAGCATATTAAAGTGCTCCGTCGGTCTATCATTGGGGTGGCGATCTTCGTATTCTTCTTTGGTGCATTCTTTCCGCAGACCGAGTATATTGTGATGTGGTGGGCAGTGACCATGGCCATCTATGTGGGTGGGGCCGGATCTGTGATTATCGGAGGTCTTTATTGGAAGAAGGGCACGACCCAAGGTGCTTGGGCGGCGTTGCTGACCGGATCAGGACTGGCCGTGGGCGGTATTGCTGCGCGCTTGATTTTCAAAGAAGACTTTCCGCTACACGGGCAACAGGTATCCTTTTTCGCTAGCTTGCTCGCGGCGATCGTTTACGTCGTGGTCTCACTGCTAACATGTAAAGAGGATTTTAATATGGACCGTATGTTGCACCGTGGAGAGTATGAAAAAATCACGGATGCAGTGGGTGAGACTCGGGCAAAGAATGTCGATTTCGCCAAGAAGGGAATTTTTGCCCGAATCATGAATTTCAATGAACATTTCTCCCGTAGTGATAAATGGATTACAGGAGGTTTGTTTGGCTGGAGTATGCTTTGGTTCAGCACTTTTGTGATTGGTTCACTTTGGAACCTTGTGGCACCATGGCCGAATGAGGTTTGGAAGACCTTCTGGCATATTACAGGCGTGGGAATCCCTGTCTTCATGTCACTCGTGACGGCTATCTGGTTTACCTGGGGAGGCACGCGTGATATCTTTGCGCTCTTCCGTCGACTTAGGGAAGCGAAGGTCAATGAGTTGGACGATGGCACGGTGGTTGGTCACCAGAACCTGGATGAAGTCATGCTCTCCGAAAAAGCGGAAAATCCGAAGGCTGGCTAAAAGAATTTGTATAGAAATGTGTTGTCGTAGGGGACGACACTTGGATGGGGTCAATGTAAATGGCGACTGGGGGCAGTCGCCATTTTTTATGAGGCTTAGCATCCTGGCGTAAAGAAGTGCGTTGGGCAGTTGGAATGAAAACCACCCCGGCTCGCTGCGCGATCCACCCCTCCTTTTGAAAAAGAGGGGAGTTTTAAATGAGTTTACTTTCCAGCTCTGCGCGGATGGATGTGTATTCCGCCTTATCCCAAAGGTTATTCACTTCCTCGGGGTCCGCTTGCAAGTCATAGAGCTCGCCGTAGTCCCGGTCTTTGTAGTGGACGAGCTTCCAATCCTTTGTGCGGATCATCTCCATGTGCTCAATCGAGGGCAGCATGTTGCAGCGACCGTGTTCGGCGTAGACATACTCGCGACCTGACTGTTTACCTTGAAGCACTTCGTTTGCATTGATGGCACCGCCATGATCCGGGAGTGCCACGCCCGCGAGTTCAAAGAGCATGGGCACCAAATCCATTTGTGAGATCAGTTCGTTGGAGCGTTGGTTCGCTTGTAGACGCCCGGGAGCCCAGACGATTGCGGGCACTCGTGTATTGTAATCCTGCATGGTCCATTTCTGGATCTGACGATGATCCCCCAAGGCGTCGCCATGATCGGAAGTGAATACAATGATTGTGTTGTCGAGACGGCCTCGCTTTTCGAGCGCTTGAAGCAACGATCCGATTTGTTCGTCGATCATGTTGACGTTGGCGGCGTAGTGCTTGCGGATGCGTTTGATTTGCTCGTTGGTCGGGTGCTCCGTCCAGTAAATGCCATCATGATTCCCGTGCATCATCACCTCGCGGTATTCTTTGAGGGGAGGAATCTCGTTGTCCGGTGAATACTCGGCTGGAAGGGGGATTTGATCCGCATCGATCCGCTCCAAATATTCGGCGGGTGGATCGTAAGGTGTGTGCGGCCCGGGGAAGCCGACTTGAAGAAACATCGGTTCGTCGCCGAGTTCGTTGATTAACCATTTGGCTGTGTTTGGCACAAAGTAGTCCCAGTGGAGTTCTTTGGGCAGCGACCATTCGTAGGCACCCAATGCCGTCTCGTAATCCGGATGTTTCTGATAGCTCTCACGATTCGGTGGACGGATGCCCAACTGTTTGAGATGTCGGTCCCAATCATCGTAATAGCGCGGGAGGAAAAAGCGGTCTTTATTTTCGACAACGAAGCGCTGTTCAAAGCCACAGGCGGCATCGAAGGGTTGGGTGTGCATTTTACCGACATTAAAGGTGCGGTAGCCTGCGGATTGAAAATGCTCAACCCAGGAAGTGGTCCATCGATCCCCGTTTTTCATCGCACCAAGCTTGGATGGCCATTGCATATTGAACAGGCTGGCACGCGAAGGGACGCAGGAAGGTGCAGCGCAATAGCATTGCTCGAAATAGACACCTTCGGCGGCGAGGCGATCAATATTCGGGGTGTGGCCCCAGCCGTTGGTCGCACATGAAATGGTATCCCAGCGTTGTTGGTCTGTGATAATGAATAGGATATCGGGTTGCTCAGACATGTCGTATTTTGTATTTAATGGGATTCTCAGGATGTCTCTTATGCTCTCTGGGCTCAAAGGTATTTTTATGTCTGTGATGGTAAAGAATCTAACCTATCCGGTATACGAATGTCCCGGGGTTGAAATACCTTATTGGATATGGAGACTACCTCTATCGACAATGCTTCAGACTTCGTAGGACGGAGAGAATACGATACCCTAATGAAGTAAATGGTTTGAGCTTCTTTAGGCGCTCTGCCAAAATTTGAATCAACCCCATACCTGTTAAACCATTTATTTGATATGAAGTTTCCAGCTTGCTGTTTTTTGCCCTCACTTGTCTTAATTCTCATCTGTAGCAGTGCACATGCGGTTCAGGATACCGTATGGAAAGGTGGAGCAGGGGATTGGTTTGATCGGCGTAATTGGAGTTCCGGGATGCCAAGTCCTTCGCATAATACGCTTGTCCCAAATGGTGATCTGCAACTGAACTCCTATGCGGAGGCTCGATTAATTCGTGTGGGGAGCGCAGATCCCGCGGAGAATGCTCGCTTTACGGTTGGCGATGGGAGCACTTTGGAAATCGGTGGTGCAGGGATTTCAACATTAGGCGTTGGTGGACGTGGCGAGTGGATACAAAAAGGCGGGCTCGTGGTGATGGGTAATAGTTTCAATATCGGAGGATTTCTTTCTAGTGGTAATGGTTTTGGGCACTACCTCATGGAGGACGGCGTTTTGCGTATTCATGGAGGTGACTTGGTGCTGGGTGGCAATACGACCGGTTCTTCCGAGTCGCTCTTTGAGCAGCAAGGTGGTCGCGTTGAGTTGGAGGATCTCTTGATTGGTTCAGAGCGATATCGCGGAATGCTGGGCTCAAATTTAAACCAGTCGAAGTATGTGGCCAAGGGCGGTGAATTGATCATCAAAAAACAATTGAAAATTGGCTCTGACAGTGAAGGTGGGACTGGAGGCGTTGATGCGGTATTACAGGTCGGAGCCGATGCTGAAGTAGAAGTTGCCGGAGGTCTCATGATGTATGCCGGGAAGCAGAGTCGTCCTATGCTTTCGTTTTTGGCTGATGGGTCTAAGCTCGGTCGTGTGAAACTTAGTCGCGATGCGAAGATGCAAATAGCCGGTCAGGTCGATGTCGTCATGTCGCATGGTGTTACGATGCTCGAAAGTGATCGTTATACCGTAATCGAATCTCAGGCTGGCCAAGTCGAAGGTAGTTTTGAGTCAACGACTGCGATTGAATTATGGCAGCTTGAAATGGATACAGCGGGTGGTGTGCAGATAAAATTGAATACGAAGAGTGAAAAAGCGGAATTAGTTGCGGCCTCAGGACAACGTGCGTCATTTTCTGCAAGTGCCCGAGGGTTTATTAAATTGAACTCGCTCTCAGTCGGTGGGGCATATCGTTGTGTCCTCAGGATCGACGCCGGTTCCGGAGATAGTTTGGAGTCAGTTGCCGAAGCGTTTCATGCAGCAGGTTTTAATGTCGAGATTCAGGCTGGTAAATATCTCAATATCAGTGGCGTCGCCAACGCATCGACACAATACTTGGTCTGGGATTTTGGAGGCGACTTTAACGCGACAAAAATATCCGGGATTGCGTTTTAATGCCGCTGGTTCCCGTGGCCTTGTTGCTCCAGCGAGCTCTTAAATCGTTCAGAAAGATCAATCAATACCTGATAGGATATGAGATGTGCTGATTCTTGCAAGCCTTTGGGGTTGTAGGTGATATGTCATTTTGTGATCCTATACCTAATTCATTACTTCTTTAACCCCATAACCTATAAAAATATGAATAAGAAAGCCGCCTATTCCCTTTGCTCCCTAGTCTCTACTATCGCGCTCGCGCCTCTCGCGCACGCTCAGTTGGTTACCTATGAGTTTAACGATGCAGTAGACAATGGCACTCCAACATTGCCTGCTGGATGGGGATCTACATCTTCCGGTGCATCAGTGAGTGCCGGAGATGTTTTTAATGGTCCGGGAGTTGGTTTCACCGGAGAAGATGATCACGGTGGAGCGACTCCATACCTTAAAGCTGCGTTTACTACGGCTGGCTTTGGCAACCAAACTCTGAACGATGCAGTTACTGCTGAAGACTACCTGACCTTCACCTTGACTCCGGAAGCTGGGATGAAATTTGATTTCACAGGTCAGGACCTAACTTTTGATCTGCAAATTTTTCATGGTTCGTCGACAGGTTTAGTGACATCAACCTTGTCAGTCGGTCTTTTCACCAGTGCGGACTCGTTTACTTCACAAGTTGGTTCGACTGCAACGCTTGAGTATGTGGATCCTGATCTTGATGCATCGCAAAGTGGTTTTACGGGCCAAAGTATTTCTCTGAGTGCGTTAGGATCTTTGGATACTGATGAGGCCGTGGAATTCCGTCTTTATTTCTATCGTGATACTACAGGTGGAACCGGAACGGTTTCAAATCGCTTTGGTGACATTGATAACATCGCTGTGAATGGTGCCGTTGTCATTCCTGAGCCTTCGACATTCGGCTTGCTCATGGGCGGTCTCGGTTTGCTGACAATGGTGCGCCGTCGTCGATAAAGCCTAAACCTGATACGGTTAATCAATTGAATCGCGCTTCATTATAGGAGCGCGATTTTTTTGTATCCGTATCTGTGATTCCGCAATTCTGTCTATTCGATGTCAAATAGATTTGAGATACCAAATTAGATATGAATCATGCATGTTCTTGCATGTGTTTGGAATTGAGATGGTTGCCTGCGTAAAAGATAATTGTCTTAATTTATTAGAACCCCAACCAAAATAAAAATCGAAGCTTAGGCTAAGCTGAGCAGCCCATCTATGGGCATGATTTTCAGCGGGATCAGTCGTGTATCCACTGGTTCAGCACATTGCTGATTGGATGCCTGATTCCGGGCCAGCTATTCGAAACCTTGAAACTCCGATGTATTCCAAACCATACAACTGTTTGCGGGCGAAACAAGGTTTTGCGCTGGTCATCGCCTTGTCGCTAAT
>Ga0194137_10001049_pt1 | contig 17449 bp, 13 predicted proteins | sample TARM_MetaG_T3_14_FD_134025 | JGI IMG/M metagenome (GOLD analysis project Ga0194137, IMG submission 134025) | Freshwater microbial communities from Pennsylvania, USA, analyzing microbe dynamics in response to fracking - TARM_MetaG_T3_14 (version 2) | ecosystem: Environmental > Aquatic >... | reverse complement strand
TCGAGGGCCTGCAGGCCCTCAGTGATACTGTCCCGACTCGGCTGTCCGCAGTGGCACGCTGAGTATCCCGTGCATCCCAGCCTGTCCGGGCTGTGGACTTACACCACGCGCCGGGACATCACCTACAGATCCAGCCAGAGCACAAGACCAGGTAGGCTTGTCAGCAAGGCCTGGAGTTGGGACTGATCGCTGACCAACAAAGGGGACATCTCGGTTTGCGATGGACGAAAGCTACGCCAACGCATCGTCTGGCGTGACAGGGGCACGGCTGCGACCAGCTCCCGCCCCCGCAAACACACCGCAAGTCGGTCCTGCGCCTGACCGAAGTGCCGCGCCAGTGCATACACAAAATCGAACGATGTCAGTGGATGGCCGCCATGCAGGTGGAGGTTTAGCGCCGACCATCCGCTTCGATGAGCCGCAAGGCCATCGACCAGAGGCAGGAGTTTCCATTGCGTACGGCTTCGGCCACTAGGCAGCGGAATGGCCGGCGCTCGACTCGGCGGGCGCGATACCAACGTAGATTGCCACCCATGATGAGGCATCCGCGCTGAAACCAGCGTCCCGACATTGGCACCGGCACTGGAACTCACCGCTGCACCCGAAGTAGCCCCTAGCTGCCCGACCGGGCCCAACAGTTTGGCCCATGATGACAGGCGTGTCTGCATGCTTGTGAACTCCGAAACCGACAGGCCCTACGCCTTGTCAGAAATAAATCTTCACAGAAGAGCAAACTTCAGACACTCCCAAGAACATGGGAGAGATTCAATGGCCATCGCTCCGCGCCATTTACTCGGCTGGTTAGGTTGTCATCGAGCCACCGCCGGACAGATTCGGCGCATTCAGCGACTTGATCAAGGGCCGGCGGATTTGGTGTGCATCAGGGCTGAGCCCTCGCAGATCTTCAGGCTGTTGAGCAGCGTCGATTTGAAGTGGCAGAAATCCATGTGCCGCCTTCGGATTCGCCAGCTCCCTGATCGTGCTCACGCCCTGGTTCGCGATCGCCTTTGTGATTGGGCGGGCTCGGCCACTGGGGACAGCTAGAGTGCCTGGCTCACGACGTCATCGGCTGCCCCCTGCTGAGCAGCATCCCGCCTTGCAACGCGCTTGAAGCGCAAGCTGACGGTGCTGGTTGGTCAGGGACTCTCGTTCCACTGCGGCAGGCAAGCCGCCAAGATCCGCCAGCAGGTCAGTAGGCAATTGTTCGATCCGCACCGCCGACGAGCGGCCATGTCGTTTGGCGTAGTACATGCCCGCGTCCGCGATGACCAGTGATTCGTCGAAGGACAGGGGCCGTTGTGAGCGGTCCAGCGGGAAGCTCACGTATCCGAGAAGCGCTTCGGCGCTGTGGAGGCCATCCCCGAGGGCCACCAGTTGGAGTTCATGACGGACAACGGCGGCGCTGAAGGACGCTGACGGCCCTCGCTCCTAAGTCAAGCCCCTCAACTCCCTCAACGCCACCGACAACATCGCCGCATCCGGTGCCGGCACCGCGCGAAGCTCGCCCAGCAGCTGCTCGGCACGCTCGATGGTGCGGCCGTTGCTGGCCTGCCAGGCTTCGACCAGCGCTGTCGGCGATTCGTGGTCGCCGCCGCCAGCCAGCACGGCGCCGGTGATGGAACGCTGCAGGCCCCAGAGGTCGTCCAGCATGGCGCCCTTGGCCAGCATCTGCCAATGCTGGTCGCCGGGCAGGGCGGTGATCTTGTCGCGCAGCCAGGGCATGCCGAGGCGGTTGGCGAGATCGAAATAGATGGCCGCCACCAACTCCACCGGCCAGCGCGCGCTGCCGGCGATCTCGGCGATGTCCAGCGTCGCATAGAGGGTGCCGAAGGTGACGACGCGCTCGGCCAGCTCGCGCGGCACGCCGCCGGCGATATAGCTGGCCGCCGCGGCGTCCACGCGCGCACGCTCGTCGGCGTCCAGCAGCTGCGGCAGGCGCCCGGCGAGCTTGGTCACGTTGGCGGTGAAGTGCTCGATGGTGTGGGCCATGTCGTCCACCAGCCGGTTGGAGCGCAGGAACCACTTGGTGCCGCGTTCCAGCTGGCGGCTGGTGTCGATCAGCATGCGCGACTGCAGTTCGTCGGCGACCTTATTGTCCAGCGCCTCGATGCCCTGCCACAGGCTCACCATGCCGAAGATCTCGCGACTCAGCAGATAGGCGCGCACGATCTCGAAGGCGCGGGCGCCGGTGGTTTCGAGCAGGCGATGCACGAAGGTGCTGCCCACGCGGTTGATCATGCTGTTGGTGACGTGGGTGGCGATGATCTCGCGCTTGAGCGGATGGCGCTGCATGTAGCCGCTGAACTTGTCCTGCAGCAGGCTTGGGAAATAGCGCACCAGGGCCGTCGACACCCAGGGGTCGTCGGGCAGGGTTGAGGCGAGCAGCTCGTCGTAGAGCCAGATCTTGCTGTAGGCCAGCAGCACGGCGCGCTCAGGCGCGGTCAGGCCTAGGCCCTTGCCGCGCCGTTCGGCGATCTCCTCATTGGAGGGCAGGAACTCGATGGCGCGGTCCAGCCGGTCGGCCTTCTCCAGGTAGTGCATGAAGCGCGCCTGCGCGTCCAGCAACTGCGGCGCCATATGGCCGGTGACGGAGAGCACCTGGGTCTGGAAGATGTTGTCGCGCAGCACCAGGGCGGCGACCTCGTCGGTCATTTGCGGCAGGAGGGCGTTGCGCTGCTTGTCGGTCAGCTCGCCCTCGCCGACGGCCAAGCCCAGCAGGATCTTGATGTTGACCTCGTGGTCGGATGTGTCGACGCCGGCCGAGTTGTCGATGGCGTCGGTGTTGATGCGCCCGCCCGCCAGTGCGTACTCGATGCGGCCGCGCTGGGTGCAGCCCAGGTTGCCGCCTTCGGCGAACACCTTGCAGCGCAGCTCGCCGCCGTTGACGCGCAGTGCGTCATTGGCGCGGTCGCCGACCTGGGCGTGGGTCTCGGTGGCGGCCTTCACATAGGTGCCGATGCCGCCGTTGTAGATGAGGTCGACCGGCGCCTTCAGGATGGCGTTGACCAGCTCCGTCGGCGTCATCGCATCGGCCGTGATGCCCAGCGCGGCCTTCACTTCCGGCGTGACGGCAATGGACTTGGCACTGCGCGGGTAGACGCCCCCGCCGGCCGAGATCAGGCCGGCGTTGTAGTCGGCCCAGGACGAGCGCGGCAGCTTGAACATGCGCTCGCGCTCGACGAAAGATGTCTCGGCATCGGGGTTGGGGTCGAGGAAGATGTGCCTATGGTCGAAGGCCGCCAGCAGGCGGATGTGCCGTGACAGCAGCATGCCGTTGCCGAACACGTCGCCCGACATGTCGCCCACGCCCGCCACCGTGAAGTCGGTGGTCTGCGTGTCCACGCTCATCTCGCGGAAGTGCCGCTTGACCGACTCCCAGGCGCCCCGCGCCGTGATGCCCATGGCCTTGTGGTCATAACCGACCGAGCCGCCTGACGCGAAGGCGTCGCCCAGCCAGAAGCCGTATTCCTTGCTGATGCCATTGGCGTAGTCGGAGAAGGTGGCCGTGCCCTTGTCGGCGGCAACGACGAGATAAGGGTCGTCCGCGTCATAGCGCCTGACCTGAGGCGGCGGAACTATCTTGTCGCCGACGCGGTTGTCGGTGAGGTCCAGCAGGCCGCGCAGATAGTTCTGGTAGCAGGCCACGCCTTCCTTCATGAAGGCCTCGCGGTCGCTGGCCGGCGGTGCCTTCTTCAACACGAAACCGCCCTTGGAGCCCACCGGCACGATGACGGTGTTCTTCACCATCTGCGCCTTCACCAGGCCCAGCACCTCGGTGCGGAAATCCTCGGGCCGGTCCGACCAGCGCAGGCCGCCGCGCGCCACCCGGCCGCCGCGCAGGTGCACGCCTTCGAAGCGCGGCGAGTAGACGAAGATTTCGAACATCGGCTTCGGCGCGGGCAGCCCCGGCACCTTGGACGAGTCGAACTTGAAGGACAGGAAGCTGCGCCGCCGGCCCTGCGCGTCACGCGTCCAGTAGTTGGTACGCGTCGTGGCCAGCATCAGCGCCAAGTACTGGCGCAGTACGCGGTCCTCCGACAGATTGCTGACCTCCTCCAGCGCCGCCGTGATGGCCTCGACCTGATCGGCCGCCTGTGCCTCTGCGTCGGTGCCGCCGGCCGGATCGAAGCGCAGCTCGAAAAGGTGCGCCAGCTGGGCGGCGATGCCGGCATGCGCCGCTAGCGTCGCCTCGATGAAGGTCTGCGACAGCGCAAAGCCGATCTGCCGCATGTATTTGGCATAGGCCCGCAGCACGACGATCTGCTCCGCCGTCAGTCGCGCTGCCACGACGAGGCGGTTGAAGTCGTCGTCCTCCACATCGCCGCGCAGCACGGCGGCAAAGGCGCTCTCGAATACTTGGTGTAAGGCGGTGACCTCGACGTCGGCCTCGGTCATCAGCCCGAAGTCATGGATCCAGATCGGCGCCGAGTCCTGGGGCGCGATGCGGTAGGGGTGCTCGTCCAACACCTTCATGCCCATGTGCTCGAGCATGGGCAGGCTGGCCGACAACGTGAGCGGCTCGCCCAGGCGCAGCAGCTTGAAGCGCAGATGGCCGGGCGCCGCTTCCAGCGGGCGGTAGAGGGCCATGCCCATGGGCTCGGCATCGCTGAGGCGGGTCATCAGCTCGACGTCGGGCACCGCGGCGCGGGCCTCGAACTCTTCACGATATGAAGCCGGGAAGGCGCTGCCGAACTGGCGCAGCAGCTGGATGCCGCGGGCCTCGCCGGTCGCGTCGATCAACGCCGCCTTCAGGTCATCGTCCCAGCGCCGCGCGGCCGACACCAGGCGCGCCTCCAGCTCCCGGACGTCGAAGGGCGGGATGTGGCCCGGCTGGGTGCGCACCGTCATCTGGATGCGGGCCAGCACCGATTCCGACAGATGCACATTGAACTCCGAGCCGCTGCCGTTGAAGGCCTGCAGCAGGATGGCCTGCCACTTCTGGCGCAGCTCGGTCGTGTAGTGCTCGCGCGGCGCGTAGATCAGGCAGGAGACGAAGCGCTGGAAGGGGTCGCGCCGCACGAAGAGGCGGAAGCGCTGGCGCTCGCCCAGGTGCAGGATGCCCACTGACGTCTGCAGCAGCTCGTCGTTGCTGGTCTGGAACAGCTCGTCGCGCGGATAGGTCTCGAGGATGTTGATCAGGGCCTTGCCGGCGTGGCCGCCCGGCGGCAGGCCGGCGCGCGCCACCACGTCGGCCACCTTGCGCCGCAGCAGCGGGATGTCGGCCGGGTTGGCGCTGTAGGCGGTGGAAGTGAAGAGGCCGAGGAAGCGCTCCTCGCCGCAGACCTGGCCGTCGGCGTCGAAGCGCTTGACAGCCACATAGTCCAGATAGCCCGGCCGGTGCACGGTGGAGCGCGCGGTGGACTTGGTCACCACCAGCAGCTCGGGCCGGCGCACCTGGGCGCGCACCTCGGCTGGCAGCGCGGCGAAGGCGGCCACCGCATCGAGCGAGGCGACGTCGTGCAGGATGCCCAGGCTGGAGTCGGGGATGACGGTCAGCACATCCTGGCCGTCGACGCTGGCCAGGCCGTGGCGGCGATAACCCAGAAAGGTGAAGTGGTTGTCGCACAGCCAGCGCAGGAAGTCCTGGCCCTCGGCCAGCTCCTCGGCCGGCAGCGGCGGCGGCTGGTGTTGCAGCTCTTCGATGATGTCCAGCATGCGCTGGTGCATGGCCCGCCAGCCGGCAACCGCCGAGCGCACGTCGCCGAGAACACGGCTCACGTCGGCGGCCAGCGTGTCGAGCCGGGCGTGCTCGGGAATGCGGTCGACCTCGACATGGATGAAGGATTCGTGCACGCCGTCGGCGGCCAGCCCCTGCAGCGTGCCATCGGCATCGCGGCTCATGGCCATCAGCGGATGGATGATGAGGTGCAGCGTTAGCCCGTGGCGGTTGACCTCCATCGTCACCGAGTCGACGAGGAAGGGCATGTCGTCGTTGACGATCTCGATGATGGTGTGGGTGGACTGCCAGCCATGCTCGGCAATCGTCGGGTTGAAAACCCTCACCCGCGCCCGGCCCAGCTCGCGCTTGCGCGCAAAGCCCCAGTGCGACACCGCGGCGCCATAGAGGTCGGCCACCTGGCGCTCGGCCAGCTCTTCCGGGTCGACTTGGCCGAAATACCGCTGCACGAAGTCCACCAGCGTCTCGCGCTGCTCGGGCAGCGCCCGGGCCTGCACCAGCTTGACGACTTGGTCCATGCGCTCGGCCCGGGGGCCGGAGGATGTTGTCTGCACCAGCATGCGCGTCTCCTGTCCTGGTCATCGACAGCCGCAGCATCCGCCAGCTGCACCGTGCCAAGTGTTGATAGGCGGAGATTACGCCTGCCGGAGGACCTGTGGTGCGGCGGCTCCCTAGGCGCCGTGCGGCACGACGGCTGTGACCTCGATCTCCACCTTGGCCCGGTCTTCCATCAGCGCCGACACCTGCACGGCGCTCATCGCGATGCCGTAGTCGCGGCCCAGCACCTCGCGGTAGGCCTGGCCCACTTCGCGGCCGCGGGCGATGTATTCGCGCTTGTCGATGAGATACCAGGTCATGCGCACGATGTGTTCAGGCGCGGCGTCGGCCTCGACCAGCACGGCGCGGATGTTGAGCAGGGCCTGGCGCACTTGGGCGATGAAGTCGTCGCTGTCGAATTCGCAGTTCTCGTTCCAACCAATCTGGCCGGCGACGAAGACCTGGCGGCCGCTCGCGGCGACGCCGTTGGCATAGCCGCGCGGCTGCGCCCAGCCGGCGGGTTGCAGGACTTGCTTGCTCATGGGTTCATCTCCTGGGCGTTCTGCAGCGCGGCGCGCAGGTCGTCGGGCAGGGCCTGGGGCCGGTGGGTGTCGAGTGAGGTGCAGACGAGCACCGGGTCGAACTCGACGCGGGTGCCGTCGTCGCCGTCGAAGGTGACGGCCAGGCTCAGCGAGCTGCCGCCCACGCGCAGCAGGCGCAGGCGCTGCTGCAGCCGATCGCCATGGCGGCTGATGCGCAGGAAGCGCGCGCCGAGCTGCGCGGTGGGCATGCCCAGGCGCCGCTGGCCGATGAGCTGATCGAAGGGCAGGCCCAGGCCCTGCGCGAACCAGTCTTCAACCAGCTCGTTCAGCATCTCGAAGTAGCGCGGGTAGAAAACGATGCCGGCCGGGTCGCAGTGGCCGAAGCGCACAAGCTGCTCGCGCTGGAACACCACGCCGCCCATCACGCCGGCTCCCGCAGCTTGAAGCGCTGCAGCTTGCCCGTTTCGGTGCGTGGCAGGCTGGTTCTGAACTCGATGGCACGCGGGTATTTGTAGGGCGCGATAGTGGCCTTCACATGGGCCTGCAGCGCCTTCACGTCGCCGGCATGGCCCTCGCGCAGCACGACGAAGGCCTTGACCAGCTGGCCGCGCTCCTCATCGGGCACGCCGATGACGGCGCACTCCGCGACGGCCGGGTGGCTGAGCAGCGCGGCCTCGACTTCGGGGCCGGCGATGTTGTAGCCGCCGGAGATGATCATGTCGTCAGTGCGGGCCTGGTAGACGTAGTAGCCGTCCTCGTCGATGAGATAGGAGTCGCCGGTCAGGTTCCAGCCGTCCTGCACATACTGGTGCTGGCGCTCGTCGGCGAGATAGCGGCAGCCGGTCGGCCCCTTGACGGCGAGGTGGCCGACCTGGCCGGCGCGCAGCGGCTGGCCCGCGTCGTCGAGGATGCAGGCCTGGTAGCCGGGCACGGGCTTGCCGGTGGCGCCACCCTTGGCGTTCTCCTCGGTGTGCGAGATGAAGATGTGCAGCAGCTCGGTGGCGCCGATGCCGTCCAGCAGCTCGATACCCGTCACCTGCTTCCACAACGCCCGCGTGGCGGCCGGCAAGGCCTCGCCGGCGCTGACGCATTTGCGCAAGCTCGAGATGTCGTGCTGGGGCACCAGCGGCGCCATTGCGCGGTAGGAGGTCGGCGCCGTGAAGCAGACCGTGGCGCGGTGCTCGGCGATGGCCGCCAGCAGCAAATCCGGTGCGGCCTTTTCCAGCAGCACGGTGGACGCGCCCACGCTCATCGGGAAGAGCAGCAGGCCGCCCAGGCCGAAGGTGAAGGCCAGCGGCGGGCTGCCGATGAAGATGTCGCTGGCCTGGGCGCGCAGGCAGTGCACCGGCCAGCAGCGGCAGATCGCGAGGATGTCGCGATGGAAGTGCATGGTGCCCTTGGGCTGGCCCGTGGTGCCCGATGTAAAGGCGATCAGCGCGCAGTCATCGCTGGCGGTGTCGACATTCGTGAAGCTGGCGGGCTGGCGCGCGGCACGGGCCTCGAGGCCGTCGGGCGCCGTGCTGCGGAACAGGCAGATGCTGCGCAACACGGGGTTCTGCTGCTGGGCGGTCGTCAATTCACCGGCAAGCAAGGCGTCGCACAGCGCATGGCTGACCTCGGCCTTGGCGATGACCTTGCCCAGCTCGACGGCGCGCAGCAGCGGCATGGTGGCCACCGCAATGGCACCCACCTTGATGACGGCGAACCAGCAGGCCGCCAGCTGCGGCGTGTTCGCGCCGCGCAGCAACACGCGGTTGCCGGGCACCACGCCGAGTTCGTTGACAAGGACGTTGGCGATGCGGTTGGCCTCGGCCTGCAGCTCGGCATAGGTCCACTTAAAACCGCCGCCCTGCACGCAGGGGCGACCGCCCTGCCCCTGCTCGACCCAGCGGTCCAGCAGCTCGGTGGCCGCGTTCAGCCTGGGGCCGAACTGCTGCTCGGGCAGGTCGAAGACCAGCTCCGGCCACTGGTCTTGCGGCGGGAGGTGGTCTCTTGCGAAGGTATCCAGATGGGCCGAAGGATGCATGGTTGTCTCACGCCCTTTTGAGGAGTTCGCGACCAATGATGAGTTGCTGCACTTCGCTGGCGCCCTCGTAGATGCGCAGCGCACGGATTTCGCGATACAGGGATTCGACGATCTCGCCTCGGCGCACGCCGCGGCCGCCGAAGAGCTGCACGGCGGCGTCGATGACCTGCTGGGCACCCTCGGTCGCCATGAGCTTGGCCATGGCAGCCTCTTTGGTGATGGTCCTGCCCTGGTCGCGCAGCCAGGCGGCGCGGTAGACCATCAGCGCCGACGAGTCCACTTTGCAGGCCATGTCGGCCAGCTTGGCCTGGGTCAAGGGCAGGTCGGCCAGGCGGGCGCCGAACATCGGGCGTTCCTTGGCCTGCTTCAAGCCTTCCTGCAGCGCGCGGCGCGCGAAGCCCAGGGCCGCGGCAGCGACCGAAGTGCGGAAGACGTCCAGCGTGCGCATGGCGAGCTTGAAACCCTCGCCCGGCGCGCCCAGCATCTGGCTCTTGGACACGCGGCAGTTGGTGAAGCGCAGGCGAGCCAGCGGATGCGGTGCGATGACGTCAATGCGCTCGGCGATCTCGAAGCCCGGGCTGCCCGCATCGACGATGAAGGCCGAGATGCCGCGCGAACCAGGTGCTTCACCCGTGCGGGCGAATAGCACATAGAAGTCGGCGATGCCGCCGTTGGAGATCCAGGTCTTCTCGCCGTTCAGCAGATAGGCATCGCCGTCTTCGGTGGCGCTGCACTGCATGGCCGCGACGTCCGATCCGGCCTCGGGCTCGGACAGCGCGAAGGCCGACAGCGCCTCGCCGCGCGCGACGCGAGGAAGATAGCGTTCGCGCTGGGCCGGAGTGCCCTGCAGCGAAATGGCGCCCGAGCCCAGGCCCTGCATGGCGAAGGCGAAGTCGGCCAGGCCGTCGTGTCGGGCCAGGGTCTCGCGGATCAGGCAAATGGCGCGGGTGTCGATGGCCTGGCCTTCACCGGCCACGGCATGGTTGAGCCAGCCGGCGGCACCGAGCTGGGCGACGAGGCCGCGGCATTGCGCGTCGACGTCGGCGCCGTGGTCGACATGCAGATTCGCCGCGCACCAGGCGTCCAGCGACGTCGCCAGCTCGCGGTGCTTGGCGTCGAAGAAGGGCCAGTCCAGATGCTCCATCTCAGTCCCCCTGGAACACGGGCCGCTGCTTCGCGACGAAAGCCTCGTAGGCACGATGGAAGTCCTTGGTCATCATGCAGATGGCTTGCGCCTGGGCCTCGGACTCGATGGCTTCGTCCACGCCCATGGACCACTCCTGGTGCAGCATGCGCTTGGTCATCGCATGGCCGAAGCTGGGGCCGGCGGCAATCTCGTCGGCCCATTTCATCGCTTCACCCAGCAACTGCTCGGGCTCGACAAGGCGGTTCAGAAAACCCCAATTCAGCGCCTCTTCGCCGCCCAAGCTCCGGCCGCTGTAGAGCAGGTCCGACGCGCGCCCCTGGCCGACGATGCGCGGCAGCATGGCGCAGGCGCCCATGTCGCAACCGGCCAGGCCCACGCGGCTGAAGAGGAAGGCCGTCTTGCTGCGCGCCGTGCCCACGCGCAGGTCCGAGGCCATGGCCATGATGGCGCCCGCGCCGGCGCAGACGCCGTCGATCGCGGCAAGGATGGGCTGGGGGCAGGCGCGCATGGCCTTGACGAGGTCGCCCGTCATGCGCGTGAAGGCCAGCAGATCGGGCATGCTCATGCCGGTCAGCGGGCCGATGATCTCGTGCACATCGCCGCCCGAGCAGAAGTCGCCGCCCGCGCCCTGGATGACGACGGCCTTGACCTCGTCCACATAGGCCAGGGCGCGGAACAGATCGCGCAGCTCGGCATAGGACTCGAAGGTCAGCGGGTTCTTGCGCTCGGGCCGGTTAAGCGTGACGACGCCGACGCTGCCCTGCTGCTGCCAGAGAAAGTGCTGGGCTTCGTAGCCGGCCAGGCTGAGGTGGTTGCCGGAGGTCAGATGGGGCGTCATGGGGCTTTGTCCTTCAAGTGGGTCTTGAGCAGCGCCAGCAGCTCATGGACCTGGGTCTTCTGCGCCGGCGTCCAGCCCGCGAAGAGCTCGACGATCCAGCCCTCGTGCGTGGCCGCCATGCGCTTGAACTGGCGGCGGCCCTGGGGCGTCAGCTTGACGATGAAGCTGCGGCGATCCTCCGCGCGCGTCTCGCGCTGCACCAGGCCCTCGGCTTCGAGCTGGTCGGTGATGCCGGTCACATTGCCGCCCGTCACCATCAGGCGCTTGGACAACTCGCGCATGGTCAGGCCGTCGGGGTGGCGCTCCAACTGGGCCAGCAGGTCAAAGCGCGGCAGCGTGGTGCCGAAGTCCTGGCGCAGGCGCTGGCGGATCTGGTCTTCGACACGCGTCGTGCAGGACAGCAGGCGCAGCCAGAGCTTCAAGGCCTGGTGGTCGTCGTCGGACAAGCGGGTTTCGAGGTCGACTTCTTCGCTCACATCGTCTCCCCGCCGCAGACGGCAATGGCCTGGCCGTTGACGCCGTCGCTGGCGATGAGCCAGGCCACCGTGTCGGCCACTTGCTCGGGCTGGATCAAGCGGCCCTGCGGATTGGCCTTGGCGAGTTCGGCCTTGGCTTGTTCGGGCGTACGGCCGGTCTTGGCGACGATGGTGTCGACGGCATTCGCGACGATGTCGGTCTCGGTATAGCCGGGGCAGACGGCATTGACGGTCACGCCCTTGGTGGCGACTTCCAGCGCCAGGGCGCGAGTCAGGCCCAGCACGCCGTGCTTGGCCGCGCAATAGGCCGCAACATAGGCATAGCCCTTGAGCGCTGCCGTGCTGGCCACATTGACGATGCGCCCCTGCTTGCGGGCCAGCATGCCGGGCAGCACGGCGCGGCTGCAGAGGAAGGTGCCGGTGAGATTGACGTTGAGCAGTCGCTGCCAAAGCTCCAGCGAGGTCTTGCCGAAGGGCGCGGTCTCGACCTGGCCGGCACTATTGATGAGGATGTCGACCTCGCCCAACGCCGCGAAGGCCGCATTGACGCTGGCCTCGTCGGATACATCGCAGGTCTGGACGGCCACATCGCCGAGCGCTGCCTGCCTGGCCTGCAGGCGCTCCAGGCTGCGCCCCATCAGCGTGACGCGCAAGCCGTCGACCAACAGCTTCTTCGCCACCGCGGCGCCAATGCCGCTGCCTCCGCCAGTGACCACTGCGTGCTTCTTCATACGCCCAATGCCTTGTTGGCCTGCTCGGCCGCCGCCACACCTGCCGAGCGCTGGCGTTCGAACTCGCGTTCGAGCTGGCTCTTGCCCGAGAGGTATTGCCTGGGCCAGTCCAGGCCGATGGGACCGGCATAGCCGATGCGCGCCGCCTCGGTCAGCGTCCACGCCGGGTTGGCCAGATGCGGGCGGGCGATGGCGCAGAGATCGGCACGGCCAGAGGCAATGATGCTGTTGACATGGTCGGCCTCTGAGATGGCGCCGACAGCCATGGTGGCGATGCCGACGCGGTTGCGGATTTCTTCAGCGAACGGCGTCTGGAACATCCGCCCGTAGACCGGCTTCTGTGCCTTGCTGACCTGGCCGGAGGACACGTCGATGAGGTCGGCGCCCGCGGCCTTGAAGGTGGCGGCGATGGCGACGGCGTCCTCGGGCGTGGTGCCGCCGGGCACCCAGTCATGGGCTGAGATGCGCACGGACATGGGCCGGTCCAGCGGCCAGACCTCGCGCAGCGCTGTAAAGACTTCCTGCGGGTAGCGCAGCCGGTTCTCCAGCGAGCCGCCGTAGTCGTCCTCACGCTGGTTGGTCAGCGGCGAGATGAAGCTTGAGAGCAGATAGCCGTGGGCGCAGTGCAGCTCCAGCCAGTCGAAGCCGGCATCGGCCGCGCGCTGCGCTGCGTTGACGAAGTCCTCGCGCACGCGGTCCATGTCGGCGCGCGTCATCGCCCGGGCTGTCTGGCTGATGCCGGCGAGGTATTGCTGCGGCGAAGCCGAGATCAGCGGCCAGTTGCCGCTGGCCAGGGGCTGGTCCTCGCCTTCCCAGGGCACGCGAGTCGAGCCCTTGGGGCCAGCGTGGCCGAGCTGCATGGCGATGCGCGCGCTGCTGTGGGTGTGCACGTATTCGACGATGCGCTGCCAGGCTGCGCCCTGGGCGTCGTTCCAAAGGCCCGGACAGGCCGGCGTTATGCGCGCGTCGGGCGACACGCAGGTCATCTCGGCGAAGACGAGGCCGGCACCGCCGAGGGCCCGTGCGCCGAGGTGGGCCAGGTGGTAGTCGCCCGGGACGCCGTCCTCGCAGCTGTACTGGGCCATGGGCGAGACGACGACGCGGTTCTTCAGCGTGACCCCGCGCAGCTTGAAGGGCGTGAACATCGGCGGTACTGCGGCGCTGATACCGCTGCGGCCGGCCAGCCAGCGCTCGAACTCGCCGACGTAGCGCGCGTCGCGCAGGCGCAGGTTCTCGTGCGAGATGCGCTGGGAGCGCGTCAGCAGCGAATAGGCGAACTGCTCGGGTGCGAGACGGGCGTGGCGCTCGACGTTCTCGAACCACTCAGTGGAGTTGCGGGCCGCGTTCTGGATGCGCAGCACGTCGATGCTGCGCGTGGCTTCATAGGCCGCGAGCGCCGTCGGCAGATCGGCGTTCGCCTGGATGTCGCGCGCCAGGTCGATGGCGTCTTCCAGCGCCAGCTTGGTGCCCGAGCCGATGGAGAAATGGGCCGTGTGGGCGGCGTCGCCCATCAGCACGACAGGAATGCCGCCGTCGTTGCGATGCACCCAGGTCTTGCAGACGACGCGCGGGAAGCGGATCCACGAGGCCGAGCCGCGCAGATGTGACGCATTGGAGATCAGCAGGTGGCCATCCAGCACGTGGGCGAAGAGCTTCTCGCAGAAAGCGATGCCCTCCTCCTTGCTCATGTCTTCCAGGCCGGCGGCGCGCCAGACCTCTTCGGGCGTCTCGACGATGAAGGTCGAGTGCGTCGCGTCGAAGCGGTAGGCATGCGCCTGAAACCAGCCCCACTCCGTTTTCTGGAAATCGAAGGTGAAGGCGTCGAAGAGCTTCGTCGTGCCCAGCCACACGAAGCGGCAGCGGCGCAGATCGATGTCGGGCTGGTAGGTGGCGGCGTATTTCTGGCGGATGCGGCTGTTCAGGCCGTCGGCGGCAATGATGAGATCGGCCTCGATGCCGGCATCGTCGGCCACGTCGGTCTCGTAAACCAGTTCGACGCCAAGCGCCTCACAGCGTGCCTGCAGGATATTGAGCAGCTTTTTGCGGCCGATGCCGCAGAAGCCGTGGCCGCTGGACACCATGCGGCGGCCGGCGATGTGGACGGCGATGTCGTCCCAATGGTTGAAGGCGTCGGCGATCTCGGCGGCCGTCTCGGGGTCGGCCTCGCGCAGCGCGTCCACGGCCTGGTCGGACAACACGACGCCCCAGCCAAAGGTATCGCCGGCGCGGTTGCGCTCCAGCACCCTCACCTGATGGGCGGGGTCTGCCTTCTTCATCAGCAGCGCGAAATACAGGCCGGCGGGGCCGCCGCCTATGCAGGTGATACGCATGGTGCATATCACTTTAGAAATCAATAGTTCAACCGTCAAGCATTTGACTGCAGGCACCCGAACCAGGAAAACCCGGGTGGCAATAACTCAATGGCAAATGTTGAGGCATTGGCGGCCGCTGAGCAGGGATCGAGGCCCGCTTCAGGGCTGAGGCGATAACGCGAGCCACGCGACCGGGAGCTCAGTCCACTAGCTCAGAGATACCTTCGACCGCCCACGACTCGCCACTCGGACTGAAATGAATTGACAAGACCAAGCGATCTTTGCAGTCGACGATCAACGGCCACCTGCGTTGATCCTTTAGGACTTCAGTGACCTTCAACGGCCGGGTCAGGCAAGCTCGCAGCTGCGGCAACTCGCCAGCCGTAAACGCCACCACCGCCCCACAGAGCTTCTCAAACTCGCCGGATACCGGCGTTTTCTGAATGCACTGAGCAAACTGCGCCAGCGGTTCTTGAAGAGCACTCGGTGGGCTCGCATGGGCGCCCGTGGGGGTCGCCAAAAGGAGGGCCACGGTCAAAACGCAGCTAGGCGCGATTTCCATTTTCAGCAGGCCTCCAAACACATTCGCCTATTGCGCCTAACCATCCGCTGCGGCCGCCAGAGTATTTCACCGGCCGCCCGGAATCTAGTCACCTCGAAGCACTGCTTCGGCCGACTGTGGGCCACTTCGCGCGATCTGGCGGAGAGCACGCGCTAGGGAAGTTCAGCCAGAGCACCGACTACTGCCAGCTTATGTGCACCACCCGATATCCGTTGCTCTTCAGTGCCTGCAACAGAAACGGCAGCGCCTTCGCCGTCTGATCCTGGGCGTCATGCAGCAAGATGATCCCGCCGCCGCTCTTGGACAACTGGCCCAGCAGCTTGTCCGCCAGCATCTGCGGCGTCTGGTCTGGCAACCAGTCCTCGGCGCCGGCGTCGATGGACATGACGGTGATGCCGCGTTCCTTGAGGGCACCCAGCAGCGTCGGTGATTCTTCGAGGAAGGGGAAGCGATAGGCGGCCGGCTCGATGCCGAACACCTCGCGGTAGCTTGCCACGATGGCGTCGAGGTCGGCCGTCTGCGCGGCCGGCGGCAGCTGCGGGAAATGCTCGTGCCGGTCGCTGTGCATGCCCACCGTGTGGCCGGCGTCGCGCACCTGGCGGGCCAGGGCCGCGTGCAGGCGCAGCGGCTCGCCAATCATGAAAAAGCTGGCCTGCACGCATTGATCGGCCAGGGCCTTGAGCACGACCGGCGTGGATTCGGGCCGCGGACCGTCATCGAAGGTCAACACCACTTCCTTGGGCGCCAACATGGGCAGGGCCGCATGCTGGGCCGTGCCCCAGGCGGCGGCTTCGCGCCTGAGGGTCAGCGTGCGCGAGGTGCCCAGCGCGTCGGGGCCGCATTGCGCGGCGGCAGCCAGGGCCAGGCTCATCAGCAGGCCGGCCATCAGTGGGCCCCTACCGCGGCCTCGTGGCCTTCGGGCGCTTCCTCGTGGTCATGCGGGAAGGGCGCCAGCCAGGCCAGGATCACCGGCGGGATGGAGAAGATCAGCACCCAGCCGAAGAAGCTCACGTACTGGTGGTTGACGTGGTTCCACAGCAGGCCGCTGACGCTGCCCGTGCCCCACTTCGTCAGCGCCATGACGCCGGTGGCCATCGCGTAATGGGCCATGCGGAAGGGGCCCGGGGCGATCTGCTGCATCATGTAGAGCATGTGGCCGACCGAGCCCATGCCGAAACCGAATTTCTCGAGGGAGACGATGGCGGCGATGGTCAGCGTGTCCGTCGGCATCGACTGGGCCAGGTAGAAATAGGTCAGGTGCGGGATGTTGAGCACCAGGGCCAGCGTGAAGAAGCTGCGCGGCAACGTGCGCTTGGCCACCAGGAAGCCGCCCAGGAAGGCCCCGGCGATGAAGGTCAGCGTGCCGACCGTGCCGTTGATGTGCCCAAGGGCCTCGTTGTCCATGCCCAGGCCGCCGGCGCTGACCGAGTCGAGCAGGAAGAGCGGTCCGAACTTCTCGATGAAGCCCTCGCCGAAGCGGTAGAAGAAGATGACGGCCAGCATCATCCAGATCTGCGGTTTCTGGAAGAAGGTGATCCAGGCCTCGGCCGTCGCCTTCACGCCGCCACCCAGGCCGGCGCCATGCAGATGCGAGGGCGAGCCCGGCGGCAGCACGCGCAGGTGGTGGACACCGAACAGGGCCATGGCTGCGGCGGCCAGCGACACGACGACGATCCAGCACTGCACCCAGCTCATGCCTTGGTGGTTGTGCAGCCAGCCGGTCAGCGACACCAGCAGGCCCGAAGCGATGACGGCGCCCATGTTCCAGCACATGCCCTGCAGGCCGGAGTAGCGCGCCTGGTCGGTCTTGGTGACGGTGGTCATGAAGACACCATCCGCGCAGGTGTCCTGCGTGGCCGAGGCGAAGCCGACGATCCAGAAGAAGGCCAGCGACAGCTTGAAGAATTCGGCCAGCGGCAGGCACAGGGCCACGAGGCCCAGACCGGCCGCCATCGTGAACTCCATGCTGATGACCCAGAAGCGCTTGCTGCGGTAAGTCTCCAGCAGCGGCGCCCACAGCGGCTTGAGCACCCAGGGCAGATACATCTGCGAGGTGTAGAGGGCGATGTCCTCGTTGGAGACCCCGAGGTTCTTGTAGATGATGGCCGCGACGACGCCCACCATGACATTGGGCAGGCCCATGGCGAGGTACAGGGAAGGCACCCAGACGAGGGGGTGGCGGGGTGTCGAGGGCATGAAGTCTCCGTGGTGTTTTTCTTGCTCCGTGCACCGGTGGGCCGGCACACAGACAACGCTGTCATTTTGTCCTAGTCCGAGCGTCGCCGGCCTAGGGTTAGCCAGGCCGGCGGGCTGCGCATCAGGCCACCGTCCAGTAAAGCGCCGCACCGTCGCCCTGCACCGGGCTGCGCCGGCCGTCCACATCCAGGCTCCAGTCGCGCAGGCTGCCTTCGGTGACCTCGGCCGCGTAGCGCTGACCTTGGCGGCTGACCGTGCCGCGCGCGGCCACGCGGCCGTCCGTGCCGACGACGGTGAACGCCGCGCTCTTGCCGTGATCCAGCTCGAAGACGCGCAGCACCGTGCCGCGGGCGTAGTCGTAGTCCGGCTTCTCGGTCTCGGCGCCCCAGGCGATGACGCTGTTGG
>Ga0194137_10001048_pt1 | contig 17450 bp, 14 predicted proteins | sample TARM_MetaG_T3_14_FD_134025 | JGI IMG/M metagenome (GOLD analysis project Ga0194137, IMG submission 134025) | Freshwater microbial communities from Pennsylvania, USA, analyzing microbe dynamics in response to fracking - TARM_MetaG_T3_14 (version 2) | ecosystem: Environmental > Aquatic >... | reverse complement strand
CAGAACCATAATCAAATGAATCAAGCAGAATCACCGTCCTTCTCCGGCGAACGGAGGCTTCGCCGGAGTTCAGGACGCATTCCGATTTGTGTTCTCCGATGAGCACGGCTTCGTCGGAGCTGATCCCGATTGTTCCCGGCGTGCTCCGGTGAGCGGAGCGTTCACCGGAGCTGGGGACGGATTACTGGATTACACGCACTGCTCCGATCCGCGCACGCAAAATAAGAGAGGGGACGTCTCGTAATGAGATGGCCCCTCTCTTATTTTGCTTCAGATTTTCACAGTTGCGCTTCCTTCAGCACCAGACAGACGCTTTGGTAATCCCCTTGCAAGGCGTCCTTCAGATACAAGCCGCGGTTCATCAGTTCGTCGCCGCCGATCGCGCCTTCGTAGCCACTGACGGTGTAGAATTTATCGGCATCCAAGCCTTTGAACAGGACTTTTTCCCTCTTCGTATTGGCACGGCTGAGGACACGGTAATAGAAGTAGAGCGCTTCGTCCTGCTCCGGACTGACGAAGATCCAAGCGGCTTCGTTCTGGGTTTCGAAAGGACTGAGGATGCGGTGGAAAACGCCGTATTGGACCAGTCCGCGGTGCTCCTTGTAGAAGCTGATCTGCTCCTTCATCTCCTGCTTCTCGGCTTCGGACAGCGTCGTGACATCGAGTTCGTAGCCAAGATTGCCGGCCATCGCCACATCGCCACGCATCTTCATTGAAGCCATCCGATGCGTTTGATGATTCGGGATAGCTGAGACGTGCGAGCCCATGCTCGAAATCGGCATGATCAGGCTAGTGCCGTACTGGATTTCCAGTCGCGCCACTGCATCGGTGTTGTCGCTGGTCCAAGTCTGAGGCATATAGTAAAGGATACCCGGGTCGAAGCGTCCGCCGCCGCCTGAGCAGCTTTCGAAGAGGATCTGAGGGTATTTCGTAACCAGCGCCTCCATCACTTCATAAAGACCCAGCATGTACTTGTGCAGCACTTCCCCCGGCAATGCGCCTGGAGCCGCCGTACCGATTTCGGTCATGTTGCGGTTATAGTCCCATTTGATGTAGTCGATCGGCACCTCATCCAGGATCGCCATCATCTGCGCCAGGATATTGTCGCGGACTTCCTTGCGGCTGAAGTCGATCACATACTGGCTGCGGCTGAGCGATTTTTCCCGGCCCGGCGTATGGATGCACCAATCCGGATGTGCGCGGTAAAGCGCGCTGTCCTCGGAGATCATTTCCGGTTCGAACCAGAGTCCGAAGAGCATGCCCTTCGCCTTGATGTTCTCCGCGAGCTGCTTCAGACCGGCCGGCAATTTGGCGGTGTGGACATGCCAATCACCAAGCGAGGAATAATCGTCGTCGCGCTTGCCGAACCAGCCATCATCCAGCACGAACAGCTCGATCCCCAAAGCGGCGGCTTCATCGGCCATCGCCTCGATCTTTTCGGCTGTGAAATCGAAATAGGTGCCTTCCCAGTTGTTGATCAGGACCGGACGCTCGGCAAATTGGTGCTGGCCGCGGATCAGGTGCTTCTGGTAGAACGGATGCAGCGTCTGCGACAAGCCGTTAAGTCCGTTTTCGCTGTAGGCCAGCACGACTTCCGGCGTCTGGAACGCCTCCCCGGCAGGCAAGCGCCATTGGAAATGGGCCGGGTTGATGCCCATCTGGACACGCGTCTGCGCATAGGTGTCGACTTCGACATTGGCCCGGAATTCGCCGCTGTAGACGAAGTGGAAGCCGTAGACGGCGCCTTGGTCTTCTGTCGCCGTTTTTTCGGCCAAAGCCACGAACGGCTGGTAGGCATGGCTCGTCGTTCCTCGTTTGCTGTCGAGCGTGTGGATGCCGCGGACAAGAGGGGTGCGCACGATTTGGCGTTCCCTTCCCCAGGCACCCGGCAATTGGATCAAGTCGAAGTCATCGTCCGGAAAATCGATGGACATGCTCAAGGCTTTGTTCAGCTGGATGTCCGCTGCGCCGTTGTTTTTGAAGCTGGCCGAACGCGTCAGCACCGGATAGTCGCGGAACAAGGTGTAGCACAAAACGACTTCGACTTTTGTGACGGTGTCTTCCAGCGTCAGCAACAGCGTATCCGCCGGCTCTTCCTTTGTTTCATAAGTCTGCGGCAAGCCTTGCAATGACTGTTTGCCGGTCACGATTTCATGGCTCTTATAAGTCAGCAGGCTAACGGTCGTCTGGTCCGGATACAGGCATTCGAAGGCCGATTCGCGGAAATCGCCGCTGCCGCTGCCCGGGAATTCCTGCGGCAAGGTCGCCAGCGAAAATATGCGACCGGGCACCTCGGACGGATTGGGCGCAAAGGCGTTGTCCTGGCGCGGGTAATCCGCCACTTGGGAAAAGCGGTTGATCCGCTTTCCCCAATACTGGTGGGACACATATTTTTCTTCTTCCAACGCAAGCACATAGCTCACGAATTCATTCTGCAAATGAAAATATTTTTTTCTTTCATCAAAGGTTATCGTCACAGTCATCGCTCCTTGGCTTTGTTCGTTTTGCTAAAAAATTTGTTGCTCCCCCGCAGCGGTGCGGTGCAGGATCGAGAAGGCATTTTTGGTCAGATCGACCTTCAGGCTGGCCGCCTCTTCGGCAGTGGCCCAGGTCAAGGTGAAGGCGCCGTCATCGTGTTGGGTTATTTTAAGGTCTCCATCGAACGCTTTCGCCGTATTGCGGAAAGCCAGCAGACGGAAGAGGTCTTTCACGACCGGACGCTCGATTTCCTGTCCGATTTCAGCCAAGCTGTAGTAGTGACGGTTGATGTTGCGGCCTTCCTTGCTGTTCTCCAGCAACTCGAGATCATTTTCGCCGGCCAGCAAGCCGACATAGTAGATCTGCGGAATACCCGGTGTGAAGCATTGGATCGCCCGCGCCAACAAGTAGGCGGCATCGTTGTTGCCCAAAGCCGAGTAGTACGTGCAGTTGATCTGGTAGATGTCCAGGTTATTGTAGGCTTCCGAGCTGTAGATCCGTTTCAGGTTGGCCCCTTTTTCGTAGAGGGCTTCCACTGCGAAGTCCACTTCCTCCTGGGTCAGCAGGTCCTTCACATCGACGACACCGATGCCGTCATGCGTATCCAAGGTCGTGAACTGGTTGCGCGGGCAGATCTCCAGCCAGTGCAGCAGTTTTTCGGCTTTGCCGCTGTATAGGGCATGCAGCACCAGCATCGGCAAAGCGAAATCATAGACCGGATAGCCTTTGTCGGCGATTTTTTGTTGGATTGTGTAATGCTCGTGGATTTCAGGAAGGACCGTCACACCATATGGCTTCAGAATTTCCACTGCGTATTCCAACATTTCCCAAATTTCCGGTTCCACGAAGAAGCAGTTCGTATCCAATTGCTTGATGGCATAGGCGAACGCGTCCAAGCGGATGATCGAAGCCCCTTTATCGGCCAAGAAGCTCAAGGTGTCTTTGATGAACTGGCGCGTCGCTTCGGTCTTCACGTTCAGATCAATCTGTTCTTCCGAGAACGTGCACCAGACTTTTTCCGACGTGCCGTCCTTGAAATGGGCATCCACAAACGGCGCTTTCGGTTTGCGCTTGTAGATCAGGTCGATATCCGCTTCCGTCGGCCGGTTCTCCGGCCAATAGTCGTTGTAGCGGATGAAGTAGTCTTTGTAGGGAGACTCTTCTTTTTTCTCCAGGAAATCCAGATAGTACGGCGATTGCGCAGAGATGTGGTTCAGCATGAACTCATACATCATGTAGTATTTTTCGCTGATCCGCTTGATGTCTTCCCAGCCGCCGAAGCGTTCGTCCACTTTGGTGTAGTCCATCGGCGAAAAGCCGCGGTCGCCGGATGACGGGAAGAACGGCAGGATGTGCACGCCACCGACTACCCCTTTCAGATGGGTGTCCAGCACCTGTTCCAGATCCTTCAGGTTGTTGCCCAGACTGTCCGGATAGGTGATCAGCATTGCTTCGTTTTTGATTTTCATTATCGGTTCCCTCATTTTTGATGTCATTAGCTGAACGAATACGTTCAGCTTTTCTTTGTCCAGCTTCACGGGTTAGCCCTTCGGAAATTAGATAAATCGTGCCTATTGCGCTCTTCGATGCTCAGTCGGCACGATTTCCTAAATTTCTTTCAGGGCTAAGCGAACCCGTGAAGCTTTTCTGTTTATTTTCCGCCGGTTGTGGCGATGCCTTCGATGAATTGTTTTTGGAACAGGATGTAGAGGATGATCATCGGAATGATCGCGATGACCGATCCGGCCATCAGCTGCGGATAATTGGTCGTGAATTGCCCTTGCAGGCTGGCCAATCCGGCCGAAAGCGTCATTTTGTCCTGGGACATGTTGACGACAAGCGGCCACATCAGATCCTTGAAAGCGAACAGCGACGTGAAGATGCCCAAAGCCACCAAGCCGGAACGCGCCAGCGGCATATAGATGCGGCAGAATACTTGCCAAGTCGTCGCACCGTCGATTATCGCGGCTTCCATCAGTTCGTCAGGCAATTTTATGAAAAACTGGCGCAGCAGGAAGGTCCCGAAAGCTGAGACGATGCCCGGGATGACCAGGGCCGAAATTGAATTCAAAAGGCCCAGATTCTGTACCAGCAAATATTGCGGTGTCAGATAGATCTGCGAAGGAATCATCATCTGCGTCAGGACGATGCCGAAAAATAAGTTTTTGCCGGGAAAATCCAGTTTTGCAACCGCAAAGGCAGCCATCGCGCTGAAGATCGTTGAGGTCAGCACCCTGAAAGCGATCATCAAACCGGTGTTGATGTAGAAACTGACGAACGGCAAGGAATTCCATACCGCTTTGTAGTTCTCGAGCTGGAACACTTCCGGTAAAATTTGCGGCGGAATCTGCGTCGATTCGCTGATTGTTTTCCCCGAGGTCAGGACCATCCATAAGAACGGCACGATCATCAGCAAGGAGCCGATGATCAGCACGATGTGGATCAGTGCTGTTGTTTTATTCATTTTTGTCTGCATATTTATACACTCCTAATCGTAGGTGACCCATTTTTTCTGCGCCAACAGCTGGATGCCGGTGATCGCCATGATGATCAGCACCAACGAGATGGCGACAGCCGAACCGTAGCCTTTGTCGTTGAGCACGAATGATTCATTGAAGAACATGTACACCAACGATTGCGTGCTCTTCAGCGCCAGGTTCGTGCGGTCGAACATCATGAAGATGATGTCGAACACCTGCAGCGCACCGATGACGCTCGTCACGGAAACGAAGAACAGTTGCGGCGAAAGCAGCGGCAGCGTGATCGAGAAGAATTGTTTCAGCGGTCCGGCGCCATCGACGACTGCCGCTTCATAGTATTCTTTGGGTATTTCCTTCAGGCCCGCCAGCAGCAGGATCATGTTGTAGCCGACATTCGTCCAGATGCCGACGATGATGATCGACCAGATCGCCACTTCCGGGTCGGTGATCCACAGAATATTTCCGGAATAACCGAGTTTATCCAGCACCGCATTCAGCAAGCCGTATTCCGAATTGAACAACCAGCGCCAAACCATCGCCACGGCAGCCGGGGCGGCGATCATCGGCAGGAAGAAGATGGTCCGGTAAAGCCCGACCGCCTTGATTTTCGTGTTCATCAACACCGCGAAGAACAGCGAAAGGACTATCGTGATCGGCACTTGGATAGCGGCGTAGAAGAAGGTGTTTTTCAATGATTGCCAGAACTCAGGATCCTGCAGCATCTGCAGGTAGTTGTCCAGCCCGACGAAGGTCGAGGTGCCGAACGTGCTCACGCTCTGGAAACTCATGTACAGCGACTGGAACAAGGGGATGACGTTCAGGATCAAAAGCCCGATCAGTGTCGGCGCGATGAAAAACCAGCCCCATACCGCCGTTTTCCTTTTGCGCTGCGCAGGCGTCACCGTGCGCACGTTTTTTTCTTTAGGGATTGCTACATCCGATTTCATCATAATTCACCTCTATATATTTGAAAGCCACTTATGGGAACATCCCATAAGCGGCCTTCTATTTTTTTATTTCTCGTTCGCCAAGACTTCTTCGACACCCGCGACGATATCAGCAGCGACTTCTTTAACGGTCGCTGTACCGTCGAATACCGGCATCAAGGCAGTGTTTTCGACATCTTCCCAACGCGCTGTTTCTTTGGAGTATGGCTTGATGTAGGCATTTTCCATTTGGTCCACATAGACTTGCATATTGAATTGGCTGTAGGCATTTACGAATGTTTCTTCGGTTCCTTTATAAGCCGGGATTGCCGCGCCGTTCTCACCTTGCAGACGCATCGCTTCTTCTGTTCCCAGGAATTCGACGAATTTCAGAGCCGCTTCTTCATTTTCGGTTGAAGCCGCAACGGAGTTCGCCAAACCATTGAATATCGTTGCCGCTTGTTTGCCTTTTGGTAATGGTGCGACATCGGCATTGGCAGCCGTGTACTCATTGTTGGCCATTTCCCCGGTCATCCATGAGCCGAAGAAGCCCATCGCGCCGCGTCCTGATTGGAAGAAGGATAAGTTCGTGTTTTCAGCAAATTGGCTTTGGGTCGGTGATACGCCATGTTTCACGCTCAAATCCGCATACCATTGCACGGCTTCGATCGTTTCGTCCAAGCGGAAGCCGGATTCGGTCTTGTCATCGGACAATACGTAGCCCCCGTTCTGGAAGATGAAGTTGTGGTAGCCTTCCTGTCTGTTCAAAGGAGCCAGGATGCCGTAGACGCCGTTGTCGGGATCGTTCAAAGTTTGAGCAGCCGCCAGCATCGTGTCCCACGTCCAAGTTTCATCCGGGTAGGCAACGCCCGCTGCGTCGAACAGCGTTTTGTTGTACCAAAGTGCGATCGTGTCAAAGTCTTTCGGGATGCCGTAAAGCGCGTCATCAGCCGAGTACAGTTCGACCAGTTCTGCCGGGAAGTTGTCCAGAGAAGTCACTTCGCTGTTTGCGTAGGTTTCCGACAGATCCATCAGGACGCCGCCCGTTGCGTATTTCGCGATTTCGTTGGAGTGCATCCAGAAGACATCCGGCATGCTTTCGCCTTTTGCTCCCGCTTCCAATTTGGTCCAGTATTGATCCCAAGGTGTCACTTCGACTTTTACATCGATGTCAGGGTTTTCCGCTTCGAAAGCTTCCGCGATCGCTTCCATGCCCGGTTGTTGGATTTTGTCCCAAATGCCGTAAGTGATGGTCACATCACCGGACTCGCTCCCGCCGTCGGAACCGTTTCCGCACGCTCCCAAAACTAATCCTGACAATAATACTGCAGCCAATGATGCTTTCTTCCAATTCTTTACCATTTTTTCTCCACCTTTTCTTTTATCTATAAAATTGTATGCTCGAAAACTAAGGAACTATTGGGTCATAGAGAAATTGCACCTAAACCATTCAAAAACAACCACTTTGCAAACGGTTACTTTTTTTGATGAGCTAATAATACCAAATATGACCCTTAGCTGATAGATATTCATCCATACAAAAACATACATTTTTGTTGATTTTAAAACTCGCAACTTCAAAGCATGCCCAAAGATGTTCCGCTACCTTTTTGGATGCTGAATACGGCTTCCCTCCAGCTAGATCACTCCTGTCTTTTTCGTGTGCTGTCTTGTTTTAAAGTATAGGCGCATGTAAGCGTATTCCAAATAGGATTATGTTTTGCATATAAGTCAAAATGTTAGATTCTGGGATTATGGGTGCTGTCCACTTCCATAAAAAAAGCATCGCGAACTTCCGATGCTTTTCTGTCTTTATCACGCTTATTTGGTTTTGACTTTCTTTGCATATTGCCTTGGAGACAGCTGCATCTTGCTTTTGAAGATACGCGTGAAACTCAACGGGTTTTTGTAGCCGATTTTTTCTGCAATATCGGCAATGCTGAGGTCCGTCGTCTCCAGATACTCCCGGCTTTTCTGGATCCGGAAATCGATCAGGTATTCATGCGGCGTCCGGTTCGTCGTTTTGTGAAAAACGGCAGTCAGGTAGGAATCATTCAGTGCCAACTCCTTACTGATGTCACCGATGAAGAAATCGCTGTCCTGATAACGTTCTTTGATGATTTCGATCGCCCTTTTCGTATATTCAACACCTTTGTTGATTTTTTCGATCTGTTTGATTTCGGTGCCGTCCAAATCATGTGCGAGCATGCTCAAAAAGAGGTACAACTGTCCTTGCAGACGCAGCCGGGATAACGTATCGAACGGATTTGCCGCCATAATCTCCTGCAACATCGCCTTCACTTGCCCGAAGTTCTTCACGTTCCCCACCGGATGCGAAACCTGGAAACCGATGGCCGTCAGCAAAGCCTCCAAATGCTCGCCCCGCATGCCGATCCAATAATATTCCCAAGGATCCTCTTCATCAGCCTGGTAATAGGTCATCACGTTCGGATAGATGATGAAAAATTGGCCCTCCTTCAGATTGAAGCGGCTGTTGCCGATTTCGAAGTAGCCTTTGCCTTTCATGATGATGTGGATCAGAAAATATTCCCGGACAGTCGGCCCGAAACTGTGGTTGGGCGCGCACTGCTCCTTGCCTTTGGTTGTGTAGTAAAGGTCCTTATAGTAGATCTCGTTTTTGAAAAAATCCTCATCCATCACCGACACCTCCCTCTTTGACTCCTGTTATTGCTGCTGTTTCCATTATAGGTTGGTCTTTCCGCTATAGCAAACCTTCTCTTTTGGGAGATTCTCTTGTACAATGGGAAAAGATTGCCCGCATGCGGCAACTCCCCGACAACCTGAACACTTCCCATTATTTTCCCTATAGACTTGGAGGCAACACCTTTGAAAAAAAACCTACTTGCTGCGCTGCTCATCCTTCCGCTCTTGCTGCTTTCCGCCTGCCGGACCGCGCTGCCGGGAGAAGAAGTCATGCAGAATCTGGTCAACCGTTCCGCCGACCTCGAAAGCTACCATCAATTCGTGTCTTTGACCACGACGACGACAAAAGAGGATCTGACCGGCGCCACAGTAGTGAGCGAGCAGTATGCGACTTCCGATGCGACACTGTTCCCGGAAGAAAAGATCGGTTACGGAAAACGGATAGACAAAAACAGCGCCAATCCCGCAACAAAATCCGAATTCTATGTGACTCCGGAAGTGGGTTACACCAGGACCGACGATGCTGATTGGACCGCTTATGCCACACCTGATGTTCCCTTGGCCAGTCTGCAGATCTATCCGCTGGAGACGTTTATCGAATTGAGCCAAATCATTGAAGCATACGGCACCCTCGAACTGAGAGGGGACGAGTACCTGCTCAGCTTTTCCGGCAGCGATGATGCGCTGAACAAGGAAATCAACTATCTGTTCCAGACCTTCCCGTCCGAGCAGACCGATTACGACATCGAAATCCGTCTGGATGCCGAAACCTTCTATCTGATCGCGGTCGCCTACAGTTCGACCGTCACGCAAGCCGACCAGAAATCCGTCTCCACGACGGAACTGACCGGCGAGTTCGACCTGTACAACCAGGCGCAGCAACTGAAGAGCGTGCCTGATTTCGATGCCGCCGAAACGACTGCCGCGACGGCGGATTCTTCGTTTTGACAACAGAGATACCCTGAACCCAAGCCTATTACGGTCTTGGGTTCAGGGTATTATTTGACTCCCGAGTGTATTAAGCATATAATACATCCATAGTATTTTTTTGCCCCTAGTGTATGAACAGATTAATACACTTGATCGAAGAAGGCAGGTGGTAGCAGTGATTTTTGACAAAAGAAGCCCGGTCTATGAACAGATCATCGAAATGTACAAGCAGAAGATCGTCAGCGGGGACTTTCAACCGGGACAGGAGATTCCCTCGCGCCGGGAGTTGGCGACGCAATTGAAGGTAAACCCGAATACCGTGCAACGCGCCTTTAAGGAAATGGAGGGACTTGATTTGATTTTTACGGATGGAAATGCGCTCAGCAGAATAACTGAAAATCAGGAAAAGATTCAGTCATTGCGGCAAGGCATCCTGGAAGATGCCATATTATCGTTCATTGATACGGTACGCATCGTCGGACTGGAAGATGAAGCAGTCCTGCACCTGATCGAAACGCGCTTGAAGGAGGGTCACCCTAAATGATCGAAATAAAGAATCTGCAGAAAAGTTATGGAAAAAAAGCCATTCTGGAGAATATCAGTTTTACCATCAATCAAAATGAGGTCATCTGCTTGACCGGCCTGAATGGCACCGGGAAAACGACCCTTATGAATTGCATCATGGGCCTCATTCCGCGCAATAGCGGATCGATCACGATCGATGGGGCGGACATCCAGCATCAACTGTACGAGCGGATCTCCTATATTCCGGATTCGCTGACGATGCCGCGCTGGATGACAGTTGCGGAGACGATGCAGTTCATGGCTACTCATTATCCGAACTGGAATGCCACCAAAGCAGATGAGTTGCTTGCGTTCTTCCGGCTCGAACCTGATGCGCAGCTGAAAAATCTGTCCAAAGGGAACTGCGCAAAGGTGAATTTTTTGTTGGGACTTTCTTTAGACGCGGATTACTATTTGATGGATGAACCTTTTTCCGGCATCGATGTTTTTGCGCGGGAAGATATTCTGGAAGTGTTCACGAGCAAGTTTGTGCAGGACAAAGGTGTCCTAATCGCGACCCACCATATGGATGAAGTGGAAATGTTGCTGGATCGGATCGTGATGCTGCGCAATGGCCGGATCGTGAAAGATTTCTATGCGGAAGACATCCGCCAAACCGAAGGAAAAGCCATCATCGATGTGATGAGGGAGGTGTATCAGCCATGAAAAAATTTATGGAACTATGGGCATTTGAATGGAACCGCGCAAAACGCTTCTACGGCTTTCTGATAATCCTCGTCGCAGGTCTGCAGGCTTATGCAGTTTTCCATGAGTACCGCTTCTGGAAAGGTAGCTATGAACGCATGCTGCGCGCCGGATCCGAAAATACGCTTGAGGGCTATCTGAACAACAATGGGTACATTTCGTTCGATGCAGTGACGAACAATTCGTTCTTTGGCTTCTCCATCGTGACCGCTATTTTCTGTCTGCTTTTTTATGCCGTCGCCATCTGGTATCAGGACTGGACCGGCAAGGACCGCTTCTCTTTCCGCTTGCTCAGTCTGCCCGGCAGCCGTTTCTCTGTATATGCAGCCAAATTCGCAACCATCTGGCTTATGATTACCGGATTGCAGGCTCTGCAGATTGGGTTGCTGTTCGTGGAAGAGCTGATTTTCTCAGGCCTGATGCCTGCCGGCGTTTATATGGACCTGCCTCTGCAGTCGGTTATTCCCACCAGCTCACCGTTGTCATTGGCTTTGCCAGGCAGCTTTTCCAGTTATCTGTTTTACTACAGTGCAGGTTATGCCGCACTCACTTTAGGGTACACATTCATCTTGATGCACCTGAGCGTACGCTGGCGCGGTGTCATCTTGGCGGGTGTCGTTGCAAGCGTCCTGCTCGTATCAGCGTTGCTGTTCCTGCGTACGGGCGTCAGTTCCTTTCTTTACGCGGAGGAAAAATACTGGGCGGCAATCAGTATCCACACGATACTATTTATCGCCGGTACCCGAATAAACGATTACTTGCTGAAAAATCGCATCAGTGTGTAAAAGAAGGAGGATCACATGAGAAAACAAACGACTTTATGGCTGGGTCTCCTGCTGGTCACCATTTTGGGAACTTTCTATACCCAACCGTTATTGGCACAGGAAAAAACTCCTGATATCGCAATCGAAACAATCTCCGGGGATGACGCACTGGTGAAGGGGCTTACCTACTACGGCACAATGAACAATTGGAGCGAACAGACAACGCTGACCTTGGACCGGTCGGGGCTGCTGAGTTCCGAGGTGTACCATCAGGCTGACGTGTTCCACGATTATTCCGAAAGTGCCGTGGCCGCTTGGCAAAAAGATTACCGCTCCTTTATGCGTGGGAAACTTCCTTACCAGAGCAATTATGCCGAAACAGACACTACTTTGTATTATGTGTCAGTTGAAGAAGATGGCTTCTCACTGGCTGCGCTGGACAAAGGGACCGGAACGACCGCAAAAGCGGCACTTCCGTATCCGGCTACGGCGAGCAATGCCGATTACACAATCACACGGACTTTCAGTTCAGGCAATCGCTTGATCATCCAATATGCTCTTTACAATGGCCTCTCGGAGTACGTCGGCAGTGCGCTCGCCATCTATGATCCTAGGACTGCCACCCTCGAAGATCATCTCATCTTTGATTTTCCTGAAGACTTTCCCGGCTATCAGGATGTCTCGGTGGAGCCGCTGACCCAAGCGGGGAAAAACGCTCTCCTCGTGATGGTTAAAATGCAGGAAGCCGATTGGGAATCGACCGAAGCCGGGACGCCTGTCACTTCAATAGTTTTCCAACGGTATGATCTGGAAACGAAACAACTGGTGGACCTTGTCGCCGGAGCGGATTTTTCGGAAGATAATCTGCCTTATGCGGTTCAGGATAGCCGCTTCTATCAGTTGCACCCTTCTGAAGGCGATTGGGTCATCCGGATACTTGATGCTGCACAGGACAAAACAATGGATGAGCTTGTCCTGCAAAACACCGCCACTTGGCAATCGGCCCCTGATATGGGTTGGAAGCTGATTGTATCGGGAAATCGGATTTTGGTGACGAAAACCTATCTGGAAAACCAAAAGCCCGCTCCCGTCGCGGTGTTCGATCTTCAAACCGGCGCCATGCTGTACAACGGTCAAATTTCCGGGGCGTTTGGTACCATCGAGAATACCGATGCCGTCTATTTCGACCGGATCGTGTTTGAACCGTAATGCAATTGGTTTAGCAAATTTCCTAGAACGCAAAAAAGAACAAGTTTCCCTGGAGTGGGAGCTTGTTCTTTTTTTGCATTTGCAGGGGACGATGCCCGCTTTTGTTTAAGGCAACTTTTTGCCTGCTGCCATGTAGAGTTCATACCACTCGGTGCGGCTCAAGGTCACATCGGACGCTTTGCAGATGGCTGCGATGCGTTCCGGATTCATGCTGCCGACGATCGGCTGCATTTTGGCCGGATGGCGCAGCAACCAGGCGATTGCGATTGCTTCGCGGGATACGTCCTTGTCATCCGCCATCGCGTCGATTTTTTCGTTCAGCTCCACGTAATCGGGATGGTCGAAGAACAACCCTTTCTTGCCGTTGCCGGACTGGAACGGCGACCACGGCTGGATCGTCATATCCGAGATGCGGCTGTATTCCAGGACGGATCCTTCATGCATGAACGACGGATTGTTCACCATATTCACGTTGAAACCGGCGTCGATCATCGGCGCATGCGTCAGGCTTAGCTGCAGTTGGTTGATCAACAAGGGTTGCATGACGGCTTTCTTGAGCAACTCAATCTGCATCGGATTTTGGTTGCTGACTCCGAAGTGGCGCACTTTCCCTGCTTTGTGCAGTTCATCGAAAGCTTCCGCGACTTCCTCCGGCTCCATCAACGTATCCGGACGGTGCAACAGCAACGCATCCACATAATCGGTCTGCAGGCGCTTCAGGCTGCCTTCCACCGATGCGATGATGTGCTCTTTGGAGAAATCGAACATGACGCCCGGCACGATGCCGCATTTCGTCTGCAGCATCACGCTGTCCCGCGCGATGCCGAGTTCCTTGAAGGCTTTGCCGAAGATCTCCTCCGAAGTGCCCCTGCCGTAAATATCCGCGTGGTCGAAGTAATCGATGCCGTTGTCCACTGCCGTGCGGATGACCGCTGTCGCCTCTTCATGCGTCAGAGCGTTCATGCGCATGATGCCGAGCGAGATTTCCGATGCGAACAGGCCTGAATTGCCGAGATTAATTTTTTTCACTTGTCATACCAGCTTTCGTGTTGGATTTTCTTGAAAACGTTTCAATAAAATCAGTATAGCATTTTTGCTGGGTTTTTGGGTACTGAAGCGCACCGGCAAAGGCTACGGAGATGCCCAAGATGTCCAAGCGTGCTGAAATTCCCGGCGAGGGCCGGCTCGCCGGGAATTTTGCTATTCTAGGGGGCGTTGTTTCCCGGCGAGAAATTCTTCACCGGGAATTTGGTCGGCTGCGAGGCACTGTTTCCCGGTGAATGCCGCCTCACCGGGAAATCGGCCGACCCGCGAGTCACAATTCCCCCGGCGATACCCCCCACTAGCCAGAAATTCAGACATAATACTGACCATGCGCATTTCCCATGGGCTGATAGCTTTCCCTGAGAATCCGATATATGCGGTCTTTGTCTCCGGAACCGCACCAATCCAGCATGCGGTTGGTAGTCACTTTTTCATCCGGGAACAAGAGACGAAAATCATCAATATTTTGTTTGATTGCTTTTTTGACATTCATTCTTTCACCACATGTTTGGCACTTTATGAAATGTCCGCGAAAAGCTTCCGCCAGCGTGCCACACGTTGGGCAACTGAGTCCTTTACGCAGATCCTCATAACAATATACTGGTTTCTTGTGCGGAGGATAATCCGGATCATGCAGCTGCAGTAATCGATCCGCCAATCGTCGCTGCTCAAAGGTCGGTGCCTCTTTCATTTGCATACTTCGAAAATGAAGTGGAAGCTGACTGAGCAAAAGATACTTTCCATCACCTTTTGCCTCCAACAGAGTGAATTCAGGATTGATATAGACCACGTAAGCCTCAACCTTCATTTGGCATGACAAGGACCGAAGCAGGAGTTCCAATTTCACTTTAGTCCGCTGCAATTGTACCCACGGGTTTTCCAGATACACACCGTTTGATTTAATTAATTTATCATCCGCCCAAGTATGAACTCCCTCATAGTTCTTAACTTCGTACAGCAATATTTTGTCAGTGCAAATCAAAAGTGCATCGACTTGAAAAGAGGATTGTCTGAATTCCAACTGCAAATCATTCAGTACCAAACAGTATGAAGATAACGGTTCGGTAAGTCCATCTAATCCATATTCCCCATCGAAACCTTTATCTAGATGAAGGTGGTAATAATGGTCATCACTGCTTAGAATCATGCGATTGGACAGTACCTCGTAGATGCGGAGAAGCTTTGGTTTCGTGCGTTCCTTGTATGCGATGGTGTTCACCTCATTATATGTATTTACTACCATAAACATACGCAGATTTTGGACAATCGCATCACAGGAGACGGTTTAGTTTTATGTTCGATTATTCTCGGGTCAAGATAGCTGGATTGAAACATTCGTTGGGGAAAAATTCCCGGTGAGGGCCGGCTCGGCGGGAATATGGCTATGATTGGGACGTTTTTTCCCGGCGAGAATTTCTTCACCGGGAACTCGGGTGGCCGCGGGACGTTTTTTCCCGGCGAAGCCCGCCTCGCCGGGAAATCGGCCCATCTTTTCTGCCACTTCATGAATTCGCCTGCCACTCCGAAAAAAATCAGCCGCACAAAAAGGCTGCCTCAGTGAGACAGCCTCGTGTATGTTCTTGCATTCAAGCGTACGCATTGGCCCAGAAGACTTTTTCCCCGGCTGCCAGCGATTTTTGCACATCGATGATGGTTTGGTTGGAGCTGCCGCGGAATTTCAACGTCAGATCACGTTTGGACAATTCGAAACGTCCGTCAACGAGCACATCCATCAAGCCGAGCAGCTCCCGTTTGTCTTCGGATTCTGCAGCCAGTTCGTCCCAGTAGAAACCGGTCCAGCCCCAGATATCCTTCGAACGGCCGAACTCGGCGCGGATGCGCCGCGCCAACTGCAGCGCGACTTTCGTGTTCAGGAACGGTTCGCCGCCCAACAAAGTGAGGCCCTGCACATAAGGCTGGCGCAGATCGGCCATGATCTGTTCCTCCAACTCATCCGTATATGGGATGCCGTAGTCGAAATTCTGGACGATCTTGTTGTAGCAGCCTTCGCAGGCGAACAGGCAGCCGCTCAGATAGATGCTGCAGCGGACGCCTTCGCCATCGACAAAGTTGAACGGCTTGTAATCCGCCACCTTGTCTTTGCTGTATTTTTCTGACAACCATTCTTGCGGTTGCGGATTTTTCATCTTATCACCTTGCTGTTCTGATTACTGTTCTGACTTGCAATCCGCATGCAGATGTTTGACGCGGGCGGAAATTTCCTTATGGCGACCTTTCACCATCGGACGGATCTGCGGATTGCCGAGGTAACCGCATGTGCGTTTCACGACATCGCATGTCTGCGGATCGGTGTTGCCGCATTCCGGGCATTGGAAGCCGCGCTCGGTCGGATTGAAGTCCCCTTCAAAACCGCACTCCAGACAGTGATCGATCGGTGTGTTCGTTCCCAAGTAGCCGACTTTGTCGTAGGCGAAATCCCAGACTGTTTCCAGCGCTTTCGGATTTTGCTGCAAGTTCGGGTATTCGCAATAATGGATAAAGCCGCCTGAGCAGTATTGCGGATATTCCATTTCGAAGGCAATCTTTTCGAACGGATTCGGATTTTTGCGGACATCATAATGGAAGCTGTTCGTGTAGTACTCTTTGTCCGTGATGTCGGCGATGATGCCGAATTTCTCCGTGTCCATGCTGCAGAAGCGATCGGTCAGGCTCTCGCTCGGAGTCGAGTAGACGCTGAAATGGTAACCGTATTGGTTGCCCCAAGCATCCGTTTTTTCCTTCATCTTCTTGACGATGTCCAAAGTGAAGGCTTTTGCTTCCGGATTCGATTCCCAATCCGCTCCGTAGAAGACGGTTGCCGCTTCATAGAGTCCGATGTAGCCCAAGGAAACGGTCGCGCGCTTGTTTTTGAACAATTCATCGACCTGATCGGTTTCGCCCAGACGTTTCCCGAAGGCCCCGTGCTGATACAGGATCGGTGCGTTCGTAGGCGTCGCTTCTTTGGTGCGCTCCACGCGGTAGACAAGCGCATCCTTACAGATGGCCAAACGCTCTTCGAAGATATTCCAGAATGCTTCCGGATTTCCTTCTGACTCCAGAGCGATTCTCGGGATGTTCAAGGTAACGACCCCAAGGTTCATCCGGCCGGAATTGACTTCATTTCCGTTTTCGTCTTTCCAGCCCTGCAGGAAGGAGCGGCAGCCCATTGGCGTCTTGAAACTGCCTGTCAGTTCGACGATTTTGTCGTACATCAGCACATCCGGGTACATCCGTTTCGTGGCGCAGGTGATGGCCAACTGTTTGATGTCATAGTTGGGATCCTGCGTTTCCAGGTTTGTGCCTTTCTTCAAAGCGAAGATCAGTTTCGGGAAGATCGCTGTGCGCCTTTCCTTGCCCAAGCCTTTGATGCGCACTTGCAGGACAGCTTTTTGGATTTCGCGCGCAAACCAATCCGTGCCCAGACCGAAGCCGAGCGTGGTGAAAGGTGTCTGGCCGTTTGAAGTGTACAGTGTGTTGATTTCGTACTCCAGGCTCTGCATCGCATCGTAGATGTCTTTGCGGGTCTTCTCTTCCGCGTAGGCTACCTGTCTTTCTTCGCCTTCCACCCAGTCTTTGGCCGTTTCCAGATGTTTTTCGTAGTTCAGGCGTGCGTACGGTGCCAGCACTTCGTCGACACGGTCGGCGCTGCAGCCGCCGTATTGGCTGGAAGCGACATTCGCAAAAAT
>Ga0194137_10001046_pt1 | contig 17460 bp, 19 predicted proteins | sample TARM_MetaG_T3_14_FD_134025 | JGI IMG/M metagenome (GOLD analysis project Ga0194137, IMG submission 134025) | Freshwater microbial communities from Pennsylvania, USA, analyzing microbe dynamics in response to fracking - TARM_MetaG_T3_14 (version 2) | ecosystem: Environmental > Aquatic >... | reverse complement strand
GGGTCACGCTTGTCGATGCCGACAAGGACTACCTGCTCACCGACACCGATCTTCGCCGCCTTCACTAATTTTGGAAGTCCCTATCAGCCTTGCTGCTTCTCAGGGACTTCTTTTTGCTGTTCAAGTCCGCCGCTCCTGCCTTCAAGCAAAAGAGGCTGGAGTCATTTTGCGCCCAAGCAATGAAAAAAGGCGCGCCCGTCACCATGACGGGCGAACGCCCTGCTTGCATTTATACAAGGAATGAACCTCAGCCGATAGCCTGCGCTTCATAACCTCCGCTTGCTTGCGGAATGCCCCCCATCATCCATTCAGGCGCATCCTCGTTTCCTTCGCGCACCAACTGCCACTGGCTGCGGCTTGCCTTGATCATCGCGGCGTCCACAATCCGGTTGTCGTTCACCACTCTGGAGAACCACCACACCGCCTCCTTCCGTTCGCCGAGACGCCTGTGCAGCTCTCCGATCAGGTACATGAGCTTGGCGTCATTGTCCACTTTCTCGGTTTCGTACACCCTCCGATAAGATTCCAGCGCATGCCGGAGAAACCGCATCTCCTGGCCGCTGTCGCCCTCATCCCGGTACAGCCAGGCGATATGATGGAGAAGTCCGGCGATCAAACGATCCTTGTCCTGCGCGGCTACGGCACTGAGCAGGGCCAGCTTGTAGCAGTCCAAAGCCTGGCGGCTCGTGCGCGCACCGCTATAGCTGCGGGGCTGCCACATCCGTCCATACAGGGAATAATAGTTCTCCTTCTGCGCATCGGTAAGGCTGCTCAAGCTGTTCTCCGTCGTTGAAAATCCGCATTGCGGGCAAACCCGGACAACATAGTAGTCGGCATGAATTCCCTTGAAATGAGAACAGAAATCGGTGTCGACCGCTACGGCCCGCTTGAAGCTCGGGCGGACACGGGGTGTCTCGAATCCGTTGCCGCAGCAGGGGCACAGTGCTGCGGTCTGATATAGCGGCTCCATGTGGAGATCATCTCCTTAACTTTCGTTGCCTCCGTCCGAAGCGGTATTGACGAAATGATGGGCAGGTCCCGACAGCCGCTCGAGCACATGGGACTTCAAATCCTCCGGCATGCCGATCTCCTCCAAAGCTCCGCTCATGCAGGAGAGCCAAGCATCGGCATGTTCCTTCGTAATCGCGAAAGGAAGATGGCGGGCGCGCATCATCGGATGGCCGTGCTGGTCGGAAAACAGAGAAGGTCCGCCGAAAAACTGGGTAAGGAATTGGATTTGCTTTTCCATAACCGGCCCGATATCCCGCTGAAACAGCGGAGACAGCAGCTCGTTCTTTTGGACTCTAGGATAAAAGGCCTCCACCATTCTTGCTACGGTCTCATGACCGCCCATCATTTCGTATAGGCTGTTATATCTATTCATCGGCAATAATTGCCTCCCTCATTAGTTCTTTAGTCTTGTTTTCTTCTTCTTCACGAGAGCCTTTACATACAAAAAAACGCCCGCTTCCGCGGGCATTTGGAATGTGGTTATAGTAGGATTCTTCAGCTATCGTATTCTTCTTCACCAGGAGCCATAAGGGACTCGCGAATCACATACACAAAAGCACAGACCAGAATGCCGGCGACAATACTCATGTCCATCACTCCAAGCATGGTAAAGGTAATGCTATTGTACCATATCGCCCCGTAAATGCCACCCCTTTTTGCAAGCGTTTTCTAATGATTTTTTTCATCATTTGGATTTTTCCGACTTCTCCACCTTTGCCTTCAGGCTGCCTGCGATTCGGCTTCTGTTTGTCCATCTCTGGTCATATCTTAAAGTTAACCAGGCTTCATAAGGAGGAACGGATCGTTACATGGCAAGAATGCTGCTACACCCCAGTACCGTGACCGCCTTCTGCGCGGCGCTGCTCGCAGCGCTGATGGCCGTTTTTCCCGAACCGGTCCTCCACTCTTCCCTAAGAGGACTAGCCATCTGGTGGGAAGTCCTTTTTCCTGCGCTCTTTCCTTTTTTCGTCATCTCGGAGCTGATGCTCGGCATAGGAATCGTCCACTTCATGGGCAAGCTGATGGATCCGTTCATGCGCCCGCTTTTTCGGATTCCCGGCAGCGGCGGCTTCGTGCTTGCGATGGGCTATCTGTCAGGGTATCCGGTCGGCGCCAGGCTCACCTCCCAGCTGCGGGATCAGCAGCTCCTGACCCGAGTGGAAGGAGAACGGCTCGTCGCCATCACGACGACCTCGGATCCCATTTTTCTGATCGGAGCCGTGTCGGTCGGCTTCTTCCACCAGTCGGCTCTCGCCCCTATTCTTGCAGCCGCTCATTATGGCGGCAGCCTCATCATCGGCGTGCTCATGCGTTTCCACGGTGCCACGGAACCTGAGACAGCCTCCCGAGCCGGAAAGTCCGGTACCGGAAAGCCGCAGCGCGGCCTAAGCGCGGCCTTGAAGGCGATGCACGAAGCAAGGCTGCTCGACGGACGCTCCTTCAGCGTGCTGCTCAAGGATTCCATCGCTTCCGGCCTCAGGCTCATGGTCGTTGTCGGAGGTCTCGTCGTCGTGTTCTCCGTGTTGATGGAGCTTCTGCGCCAAGCCTCGGTGCTTGGGGCGCTGGAGCATTTCTTCGCGGCCTTGTTTGTTCGATTCGGCTTGTCCGGCGATATGGCCGCTCCTTTCGTAAGCGGCCTGTTCGAGGTCACTCTCGGCGCCAAGGCTTCCGCCGAAGCCGGAGTTCCGCTCATCCATCAGGCAGCGGCCGCCGCATGGGTGCTTAGCTGGGCCGGACTGTCCGTCCACGCCCAGATCGCCAGCCTGCTCAGCCATACCGGCCTGCGCTACCGTCCCTTCCTGCTCGCAAGGCTCGCGCACAGCCTTATCGCGGCGGCGCTTGTCTATCTGCTGTGGGGGTGGCTCGGACCGGGCTGAAGTGCGTTCGACATTGTTTTCACGCCGGTTTTCCGCTATCATCAGGTTATCCTGTTTGTTTCGGAAGGAGCGCCATTCTTGATCAATTATGTGGTACTCAGCAGAGGCGACCGGTATTCCAATGAATTGACGGAGCGTTTCCACCTGCTGGCTGCGTCACGAGGCTTTGTCCGCAACGACAAGAAGCCGGATACCGTCGTTTCCATTGGCGGGGATGGAACCCTGCTCCATGCTTTCCATACTTATTTGGACCGAGTCGACGACATTGCCTTCGTCGGCGTCCATACCGGCCATCTCGGCTTTTATGCCGACTGGAAGGCCGATGAGATCGAGCAGCTCGTGGAGATGATGGCCGAGCAGAAGCCGCGCATCGTCCGTTACCCGATCGCCCAGATCGAGCTGGATACTCCGGAGGGAGCAACCGGATATTTGGCCTTGAACGAATTTACGCTCAAGGGCGTCGACGGCACTCTCGTCGTGCAGGTCAACATCAACGACGAGCCCTTCGAAACCTTCCGCGGCGACGGCATGGTCATCTCGACGCCGTCGGGCAGCACCGCTTACAACAAGAGCCTCAACGGAGCAGTCATCCACCCGTCCATTCCTTCCCTGCAGCTCGCGGAGATCGCATCGATCAACAACCGCGTCTACCGGACGCTGGGCACCTCGGTCATCCTGCCCGAGCATCACCACTGCGACATCGTGTCCAAAAAGGACCAGAGGCTGCTGCTCACGATCGATCATCTGAGCATCGAGAGGGCCGATATCCGCTCCATCCGCTGCAGCGTCGCTCCTGCCAAGATCAGCTTCGCCCGCTACCGTCCGTTCCCTTTCTGGAACCGCGTGCGCGATGCGTTCATCGACTTCAGCGACAACTGAAATCGGACGAGCTGGCAACGATAAAAAAGGATGTTCCCGAAGCACGGCATAGCCGGCTTGCAGGGAACATCCTTTTTTTTGACGCTCAGCTGGTCGGAGGCGGGGTCGGAGGCGGAGACGGACGCTTCTTGCTTCCGCCGGACTTCTGCTCCGCTCCCTGGCCTGCGCTCGCCGAGTCGCCGTCGCGGCGGGGATAACCGCCGCTCCTGCCGGAGCGCCGCTTGCCCCCCGACTGATGCTCGCGCCGTTCGCTGCGAGCTTCGGGGGCCGCTTCGCGCGTGCGTTCCGCAGCCGCCGCTTGGCCGCGCCGCTCCCGCCGGCTCTCGCCGCCGCTCTGCTCGCGGCGTTCGCCTCCGCCTTCAGCGGCGGGCTCGCGGCGCGGCGGACGACGATCGCCGCTCGAAGCCTGCTCGCGGCGCTCGCTCGGCGCAGCCGGCGCGGCGGCATCGCGCCGCGGACCGCGGCGCTCGCCGCCCGGGCGCTTGCCGCCGCCTGAGCGGCCGCCCTGCGAGCCCTGGCGCGAGCCGCGCCGATCGGTGGCGGCTGCGGCTTCCCCGCCGCCGCCGGCTTCCGCAGCGGCCTCGCCTTGCTTCGCGTCGGTTCCGTCGGCTTGATCGCTGCCGCGCTTGCCGGAGGAGCGGTCGCCGCGGCCGCGCCGATCGGCTGCCGGCGGACGGCTGTAGCTGTCCTCTTCGAATCGGCGCACGCCAGGCACGATCACAATGTCGTCCGGACCCGGCTCCTCCGGAGGGGCATCCGGATCGGCGCTGAGCGGCTCCTTCAGCTCCATGATGAAGTAAGCGCACCCGAAATTGCAATATTCATTGACATATTCCATGATAGCGGAAAAAGCCGTATCCCGGTTCGCTTTGGGGCTATCGTCCCGATAGAAGCCCTTGAGCCTGAGCTGGCTGTAGCCCCAGTCGCCGAGAATATAATCGTAGCGCTCCAGGATGTCGCTGTAGCGATCGCGGAACACCTCCGCATTCCAGGCGGCTTTGTGCTCATGGATAAGCTCGTATTTTCTCGTGCCGACGAATATCAAGTCCGTACCCTCCTCGCGGGCAGGCAGCTGCTGCTTAGACGCCTGCAGCCGCTCCAGTTGCGGATTTCACCTGTTCATGCGCATGGTAGGAGCTGCGCACCATAGGACCGGATTCCACGTGGCTGAAGCCGCGCGCCATTCCTTCTTCCTTTAGCTGCTTGAACTCGTCCGGATGGACGTAGCGCTCGACAGCCAAATGGTTCGGGGACGGCTGCAGATACTGGCCCAGTGTCAGAATATTGCAGTCCACGGCGCGCAGATCGTCCATTGAAGCCAGAATTTCTTCGTATTTCTCTCCGACGCCCAGCATGATGCTGGATTTGGTCGGAATGTCGGGATTCATTTCCTTGGCGCGCTTCAGAAGCTCCAGCGAGCGGGCATATTTGGCGCGGGCCCGGACTCGGTCGGACATGCGCTCGACCGTTTCGATGTTGTGGTTGAGGATGTCCGGCTTGGCGTCCATGACAATCTGCAGCGATTCCCGCTTCCCGAGAAAATCGGGAATGAGAACTTCGACGCTGCACAGCGGAAGCCGCTTGCGGATGGCTTTGATCGTCTCGGCGAAAATCATCGCGCCGCCGTCGGAGAGGTCGTCGCGTGCAACGGAGGTGACGACGCAGTGGCGCAGTCCCATCTGCTCCGCAGCTTCGGCCACGCGCTCGGGCTCCTGGAGATCGAGCTCCGTCGGCAGGCCCGTCTTGACCGCGCAGAAGCGGCAGGCCCGCGTGCAGATATCGCCCAGAATCATGAAGGTTGCCGTGCGGTTGGCCCAGCATTCGTAAATATTGGGGCAGCGAGCTTCCTCGCATACCGTATGCAGCGTCTTGGAACGCATCATATCTTTAAGCTCGGCATAGTTGCCGTCCGTCGACAGCTTGATCTTCAGCCATTCCGGCTTCGGGAGCTTCGGCTTGGGAGCTCTCGTGCTCATGAAATCCCCTGCTTTCCTGTAAATCGCTCATAAATCGCGTATAAGGTACGATAGCGTCAAACTGTCATCTATTATAACATGTTTCGGATAAAAACCAATCGCCATGCAGAACCTAGGGCAAAGCTTCATTTTGCCGTGGAGGTGGAATACCGTGTTGAAAAGAATGATGTTCGCGGCGGCCTCGATTTTGCTGCTGTCCGCAGGCTGCGGAGCCGCATCCGCCGCGGCCGTGCCGGAATCCGCCGGACAGGAGCAGGCTCTGGAAGCGTCGTCCAAGGAAGAGCGCAAGCCGGTATACGCCCGGATGGCGCTTCTTACCGGGCTGTCCTGGGAGCAGGTCGCCGCCCTCGACCAATACGAGCGGACCCTCGGCAAAGCCCGTCCCAAATCAAGGCCGAAACTCGGGAAATGGGCTGGCTTATATGTGACCCCGGAACAATGGACCGGCGCTCTCAACCCCGATGCCGATGACCGCAATCCCGATTCCATCCTCGTCTTCGGCGGGATAGGCAAGGACGGCGACGGTGACGGGAAGGCCGATCCGGCCAGCGACCTCGATCTGCTGTACTCCCAATCGGCCGCGGTCGCCAAATATGGAACGGCGCCGGACGATTTCGTCATCGGCGTGTGGGAATACTACCATAATATCCGGGCCGTCCAGCGGGTGAGCCAATTCGCCCAGCTGTACAAGACCTACGGACGGGTCGATCTGTCCGGAAGCGCGTTCCCCGTCCCCGTTGGAACCAACTACTCCTATCGCAGCACCTGGGGCACCGCGCGCGGCTGGGGAGGCCATCGGACGCACGAGGGAACGGATATTTTCGCGGACTACGGCCTTCCTGTGCGGAGCACCTGCTACGGCATCGTCGAGAACATGGGCTGGAACAACTACGGAGGGTGGAGAATCGGAATTCGCGACGCCGAGAACCGCTACCACTATTACGCCCATCTGTCCGGCTTCGACAAATCGCTGAAAACCGGACAAGCCGTCACGCCCGGCCAGACGCTCGGCTGGGTCGGCAGCTCCGGATACGGCAAGCCCGGCACATCGGGAAAATTCCCGCCCCATTTGCATTACGGCATTTATCGCGACCGGGGCATGGTGGAGTGGGCTTTCGATCCTTATCCGCTGCTGAAGCAGTGGGAGCGGCAGGAGCTCAAAGCCAAGAAGGCGAAAGGGAAATGATTCCGCAAATAAAGCAGGCGGAAGGCTCGCGGCCTTCGCCTGCTTTATTGCTTGTCTGTTGATAAATCAAGGCTCGCCGCTCGCCTGAACCAGCGCATCGGAGTTATCCTGGAGGCTGTGTCCCCTCTCGCTCAATGCTGCCCGGAGCCGCCGCCGGCCGTTTCCGGAGTCGTCGGGACGGGAGGCAGGGCGAGAGCAGGCGCGCTGGCTTTCGCGTCGCCGACCGGATTGCCTTTGCCATCGTAATAATAGCTCGGAACATCGCCGACCACCATCAGATAAGAGACCGGTATTTCCGTCTCCAGCGACTGGGAGCTGGAATCGAAAGGAATGATGACGGCCAGCTCGGTTTTGATCCGGATATAGACCTCAACCAGAACCATGTTGATGCCGGCATCGCTTTTGCGCGTGCCCAGCTCCACCTGAGCGTCTCCGAGCGGCTCGAAGCGGACCGGAATGCGGGGACCGAAGGAAGACAGCAGCGCGCTTCCGAAAGCCTGGCCGATCGGAATGCCCTCCTTGAACTTGTCGCTGTCCTTCAGCGTGCTTTGCACCGTCTGGACCGTTTGCGCGGTTATTTTCATATGCTCGTTGTAATTCATCATGAAAGCGGCTATCTTGCCATTGTCGCCTGTCTTCCAATCGATCAGGTTCTGCAGATCCGTCCCGGAAGCCACCTGTTCCGTAATCGCCTTGTTGATCGCTTCGGTCATGATCTGCTTCACCTTGATCTGCGCCACCCTCATCAAAGGGGGCTGAAGCTTTCTTTCGACGAACACGTATGCGTTCACCGTGCCGGCCAGAACGAGAAGGGCCAGAAACAGCAGCCACCACCGCTTGCGGATTTTCCGCGGGCGCGGAAAGGATGGAGGCGTCCGCCCTTGAACTCGAACAGCGCTCATTCTTCGCGAGGCCGTTCGGGCCGACGGCCTCCACTGCGCGGGCGGCTTGGAAGCTCCGGGCCTCCAGCCTCCGGAAGCACGCGGCTTGGCCATGCGCATTCGTTTGGCCGGAGCAACCGGCAGCTTCCATCTGACTCGCCTTCCCCATCGGGCCACTGGCCATCCCTCCCGGCTTCAATCGCTTTTGCTACAGCCTATGCGTACAAGGCCGCAATCAGAAGGACAATGCCGGGATTTAAGCTATGACCCGCTCCTGCGAAAAAGCCCCTGCCTGCAAGCTGCAGACAGGGGCTTGCCGGAATCATCGCCGCCCGCGTGAGCAGTTGGCGTGCCATTTGCGGCTGCCGTACTCATTCATAGACAGCGAAGCGATGCACGGGACCCCCGTTAGCCGGGCTGGAAGCCGCATTTTCGTCGACGCCGGAAAGACGGGCTGCAAGCTCCTTGAACCAGTCCTCGTCCTTGGTCATCAGCGCCAGCTCGATCAGGCTTCTCAGTTCCGCATCTGCGGCAGGCTTATGGACATCCAGCTTGCGCACCTTCGATGTTCTCGCTCCGACCTTTTTGCCTACGATGCGTTCGCGGTCGCTCTGGGTAACGTGGATCCGGCAGGTGTCGGAGTCGACCGAATCGATAAAACCGATGAAGCGTTCATCCATGACTGTAGTCCCGCTGACCCAGTCCCCCATGCCGATAAGGTAATCTACTGAACTCATTTTCCCATGCCTCCCCAGAATCTATATTCAAAAAAGTGACAGTTAGCTCGTAAAACGTCTCCGCACCAACGCTCGGCAGCCTATCCGAGCGCTGCGGTCCGGGCGGACTTGATGCGCTCCAGCACGTCGCGGATCGTCATGCTTTCCAGATGCTGAAGCAGCTTCTCCTCGGTTTCCATGAAGATGACATCCATGACGTTCGCCATATTGCAGGCGACAAGACAATCTCCCTCTTCGGTACCGGAGCACCACGAAGGCTTCATCGTTCCGATGGAGGTCGCTCGGTAAATCTCGGCCAGCGTCACGCTCTCCGGGCTGCAATGAAGAATATAGCCCCCGCCCAGCCCTTCCTTGGTCACAACGTAATTCCGCTTTTTCAAGCAGCTCATCACTTTGCGGACTCGAGAGGGATGCGTATTCACGTTGTTCGCAATCGCTTCGCTCGTCGCCATCCGATCAGGGCGGTATGCCAAATAGACGAGGCTATGCACGGCAATCGTGAATTCACTGTTCATGATATCCTCTCCCCTCTGCTAAGCTTACTGTTATTCTATCGGTAACAGTTGTCGAAGTCAACTGAACCTGGAATGACGATTGAACGGCCTACTCGCCACTGCCGGCGCTCACCGGAGCGTGCAAGCCGCGCCGTCATCCAATGCCTAACCGGCACAATGGAAGGAGTATGGGTGCCAGCACTCATTTACTCGAATATAGGCGGCTTTAAATTCTTTTAAATTAAACAAAATTAAATTGTTGCAAAATTTTTATTCGAATCCTATACTATTGTTGAATTATGGAAACGCATTCATTTATTCTGAAGGAGGTGACCGTCGCTTATCGAATCGCCTTGAGGCGCAGTCGCCGGCTTCCTATGGAAAGCAGCTGCTGCCGATTTTGCTCCAAGCAGCATGAGTCGGCACCAAGGTAAGGCTTGGCCCATCAACCTTCAGGAGGTTTTGTAACGTGTCCATTTCCCGCCCCGCCTGGCTGTGCGCTATTGCGCTGATTCTGGTCTCGATTGCGCTCGGAGCCGTCCACTCCCCTTCCGCCGAGGCCGCAACGGTCAACCTGGCGCTAGGCAAGCCGGTAACGGTCTCCTCGGTCCAAAGCTCCGAATATGGCGGCTCCAACGCCGTCGACGGCAATACATCCACCCGCTGGTCGTCCAATACGAGCGATCAGCAGTATATCATCGTCGATCTGGGCGCAGCCCGCTCCATCTCCAGCGTTGTGCTGCGCTGGGAGGCCGCTTATGCCAAAGGCTTCCAGATTCAAACGTCGAACGACAATTCGACCTGGACAACCGTCTATTCCAATTACAGCGGCACAGGCGGCACCAACACGATCACCTTCACCGCCAGCGCCCGCTATGTGAAAATGTACGCCTTCACGCGCGCGACCGCCTACGGCTACTCCCTTTACGAATTCGAAATTTACGGCGACGATGGCGGCAGCTCTTCTACCGGAAATCTGGCTCTCGGCAAGCCTGTCACCGTCTCCTCCACCGAGGATTCCACGACTCCGGCATCTAATGCGGTCGACGGCAATGGTTCCACTCGCTGGAGCTCATCCTATGCCGACCAGCAGTACATCTATGTCGATCTCGGGTCCCCTCAAAGCATCGCCAAGGTCGTGCTGAAATGGGAAGCGGCCTACGCCAAGCAATTCCAGGTGCAGACCTCGACCGACAACAGCACCTGGACGACCGTTTATTCCAATTACAGCGGCACCGGCGGCACCACAACGATCACCTTCTCTCCCGCGTCAGCACGCTATGTCAAGGTATATCTGATCCAGCGCGCTACGAGCTACGGCTTCTCTCTCTATGAATTCGAGGTCTACAACAGCGCCGGGGGCGGAAGCGGCACCGGCGTCGCGGCCGTCAAGCAGCGCGTTCTGGATTACCTGAACGGAATTTCCGGCAACCATACGATCGTCGGCATCGAGAACAAAAACGCCGGTACGCCGACAAGCGACAGCAACACTGTCGCCTCCATCGCCGGACGCACGCCCTCCTTGTGGGGCGGCGACTTCGGCTTCGGCAGCGGAGCTGTCGACAAGCGCCAGACGATGATCAACGAAGCCAAAAACCAGTTCAACAAAGGCGCGCTCGTCACGCTGATGTATCATGCCTGCGCTCCGAACCGGGATGAATACTGCAGCTGGGACGATATCGGCGGAGCCAATCCGGCCAAGCTGACCGATGCCCAATTCACCCAGCTCACGACGCCGGGAACGAGCCTGTACAACGCTTGGATCGGCCGCCTCGACACGCTGTCGACGTATTTGCAGGACCTGGAGAACAACAATGTCGTCGTCCTGTTCCGCCCCTTCCACGAGATGAACCAATGCGTCTTCTGGTGGTCCTGCCACAAAGGGTCGAACGGAACCGCCAAGCTGTACCAGATCACGCATGATTATTTGACGAATGCAAAAGGACTGGAGAACATCATTTGGGTCTGGAACATCCAGGACTTCTCCAATCTCAGTACGGAAATCGACGCCTATAATCCGGGTGCTTCCTACTTCGATATCGCTTCGCTGGACGTCTATAACACGGGATACACCACGACGAATTACAATACGATGCAACGAGTGTCGGGCGGGAAGCCGATTGCGATCGGCGAATGCCAGTTCATGCCTTCCTCCTCGCTGCTCGCCAGCCAAAACAAATGGATTTACGCGATGCTTTGGCCGGACTTCATCGAGGACAATCGAAGCGCGCTCCCGGGCATTTACGCTGCCGCCAACGTGTTGACGCTCGATGAAATGCCGGGCTGGAAATAGTCAGGAGCATCGCCTTTCCAGCCATGGATCGACAAAAAACGTCCGGCACAGACTTCTCCTCGCCTTCAGGTCCGCATGATGCGGGCCTGTTCGGCTTGAACTTCATGTTCGCGTCAGCTTGACCCTGGCATGGTCCCGCTATATGGTTTAGTTATGAAAGAATGGATCGCAACGAAATCGCAGGAGGAATGCCCAATGTCAAAAGCAGCAGCCATTACCGGAGCCTCGTCCGGAATCGGCCTCGCATCGGCTCTGAAGCTTGCCTCGGAAGGCGTCCGGGTTTATGCCGGCACGCGTAATCTGGAGCGTGATTCCATGCGTCATGCCGGAACGGCCAATCTTACTTTTCTGGAAATGGAGGTTACCGATCCCGCTTCTCTGGAGCGCGCCTTTCGGACGATTGAAGAAGAGCAGGGCCGGCTCGATCTGCTGTTCTGCAACGCCGGATTCGGCTGCTTGCGAGCGCTTGGACAAGCGGAGATGGCCGATATCGAGCGTGTATTCGATACCAATGTGTATGGGGTGATGAATACGATCCGGGCCGCTCTTCCGCTGCTTCGGCATTCCGGGCAAGGATATATCATGACGACTTCAAGCGTCGGCGGACTCGTCGGGCAGCCTTTCAATGAAATTTACTGCGCAAGCAAGTTCGCGGTGGAGGGACTGATGGAAAGTCTCGCTACCTATTACAAGCCTGCCTTCAACATCGATATCACGCTGCTGGAGCCGGGTGCGATCGCGACCGAATTCACCGGTACGGTCATGAATCATCTGCAGCAGACCGGTGGGATTCTGGAAGACGAGTACAAGCCGATCCTCACCCGGTATATGGACAATTTCGCTGCCCGCACCTCGGTGCCGCAAACCTCCGAATCCGTGGCCGAAGTCGTCTGGAGTCTCGTGCAGGCGGCGGACAAGCCGCTTCGCATCCGCACTTCGGAGGCAGCGGAAGCCTTTGCCCGATTCAAGACGGAGCAGGATCCGACCGGTCTTATCGGTCTGAAGAATACGCGCAAGCTTCATTTGAATATAGACGAGGAACAATAACAAATTCCAGTCAAAACAACCCGTGGCCAAGGGAACGCTGACGTTCACTTAACCGCGGGTTGTTTGTCTTATTCGCGAGCTTTAATCCTTTATGACCTCGGTACCGGCAATAAAATCATGAATAGATCGTTTGTCCTCCCGAACGCCGACCATAATTGCGCTCGCAATGGCTCCGACGCCAAATGAGATGGCGTAGATAAGGCCCGCTACCAACGTACGCAGCAGCATGGTACCGATACCTGGCGGCTGTCCGTCGCTGACCTTCACGATTCGTATGCGGCATATCCGTTTCCCAACGGTGTACCCGTGCCAAAAAACAGGCACAAGCAAGGAATACAGAAACATCAATAAATTCGAAAAAAAATCATCTCCAAAATCCCTTCCTGTGAAAAGCATGAAGAAAAGGGAAATCGGCAGTGCAACAATAAGAGAGTCAAGAAGGCTCGCGCCCAGCCGAATCCAAAAACCGGCATTTTCATTTCCGCTCATCTCTGTCCTCTCCTCCCAGCAGCCTTCCCGTTCCAAATGAAATGACCGGAAATGCGCTTTTATTTTTACAGAATAGACGATCAAATTTCCACGATCTATTTCATTCCATCCATGATTCATAAAATTCTTCCGCATTCCAGAAGAGATGGAATCCGAAAAGCAATATAATGATTTTTAAATTAAACATCAACTTGATCCCAATTATAAATAACATAAAAAAGTTGAAATAAAAATACGAAAAAATATATCATGTTTGTTACGAAACATAATTTAAGTCTTTTTAATTTAATCAAGTATTCATTCTCTTCCATCCTCCCCATATCCAATTTCTTTTTAATACTCTTGCGTAATTTAAACAGGATACGAAACTCAATTATCCCCATTAAGCCCCATAACAAGGTGAAGACTAAAAATAATGCATTTGCTAGCGACAAAAGCATCCCAATTCCTACATCAGATGTTCTACTAAATCTAAAACATAAATTAGCCATTACTGTTAATCCGAATAATATAAATCCAATATAGCTCAAAATGGGTCTACTATAGTCCTTCATTCGAATTCCTCAATTCAGTCAGAGTCTGGTGATCCGTCAGCCCTTGGTGGGCTTGCATTCCTTTCCCTTAAGAACATCGGGCTGATCCTGACTGCTAAATCAATCGAACAATTCGCTCATCTCCCTACAAACCATCCTCCAGCCGTCCAAACCCTTGCTGCTGGAGCCAAAGCCCGCAGACGGCGTGCCAGTTCGCGACATGGGGATCCTCATCCGCGAGGCCCATGCCGTGCCTTCCCTTCTCATAGACATGCAGGTCGAACGGTACGCCGGCGCGGCTGAGAGCGGCTGCAAGCATCAGGCTGTTCTCTACCGGGACGGCGCCGTCGTCCGATGTATGCCAGAGAAACACGGGCGGAGTGTCTGCGTTTACGTGAAGATTCGGACTCAGCCGTTCCACCAGCGCCGGATCGGGATCAAGGCCGAGCAGATTCATGCGGGACCCTTCATGGGTATAGGCGAGGTCCATCGAGATGACCGGGTAGCAGAGGATGGCCGCGTTCGGCCGGCTCGATATCCGGTCCTCCGGATCCTGGGCATCCGGCCGGCCGTCATCGTACAGCGTCGCCGCAGTCGCGGCGAGATGCCCGCCTGCAGAGAAGCCGAGCACGCCGATTCGATCCGGATCGAGGCCCCATTCCAGCGCATGATAGCGAACATGGCGTATGGCGCGCTGCACATCGTCCTGCGGGGACGGATACGTATAAGGCGCGACTCTATAACGCAACACAAAAGCAGAGATTCCGAGGCCGTTCAACCACAGCGCGACCGGTTCTCCTTCATGCTCGGCCCGCATCCCATAACCGCCGCCAGGGCATACGACGACGGCGCTTACGGCGCCTTCAACCAGGTAAGCCTCCAGCGCCGGACGGTCCTCCTCTCCGTCGCCCGCTGCCAGAGGTGCGCCGGAAGGCCATAATTCGATCATTTGGCGATTGTCGCTCATGACATGCCATCTCCTTTTTCCATTTCGTTCCCCTGCAAGCCATGTCTCTGCTTAAGCGGAGACAATTGAAACCCGATCTTGCCTGAAGCTATTGCTTCGCGAATCCATCCCGCTACGCAAACCAACCCGGAAACTTCCGCTGCAAATAGGCCAACTTGGCCTCGGTCTGCCTCGACCCGCCGCCCTCGTGGCCATTGAACGGATAAATGTTCATCTCCTTCTCCGTCCGGATCCGGTTATAGGTCGCGAAATACATCTGCGGCGGACAGACCTCATCCTTGAGGGCGACCGAAGCGAGCACCGGACAATGGATGCGGTCGGCCATGTTCATCGTGTCGAAGTAGCTCAGATTGTCCAAAACGAGATCCGTCTGCTCCGGATGCCGCTTCAAATATTCCGTGACGCCGCCGAAAGCGCCGTGGCAGCCCTCGACGCGGGCCTCGAGATTGCTGTTGCTCGGCACGTCGACCAGGACGGCGGCGGGACGGTCGTCCAGAGCCGAAACTGCCATCCCGAGCGCCCCGCCCTGGCTGACGCCTTCGATGACGATGCGGGTCGGATCGATCTCCGCCTGGGCGCAGGCGAAGTCGATCGCCTTGAGACAGTCCATATAGGCATACCGATAATAGTACTCCATCTTGTCATGAACGCCTTTGACGGCGACGTTCCCGACAAAGCCATGCGTGTAGGAAGCGCTGTTCCCGGTCGGTCCGCCCTGGTCGCGGCAGTCGACGGAGAGCACGGCAAGGCCCATCATCGCCCAATGCATATGATCCGACGGCTCGCCTCTGCTTCCCGAGAAGCCATGATAATGGATGAGGCAGGGATAGCTTTCCTTCTTCAAAAAATGCGGAACGATCAGCCATCCCCGGATGGAGGTCTCGTCCATTCCGTTATAAGCGATATCGTAGACGCCGACATGCCGGCTCGGATAGTCGATCTCCGTCCGCTGCGGCTGCAGAGGCACCTTCTTGGCCTGATTCAAAGTAAGCTCCCAAAAGGCCTCAAAATCCTCCTTTTTAGTCAGCCCGGGCAAATAACCGTAGAGATCCTTCGTTGCCTTCTCGATATATCCCATTCCCGCTTGATGCTCCCTTCTGATCGACTCGAAAAACCAATCCATGCTTTCAACATTCGACTATAACGCCTGTAGTCCTCCCTTGAGGCAATCTCCTTTTGCTTTCGGTCCGCTGTGCACGGCATTGTGCGCTCGTACAAAAAATCGCCTTCCCGGCCTCGTCTCGAGGGGAAAGGCGATTCTGGATTTCAAGCAAGCCGTCAAGCCAAATGACAGGCCACATAATGCTCTCCGCCCATATGGCGGAACTCTGGAACCTCCAGCCTGCAGCGCTCCACGGCCAGCGGGCAGCGCGTATGGAACTTGCAGCCGGATGGCGGGTTGGCGGGATTCGGGATATCCCCCCGCAGCACGATCCGCTCCCGCTTCAGCTTCGGAATCGGCACCGGCACCGCCGACAGCAGCGCCTTCGTATACGGATGGAGCGGCGTGAGGAACAGCTCGTCCCGCGTGCCCGTCTCCATCATGGACCCGAGGTACATGACCCCGATCCGGTTGCACAGATGCTCCACCACGCTGAGATCGTGAGAGATGAACAGATAGGAAAGATTCCGGGTCTCCTGCAGATTGCGGAACAGGTTGATGATCTGCGCCTGGATGGAAACGTCGAGCGCCGACACCGGCTCGTCCGCGATGATCAGATCCGGATTCAGCGCAAGCGCGCGGGCGATGCCGATCCGCTGGCGCTGTCCGCCGCTGAATTCATGGGGCAGACGGTCGATATGGTAAGCCGACAGCCCGCAGGAAGCCAGAACCTCCTGCACCCGCTCCCGGATCTCTTCCTTCGGTACCAGCCCGTGGTCCAGGAGCGCCTCGCCGATGGCATCGCCGATCCGCACGCGGGGATTGAGAGAGCTGTAAGGATCCTGGAAGATCAGCTGCAGCTCGGGACGCAGCTTGCGCAGTTCTTCGGAAGGAAGATGATACAGATCCTTTCCTTTGAAGCGGACTTCGCCTTCCGTTTTTTCCGTCAGCCGCACGATCGTTTTGCCGACGGTGCTCTTGCCGCTGCCGGACTCGCCGACAAGCCCGAACGTTTCGCCCGGACGAATCGTCAGGCTGATGTCGTCTACCGCTTTGACATGTCCGACGGTGCGGTTCAGCACCCCGGCCTTGATCGGAAAGTATTTCTTCAGATGCCGCACTTCCAGCAAAGCCTCAGACATGGGCCAGCGCCTCCTCTTCATACAGCCAGCAAGCCGTTTTCTGGCCTTGCCCGACATCCTTCAGCTTCGGCTCCCGGGTCCGGCAGATCTCCATGCAATGCTGACAGCGATCGTGGAAGTAGCAGGATTCCGTCAGCTCAAGCGGATTCGGCACTTGTCCGGGAATGGAATACAGCGTGTCCTTGCGCTGGTTGATGATCGGCTTGGACTTCAGCAGCCCTTGCGTATACGGATGCTTCGGATTGTTGAACAGCTCCACGACTTCGCCTTCCTCGACGACCTTGCCGGAATACATGACCACGACGTAGTCGGCCATCTCCGCGACGACGCCGAGATCATGCGTGATGAGCAGGATCGACATCCCGCCTTCATCCTTGAGGCTGCGCAGCAGGTCCAGAATCTGAGCCTGGATCGTGACGTCGAGAGCGGTCGTCGGCTCGTCGGCGATGAGCAGCTTCGGATTGCAGGACACCGCGATCGCGATCATGACGCGCTGCAGCATGCCGCCGCTCATCTCATGCGGATACGAGTCCATGATCTGCTCCGGCCGCGAGATTCCGACGAGAGTAATCAGGTCGATCGCCCGCGCCCGCGCCTCCTTCCGGCTCAGCTTGCGATGCTCCATCAGCGGCTCGACAATCTGCTCGCCGATCTTGAGCACCGGATTCAGCGACGACATCGGCTCCTGAAAGATCATGGCAATGTCGTTGCCGCGCACGGTCCGCAGCTCGTTCGCCTTCATGGCAAGCAGATCGCGGCCGTCGAACTCGATGGCGCCTCCGACGACTTTGCCGGACGGGCCTTCCACCAGCCCCATGACCGACATCGCCGTAATGCTTTTGCCGC
>Ga0194137_10001045_pt1 | contig 17473 bp, 23 predicted proteins | sample TARM_MetaG_T3_14_FD_134025 | JGI IMG/M metagenome (GOLD analysis project Ga0194137, IMG submission 134025) | Freshwater microbial communities from Pennsylvania, USA, analyzing microbe dynamics in response to fracking - TARM_MetaG_T3_14 (version 2) | ecosystem: Environmental > Aquatic >... | reverse complement strand
TGAAAGTGTACTGATACTGTTAATCTTATTATAGATTAATAATATCCAGTAATATTTATTAGTTCGGTATCACAACTTCCATCTAAATAATATTTTGAAACAGCAAAGCAGGACCCTTTATAGGGCCCTGCTTTGTTTTACATATTATAATTTATATTGTTTCAGGATCAGAATAATCTTCACCAAAAGTTTCTACTGAAACCTTCTCCATCACTTCATCTTTCTTTGGTTTATCCCTGAAATTCTTTTTAACAGATGCAATTCTATCTACTTCTTCCATGCCTTCTATTACCTTCCCGAAGGCTGCATATTGACCATCTAAATGGGGTGAATCTGCATGCATTATAAAAAATTGAGATCCAGCAGAATCTGGATTTTGAGATCTAGCCATAGATATTACGCCTCTTGAGTGTTTTAAATCATTATCAAATCCATTTCCTGAAAACTCTCCCTTAATACCATATCCAGGACCTCCCATTCCAGTGCCGTCGGGATCTCCTCCTTGAATCATAAATCCTTCAATTACCCTATGGAATATAGTTCCATCGTAAAAATTCTTGTTTATTAAACTTATAAAATTATTGACTGTGTTAGGCGCTACTTCAGGATAAAGTTCAACTTTTATTATTTCTCCGCTTTCCATATTTATTGTTACAATTGGATTCTTCATTTTATAGACCTTCCCTTCATTTTTTATAGTGTTATTATATCGTATCCTTCTTTTATGTATGCTTCCATTGAAGGATGTCCTTTCATATCTCCTATCAAAGGTATTCCTGATTTCTTATTATATTCTAATACTCCCAGTTTTGCTGAACAACCTTTACAAATACCATCAATTATTCCTTGTTCTTTAGCTTTTTTAAATAGTTTATTCTCTTCTAATTCTTTGACTAATTTTACAGCTTCTCCTTCAATTATAATTCTAGCATCGTAACCTTTTTCTTTCATATCTAACCCATTTAAAAGAACGTGAGTGAAGCACATTAAATTTCCATTAAAAGCAAAATATACAAATTTTTTCAAAATATCATCTACCTTTCTTAATAATTTTAGTTTACAGCTATGAAATAGCCTATTACGATTATACCCAATACTATCCTATACCAACCAAAAACTTTAAAATCATGATTTTTTATATACTGAAGCAAAAACTTTATAGCTACTATAGAAACAAGAAAAGCTACTACCATGCCAGTTAAAAGTATTATTATTTCATTTTGCGAAAAATCAAATCCAAATTTCACAAGTTTTAAGGCACTTGCTCCAAACATAACTGGAATGGATAAAAAGAATGAAAATTCAGCAGCTATAAATCTTGATGTTCCTAAGATTATTGCCCCTATTATTGTCGCTCCTGACCTTGAAGTTCCGGGAATTAAAGCTAATACTTGAAAAACTCCTATATAAAAGGCTATTTTGTAAGGAAGTTCTTCAAAACTTGTAATTTTAACCTTTCTATCTTCATTTCTATTTTCTACTATGATGAAAAGTATCCCGTATATAACCAACATTATGGCTACAGTCCAATAGTTATATAAATGTTCATTTAACCAGTCGTCAAATAGTAATCCTAATACTGCAGCTGGTAGTACGCCTATTATAACCTTGTACCATATTTTCATTGTATCTATTTTTTCTTTTTTGCTTTTACTCGGGGATAAAGGATTAAGTTTGTGAAAAAACAATATTACAACAGCCATTATAGCTCCAAGTTGTATTACTACAAAAAACATCTCCTTAAATTCCGGTGTTACATTAAGCTTGATAAACTCTTCTACTAATATCATGTGCCCAGTACTACTTATTGGGAGCCACTCTGTTATTCCTTCTACTATTCCAATTATAATTACCTTAATAATTTCAATAACCAATTTTACCTCCAGTGCTAATTTTTAGTCAATTTATAGTATACATTAAAATACAATAGACGTACATTAAACTTTTATTAATAATCTTTACTGAAATCTAAATAAAACAGGGAATATAAAGACGACTGTTGAAAACCAAATACCGTAAAATGTTAAATATTTAGTTTGGAAAATTTCTATTTTTTTAAATTGTATCTTACCTTTAAAATACTTTCCATAGTACCAAAGTAACCCTGTTAAATTGACCAAAAGTAAAATATTTTCTCCTAATGCGGCAAGTTTATTAGGACTTATACCATATTCTGTCAACCTATTGATTATAGCAGATAGGGCAACAACATCCAATATTATAGCTGTTATAATTAAAGCTGCATTAATATAATCAAATATGTTAATTCTATTATTCATATCTCTAGCAGAAATAGTATATATAACCAGTCCTAAAACTAAAACCAACATAACATCAAATGCAATCAGAAAATTTCTATCTTCTGATGGATTGGACCCTGTATATACCATCACTATCAAAAATATTATCATTGTAATTAAAAATAGAGGACTAAATATTTTTGCTAATATCGGCGCAAAATTTTCCACTACGCTCTTTTTCTTCTCCACTAAATATATTGTCAACATGAATGCAGTAGTTCCTCCAAAAATTCCAATGTTTGATATAACGCCATCACTTATATCAATAGATATAGTTTCAAAAATCATAGCTGTAAATCCAACAAGAACCATGGTTCCTAATACAATCAAACTTCCGTAAATTATACTTTCTCCTGTTAATCTAAGAAAATTCATCCTATCTTTATACTCTTTCCATTTTTTGCCCGTATATGCTATCCCTGTTACCAACCAAAGCAATAGTGGTAGATGGAGAGCTGTAAGTACTTCAGTATGATTAGGCGAATAGGATGGATAGAGATTAACGATTACTAGTGATATTAAAAAAACAGAAGCAACATAAGTAACTATTTTCTTATCAATTTTTCGTGTTATTCCAAAGTATATAGCTGTTACTGGAAGAATAAAAAAGCTTAAGTTTTTAAAATATGCTAAATCATCCATTGTTAAGCCGAAAAAATTCGGTATTTTTGCAAGTGTTCCTGCTATAATAGCAAAGACCAAAACTAAAAATATATCTTTATAATAATTCTGGTTTTTACTTGCATCCGATAATAAATTTTTCCACAAATCCTCTGTGTTTACCTTTGAATATTCCATAGATAAACTGGTTATGTTCCCCATTCTTTTAACACTAATCAGAAAAGCTTCATCACCTGAAAGACCTTAGATTTTAATTCATCTATTTCTTCTCTTAAATGATCTTCAAGTTCTAATACATCATCTTCACTTATTTTTTCACTTAATCTTAACCTATCTGCCCATGCTCTTATATTTGTTTCTAAATCAAACATATTGTCCTTGTATACTAAAAATATAGATATTCAGTATACTCTCCTTTCTAATATTTTTGTTATCATTTTAATACATGTTTATAATAATAGTATAAACGTTGTGGATTATTTCATTCTTGTCCTACAGCTTAGACTGTTTATTGGAGGGTATAACCACAACTGATTTCGTGAAGATTAATTAGCTGGTTAACGCTTAGACGTTTTATTAACAAGGTTATACTGAAATCAGATTGTGTTGATCACCACACCGTTTAAATTGTTGCAAGGAGGTATTTTTATGTTATTCGTTGGCATCGATGTAGCATCTAAAAAGCACGACATTGCAATTACTTCATCTGAGGGAGATATCATAGTTCGTCCCTTTACAATCAGCAATGACCTTGAAGGATTTAAAAAACTCCCCATGGTCATTACTTCCCATACGGAGTCTGTTGAAGACGTTCGTATAGGAATTGAAGAAACCGGAATCTATTCTAAGAACATATCCGAGTTTCTTGCGTTACATGGATTCATAGTCCATATGATCAATCCTGTCCTGACTAATCACAGCAGAAAATCACAATCTCTCCGACCTGCTAAAACCGATAAGATCGACGTCCTTGCCATATGCAGGTATATCCAATCTAACTTCAAACGTCTCAATTCCTATACTCCTTCATTATACATCCATATGGAGTTAAAGTCATTAACTAGAGCTCGATTTGACATATTAAAAAATCAGATTAAAGCCAAAACTGAATGGACCAGACTGTTGGATCTTGTATTTCCTGAATTCAGACAACATTTCAAACAGCATTCCAAGTGGGTTTACAACTTATTCTCGAAATATCCAGCCATTGAACAGATTTCCAGGATGCACCTTTGTACACTTGAGCACATCATCAAAGTCCAAGGAGACCGTGTTCTTGCAGCTCAGAAAATTAAATTACTGGCCATGAATACTATTGGTCATCCATCCGATACCAATGGTGTTTTGCTTACCAACACGCTTTGTGACATTATGCATTACGCAAGCCAACTGAGACGTATTGAAAAACAGATAAAATCCATTGTTGCAGAAAACTTCGCATTCTTATTAACGGTTCCAGGTATCGGTGATATTACAGGTGCTACTATTATTGGTGAAATCGGTGATATCAACAGATTTCATTCTTCCAGTGCTTTGGTTGCCTTTGCTGGTATGGATCCGGCAATTCATGAATCAGGTGATTTTAGGGCTAATACTATGCATATCTCCAAACGTGGTTCAAGGTACCTTAGGTCCGCCATTTTTATTTCTACCAGAGCTGCCATCATCAATCCCAGCATTCAAGATAACAAATTCAGAGAGAAGTACCTCAAGAAGAGAGCTCAAGGCAAACACCATAATTCTGCAATATGCAGTGCTTCAAAAAACATGATTAATGTGATTTATTCACTCATGAAATCACATGAGTCCTTTAACTACTTTGTATAGCATTATACTTATTTTGTTCATACAGATTTGGCGTAGCTAACTGTTTACATGGAGAAGCCTATATGGTAGCATGCTGTTTTACTGTACCTATATAGTGCTGCCTTAGGCTATAAATCCATATTGGCACAGGCTTCTATGTCAACAGCAAATCGATGCTGTTGCAGTTAGCTTATGTTTGCTATGCTCATTTTTCAAATTGCAACTTTTTTCACTTTTCTCTTGACTTTTTAATAGCTGGCTCCTATTCTTCCTCTTCGAATGTTATTTCTTTTGATAATGTAGAATGAACTACTTCCCACTGTTTTTTTTGCTTGTCTAATTCTTCTATTCCCTCTTTTTTTATTCGATAGTATTTTCTTCTGCGTCCTGTTTCTGCCTTTTTCCAATAGGATTCAATAAGTCCTTCTTTTTCTAGTTTATGTAATACAGGATAAAGCATTCCTTCTGTCCAAATTATTTCATTACGAGACATCTCTTTTACCTTTTTTATAATGCTGTATCCATAGTTATCTTTATTTTTCAGAATTGCCAAAACTAAAGGTGTTGATGAGGCGGCAATCAAATCTTTTGATATATCCATAAATACCTCCAAGTTACCTTATAATTATTTGATTATACCTAAGAGTTCTATGTATGTCAATCTAATTCTTTTTTGAACATAAATCATTATTAAGTTATCGTTATATTTGTGATTTTTTTAACAAATCTATTGAATTAAAATTTTCTTTTGTTATAATGTTAGTATATTGATAATATTTTAACAAAATAGAAAGGAGTTTTACTATGAAAGGTTTTGGAGTATTTGAAAAAGGAAAAGTAGGTTGGATGGAAAAACCGGATTATGTATGTGGCCCAGATGATGCTGTAGCTCGTCCTATTGCAATCGCACCATGTTCTTCAGATGTTCACAGTGCATATGAAATGGAAGGTCCTCACCTTAAGAATAGAATATTAGGACACGAATCCGTAGGAGAGATAATTGAAGTTGGTGAAAATGTAAGAGATTTTAAACCAGGAGATAAGGTAGTAATTCCTTGTACTACTCCTACATGGAAGCACCCCGATATCCAAGATGGAACTCATCAAGATGCAGGCGGAATGATGAGCGCTATTAATTTCTCAAGTTACGAAGATGGTACATTTGCGAGTCAAATAAAAGTAAGATCAGCTGATATGAATTTAGCTTTACTTCCTGAAGGTGTATCCTTGGAGTCAGCAGTTATGGCCACAGATATGATGACCACAGGTTTTTATGGCGCAGAACTTGCAAATATCCAATTTGGTAGTACTGTCGCTGTATTTGGAATTGGACCAGTTGGATTAATGGCTGTTGCATCAGCAAAACTTAGAGGCGCAGGACGTATAATCGCAGTTGGTACAAGACCAAACTGTGTAGAACTTGCAAAAGAATACGGCGCTACAGATATCATAAGTTATAAAGAAGGAAATGTGATAGAACAATTCATGAACCTTACAAATAATAACGGAGTTAATGCTGCAATAGTTGCTGGAGGAGGAGTTGAAGCACTTAACAATTCTCTAGCTGTTACCAAAGCAGGTATGGGTGATGTTGCTATGCTGGAAGTAATTACAGAAACTGAAACAATCAAAATACCTAATGAGTATATTGCAGGATTTTTAGCTCACAAAACAATTCGTGGCGGTCTATGTCCTGGCGGAAGAAAAAGAATGGAAAGAATGCTCGAACTAATCAAGTACAACAGAGTTGATCCTGGAAAAATGATTACCCATGAATTTAAAGGTCTTGATTCTATAGAAGATGCTTTTAAGCTAATGGTTGATAAACCAAAAGATTTAATTAAACCTATAGTAAAAATCGAATATTAAATAGAGATTAGTAAGTTTTAAATAAAAAAATACTTTCATAGTAGATTATATGTTTATATAAATTCTACTTGAAAGTATTTTTTAGATGCCTGGAATCTTTAGACAATAAGTTGTATAATAAATTCAATAAATTTTATTGGAGTTTCCCTATGATAAATTCGAAAATGGAAAAAATTAGAAAATATTTTATGTATTTTTTTATGTATGCTGTAGTAGGTTGGCTATACGAAGTTTTTTTAGAAGTGGTTATCTATAAGTGGGGATTTTCAAATAGAGGAGTTTTATTTGGACCTTACTTACCTATCTACGGTTTCGGAGCCCTAGTATTTATTTTCCTATTTTACAAGCTAAGCAGAAAAAAGCAACCTTTAACTAAAAAGATTGCTGTAGTTTTTCTTGTTTTTTTAGGTTGTGCTGTTGCTGCAACTATTATGGAATTGGTTACAAGCTACGTATTAGAAGTAATTACGGGAAGTTGGCCTTGGCAAACTTATACCGACTATGAATACAACTTTCAAGGAAGAATAGCACTATCCCCTTCCATCCGATTTGGTTTAGGTGGGGTGTTCTTTATATACGTGCTCCAACCTATTTTTGTAAAAATAGTTGATAGTCTATCTAAAAAAACTCTAGTTACTATTTCTACGTTGTTGTTTGTAATAGTTTTTATTGATTTTATAGTCCAAATATTAAAATAACCATTTTTCTAATATTTATCTACTAATACAATTATTAATTTTTAGTTTTTTTCAGTAATTAAATCTGGAGATACTTTCTTAACAGCACTTAATAATATAGGTATGAAAACTAATTGAATTATTATACCTGGGATACCGGTTGTAATTGAACCAATTAGATATGTGATAGGTGGTGCAAATTTAATTCCAATAATTCCTACAAATACACCAACCATAATCCCTGCTGCAATTCTTCCCAAAATCATGGCACTCAAAAGTGTTATTACGTTATTAATTCCTCTTTCCTTCAACAAAGAAACTGTCAGAGCATAGATTCCCAATTCAACCATCATTATAAATGCCATAGGCATTAATACAGGCATTCCTGTGAGCACGCTACTGATTAGTGGAGTCAAAACACCAACTGCTGTAGCAAATTTTGGTGAAAGAATAAATCCACCTATTAGTACTGGAAGATGCATAGGCAAAAATACTGGCCCTGCTCCGCCTACAGCATGAAACAATGTAGGAACAATTAATCCCATAGCAATAAATAATCCTGATAATACAACTTCTCTTGATTTAGTTTTTTTCATAATTTTTTGTATACTAAAATATAATCTAAGTATACCCTCCTTTCTAATTATAAATTAATTCCAACCCAGAATATTCATATCCTTAGAGTATAGTGAATTCTTTTTACTTTTTGCAAGTAGAACCTTTTTAAAACACAAAAAACTAAAAATACGCCTAAAAGGTATATTTTTAGCTTCGGCTATCTTTTATTAATTTTCAAATTATATATAGACTTCGTGCCTATATATTTATTATATCAAACTTTTTATAATTTTCGTATAAGTAATTTTATCTATTTTTCAGTTTTTTCAATATATTCCTTAATAATTTTAGCAGCATTATCAATATTATCCTTTAGAGATAAATTATTTGAATTAGTTAAAGCTACATTACACTTTTCCAAAGGAATTAAAACTTTTAGTGCCTGGCTTTCTCCAATAGCTCCTTGATCAGCACCACTCTTCATCATGTTACTTGTAGCCGCTGAATTTGTTCCTAAAGCTAAAATCTCGGCATCTAAGTTTTCTTCCTTAATTCTTTCAACTAAAGTTTTTCCTATTCCTCCGCCTTTTCCATCCACTACTGCTATTGTAAATTTTTTCTTCATAATATTACCTCATCTCTATATGAAAATTATATAAAATTATCTATTTATAATTATATTACTTATGTAAATTAACTACAACTAGTTCTGGTCTATTAAAAACTCTAATTGGAAAAATGCTATTACCCAGACCTCTACTTACATACATTGTAGTGTTGCCTCCATCGTATCTACCTTCATCATATTTAGGGAAAAATCCTTGATCCGGTGCTAAGATCCCCCCAATAAAAGGCAATCTAATCTGCCCACCATGAGCATGTCCTGCAAAAATAATATCAATATTATATTTCTCATATAAATTTAGTAACTCCGGTCTATGGGATAAGACAATTTCAAAATCTTTTCTACTTTCATAAGTTGACAAAAATTCTTCTATCTCTCTTGTATTTATACCCTCTAAATAATTCGAAGATAAAAATGCTGGGTCCTTTAAACCCATTATATTTATACTTTCATTATCAATATAATATTTTTCAACCTGGTTATCTAATACTTTAACTTCATTATTTATCAACATCATCTTTATATCACTGTATTTACCGGACCATGCTTCGTGATTTCCTGAAGAGTAGTAAGTTGGTGCTATCTCTACTGTTTTCTTGATAAAATTTTCTGCAGAATCTAAATCATACTTTCTTCTGTCTATTAAATCTCCTGTAATTAATATAATATCTGGTGAAATATTTTCAATTATTTTCATAATCTTTTCTTGATTTTTACCAAAGCTCTTATTGTGCAAATCCGATACCTGTAGTATTTTAATTCCATTAAAAGAACTTGGAATTTTATTGCTTTTATAATTATGTTCAGTTATAACTATACTGTTGTTTGAAAAAATAAAAAATAAAATGACACCTACTAAAATTAATATTATAGTTAATATTCTAACTGAACTATTCATTTTTTAAGTGCCTCCTATCTTTGGAATATTTTTTTTTACTTTCAATGATCAGATTTAAGTCCTGCTCCACACATAGGTAGTAAAGAATCTTTTATCCTTCCATTTAATTCTTTTTGTTGTAAGTAAGCAGCATAAGTAGCTGCAGTAGTATGCTCTATGTATATGCCCTTTTCAGCTAAAGCTTCTCTTGCTTCTATAATTCTATTTTCAGGTGCTGTGATTATTTTTATATCGTACTTGTAAGTATATTCTAAAATTTCTTCTCCTCGCATTGGTTCTCCTATAGCTATACCTTCTGCCATAGTAGGTTTTGCTTTTATTTCTACTGGTTTATTAGAATTACTTATAGTTGCTTCAGCTAAAGGAGCACAATTCTCACTTTGCACTGCCGTTATTTTAGGAAATTTTTCAATAATACCACTTTCAATAAATTCTTCTAAGGCTTTAACAATACCTATGAATAGGGTGCCATTTCCTACAGGCACAAAAATATTTTCAGGGATTCTACCTAGTTGTTCATATACTTCATAAATGTAAGTTTTTGTTCCTTCATAAAAAATAGGATTGTATACATGATTAGCATAATATTTTCCTTCTTCATCCACCTTTTTTCTACATACATTTGCACAGTTATCTCTTGAACCAGGAACTACATGTACCCTAGCATTGTGAGATTTGATCATATTTATTTTTTTAGGAGAGGTTCCTTCCGGCAGGAATATTTCACAGTCTATTCCCGCCTTTGCACTGTATGCTGCTATGCTATTTCCTGCATTACCGCTGCTATTCTGTACAACTGAATCTACTCCAATATCCTTACAGTGAGATATTAGAACTGCTGCTCCTCTATCTTTAAAAGATAAAGTAGGCATTAAATAATCCATTTTTAGAAGTACATCTTCGTCAAATTTTATAATAGGAGTTCTTCCTTCTCCTAAAGAAATACCTCTCCAGTATTCTCCTTTTAATGGCATAAACTTACGATATCTAAATATACTCCATTCATCGTCATCAATTAAGGATAAATCAAATTTTGGAGGTTTAAAATCCAGTTTCCATAGACCTCCACACTGGCATTTTGCCTTTCTTGTAGATACTTCTTCTTTTATACCACATTTTGAGCATATGAATTTCATATAATATCCTCCTGATTTTATTAAATGATATCATCATTCTCTGATAATTTCTCTATCTTCTTTTCTAATTCTAAAAGCCTCGATTCCAGATTTATAAATGCTGTAATTAAAACAGATAAGACAAATGCAATTGCAAATATACTAGCCCACAAATTATTTACTAATAATCCTGCAAATAAAAATGCTCCTACCACACATATCACTAAACTCATAAAAAAAGTTGAAATAAAGTTCTTCAAATTAAACCTCCAACATATAATTATTTACTTTTTTCTTTAATATCATTATAAATTATCTGTGAAAGTATTACAATGAATTCAAATTATCTTTATTTTAAATTAAAAAAAGGAATCTAGGTTTCTTCCTAGATTCCAATACAATTTTAAATATCTACTTTTCATTACCCTTTTTAAATGATTGAGCAACTTCTACAGTTCTTTTAGCTTGATACTTCACTGCATCCTTAACATCCTCAACCATATTTCCTTCCTGGTCTATAGTTACAGTGGTTCCATATGGATTACCTCCTGCACCGTATAAAACAGGATCTGTATATCCTGGAGTTACAACTATTGCTCCCCAGTGATACATTGTAGTATATAGAGATAGTAAAGTGGCTTCCTGCCCTCCATGAGGATTTTGAGCTGAAGACATAGCACTTACAACTTTGTTAGCTGTTTTACCTTCTGCCCATAAACCACCTTTTGTATCTAAAAACTGCTTCATTTGAGAAGCCATAACTCCAAATCTTGTAGGGGTACTAAATATAATAGCATCCGCCCATTCTATATCATCGGCAGTTGCTTCCGGTACATCTTTGGTTGCTTCTGCATTTGCTTTCCATGCTGGACTTCCATCTATTACTGCTTGTGGAGCAAGTTCTGGAACCTTCAACACTCTAACTTCTGCTCCTGCTTCTTCAGCACCTTCTCCAGCCCATTTTGCTAATTTATAATTAGAACCACTCATACTGTAGTATATTACTGCTAATTTTACTTTATTCATATATAACATCTCCTTCATTATTTTTGTTTTGTTTTAATATTACTAACTAGTAATATTTTGGCAAAAATTTACTTAGCAATTTTATGGTTTGCTAAGTTTTTTTAGAAGTTCAATAAGATTTTCTTTTTCTTTAATTGTTAGTTTACTAAAAATATCACCTATATTCTCAACATGCTCAGGAAAGATTTCTTTCATATATTTTTCCCCTTTATCAGTTATACATATAAGGCTTGCTCTACCATCATTGGGATCGGATTTTCTTTTAACTAGATTTTCTCTTTCAAGATTATCTATAACAACCGTCATATTCCCTCCAGTAGATAAGGTTCCTTCTATTATATCTGATATTCGCAAATTTCCTTTATGGTATAATATTTCAAGAACACCAAATCGAGAAATAGTTAAACCTGATTTTTTTATTGTCTTCATCTCTCTTTTTCTTACAGAATTAAAACTTCTTGTAAGAGCAATTAGAGCTTTTAGGTTTATTTCATTTTCTTTGCCGTAATCTTTTCTATCTTTCATATAGTAAATATACTACTAATTAGTAATAATGTCAAGTTTTTATAATAATTTATTTTTAAATCTTATTTTTTCATTAGTTATATTTACAATTTTATCTGCTGCAAAAGCGCATATTAATCCTAATACTATTCCACCTATTATATCCGATGGATAGTGAACCATAAGGTATAATCTTGAAAAGGCTATACCTAAAGCTAGAAAAACAAAACCAAAACCTATTTTTCTTTTCTTTATTAGTATTGAGATTGATGCAGCAAAAGAGGATGTTGTATGCCCTGAAGGAAATGAATATATTCCTAAGTTTTCAACTGTAGTTGTAATATAATCGTACTTTATAAATGGTCTAACTCTACCTATCACGGGTTTGAGGATAATATCACCTAAAATCAAACCCAGTAAAAGAGCTATTAAAACTGTGATACCAGTTTTTCTATTTTCTCTTTTATATAATAACACAATGGAAATTAAAATCCATACAGCTCCTTTATTCCCAATCCAAGTGAGAAAGTAAAAAAATTCATCAAATATTGGTCGATGAAGAAACATTTTTATTAAATTTAATATTTTTAAATCTATAGCTTCAATGATATCCATTTATATCCCTCTCTCCTAACAAGTTTTTTTATAATTATTTGAATATTAAGGTTTTGATAATAGTATAGCATATATTGACAATTTTAATATATTTGCATAAAATAAAATTAAATAAATTGATATTTATTTTAACTCATGCCTCTAAAGGAGATGATTATATGGCAAGTGTAGAAGTAAATAAACAGGCCCCGGATTTTCAAATTGAAGACTTTAAAGGTGAGAAGTTCCAACTTTCAGATTTTAAAGAAAAAAAGAATGTATTAATTGTATTAAACAGAGGATTTTCTTGACCCTTTTGCAGAAAGCATATGATGCAGTTGCATCAAGATTATGAGAAGTTTGTTGAAAAAGATACAATAATTGTAGCAATAGGTCCAGAAAATGCCGATAAATTTAATGAATATTGGGAAGAAAACAATCTTAAGTTTTTTGGAATCCCCGACGAAAAGGGATCCGTCTTAAAACTATACGGTCAAGAAGTTAAAATATTTAAATTAGGTCGAATGCCTGCTCAAATGCTAGTGGATAAAGAAGGAATTTTAAGATATGTACACTACGGACATTCCATGAAGGATATTCCTGAGAATTCTGAAATTCTTGAACTTATAGATAACCTGTAGGTTTAATATTATTATGCATAAAGGGTGTTGTATCAGTAACCTGATACAATACCTTTCTTTATATGAAATATATAAGTTCTTTTCTTTTTAGTTTTCCTCTTGCAATCAAATCTAAATCTAAATATGCATATCCTCCCCAGGTTGAAACTTTAACCAGCACTTTATCAACACTATTGTTAATTAAAAGTTCTGTTATTAATACCCAATGCAATTTGAATTCCAGTTGATTCCAACTGTAACCATTCGGCTGTACTACAGTTATATTTTTCAAATAACTATTAAGTCCTATCATCATAGCCACTGGAGAATTTGCTTTCAAAGCTTTTTCTATAAATTTAACAATATTATCTTTATTAAATTCAGAATTAAATTCCACTCCTTTTAGAGTGATATTTTTATGATTGGCAAATTTTTCCAGTCCCCTCTTCAACTTCCTAGTAGACCATATGCCTAAGGGTATATCTGTGAAAGGTATAGAAAGAGGATATAAATATTTATATATATCAAGCATATGACTAAGGAAATTTTCTTTGCTAAAATCTTCATATGGATATAAGGCAGAATATTTTTTATTTTGAGATGCAGTATAAGCTGTTATATTAGCTGCAGCAACTGTTCCGCATGCTCCTTTTCTTTGTATTATATTAGGAAACCAGTTTTGATTTCCGCCATAAAAATTTCTATTTTTATCCCAGATTTCTACAAATTTATCTGAATTTTTTAATGTTATTATCCTAGTACCCTCATCTGAAGACTTTTCTTTTTCGATTATATCCATAAATATCACCAATTAACCCTAATTTTAGACTATTTTTTATTTATTTTTTATGTGCGTTTTTAAATATTCCTTTCGAACATCTTCAGGCACCAATCTACCACCAGTTGCCCAAACTATGTGGGTAGCATTTTCCATTTTGCTATTAAGGTTAATACTTTTAATGTATTCAATGCCATTATTATAATTTAATAAATTAGCAGGTCCTTCAAATGTTGCACAGGCACTTGGTTCCAAGAATATATTTTCGCTATTCATTAAATCCCTCAAATAATCATACAATTTGAAATCTTTTATTGTAAATATACCACTTAGTAAATTTTTCATCACATTTCCTACAAATCCTGATGGTCTACCTACAGCTAATCCATCTGCATCAGTTATTCCAGTCAAACCAATGTCTTGTACGCTAATTTTATTATTTAGCCCACTTTCCATTCCAATTAACATGCACGGTGATTCCGTTGGTTCTACAAAGAAACAGTGAACATTTTCTTTAAATACAACTTTTAATCCATAAGATATTCCTCCTGGTGCTCCACCAACTCCACAAGGTATATACACAAATAATGGATGATCTTTATCTACCATAATATTTTGTTCTTTGATTTGTTTTTTTAGTCTTTTAGCTGCTACAGAATATCCTAAGAAAAGCGTTTTAGAATTTTCATCATCAACAAAGTAACTATTTGGATCTTCTAAGGATTTTTTTCTTCCTTCTTCTACTGCTTTTCCATAATCTTCAGTATATTCTACTACCTCTACTCCATAATTTCTGAGAAGATCTTTTTTCCACTCTTTCGCATCAGCCGACATATGAACAGTCACTTTATAACCTATTTCAGCACTTATAATACCTATACTTAGGCCTAGATTGCCAGTTGATCCAACGTGAATAGAGTATTGGGAAAAAAAGTCTCTGACCTCAGGATCTCTTAACTTTTCATAGGAATCATCTTTTTTTATTAAACCCTTTTCTAAAGCCAAATCTTCTGTATGTTTTAAGATTTCGTATATTCCCCCTCTTGCTTTTACTGATCCCGCAATAGGAAGATGGCTGTCCATTTTTAAAAATAATTTCCCTTCTAATTTAGATCTGTAATTCTTGTTTAAGGTATTTTTCATTAAGGGTATCTCTCTGAGTGGTGATTCAATTAACCCTTTATCTTTTTTTGTTTCAGGAAAAGCTTTCATGATATATTCAGAAAACCTAGATAATCTATCTTCAGCATCATCTATGTCCTCTGGTGTTAGTCCTTCTACTTTAAAGTCATTTTTTTCATTTTTATCCTTGTTAATCCATAGAATTTCTTCTCTATTTTTTACTTTTTTTAGAATTTCACTTTCATTTACAAGTGTATTAATTCCTTTATCTCTCAACTCCAATCCTCCTCTATATTACAATGATATCTTTAGAGAAATTATTTAAGGAAACTCCACCATTTTCCCCAACTGCTACTACATCTTCAACTCTTATAAGGAGTTTATTATCAATAATAACCGAAGGCTCAATTGTAAAGGTCATATTTTTTTGAAGAATCTCATTATACCCGGGCATGAGATAAGGATATTCGTGTACATCTCTCCCTATCGAGTGTCCCAATCTATGTCTAAATCCATCATCATAACCTTTTTCCTTAATGTATTTTCTAGCAACCATATTTAAATCCTCGCAAGTAATTTTGCCAGGCAACATTGAATCTATAGCTAACTGCTGTGCTTTCATAACAGTTTCATGAATTTTCACCATTTCTTTTGTTGGTTCTCCTGCATATACAGTTCTACCAAAATCAGAACAAAACCCATCTTTCATTACTCCAAAATCAAAAGCTACAGTGCAACCTTCTTCTATTATATTACCGGTAGTATTGCTCCAGTGGGTTTTGTTTTTACCACCGCTTATCATTACTCCTGTATGAAATGAATTTCCTTCACACCCTTTTTTAAGTACTCTATGGTCTATTTCTGCTTTTATATCAATTTCACTAATTCCTTTTTTAAGAAAAGGAACAATTTCTGAAAACACCTCGTCTGTAAGTCTTGCTGCTTCTTTCATTTTTGTTATTTCATAATCTGTCTTAATCATTCTTAAACTATTTACATAATCTTCCAGAGATAGAAATTTTACTTGTGGAATAATACTCCTTAAATTAATTAATGTTGATGAAAATGTGTTTTTAGAAACAGCTACTCTTCTTATTCTTTGAGCTCTACTCCCCAAAACCTTCTTCACTGTCTCTTCAACCGGAACACCTTCAGTTATAGTGATGTATTCATCAATTATTCCATTTTTATCATGTTCTACATGGCCAAGATTGACCAGCATCTCAGGTACTAAAAAGTAAATTTTATCATGAAATAAAAAAATACCATTTGCCCAATCTCCGTATGAATTAGCATATGTTGGATCATATAATCCCTTAGGCATACCAGTAAGATAAGACTGTTCCCCGGATTTAGGAATAAAACACATATCAATACCTTCACCATTCATATAACCCCTTAACTTTTTAATTCTTTCTTTGTAATTAATCATTTATTTACCTCCATGAAATATTTAAATATATATATAATTACACTCTTTTATTATCAGATTTCATTGATTCTCTTTTATTTCTAGCTAATAAATCGCAATACTCATTTTCAAAATGATCGTTATGGGCTTTTACATAACCAAATTCAATCCTCCTACCTTCACAAAGTTTTTCAAGTTTAATCCATTTATTTATATTCTTAGCTTTTGTACCATTGGCAGTAACCCAATTATTTAATTTCCAATGAACGGTCCATTCCGTAATACCTTTTCTTACATATTGGGAATCCGTCATTATTCTAACATCAGATTTATATATTTCTAGAGCTTTTATTACTGCCTGAAGTTCTATTGTTGCAGAGTCTTTAAGTATAGAGCTAAATTGATGAGATTCATAACTCCCATTTAAATCGTTTTTTAAAGCAGTTCAAGCTCCCCTCTGTAGATTCCCGTTGTAGCTTCCCTAAGTACATATTTCTCTCAAATCTTCTTTTTCACAATCTTTTATTACTTTTATATCTCCATGGTCTTTAACAACTATATTGTTTTTATTATTAAATGCAGCTATATCTTTCCCGTCAATAATCGAGAAATCTAACTTAAAACCAACATAATAGGTTCTGGGTTGCTTATTATGCAGCAGTTTTCTTAATTGATATTCATTTTCTTTCAAAATTCTAGCTAGGTCATTTGAACTATAAATTTTTAACTCCTTTTTATCCACATTAAAATTTAACCTAACTGCTTGGTTTTCATCGCAAATTTTTATTTTGTAAAGTTTATTTATATTTTCTAATATTTCAAGTTTTAACTTCTTAACATCCATATTTAAATCCTTTTAATTTATTTCTTAAATCTAATTATAACATAATTATCAACAAAAGTAGATTGTATGTCGCCTACTCCCTTGAGCTATGATATAGTATTATTA
>Ga0194137_10001044_pt1 | contig 17474 bp, 11 predicted proteins | sample TARM_MetaG_T3_14_FD_134025 | JGI IMG/M metagenome (GOLD analysis project Ga0194137, IMG submission 134025) | Freshwater microbial communities from Pennsylvania, USA, analyzing microbe dynamics in response to fracking - TARM_MetaG_T3_14 (version 2) | ecosystem: Environmental > Aquatic >... | reverse complement strand
TCCGTACATTTCCCGTGCCGTGACGGTGCCGTTTTCGCGGAGGCGGTCGAGCAGATCGAATACGGGCTCGTGGGTTTCCGCCAGATTGCAAACCTCGGCCGGCCAATAATTCATTTGCAGATTGATGTTGAGATGGAAGTCGCTCTCCCACGGCGGGGTGAAGCTTTCGTTCCAGATGCCCTGCAGGTTCGCCGGCAGCGATCCCGGGCGCGAGCTCGAGAGCAGCAGGTAGCGGCCGTAGAGGAAAAAGAGGCGGACCAATCCGGGATCGCTTCCTCCTTCCCGCAGCAGCCGCAGCCGGACATCGGTCGGCAGAGAGTCAAGCGTCCGCCCGGTTTCCAGCATCGTTCCAGACTCTTCTTCCCTGACGGGCTTCCGTCCCTGAGCAGGCTCCTGCCCGGATGAGGGCTTCATCTCCCTTCCAGAACGGCCATCCGCCTCGTCCGTCCCCGCTCCCAGCTCCAGCGTTACGCGGCCGTACAAGGCGCGATGAGCGCGCAGATGCCGCTCCCTGACCTCGTCATAGCCCGAGTCCAGCGCCGCCTGCACCCGTGCCAGGCTTTCCGCCAGCGGATCCTCGCTGCGGAAGGTCGTGGCCGCTGCGAGGTACAGCGTCGCCGAATCCGCTCCGTCGATGAGGATCGCATCGCCGAGCAGGCGGCAGCTGCCGCCCTCGGCCTCCGCCCGCAGCACGGCCGCGTAGCGGACGCCGTCCGGCCCGCACTGCCCTTCCATGGCGACGCCCCGCTCCAGCTGCGTCATGCGGCCCTCGAACGGCCGGCGCGTCATGCCGGCCCGCAAGGACAAGCCGCCGGGTCCGCTACCCTCGATCCGGACTGCGATCACGGCATGCGGCTCGCTCGCGAAGACGGTCCGGGTACGCTCCTCTGCTCCCCAGCCGAAGCGGATTACAGCCGCCGCCTCATCGAGGCGCAGCTCGCGGATATATCGCTCTGCAGCCGCAGGCTCGCCGGGAAAGCGGATAAGCAGCTCGCCCAGAGTCTGGTAGGGAGCGAGATGGCCGGACTGCGTCATTACGGCTGTCATCGCCAGCTCCTCCGCCTGCTCCGGCTCGCCTGCGAGCAGCAGCTCGCGGATGCGCGGCAGCTGCTCCGCCGCGTCCGGGCTCGATCCGATTCCCGGGCCGCCGTACCAGAGGGAATCCTCGTTGAGCTGGATCCGCTCCTCGCCGAGCCGGCCGAACACCATCGCTCCAAGCCGGCCGCTGCCGATCGGGAGAGCTTCGGTCCAAGCGCCCGCAGGGGCTTCGTACCAGAGCGCATCCCGCGAGACGGGCTTCAGCCTCTCTCCATTTGTCCGAGCTGTCTTGCCTTGCATTTGTTCCGTCGTCATGTTCGAGGACTCCTTTAACCGGTAGTGGCGCATCCCGTCTGGAGCGAAGCCCCGCGCACGGGGCTCTGCCGCGATGAGCGCATGAATGCCTGATTAGGTCATTCGGGACGCCCGGGCTCAGTCCTGCCTGATCGGAGAAACCTCGACCGGAAATCCTCCGCCGCGCATCGAGGCCGCCGCGGCGGCGCCGGCAGCCACGCTCATGCGTCCCGCCTCCGGCGTGGCGACAGGCTCCCTGCCGTCGAGAATCATGTCCACGAAGTCGCGGCAGATTTCCGGATCCGCCCCGCCGTGTCCGCCGGCGGCTTCCTTGATCTCATAGACGATATCGGAATGCTCCTGCCACTCTCCGGATTTCCGGGTCTGGACGTACACCTTGTTGTCCGGCTCGGAATTCTCCATCCTGCCCTTGGTTCCGATGAAGACATAGTTGCGCTGATAATCGGGCGTGAAGTGGCATTGCAGATAGGAGGCCTTGATGCCTCCCTCCAGCTCCAGCATGACCATGCTGTTGTCCTCGACGTCGATTTCCTTGCGGAAAGCGCAGCGGTCCATGCCGGGAATGAACTGCGCTTCCGGGCAGGTCTCCTTCAGCTCGCATTGCGGGCAGGTGAGCGTATCCGGGCAGGAGCCCCCGTAATAATCCAGCCCGCCCATGGCGGATACCCGCTTCGTATACCGCCCGGTGATCCAGTGGATGATGTCGATGTCATGGGAGCCCTTCTGCAGCAGCAGCGACGTCGTATTGGCCGAATTGCCGTGCCAGTCGTGATAGTAGTAGCTGCCGCCCCGGCCGACGAAATGCCGCACCCACACCGCCTTGATCTCTCCCAGCACGCCGGAATCCGCGATTCCTTTCATTGTCCGGAACATGTTCATGTAACGCATGTTGTGGCCGGCCATGAGCCGCTTGCCCGACTTCCGGGCTGCCGCCAGAATCCGGTCGCAGCCTTCCGTCGTAATCGCCAGCGGCTTCTCGCAGAACACATGCTTGCCGGCGTTCAACGCGGCTATGGCGAACTCCTCGTGATAACGGTCGGGAGCCGTGACGGCGACGGCGTCGACATCCTCCCGCGCCAGCATCTCCCGGTAGTCGGTCGTCACGAACGCGTCCGGATTGATCTTGCTCCTGAACTCCTCCAGACGCTCCATGCTGATGTCCGCTCCCGCCGTCACGACGGACCGTCCGTCCGGCTGATGCCAGCAGCCCGCCAGATATCCTCTTCCTCCTACGCCGATCATGCCGATTCGAACCTGCTTCATGGTGGATGGCCTCCCAGCCGAAAATAGGTAAGGCCAAGGCGGAAGTAGACTCCGCCTCAGCCTGCTTGCTCATGGAAAGGTGCTGCCTGAATCTAAATAGACTCGCTGTGAATGGTCTTTGCCTCTCTCTTTAAGCAGCCTATCAATGAAAAGGGCTGTCCATGCCCATCTCTTGAATAGACTATTGATGACTGGCGCTGTCTATCCGACTCCTGAAGAAACCGCCAGCACCCGTCTCCCGAGCCTTGCAAGAAGCCGTTTATGCCCGGCTCCCGGATGCCTTCGGCCGGTCTGTCAGCTGGAAGCCGTCAATACGATGCGGGAAATCTGCTTCTCCCAGCTGTCGGCGCCGCTCAGCTCCACCTTCAAATATTGGGTGCCGGCGGGGAGAAGGCTCTGGGCGCTGTACTGCTTGCCGTACCATTTGCTGCCCGTATAAACTCCTGGCGTGCTGACATGGACGACCGGAGTCCAGCTGACGCCGTCGGAAGAGGAGTAGAATGCGACTCCGTCCCAGATGCTGAATTGATAGAGAGACGCATTAAAGCCCGTCATTCCCGGCAGCTTGTAGACGAGGCTTTCCGTCGTGCCGGCCGTACGCTTGACTCGCGAGGCGTCCCCGTTGTAATAGATCGCGTTGGTCGAATCAAAGGCCAGGCCGGCCGTATGGGCGAACGTCTTCGACCAGTCGTTCAGCTCGTCGGTTACCGTCGTGACGGCGGGAGCAGGAGATCCGTTCTGGCCGGTGAACGTCACGACGCTCTTGGCCGGAATGCGGGTCTGGTATTGCCCTCCCGACAGCGGTATCGCTTGCCCCTTTGCCAGGCTCAGACTGTCATTGGTCGTAAAAGGCGTGATGGAGCCCGCGCTGAAGCCGGCCGGAGTCAGGTTGAGCTCCGCCGTGGCGTCGCTGTCGTTGACGGCTACGATGACGAATTTGCCTGTGGCCGGATCCTTGTAGGCGGACGTGTACAAGCCCGACTGCGGGCTGTCCGGCATGCCGATGCGGACGTAGCCCGGACGGATGAACTTGCTGTAGTTGCCGATCGTATAATAACGCTTGGTCAGCTTGTAGGTGCCGGCGGCCAGATCGACGTTGATGAGTCCCTCGTCGTTGTCGCCTGGAATCGCTCCCGTCCAGTACAGCCAGGCGTTGACGCCGGTCTTGGTCATGAAGGTGTGGAGCTGCTTGGCGAACTTCAGCCCCGAGCCCATCCCGGGATCGTAGCCGTCGACCTTGGACACCTCCGTCATCCATACCTTTTTCCCTTTGGACTGGGCGGTAGCGAACGGATCGGACGGCAGCTCGGCGTTCACGACCGGAACCGGGTAATTGTGCCCGGCGACGATGTCCAGCCTCTCGGCGGACAGCGGATCGTTCAGCGAATCCTTGACGAGATCCTCGGACCACCAGGAGGACTCGCCCACGATGACCTTGGTGTTCTGCACGCCTGCCGCGACCATCGCCTGCTTGAGGTGATCCTTGAGAAACACCTGGAAATTGGTGGAGTTCCACTGGCTGGAGTCCCAGCTGAGGAAGGTCATGGAGTTCGGTTCATTGGCCACGGACACTCCATACATGTCAATGTTGTACAGAGCCTTGTACTGCTTGACGAATTGCGAGAGCAGCGCGGCGAAGTCGCCGTAGTTCTCCTGCTTGAGATAACCGCCGTTGGTCGTCTGTCCGTTGGTCTTCATGTAGGCGGGAGGGCTCCAGGCGCTGGCGACGATCTTGTCCACTCCCCGCGCCTTGGCCTGCTGCATGACCCACGCCTGATCCGGATGCAGGCCGAAGCTGTACTGGCCCGGCGCCGCGCTGTAATCGGAGAATACCGCTCCGCGCAGGATCGACAGCCCGATGCCGCTGTCCTGCCGGAACAGCAGATCCATCACTTGGCTGCGCTGAGGCTCCGGCAGGTCATAGACGGCATTGGACCATCCCGCCTGCGAAGCCCCGATTCCGTCGATCGACTGCTTGACGTCGGTCCAGTTGATCGAGGCGCCGGCCGCCGCCTCCGCTCTCGGCCCCGCCGCCCCCATGAGCAGCGTGCCGGCGACTGCGGCCGCCAAAGCCGTTCTCCCCGCCCTTTTCCTCCACCGTTCTCTCATCATTCCTACCGCCTTCCCCATTGAATTGGCAGATTGCAGATTATGCGATGCGAGCTTGTGCATGCGGCCTTGAAAGCCGCATCTACATTGTAGGAAGGACGGGGCGCCGCCCTCTACCTCGATCGTGACTTTCTGCTGACAGCGGCATGACTAGTTGGGAGAGGGGCATGGGGGGATTTACATTTTCCGGATGTCATGCTAAGGTAGGAGCATCATCGTTAGTTAGCATTCACTAACATTATGGCAGACTTGAGAATGGAGGTTCCGCATGGAGTCGGATGCCGCACAGAATGACTTCCGCAGCACCAAGGACCGGCTGCTGTATGCGGCCGTCGACCTGATCGCCGAACAGGGATACAAGGGCACCACGACCAAGGAGATCGCCGCAGCCGCAGGCGTGAGCGAGATGACGCTTTTCCGCCATTTCGGGAGCAAGCAGAGCCTGCTAGAGGAAGCGCTGGACCGATTCCACTATGCCGGCAAGATGCGCTCGATTTTCGCGGAGCAGCTGACAGGCGACCTCTACGCCGACCTTTTGCTCGTCGCCAGCTCGTATCATGAGATCATGAACCGCAACCGCAAGATCCTGAATATCATCATGAAGGAAGGCAAGCAGATTCCGGGCTTCGTCGAGCGCGCGCACAAGCATCCCCAGGCGCTGCGGGAGATGCTGACGCTCTATTTCGAAACGATGCAAAGGGAGGGCAAGGTGCTTCCCGGCGACCCTCTGGCTCATTCAGCCGCATTTTTATGGATGCAGCACGGCGCTTTTCTGAACACCCAGCCGGGCAGCTCGGCCATCGCCGACCTTTCCATATCCGCTTTTATCGAGAGCAGCGTCCGGTTGTTCGCTAGGGCTTTGACGCCCTAGCCTTTTTTCAGCCCTCGATGTTAGCGAATACTAACATCCACTCACATACCCACGAAAGAAGGAAATTGGCCATGGAAAAAGAACCGGCTTCGCAAACCGCCGCTCTGGCGGAATCCGGCACTGCAGGCTCGACTGCTTCCGCTGCAGGCTCGACTGCTCCTGCAGCAGATGACGGGAGCGCCAACAAGCTCGTCCGCCTGCTTTGCCTCATACTGCTCTTCTCTGTGATGAACGTCACGATGTTCAACATCGCTCTGCCGGACATTTCGCGTGCGTTCAGCCTCCTGCCGTCGGAAGCCGGCTGGGTCGTCACGGGGTATTCCATCATTTACGCGGTCGGATCGCTCACCTACGGCAAGCTTGCCGACAACTTTCCGCTGCGCCGATTGCTCACCGTCGGCCTCCTGTTGTTCGCCGGCGGCTCGATTCTCGGCTTCCTGTCGCAGAACTATGCGATGGTGCTCGCTGCGCGTTTCATTCAATCCGCCGGCGCTTCCTCGATCCCGGCGCTGGCTACGCTCATCCCCATCCGTCTGTTCGCGCCTGAGTCCCGAGGACGGGTGCTCGGCATCATCGCCTCGGCGATCGCCTTCGCCTCCGGTGTCGGTCCGATCGTCGGCGGCTTCGTTTCGGGATGGCTGGATTGGCGCTTCCTCTTCCTGCTCTCCGTCTGTCCTCTGGCGACGCTTCCCTTTCTGCGCAAATGGCTGCCGCGGGAAGATCTCCGCCCCGGCCGGTTCGATTTTTTGGGCGCCGCGCTGCTGACCGGGGCGATGGCCGCCGCAATGCTGGCCATAACCCGCTGGAACGGCTTGCTGCTGGCGGCCGGCGCCGTGCTGCTCGCGCTGTTCGTCATCCGCATTCGCTCGTCCCGGCATCCGTTTGTCCAACCGGGCGTATTTCGAAACGCCGGCTTTCGCTCCGGGCTTGCGATCGGCTTTCTGACTTTCGGCTCCTCCTTCGCCGTCACGTTCCTGACCCCGATCATGCTCAGTGCGGTCAGCGGGGCGAGCACCGCCGAGATCGGCCTCATCCTGTTCCCTGCTGCGATGAGCGCCGCGCTGCTCGGCCGGTACGGAGGCCGGATGGCGGACCGGAAGGGAAGCCTGCCGGTGATCGTCAGCGCGTTCATCCTTCTGACCGCAGGCATGCTGGCACTGTCGACCTTCAGCGGCCATGCCGTCTGGATCGTCTCGCTCTGCCTCATCTTCTGCAATGTCGGCGTTTCGTTCTACCAAGCCTCCATGACCAAGCTGCTCGCCTCCACGCTGCCGACGGAACAGACCGGCGTCGGCATGGGCATCGTCACCTTGACGAATTTCATGTCCGGCGCAGTCACAGGCGCTGTCGTAAGCAAGATTGTGGACGGCGCCGAGGCCGGCAGCCCGATCAACCCGCTGGCGCTAGAGGGGACGTCGGCGCTGTTCAGCAATGTGTATCTGGGACTGGGCGCGGTGGCGCTGCTGAGCCTGACGCTGGTCTACTTCGTTTTCGTCCGCCCCGCAAAAGCCGCAGCCTCGGCAACGATCGGAACCGGCGCCTGAACTGGAGCGAGGCTCCGGCCTCTGTGCGGCAGGTCAGAGCGGCATCTTCGCGTAAGCGAACAGTTAAGGCAGCCCTTCGATAAGAAGAGCTGCCTTTTCGGGCGTCAAGCCGCCATTATTGCCGGCTTTGCCGCGCTGCCTTTCCTTCACTCCTCCGCAGCGAGCCCGTCTCCGCCTATCGCCAGCTTGCGGTGCTGCTGGGGTCCGACGCCGTATATTTTCTTGAACATCTTGGAGAAATACGAAAAGTTGTTGTAGCCCATCCGGCGGGCGACCTCGGAGATCGGCACGGAGGAATGCGCGATGACCTCGCCGGCGATCCGCATCCGCTCCTGCAGCAGATAGTCGGTGATGGAAAGGCCCGTCTCCTTCTTGAACAGCCGCGAAAGGTAGGCCGGATTCAGGAAGCAGTATTCCGCCAGCATCTCGCGGGTGATGTTCTCGCCCAGATGCCCGGCAATGTAGGCCTGCAGGCGGCCGATGACCGACTCGCCATGGTCCAGCGTCTCGTTGAAGCGGCGGAGCATGTCCAGCGCCCACGCCTCCAGCTGGGGAAGGGAACGCGGCGGCCCTTCCAGCGGCTGGTCCGAGCCCAGCTCATGGGCGGACAGCCCTTTTTTCTGCAGCACGTAGAGCATCACCTGAAGGAAGCCGAGATAATAGGCTTGAAGCTCCGCGCCGCCCATGCTCCGGTCCGCCGCCATCTCCGCGAGCGAAGAGCGCAAGAGCGCCTCGACCTCCCCGATCCGGCCTTCCTCAAGCAGCATCGCCCAGGCATTGAATTCCGGAAGCCTCGCCTGCCGCCGGCCCTGGCGGTGATCCTGCGGCCCGGCATCCCCGCGCAGCCAGTTCACCGGCTCGGAGCGGCTAAGGTTGTCGTATTCCTGAAGCAGCAGCCTCCTGTACATCGAAGCCAGCTCCTTGAGCTCGGCCGGCTCTCCGAGATAACACGAAATGCGGCAGTTCAAATGACCCATGCAATAGGCCGCGTATCGGACGCACAGCTGTCCCGCCTGCGCCAGCAGGGAAGCCGGAGCTTCCCCGCCGCCGTAGAGGATCGCGACGATCGCTCCCTGCTTGGTCTGGATCACCTCTCCTCTTCCTCCCTCCAGCAGGAACTCCTTGGCCGACTGCCGGATCGCATACTCCAGAATCTCCTCATCGCCGGCTCTGAGCTCGCGGTTCCAGCTCTCCACGCTGATCAGCGCCGGCAGCAGCTTCTCGCCCGGCGCCAGCTCGACGCCGTGCGCCTCCATCAAGGAGCGCTCATGGTCGCGGGAGATGGTGATCCTCTTGGCAAGCAGATCGTACCAGAAGCGCTCGCTGAGCAGCGTCTTCTGTCTCGGCCACAGCTCCTGATAAGGCTGGAACCGGTCGCGGATCTCCCTTTCCTTGCGGGTCTGGCCAGCCCGCTCGAGCGCTCTGCCAAGCGTCTCCTCCAGCACCTCGTAGCCGATCGGCTTCATCATGTAATCGAAGCTGCTGAGCTGGATCGCCCGCTTCATGAATCGGAAGTCCGCATGGGCCGTGAGGAAAATGACCTCGGTGTCGGGATGGTGCTCCCGCACCCACTCCAGAAGCTCGATTCCGGTTCCCTTCGGCATCTCGATATCGCAGATCATCACATCAATGCGGCATTCGCCGAAGACGGCGATGGCCCCTCTCATGTTGTAGGCCTCACGCACATCGCCGACTCCCAGACGGGTCCACTGGACTCCGTCCTTCAATCCCATGACGGCATACATCTCATCATCCACGATCAACACGCGATACATCGATGCCACCTCCGTTAGATTGGTTCCTATGCGCTCCGTCCAAAGGCAGAACGATGACGATCCGGGCGCCTCCGGCCTCCCGGTTCGAAAATTGCAGGCTGGCGGAGCTTCCGTACAGGAGCTTCAGGCGATGATGCACATTCCATATGCCGAGGTGCTCGTCTCCCGAAGCCTCGAAGCGCCTGCCGCTCTGCAGCTCCTTGAGCACCTCTTCCGGAAATCCGCTTCCGTTGTCCTCGACGACGACCTGGAAGCTTCGGCTGCTGCCGTCCGTCGGCATCATCCGCTCCATGCTCCGGCCGTCCCCGTTCGTTGCTGCGCTACGTACGATGCTCCGGCCGCCTCCGTCTGTTCCCGCCCTCTCCTCGGATCCGATTTCATTTCCATTTGCTCCGCCGCTCTCCTTGAAGATCTCTCTGATTCCTCCCTCGCCCGCCCCCGCTGCCGCTCCGCCGGGATAGTGCACCGAGATGCCGATGCGGAAAGGCTCGTCCATGAAATCAAATCCATGCTTGACGGCATTCTCGATGAAAGGCTGCACGAGCAGCGGCGGCAGCTGCTGCTGCTCCAGCTCCTCGTCGATGTCGATATCGAAGTCGATTTTTCCCGGAAACCGAAGCTGCTGGATGCGCAGGTAGCTGTCCATATGCTCCATCTCTTCGCCGACCGCCACGAGCGAGCCCGATATGCGGGTAGTGAAGCGGAAATATTTGACCAGGTTGAGGCACATCGACTGGATCAGGCCGAAATTGCGGATCTGGGCCAGGCTGTATACGACATTGATGCTGTTCAGCAGGAAATGGGGATTGATCTGCAGCTGGAGCTGCTTGAGCTCCGCCTTGTGCACCCGGATCTGCTCCTCGTACACATTGATCTTCAGCTCCTCGATCTCCTGCACCATATCGTTAAAGGTTTCGTTAATGATGGCGAATTCGGTCGAACGGGCGGGACTGAGCCGGTATTTCCAATCGCCGCGCTTGATGGTGCGCATCCCGCGGATCAGGGTGTGCATCGGCTTGATGATGACATGATTGAGATAGAGCACGCACAGCAGCAGCAGGAATCCCGCCAGGAAAGGCATCAGGCTGATGTAGGTCCGGTATTTGGACAGCTTCTGGAGAAGCCGCTGCTCCGGAATGAAGGCGCTCAGCGTCATGTCGGTATCCTTGACCCGGTTGCTCACGACCAGATAATCCTCCTGCTTGAGGTTCAGCGTCTGGTAATCCCGCTCGGGGGCGACACGCAGCGAGCCCGCTTCCGAGCGGGTCAGCGGAGAGGCGAGCACGAGGCTGCCGCCGCTGTCGGAGAAGGCCGAGAAGCCGTTCTGCCCGAGCTGGATCAGCTCCAGCGGCACGCTCAGGCTCTCCAGCTTCACGAAAGCTCCCAGATAATAGCCGTAGCCCGAATCCACGAGCCGGATCAGGGCATGCTTGTCCCCGTAGCTGACCAGCTTCCACTCCCTCAGATACGGGCTGTCCGGCTCGGCTTTCGATACGACGTCATAAATGGACTGCTTGATGAGGTCCATCTCCTCCAGATACAGCGTCCGAATGACGGTGTTGAACATTTCCTTCGTCTCCGTGGAATAGACGAACTGCACGTCCACGCTGCTGTCGTACCGGTGGTAGCGGGACAGGCTGATCAGGATCCGGTTTTTGGCCAGCTCGTATTCGATCCGGTCGTTGCTCTTGCGGGTGTCCGAGAGCGCGAGGATATTGGGATCGTCCATCGCCAGATTGTACAGGAAGTTCGTCTCCCTGCTCAGCGAGGTCTGGATCTGGCTGGAGTACAGCGTCACCATGTTCTTGTTGGATTCGGCCACCTGCTCGCGTACGACGCTCGTAGCGGCCAGGTTGTTGTAGATCAGGATGAACAGCAGCGGAACCGAGAGCAGGCCGAAGCCGATGGCGAGCTTGAAGCGAAGGGAGCGTTTGCTGGACAAAAGTACCGCCTCCGGGTCAGAGATACAGGAATGATGGGAATGATTTCTTCTGGCTATTATCGCATACTCTCAACCTTCCGGCTCGCCGCTCACGCTGACGGCGCCGGAACTTGCAGCTATTCCGGGCAAAACCCAAAAAGGAAGGAAGCGGCGAATTTTTTTCGCCGTTCCTTCCGTGCCTATCGCTTATTTCCGGGTTTTCGCCCATTCGTCAAGCTGCCGCTGAAGCTCTTCCTTGACCCTCGCGAAGCCTGCCGCATCCCGCTTCTTGCGGTATTTCTCGATGATTTTCGGACGGTTCTCCAGTGTGGCCCCGTTGAGCAGCGGCTGGAACTCCTTGTCCACGTTGGCGATGGAGGCCAGCTCCGCCTTCACCGGCTCCTGATCGAAGGTGAAGCCGAGGGCGATGGAATGGTCCGCGCTTTTGTTGAACTCCTCGAACTTCGCCCACTTCTGCGGATCTTCGTTGTCCCACAGATAATCCTTGAACTGATCGCCGAACATCCAGCCGCCCGGATTCGGATAACCGGTCGTTTCCGCGGTGACGCCATCCGGATAGCCGATGATGTTGTCCGATTTCTTCACGTAGTGGACGCCTTCGATGCCCCAGACGAGCATGTTCAGCAATTCCTTATCCGTATAAAGCATGTTGAGGAACATCATCGCCCGGTCCGGATCCTTCGATGTCCGCGAGATTGCGAGCATCGCGCCCTGCGCATCGCCCGTCACCGTGAACGGCTTGGCGATTTCCACCTGCACGAGATCCACTCCCGACGTCACGCTCAGCTCCTTGTCCTTGCCCGGCTTGAGCGACTGGGCGACGGAGAACGCTTTGCCGGCCTTGATGAGGTTCAGGCCCTGATCGGCATCCGAGGTCAGGTAATCCTTGTCGAAATAACCGGCCTTGACCCATTTGTCCATCTTTTTGTCGAACTCGCTCGGCTCCTGGCCAAGCGAATCGACGGCCTTCAGCTCCGTGCTTCCACGCGGAATGCCCAGTCCCGTGACGAGGGAATCCGAGTTCGCCGCCGACCAGATGCTGCTCAGCTTCAGGCTGACGATCGGGGTGACGCCGGGCTCGTTCTTCTTGACCGTATCGAACATCGTCTCGAGATCGTCGAGCGTCTTGATGCCGTCGGTGTTGAAATGGTACTTGTCGACCAGCTTCTTGTCGAGCACGAGACCGAAGCCTTGGGCGAATTCCTTGTGCGTCGGCAGGCCGTACAGCTTGCCGCTGATCTTGGCTCCGTTGATGAAGTCATCGCCGAGCACACCCTGAATGTCCTTGCCGTTTTTGGCCATCAGTTCTTCGAGCGGCAGGAACTGGCCCTTGGACACGTCCTTCGCGTAGTTGAACCAGCTGGCCGTGAACATGAGGTCGAACGGCTCGTTGGACAGCTTCATCAGGTTCGTCTTGTCGTCCCATGAGCCCCACTCGATCGGCTTGAGCTCGATCGTCGCGTTGATCTTCTCGGTCAGATACTTGCTCATGGCATCCTGCACCATCTGCAGATCCTTCGGCGCCGAACCCGGGTAGACGAGCGTAATTTTGTAAGGCTTGAGGCCGCCAGCCGCTCCGGCGCCCTCGGCTCCCGCATTGGCCGTGCCGGAAGCCGAGTTGTCCGCTTTCCCTCCGTTGTTGCCGTTTCCGCAGCCGGCCAGCGCCAGCATGCCTCCGAGCGCCAGCATGGACAGCGTGTAAATGGACTTTTTCATTTGCTGAACCCCTTTCGTCGCAATCGTTATGCTTGTATGGAAGGAGAGCGTCCGGCTTAACCTTTGACGGCGCCGCTCGTGATGCCGCTGATATAGAAGCGCTGGAAGAACGGATACGCCGCCAGCAGAGGCGCCACGCCGACGACCGCGAAAGCCATCCGGACCGTCTCGCGGGGCATTTTGGCCAATTGCTCGCCTGCCTGGGCGTTCGATCCTGCCTTCATGATCAGATACTGCACGTTGTTGAGCGTCTTCGTCATCAAATACTGGATATTGTACAATTCCTGCTTGTCGATGAACAGCATGCAATTATACCAATCGTTCCAGTAGGCGAGGACGTTGAACAGTCCGATCGTGGCGACGATGGGAAGAGAGAGCGGGATGACGATGCTTTTGAAGATCGTCCATTCGCTCGCTCCGTCGATCGTAGCGGACTCCAGGATGGAGTCCGGAATCGAAGTGGAGAAGAAGCTGCGCATGAGCAGCACGTTGAAGGCGCTCAGCAGCAGGTTCGGGATGATCATCGACAGCAGCGTGTTTTTGATCCCGAACATGTTGACGTAGGTCAGGTACCAAGGGGCCATCCCGCCTCCGAACAGCATCGTGAAGAAAAGGAAGAAGCTGAGCGTTCGGCGGAAGGGCATATCCGGCCGCGACAGCGGATACGCATACAGGCAAGTGATCAGCAGGCTGACCACGGTGCCGATGAGCGTGACGGCGATCGTCACTCCGTACGCCTTGGCGATGGTGGAGAAGTCGTTGAAGAGGAAGGAATACGCCCCGGTGCTGAATTCGCTCGGGAAGAGCGAGTAGCCGTGCTTCAGAATCGATTCCTCGCCGGATATCGAGACCATGAACACCAGCAGGAACGGCACGAGCGAGAAGAGCACGAACAGCCAGAAGAACAGATGGATGAACGGGTGTCGGGAATTCATTGCTCCGGTCATGTTGCGGAAAGCCTCCTTTCTCAGAAGAGCGAGCTGTTCTTGTCGTAACGTCTTACGGCGAGGTTGGCGCCGAGGATCAGGAAGAAGCAGACGACGGATTGGTACAAGCCTGCTGCCGAAGACATGCCGATGTCGCCCAGCTGGACCATGGCTCGGTAGACGAAGGTGTCGATCGTATTTGTCGTCGGAATGAGCGGACCGGAAGCCATCGTCACCTGGTAGAAGAGGCCGAAGTCCGAGCGCAGAATGCTGCTGACGGCCATGAGCGTCATGATGAGGATGACCGGCATGATGAGCGGCAGCGTGATCGCCGTCATCTGCTTCCAGCGGGTCGCCCCGTCGATTCTGGCGGCTTCGTAGTATTCCTTGTCGATGCCGATGATGGCGGCGAAGTAGATGATCGACAGGTAGCCTGCATTCTTCCACGCGTTCACGATGACCAGGATGTAAGGCCAGTAGCCGGCCTCGCTGTACCATGCGATGGAATCCTTGTGGAAGTATTTCGTCAGGATCGTGTTCACCATGCCGCTGTCCTGATTGAGGAAGCCGTAGACGAGGTAGGCGACCACGACCATGGAGACGATATGCGGGAGCAGGAAGGTGCTCTGGTAGAAGCGGGAGATGGCCTTGCCCTTGATCTCGTTGATCAGAATCGCGACCAGAAGCGCGAATACCGTATTTACGAGGATGAAGACGACGTTGTATAGAATCGTGTTTCTTGTGATCGTAAAGGCGTCCGGAGAGTTGAACAGGAACTTGAAGTTGTCGAGGCCCGTCCATGGGCTGTCCCAGATTCCCTTGTCGTAGCTGAGGGTCTTGAAGGCAAGGACGACGCCGTACATCGGAATGTAGTTGTTGATGATGAGGTAGACCAGTCCGGGAACCGTCATGATCAGCAGGGCCCGGTATTTCTTCAGCTTGCGCAGAAAGGCGCCCGTTCTCGTGCTCCGCCGGACTTCAGCCGCTTGCTCGACAGCCGTCTCCAACTCTATCCGCCTCCCTATGTTGTCGTGTATCCGGCCGTTGCCGTTCATGCGGCGCGGCGGCTTATGGACTCATTATAGGGATTCGCCGGACGGGCCAGCTACTAGGATCATGACTTCCCGTTGCCACGCTCGTGACTTGTTGGTCCGGCGGCGCCGGATCGTATTGACGGTGCTCTCCGCCCTCTTTATGCTAGCGGTGAACACGGGATCCGGCGGCAGCCGGCGTCCCCTATCCAATCCAAGGAAGGTGACAAAAGTGGCAAAAGATCAGGCCATCATCAAGAGGGTTTTTATTTTAGGCATGGACGGCGCCGGCAATTTCATCCAGCAGGCGCAGACGCCTTTCCTGGACCGCTTCCTTCCGCAAGGCGCTTACACCTGCGCGGCGCAGGCGGAAACGCCCACGATCAGCGCGGAATGCTGGGGCTCCGTGCTGCATGGAGTCGTTCCGGCCAAGCATGGGCTGACCAATGAGATCGCGGCCTCGGAGCCTTATCCGGCCGATTCCCCTTATCCTTCCCTGTTCCGTCTGGCGCGGGAGCAGCTGCCGCAAGCCAAGCTGGCTTCCTTCACGGGCTGGGGTCCGATCAACGATGGCATTATTGAAGCGGATGCCGGCGTCGAGAAGCTGTCCCGGCCCGACGCAGAGCTCGTCTCCGAGCTGATCCGCTACCTGGAAGCGAATCCGGATGTATCGCTGCTGTTCCTCCAGCTCGATGAGCCGGACGGCTCCGGACACCGGTTCGGCTACGGTCCGGACTCCCCGCATTACCTGCAGGCCATCTCCGAATGCGACCGCCTGCTCGGCAGCGTCGTGGATGCCATCGGGAGGCTCGGACTGCTGCAGGACAGCCTCATCCTCCTGCTCACCGACCACGGCGGCGGCGGAGCGGACAAATTCAGCCACGGCAGCGAGCACGAGATGGACAAAAATGTCTTCTGGGGCTGTGTAGGACCGGGAATCGCCGCCGGCCGGCTTCAAGGCCCCGTCAGCATCAAGGACACTGCCGCCGTGGCGGCGCATGCGCTCGGGCTGCGGCTGCCGGCCGGCTCGGATGCCCGCATCCCGGACGGACTGTTCCGGGCATGAGGAGCCGCAAGCCTCCGCTGCGCTTCCGCGGGGACGGCACGTTCACGATCGTGCAGTTCTCCGACACGGAATTTTGCCGCGACGATGACGAAGAGCGGCGCATGGCGGCCATGATGGAACGGATTCTGAAGGACGAGGACGCCGATCTGGCCGTGTTCACGGGCGATGTCATCGCCTCCCTCGGCCATCCCGATCCGGTCGAGGCGTTCCGCCGGGCATGCCGGGTTCCGGAGCAGGCAGGCGTGCGGTGGGCGGCCGTATTCGGCAACCACGACTCGGAGGGGATGGTTACCAGGGAGCAGCTGCATGCCCTGCAGCTCGCTTATCCGCTCAACGCGGCCAAGCCCGATCCGCCGGGCATCCACGGCAGCGGCAATTATGTGCTGACGGTGATGGGCTCGGGAGCCGGGACTGCGGGGGCGGACGGGGATTCAGGAGTAGACGGGGATTCAGGGGCAGATTGGGCTGCAGAGGCTGCAGAGGCTGACGGGGCTGCAGAGGCTGACGGGGCTGCAGAGGCTGTAGGCGGATACGAGGATGCTGGGGCAGATGGGAATGCTGCATGCGCAGGTCGGAAATCAGGCCAGTTGGCTGGAAGGAAATTCATCGGGAACGAACCCGGCCAGAGGCTCAACGGTCCAAGGGGAAGAGCAGTATGCGTAGCCGGGTTTGACTCCAACTCTCCGGCTGCCGCTCTGTATTTCCTGGACTCGGGAAGCTATTCGCCGCTGGAGTACACGCGGATGGGCTTCTACGATTGGATCCGCCGCGACCAGATCGACTGGTACGTCTCGCAGTCGCAGGGGCTGACCGAGGACAACGGCGGCGTTCCGCTGCCTTCGCTGGCCTTTTTCCACATCCCGCTGCCGGAATACAACGATGTCTGGGATTTCACCGTCTGCTACGGAGAACGGAACGCCGATTTTTCCTGCGCTCCATGGATCAACTCGGGCATGTTCGCCGCGATGATCGAGATGGGAGACGTCGTCGGCACCTTTGCCGGGCATGACCACGGCCATGATTACTGGGGAGAATGGCATGGCATCCGGCTCAGCTTCGGGCGGACGACACGCAATGGCTACCTGGACCGCCCGTTCCTTCCCGGCGCCCGCGTCATCCGCATGCGGGAGGGCAGCCGCGAATTCGAGAGCTGGATCCATCTGGAGGACGGGACCGTCATCCGGGAGCAGCAGCGCCATGAGCCGACAGGCCGCACTCCGCAGATCGGCGCGATGGGACTGGACAAGATCTATCCCGACGCCTTTTGATTGAATACTCTCCATTTCTGCTGATCGTCGGGCTGCTCGGCTGTATGAGTGTAGCCCAGTTTATTAAATTTATCGCTTTTATCGATATTATATTGAATCTCTAACTCTACATAAGTCTGCTATCGGACATACGTTCCGCTATTCCTGTGATTTGAAGGCAATTTCATCTCTATCGGACATACGTTCCGCTATTTCAAAATAAATATTTGCATACCAATAGAATTTCATAGAATAACGGATCGTATGTCCGATAGCTATGCCCAATCTACGATTTCCCTCCAAATAGCGGAACCAATGTCCGATAGGCAACCGGGCGATGAGCAGTCGGGCGATCTGCAGTCGGACGTTCTCCAGCCGGGCGATCTGCAACCGGGCGATCTGCAACCATGCCATCAGCAACCGGGCGATCTGCAACCGGGCGATCAGCAATCGGGCGTTCTCCAGCCGGGCGTTCTGCAACCGGGCGATCTGCAGCCGGACGTTCTCCAGCCGGGCGTTCTCCAGCCGGGCGATCTGCAGCCGGGCGTTCTCCAGCCGGGCGTTCTCCAGCCGGGCGTTCTCCAGCCGGGCGTTCTCCAGCCGGGCGTTCTCCAGCCGGGCGATCTGCAGC
>Ga0194137_10001043_pt1 | contig 17481 bp, 13 predicted proteins | sample TARM_MetaG_T3_14_FD_134025 | JGI IMG/M metagenome (GOLD analysis project Ga0194137, IMG submission 134025) | Freshwater microbial communities from Pennsylvania, USA, analyzing microbe dynamics in response to fracking - TARM_MetaG_T3_14 (version 2) | ecosystem: Environmental > Aquatic >... | reverse complement strand
TTGTATACCTGATCAGTTCGATGAAAGTCCAGAGTTAATGTTCTGTAAGTTGATGTCGAAATATTGACCATTACTTCCCAAGGTATAAAAACCCCATTCGTCTGGAATAAAGAATGTTTGAAATTTGCCCACCATTCTGAAACACACATTGCTACGTTATTTAACTGTGTAGATGTTTGGTCATTACTAAATATATACGAGTATTCTTTCTCACCGAGAAATGGTACGATATATCGGTAAGGAATAAACTGAGTGGGTCGAGTAAAATCTAATTGGTCCGGATGATAAGCCTGACAAGGATTTAATCCAATTTTCATAGACATCGATACTCTAGGGGATAAAGAAAGGTCTTCCTTGATGTACTTGTGACTTAACAAAAACATCGAGACTTTGTTTTTTCCTATATAGTACTCACCCGTATCGTAAGGTAGCACAGTAGGTTTAATCATGTGCCACAGTAGATGCCTCACCGCCCTAAGAAAGATTAAGTCTGGTTTAGGAAGATAACGAAACCACCATTTATATTTGGACTGGAATATTACTCGATGTCCTATATCTTTCATAACTTCCAAATCTTCATATTTCAAGAAATTAGACCGTGGTCTATTACCTATACTGTATGGATATCGTTTTAGAATAGTTTGGGTTGTACTCCATGTGGGCATAATTCCTCCTTATGTAGAATGTGGGTACCCTATAGTTGGGGTACCCACACCGTAGTACATTACAATTCAAACCGCACTGTTTCGGGAACTCCCTCAGTAGTTCTCAGAAACGCATTAAAGTGAAGGGTTGATTCACTTGTTGGAGCAATGAGATTACTTACAGCTAAATCTTCCTTATCAAGAATAAGGTGTTTAGGATGTAAGTTTTCCAGCATGGAAATGATCCCCTGCTCCTTAATAAAGAGGAACCAAAGTTCGTCTCCCGGGGTTGTTATCCTACCGGCTTTTTATCCGATAGTTCTACACCTTCCTGATATAACTCTATTATACCAGGCTTCACTTTGTGAAGGCTCATATATGGTGTAGCCCAGCATACTTTTTCACGATCATTTGCGCAGATCTTCTGTATACGAACTATAGTTTTGTCCAGATTCGATTCGCCGAACAACATCTATTGATGTGTTATACATTCTGGCGACATCTACTCTAGAATATCGATGATGAACTAAATCACAATAAATTTTACGAACGATATCTTGAGAAAGTTCTTGACTTCTCGGACGCAATGAAGGAAAGTCATACCGGCTAGACACATGTGTCCAATTATTCCCTCTGCGAATTGCATGTATGGTGGAATATGGTACATCTAGGTCAGTTGCGATCTGTTGTGTTCCTTCACCTGCGCTGATACGTTGACAAATTACATGTGCCAGTTCTTCATTAATTTGAGCATGTGGCATAAGACCATGCTCTATGGCGTGCATACTGTTTGCAATCTGATCTACCCACTCCAGATTGTCGACCCAATTGTTGGCTTTATTTCCATCAATGTGGTTAACTTGTTCAAAATTTCTGGGGTTTGGGATAAATACAGAAGCGACTAAACGATGTACATAGCGTTGACGAGAATAATCTCCCGCCACCTTAATTAACACCGTTTTATACCCACGACGATGGGTAAATTGTACAAGCCACCGATTCGTGTAGTCGCTCCACACTTCACCACATGGTGTGACTTGATATCCTGGATATTCCAGTACTGGTTTCATATATGCCATATGTAAACCCTCCTTTACCTGCGCAACAAAATCGTGTCCCGGCCTCGTGGGTTCTGATGACTGATCTAGTCCTGAACCTATGCGTTGCCCCTGACTACCATCCCTGATAGCCTTCGGTTCGAGTTGAGGCGAAGCAGCCTGTTCTCGCTTAATTCCGGGATTTTACTTCGACCAAAGTGTAAACTTAATCGAAATCAGCATTGGGTGCTTTACAAATTCTCGGTGATATACCGATGGTTTCATCGTGAACATCACGTTTAATTTTTGTGACTCGGAATAGCATGATATTACCATGTCTTAGAGTGGGATTTCGTCCGCCTATGATACGGAATACCCCATCAGGGGATTCTTTCATCAATGTCATCAGTATGTCGTAGATAGTCTGGTCAAAGACTACCATGGCGGTACTGTACTTTTCTAGAGCTTCTGCGTGAGTGTATGCTCTACGAGTAACTTGAAGAGTTTCGGGATCCATGATGCGATAGGTACGATTAGTCAAGAGATTGAGAATCTCTAACTTAAATGCACCTAACGCCATCTTCCATGGAATATGTACCTCGTCACCGGTGTGTGGTTCTACTATCGGAACAATAACAGTTCGTGCACTCCAGTGTACTCTAGTACCAACCATATGTCTGCGAGCATGTGCAAACTTTTCACCGAATTTCTCGGTGATGATATTCTCGGTGTATGCGACGATGTCTGCAAATATCTTGCACATCATCGAGTCAATATATTTCTTATTAGTGATACTACGTTTGGTATTGAATGTCAGTGAGCTTAAGTTGGTGATGGCATTTAGCACATACGTTGTAGTTTTATCTACTACTTTAGCTCGTCCTTCTTTTCCTTGTGGAGTAAGTGAGGGATTGAGAAGCGGAAGTCGTCGTATGAAGAACAACTCTTTATAGTTCTCGTAAATGTACTTGATCATGACTGTATCTCTATTCTTCTTAGTAGGAGGATAGACATTTATAAAGAAGTCCATGATCGTATCAAAGTTCTGTTCGAAATAGGAAAATCCCTGTCCAGAGATGTGTGACCGTATATCCATGGGTAGGTCTAATGTGGGATCTAGGATAGCAGACATCATCGCTATATTGGATCGCATTTTAGGATATTTTGCTTTACCCATCCATGCAGTCAATACTCGATAAAGCGCAGGATGTATGAAAGAAGGTAGAAACTCTGGTAATTCGATCCAGTTGATGTGACTTAAGTCATCAGTGAATTGACTTTGAACTATTGTACCACAGCACGGGCACTTGTGACCAAGGTAGAAGTTACCTTTAAATTTCTGACATTCACACGATGCTACAAACCCTAGTGCAGCATCTACATTGTAGATAAGTTGTTCCAGTCGTTCAGGAGTTAACTTTTTACCGATGGTACTTTCGACGTTAATAAGTCGTTTAACCAGGGTATTATCGTACAACTTATCTATGTCCAATATCCGCAATTTTTTGAAATCTGACATGTGGACTATTCTCGCGGTTATAAGGTCAGTTAACAATTTCTCAGAAAAATAAATCTAGTTAGAGGTTAGAAAGGATGTATGTGACTCTCCCCATACAAGAGGAGAGTCACATACAAATTGTTACTTAATGGGTAGTAGACTAATAACCCCAGCGATCAGCAACGCCGCGAACGTTACGAGCACCGTAATAGCTACCACCACGACTGTGCGTGATTCGGGATCCCCGGAACATGTCAGTGTAGCTGCGACCGTCACCACCGAACAGCATGGGACGAGCATCTTCACTCTGAACCTTTGTGATATCCAGATCTTCGATCATGGGAATCAGAGACTGAAGCAGATCGGGATTGACACGACCGATGATCAGCTCGTTGGTGCAGATCGGCTTAAAACCGATCTCATCGAGCTTCTTCATACGGAAGCGAGGATCCGTTACGTTAAGTACTTCAAGTGCCCATGCGCTGTTATCGAGATTACCGCTTTCTGCGAACAGACGGAAGAAATCCCAAACGCGAGCATCCTGAATACCCGTCTTATCCTGAACGATACCGTTCACAACCTGCAGCATCGGATCTTCGATGATACGGTTAATGTTCAGACGACGACCGAAGAATACTTCGATTTCTTCAATGACAGACTTCTGACCCTGACTGTAAGCCAGGTTACCAAGTCCTGCAAGAGTAGGACGGGAAGTTGCAACATCCAGAACCAGAACAGGTTCGAGACAAGCTTCCTGTACGAAACGGATGACCTGACTTGCATCCTTGAATTCGATCGGTGCACCGGTTTCAGGATCCATGATCATGTTACCGAGGTTACGACCGTCACGGTTGGTAAGGAACGGCTTCACCCAGTTCAGTCCGTCACCACCGAGTACATATTCGGCGAACAGCGTAAGCATGGGGCCGAACATACGTACAGTGGGGAACACAGAATAGATCTCACTGATGTGAATCAGAGGACGCCACTGACGGGGTACACCGTTGTACATCTGGTAAGAGTTGACCTTTTCGAAAGATACGTAACCGACAGCAGTAGCCATGGTTACCACCTGACTTTCATCAGGACGATCCTTGTAGTCATAACGGTAGGAACCGTTTTCTTCCTGCTGATATACCTGCAGAGTAACTGCAAGATCAATTACGGGAAGAACAGAGTTCACTGAATGTGCCTGCAGAAACTGTTCTGCTACATGAGGGGAATAATCAACCTGCATGGAACCGGCAGCTTCGCGCATAAGTTCCAGAGTAAGATCCGCAATGGTGTTGTCTTCAACACGCTTGAGGGACTCACGGATGAACTTGATCCACTGTTCTACACGGGTATAGTCGGGGGGAGTAACCATCAGTTCGCAGATGAGTCCGCCACCGATACGATCATCCTTACCGAATGCGGCAAGCAGTGCCTGTGCTGCAGCGCCGTTGCCCTGCTGCTGAATTTCCGGATAAGATTCAGAGAAGTACAGAACGATGGACTTCAGGTTCTGCGTATCGTGAATAACGTAACCGGGACGACCAATAACTGCCTTGACTTCACAGCCAACTGCAGTCAGAGCTTCAACCAGTTTGGTACGGAACGCTTCACCATCCGGAGACAGAGTCATGTTCGCTGTACGCTGAGAAGCCATGTTGAAAAGTTTGTGAGTACTGGCTCGACGATTGCCGGACTGTGCACGACGATGTTCGTCTGCCTGTTGCCCGTGATCGGGAACACCATACTGATCGTGGTCTGCACGAATGGGGCCACTGCTAAGTCCGCCCATATCAAAATCGTCATTGGTAGGCATCTGTTTACTCCTAGAAGTTGTTAATGGTTAAGATGTTCTTGGCCGAGAACAAATATACCTAATACACCATATCAATGTAATGATATATCCGTGTTTTTTCTATGGACTTATCATTAGTCATGTTATGATCTAAGGTATAGATTTTTACAAATGTTTGAACAAGGAGATCTCTCTCTATGCTCTCCACACTTATTCCCCATCTTAAATCAGGTGGGTCGAAAATTGCTTTACCCAAGTGGGATCAACAAATCTCATTTTTAAAAAATCAGAAAGAAGAATTACGTCAACGTTATCTGAATCATGGTACCCACGATTCAAATGGGTTTCGTATACTTAAAAAAATCATTGGGTTAGTGGATTCAAATTTGGAATATCTACGTCGTCAGGAAGATGATTTCGATAGGTGGCACAATTGGTTCTCAAGTATGAAATCAGTTGCATCTACTTACTTCGATCCTGCGAGCACTGGACGTGCATATGTCAATATGTTCTATAAATCCAGTAATCCTCATACTAAAGAATATATCTGCTCTGTAGATGATGTCAATCATCTTAAGATACTTCCTCTAGATACACAATGGAACATGTGGCTTGATATCAAGCCTGTCCACATATGGTATCATGACACAAGTGAATATTCACTTAATATGAACCAAGGATTTATTCTACATCAGTTTATGGATCCTATCTTCAGTGTAATTTTCGTTGACCCCATAGCTTTGATGTTTAAGTACTATAAGTATATGGAAACTACGAGTATATCTGAAGAAGAGAAATCACATGACGATTTTCTGAAAACATACGTGTTACAATTCTTATTCGATGATCTTGAAGATATCTGGTTATTGAACCAGATAGAATTGTGTGCACATCTGATAGATCAGTTCGATGAAGATGAAGATACTTCTGAGGCTATAGAGCTACCAATCTATAGTAATCAATTTGGCCGACTAAGTAGTAGTTATGGTCCAGCTATGCGAGAGATGTATCTGAAATTATCGTTGATTCGTAAGAACCAAATTCGTGTACAGGATTTACTTGCATCGCGGGTATTTGAACACGGTAGTCTGATGGATCGAATTAATGATGCATTACAGATTCACGACATCGCACATAGAGCAAGATTCGATTACCTACGGTTCTTACGAGATTTACCGTTAGTATTATTTCTCGTCAAACTCTACAAATGGAAAGCTGATACTGGCAGTTATACAACCATAGCCAAAGATCTGAGAAGAACCGTCCAAAGACTCATCACTCGAAAGATCTGGTCTTCGGTATCTGACCGAGCAGTAGCTACATTTATTGAGTTAAAGCTCAATGAGATCAATGAACTTTTACGATGATACGGTATATCGCCCGTAACTCGGAAGTCTATTTCCCAGAGGGAAATTGCTTCGCATAACATATACATACGAAAATAACTTTTTACATAACTAGATGTGAGCTGGGTGACCAGCTCACATCTACATCACGATTGATCATCTACTTCTAATCTCAGAATATACGCAGCGTTGCAGTTATAAAGATATACCGATTTACGATCTAGAATCTTTGTAGAGTAGGTAACCTCTAATACAACTCCACGCATGGTGGTATATACCGAATCATCTTCATAATGGTAGTATACTTTTTGTCCAGGACGAATAAGTCCTAGTTCAGCATACTGCCAATTACTAGATAATAAAGTACAATCCATCTCAGCTATTTTACTAGCTACTGCAAAAAGATTCGACGTAACCCCTTCATACTGCAATTTACTAGTTCCATTAGTTGTACCTTTATTACTGTTGAGACCTATCCCATCATAACGTTGAGCAAGTTCTCGTTTAGCAGTAGTTAAGGTTCTACCTAAATCGAACAGTTGATCTGCACGTAGGAAGGTACTATGGTTACCTTGTTTCTCTATACCTTTAGTTGCCATGTCCTGAGATGTGACTTCTGAGTTACAGAGAATATGGATGGTACCATCACTATCGATTCGATGATATCCTGGAGAACCAAGATAGTTATTTTTAGGCACATTGTAAATGTGTACCACTGGGGTCATGGTCGGATTAGTTCGATACCCTGGATAGATATACAAAGTTTCGTTGGTATAGTAGTAGTTGAGACCATCTTTGTATATTCCATATTCGTCTTGAAGATAATCGAATACGTTTGAGATGTCTTTGACTGGAGGTATCCTAAGATGTAAATATTTTTGGGTATTATCTGGAGGAACGATTTCTAATCGTTTGATACCTAATGTATTACCCACGTAATACAGAACATCTTTCATTGTTACATTGCGAAGTATCGTGGTGATAGAGGTGTTTCTTAAACTATATGCTTTGTCTTCGAACAGCTGACAATTTAAGCTCACCATGTTACTATGAGGTCCTTCGTATACTGCGTCTCCAGGTTTATTCATAAGTTCATTTTTTGAATACGCTTTAAATAGATCTTGAGCGTTTTCAAAGATAACTTTATAAACATAGATTTCTGGAGAATATTCCGTTAATGTATTTCCTGTTGCATTATCTGCCCGGAAAATACGTAGTTCTACCTTTAAATTTTGGTAGTTTTTAAGGAGTGCAAGGGCATCTCCCACAGGTACCTGAATTTGCAAAAAATTGTTATCCATGTAGTCAGAATGGAATCTTTGTCGGATGTACCATTCATCAATTATCCATGGAATTATTTTTAGTGAAGGATCTTTTGGAGTGAAGAACACACACTTAATAATCTTTGTTCCAGGAATAGCATTATCAATGATTGCTACCGCTTCATTTTGTAACCGTTTTCCAGGTTGTACTATCATGAAGTTCTCCGTTGAGTCATACTTATCAAAGATTTTGTGTTCGTAACTTGAGATCTAGAATAGTGTTTATACTGACGTTCGTACCTGTTAGAGATATGATTGTAAAACTCTCGAAGTAAAGAGTATTCATACTTTCCTTCGGGATCAGATGGTTCTTGGTAATACTTAAAGAAATTCTTTAAGACTTGATATACCTCGATGAAATCAGCATTACTGGACATATTGAATGGTTGGCTATCTCTCCACATACGTGCCATCTGTACAATTGTTCGTGGACCACGAGATAACTCACCGGGTTCAGATCTTCTAATAGCACCAAACTCAGGGAATGACCATTCGTATTCAGTTTCCTGATTATAATCGTCAGACATGTCTGTTAGTACATAAGTTTTGTGCTCTACATGATCCATCGGATCGGTATATATTCGAGATGTTTGTATATTGTAACGTGACATGATGTTGTTACCTTGGTATGTATGAAATTCTACGAATAACATCAGTTAGAAGAGTCAGATAAATTGGAAACATGTAGAACATGTCTAACGGTTCTAATGTGAAGTAACCATTGATATGTTGTATGAACTCTTCTTTATGAATTAAATTATCATCCATGTATTTGTAAACCATAACTTCAACAGGAGTCATCCCTGCAAGGTTTCCACCATAGAAGTTAGGACTAAAGATATATGAATGGGAATCTAAATACCCATCAAAATTTAAGAACTGACGGTTGGTTAACCAATTATGATCGGCATCCAGTATCCGTGAACTTTTGAAATCGTAGCTTATTTGGGAAGATTTGATGTGCGACGGCTTCAACTGGTGTTCTAAACAATACCAGATAGAGTTAGCATAGTTGGTCAGTCGTGTATTAAGTTGCATCGGCCGAACTTTAGTATCGGCATATCCTAGAATCTTTTTCAGATACGTAACAATATACGGATCATAAACTGTGTCAGGACGTACAAATGACAAAGCTTCTTTCAGATAGAACGTTGATACATACTCACGTATAAACTGTTGACGTTTAGCCAGTAGATCTTTACGAAGAACATAATCATCTTTGGTAAAGAGACTATACGTTCCAGTATTAAGGTTAGCTTCCTTATCAAAATAGAATGTCTCACGAACACCGGAATTGATATCGTCTAATTCTGCAGTAGATATGTATCCACGTAAGGTGTAACTGATTTTGTAGCAAGTTCCTTTACGATGAGATAATCGATCTACCCCAGTAACTTGGAATTTACCAAAAGTAGAGTTTCCTATCTCTAAGGTAAATAGATCATTCACATGTGGTTCAAATCCTGAGAATGTTACAGCATCGCCTTCAAGGGTACCTGTAAGATCCTCTGGCTGTTGAGCATAATTGATACCACCCTGAACCTTTAACTCAAAATTGATTATTTTGGTAAGGTCTTTATGAACCACATGTTGAGACGAGTCATACATATTCGCATTAGTCTCAGGGCTTCCTCCGGGGAAGTTCTGACGATAATACGTGACAAGTAAAGATGACCCTTCAATGTACATTAAAAGACCATCGTATTCCTCAGGATATCTTGTCGGGTTAAGTGCCGACAGAGTAGTCATCGTATCATCGATCTGAGACAGTTCAGAGATATTTTTATCACCGATTTGAATAGGAGTTTCAGGAACTAATCTATCAGTTTCATTAGGTTTAATCTCTTCAACTGGAACCCCAGTAGCAATAGCAGAACCTTCTCGTGTAATAAAGCCCATGACTTAAGTTCCTCCATTATTTTTTAGCAACAATGTCGCTGAAGAGTACACGTAGTCTATGTAAAGAATCATTGATCCCACCAAGAACATGATTCCCAGGATCATCGATCCATTTATTCTTATCCCAAACAATTCTACCATTGTCTATCAATGATTGAATACTGGTACAAACTTCAAAGAATGGCCAGTATTCTTTAATGATGGGATAAAATGAAGGATCAAGATATCGAACATCTGTTAATTCATACAAAACCAATCGGTAAATTGCATTAGGATTATTGTGGTGTACAGTTAAAGTTTCACCATTTAATTCAATCAGTGATGAATCTAGTGGTAAATCATCCACGTAAATATCCAATCCTAAAAAACAGTCTATTCTAAACATATCCTGTTTTAATCTAGCAATAACCTCTAACATGGTCGGATGAAGAGAATACGATACACCTTGGTCGGAACTACCTATATCAGAAAATGCCAAAGTTGTAGAATCGCCATCTATAGTAAATGCAACGGTGGTCAATACTCTAAACGGACGAGTATCGTATCTTCCTCTTGGTCTAACCCAGTCATCGTAATAAGGAAATACGACTGGTGCTGGTGCACCAGGTACTAAGTAATATTGTCGAACTGGTTCTGCAGCTACTTCAGGATACACTGGCTGGAGATATTGAATATCTTTATCAACGTCTCTAGTAGGTACAATGGATGCGGATATCAAACTATTATTTACCACGATAGGATAACGTGCAACTAACATGTCTACACGACTATACTGCGCAACCATACTGAAGCGTAGAGTGTAAGATGTCGTAGCACGGTTGATCTTGTTTTCTTCAGGGCGATCTATATTGCCATCAATTTCAACATTGATATCGGTAATCTGTTTTGGTATAACTAATTCTTGTGTACCTTTAAGATCAGCTTTACTAACAAGATACTCAAAAAGATTGCAGGATCCCATACTGAGATATTCTTTAAAGGATAAAGATTTTTTAAACTTTCGAAGTTTAAATATCTCATACAGAATATTGATAATATCCCTGGGTACCGGATAGTTGTACTCAATGATCTCAGAATGTACATGGTTAGAACCATATCTGCGAGACAGTAAGTTGTGGATGAGATAAGCATTGACTCGTTCTTTTACTTCGATCTCAAATTCAAGCTGCATTTGAGTTGGAGTACTTAACTCGTGTATCAAAAATTCTACAGTCGTATCTGCAAAAATGGTAGGATAAATATCTAATCTGCCTTGTGCCAAATAATTAGCAGTATCGTGAACCCCGGTATATGTATTCCATTTAAGATTGGTAGGGTTCATCATAGGGATAGCTCTAACTGTGAGCATATTCCCTCTAACTTTCATATTGTTGTTAGGATCTGCAGATTGATTAACTGTACTGTAACCTGTATCCAGATAGAATGCATCTTTAAAAGATAAGTGTGGACTAATCTGGGATATGATCTTTTTTACTAATTGAGATGCAATTGTATGATGGATATGATCTGTCGTTTCAGATATGATCGAGTGGGCTATTGGCATGAGGAACCTCCTATATAGGTCATATCATGACCTTAACCATAACCTTTTATAAAAGGTGTTTCTATGAACACTGAACGCTTCCAAGCTAGAGAACTTGAACGGCATTATTTTCTTGAGGCTACACATTCTGAGTGTCAACAGTTTAATCGTAAATATGAACTTACTTCAATTATTCCATTCTTCCTTCCCGCAATATGTGCAATTAGTACGGTACATGAATTCGGTAATCACAAGTATTCATTCTACAGTTGGCAGAATGATCCGGTAGGTAGTGATTCATTATTTCAAGATTCCCTTAATGCAGCAAACCGTCATCTAGTACCTATTTGTACTGATCGTGTGATTACCGATAGTGGGTTACACCATTTGTGTCATGCAGTAACTCGTATCGGTAGTATGGCTCTAACTAGATATTACCGTATGATCATGGGTACTGCCAAAGAGTTTCATCGTGTAGTAACTAGAGATTCAGTATCTCGTGTATTGTCAGACGATTTTGGTTGTGGATTTCCCATTTATCAGGACCAAATTACTTCCGAAGTATGGATGTCTACCTTGAAGTATGACCCCAAATATATCGGAAATACCTTCGAAGAACAAATCGATCTTATGCAGAAAAGCATACTCAAATTGGCTATTTGTCCACCAGTTGGAGTATTCGATTTATTTAATGAGGTACAAGTAATTGATATTGCATTCTGGAATGGAGCAGCAGCACTGCACTCTATACCCGATCTTTATCCTTCACTTAAGAACTACCTCGATTCTATCCCGGAGGTAAAAGAATGCCCCAGCTCATCGTCGCAATCCGAAGAGTCGACTCTCGTCCAGAATCCGAATGGCAATCGCTTAACCCTGTACTCGAACAAAATGTTGGGGCACTTAACCAAGGTACTCTCGATATTAAAATTGGGGACGGAAAAACCCGATGGAGTGATCTCGAGTACGGAATCTTGCGAGACAGTACAGCCCCCCATAATCACGCTCACCGATCAGGTGGAAGAGACCCCATCACTCCAGAAGATATCGGAGCAGCTGCCTCCGAGCATACCCACCAAATAGAAGCGATCGGTATCCACCAACAAGTTGCAACATTTACACTTGATGCTGGACAGAGTCATCCTATCAATCTAGATCTTGAATTAGGTGATTTACGTTTTGTACAAGTGGGACTTAAGTTTCTAGATGCCGATCAGGTTGCAGCTGCTTCTAGTGTAGCGTATTGGTATATCCATCTTGACTCACGTATATTGACAGTAACAAACACTTATTCGGAGTCATTGACATTTTATCTTCTGGTAACCACACTAAGGAGTATGTAAGTCATGATTCTTGAATTTTTGAATATGTCAAATGAAGCTATAACTTCACTTTCTACGGTGCGAGATATAGTAACTTTAAATGTGAATATCGACTTCGAAGATATAACCTCTGGGTCTGGACGCATTCTTAAGAATGATGCGGTTATAGGTACCTTCACTAAAACTGCAGGTAGTATGGTTGAGATAAACACATTCAATGGTAATTTGACACGACGAGTTAACCACGGGGACCAGTTCAAGCTGGTCCTCGATACTCCTTTCACGCAAGAAGCTATCTTAGATATTGTTAGAACTCATACTGAAGGTAAACCTAAATTAGGTAAATTACTGAATGAGATTCTACGATACGAATATGCCGATACTATTCCAAGAATACTTACTCAACAAGAACAGTCCCGTATATTGGAACTGTATCATCGCGAAAGTCGAGGGTTTAAGCATATCTCATTGTTTGTAAAAGAGATTCTGGCAGGACTTGCTGATCAGTACGACATCAATATATCTACAATTCCTATGGAAGATAGTTTTCAGTGCTCTGCTGGAGTTCAGAAGATTATCAGTACATCAGAGATCCTTAACAACGATCTTGTCAGGGTTAATGGTACATTTGTTCCTAACCAGAACGCTGATGTGTTAGAAGTGGTAGCGGTCAAATCTATTGTGGGTGGTACAGTTACAACCTCCACTTTCAATGGGAAGATCTCATCCATCAAGTTTACAGATAGTGTTGGATCCGGTAATGTTGGATCGTTCGTGTGTGAAATTAAGAATAGACAGACTAGTGAGATATTTGAATCAACTGTAACGCTCACAGTTAAACCACGTCATCCTATCACCGCAGTGAGTGATGTATACAACCTTACCCAGGGCGGAACATTAACCCTCACCACAACACAACTGATAAGTAATGATGTCACTATCAATGCACCAATCACATTCCTTGGGTTAGTAGGTACTCCTGTCGGGGGTACAGTAACTCTATCTGGATCCACTATCACGTTTGTAAGTACTGGATTTACTGGAGAACCTGCAAGTTTTCAGTACCAAATTCGTGACTCTAAAGGTAACACATCCATTGGTACTGTAAATATCAATATTTTAGAGTTACCTGAAATTGAAGTCTATCTATTTCCGACAGAAGAACTGGACTTATTCAAGAACACGTATACTCCGCCCACGTTAACCGAGATCTTCAATACATGGGATCGATTCTCTAACAACACACTGTACTATCCTGCCGGTACTACTCCGGGCGGTGAAGCTGCGGCATGGCAGTTGTATGGAACGGGATTTCGATGTACTGTCAACTCGGGGTATTTGACCGGATTTGTTTCTCCAGAAGAATTCACGAACTATGTACATGAATGTACCTTGTCAAGTAATGCTGAAGATAATGATGTTATTGCACTAGTCGTTGCATTTAAACGTATAGGTGCAAGCAACTATGCTATTCTTGCTGTACGTGAACCTGGAGGTGTAACCGACTGGACAGGTAGTACATCATGGTCTTTGGCACTTTATGTCGATGGTGTAGTATCCGTCATCTCTAAAGTCAATAATACCAGTTTTAAGAAAAGTGGTAACTGGTCGGCTGTTAAACATACCCGAGTTAGAGTAGAGCGTATTGGTTCTATGCTCATAGCAACTTGTTCACAGTTTGGAACTACTTCACTATTGGCAGTATCAAAGTTGGAAATAGACATAAATGACTTTCCGAATCTTGCATGGGCACTGGAACCATGTAAATACGGATACTCATGTTTCTCTCAACAATACTCCACTTTCTCCAGTGTAGTATTTGAGGGTGGTGCGAATGCCAATCAGTTATTTGACTTAACCCTTAATTGTACCTGGGATTATGTCAATGGAGCTTGGGTTCAAGATACCAATAAGACTGTTCAAGATGTAGTGGGTTATCCCAGAACCGTCACCAACCCCATCAACGGGAAGTCGTACAGGATTGAAGCAACAGGTATTACCGAAATTGTTTAGTATATGTCACAGGGTAAGGTTAAACCTTACCCTGTGATGTAATCTTGTACATACCTTGATGAAATTATAGTTCATTCACATTAACAAGGAAGTTCTGATATGCAACTGTATCTACAAAAGCATGTCTGCACATATGCAGAGATGTGTAAGTTTCCAGGAACATTCTTTAATCCCAACATACACATTGTTCGACTTGAACCTCGTTCTGGTAAAGAAACCACGGGATTGACAGTGGTGCAGGGATGGTTACCAACATTAAAGAAGCTCGGATTTACCACACTGTTGATATGTACCACCATTGACCGGGATGTATATCGTATCGATCAGGGTTCGATATCTCTGGCGGGGGTTCTTTTAGAGAGTGTTCCTGACACTTACATTCCGGAACTGTATGCACGGGAAATGTTGAATCACTATCCTAACTTGTATATTGCAATGGATGGTAATACAATCGCGCACCAGCAACTGGATCCAGAAATTCGTCGATACATTACACATACTACTGGGTATACCGGAGAAGTGCAAAATCTGTTTCCGATCATGCGCAGTATGAAAAACGCAGACGGTCACATTGCCGTATCATCAATGGTGACTGGGGGCATACCCCCTCACGCGTTCTCATCGTTCAATTGTTTTCTTCCAACGATAACGGCTGCAGATCGTGCTCAGCTTAACTATACTGAACAACAGCTATTCTCTTCAACTGGTAAAAATGATATTGAACATATTGGGTATGTATTTTCCCATAAAAAGTTCCGCCTCAGGAACGTTATGTTCGTATGTCGTGTAGCAGATAAGGACAACCTCGATAAGAGTGCACCTCATCCGACCAAAATCAAGATTCAGGCATGTGTCGACGGTAAGTGGGTCGATTTCTCCACTATGATTGAATTGGATTACAACTACAATCCTACTCAAATTTTCAAACAGATGTCTCTGAAATTCGGTTCACGTCTGACTCCTGAAACTGACCTCGTTATGTCTGGTGCACGTATTCAGGTTCTGGAATGGCATCACGGTTACAAACCGAAAATGAACAATGGTTTCTTCCGTATTCGCATGGAAGGTATCTTTGAACCGGATGAACATCACGATATCACTCTTCCTCTACTCCCAGTCCCCGATGAATCACTTGTATATGCTATTCCGAATCCCAGACGTATTGCAAACAGACATGAACGTTCCATCATGGAACAGTTGGTTTGGTACAATATGGCTAAGGGTTGTAGCTGTCACAAGACTGAAAAGGTTTCTACGCCTGATAAACTTGCTCCTCTTGATCTGACGAATAAAATTGATGGTGATATGCTGGATCGTAATGATCCGACTGAAGCGATCGAGATTCGCACCAAGATGATCAAGTCGGGAAAAACAAAACTCAAAGACATCCCCAATGAAGTTGTACAGATCACGTTGAAGGTAGGTAAAGAAGTCATACTTCTTCTTCCCGACAGATATGTCAAATTCATTAATGTCAATCAGACCGAAGAACAAGCAGATTGTTTAGGATTGAGACGCGATCAGTCTGTGAAGTTATACATGGACCCCCTTGCTAAAGTAGTGTACTACCTGTAACGTACAAATTCTACGGATAGAGGGAGAGAAATCTCCCTCTATCCTGATCAACAATAAATTACTTTTTCTATATCTGACTTATCTTGTGTACATAAGTCATCAATCTTCTTCGGAGGTTTTATATGGGTATGTTTACGGATCTGGGTATGGAAGAAGTGTCTCCTCTTCCAAATATTAATACAGGTACATTGTTCGATATTGCTACTGGAGCTTTTGAAAAAGGTTCCGATGGTAACTACTTGTTGAATGGTGGGTTACCCCCTATCTTTGGTATCGTGGGACGTGGTGGACAGTATAAGTCTACTATCGTAGATACTTTCATAGCTCACCTTAAGAAACGGTATCCTGAAATTGAAGCATGGAAACATGACACAGAACAGAACGTATTTACTAAAAAACGTTTTGATATCATGGCTGGTCAAGAAATTTCTCAAGATATCCATCTGACCAATAGTGCAGCATTACCTATGGACCAGATGTTGGAAGAATTGAGAAAAGCCGGAGAATATCGATTGAAACATAAAAAGGATCTATTCAGGAAGACTCCTTTTATCGACGTTACCGGTAAGTCCAGATATGCATGGATACCCATGCTTATGGATATTGACTCATTCTCCATGCTCCGTACTGTTTCAGAATGTATGGCAGCATATTCTGGTAAACCACTGGAAGATAGTAGTCGTAACATGGACGATATGACCGATGGGCGAGTTAAGCGTAAACTCATGTTTGACTTATCTAGATGGTCATTCCAGTATGGTATTTACTTTATGCTCCCTGCACAGATTTCTGATAAAGCCAATATTAACCCTTACGAACCTATCAAGAAGCAGTTGCAGTTTCTTCAGAATGGGGATCATATTAAGGGTGTAGGTAATCAGTATGCATTCTTAACCAATACTCTTCTTCAGAATACTAATCCTAAACCATTGATTGACTCCAACAAAGGTCCGGAATATCCTAATGGTGGACTGGGAGCAAGGGATATCAATGAACTTCAGTCTGTTGTATTGCGCTGTAAGACTGCACCGTCCGGAACTATCATTCCATTCCTTGTATCTCAGAATGGTGGGATATTGTCAGATCTTACGCACTATCATTATCTGAAGAACTCTGGGGATTTTGGGTTTATTAAGAAGGGCCACAATCGTTATCTGACTATACTCGAAGATGTACTCCTTCATCGTAACAGCATTATCTCTACCCTGGAAACTAATTATGAAGCATCCAGAGCTATGGAACTTATGGCCCAGTTCTGTTGGATGCACAATAACTGGAATACGTTAGGTAGTTTGGTAGATATTCCTGCTACTCCTGAAGTCTTCGCTGAGAAACTGAAGAAGTGTTCAACTTCTATGGTTTCTGATATTCTCAATAGTAGAGGGTACTGGATATTCGACGGTCAGAAAGATGAGCGTCCGTACATGAGTCTCTACGATGTGTTCTACGAAATCAGCAAAAATTAAAAACAAATAACACTCGTGTTTGTTTACGTAAGGGTTACCCTGGTGTGGGTA
>Ga0194137_10001042_pt1 | contig 17484 bp, 16 predicted proteins | sample TARM_MetaG_T3_14_FD_134025 | JGI IMG/M metagenome (GOLD analysis project Ga0194137, IMG submission 134025) | Freshwater microbial communities from Pennsylvania, USA, analyzing microbe dynamics in response to fracking - TARM_MetaG_T3_14 (version 2) | ecosystem: Environmental > Aquatic >... | reverse complement strand
TGGCGCCCAGCGGCCCGAACAGCGTGGGGCCGAGGTTGCCGGCGTGTGTCTTCTTGTGCTCCAGACCGACGGCGATCTGGGGCATCAGCGTGTCGCTGTCCAGCACGGCGTCGCCGGCGACGCGCAGCTTGACGCCGAGGATGTCCTGCTTCAGGTGCAGGCCATCGAGGCCTAGGGGGGCCAGATTGCTTTCGGTGTCGAAGTCCTGCTTGGCCAGGGACACCTCGACGCGGTCATGGAAGGCCGCAGCCGCGCCATAGGTCAGCAGGCCATAGTTGCCGGTCTTGGCGCGGGTGACGAAGGCCGTGCCGCCCCACTCGCCGGCCGTGGCATAGCTGCCGGTCACGGCCCAGGGTGTCAGGCCACCGCCGGCCGCGCCGTCGATGCTGGACACGCCGCCCGTCAGCAGCAGCTTGCCGCCGCCGGACTGGGCCCAGGCCAAGGCGGGGGCGCCGAGCACGGCAGCGGTGAGCAGAAGGAGGGGACGGCGCATGGAATCTCCGGCGGCAATGCGAGACCGCAGCACTCTACGCAGAAAGCCCCCCAACCGGATGCAAACCGGCCGCGGGCTAGACTGACTGCCCGTTTCCCGTGAACTGTTCCCTGCCATGACCGCGATCTCCGATGTCCAGCTGCAACCCCTGCTGCAAGCCGTGGTGGACCCCGGCAGCGGCCGCGTGCTGGGCGAATCCAAGGCGGTCAAGTCCGTCAAGGTCGAGGGCGCGGACGTCGCCGTCGACATCGAGCTGGGTTATCCGGCGGCCAGCCAGCACGCCGCCCTGCGCGCCGCCGTGATCGCCGCGGCCAAGGGCCTGGCCGGCGTCGGCAATGTCAGCGTCGCCATCTCGACCAAGGTGGTGGCCCACGCCGTGCAGCGTGGCGTGCAACTGCTGCCCGGTGTGAAGAACATCATCGCCGTGGCTTCCGGCAAGGGCGGCGTGGGCAAGAGCACGACGGCGGCCAACCTGGCCCTGGCGCTGCATGCCGAAGGCGCCCGCGTGGGCGTGCTGGACGCCGACGTCTACGGCCCCAGCCAGCCGCTGATGCTGGGCGCCAGCGGCCGCCCCGAGAGCCTGGACGGCCAGAACATGGAGCCCCACATCGCCCATGGCCTGCAGGTCAATTCCATCGGCTTCCTGGTCGACGACGACCAGGCCATGATCTGGCGCGGCCCCATGGCCACCCAGGCCTTGGAGCAGTTGCTGCGCCAGACCCGGTGGCAGGAGCTGGACTACCTCATCGTCGACATGCCGCCCGGCACCGGCGACATCCAGCTGACCCTGTCGCAGCGCGTGCCCGTGACCGGTGCCGTCATCGTGACGACGCCCCAGGACATCGCGCTGATCGACGCCAAGAAGGGCCTGAAGATGTTCGAGAAGGTGGGCGTGCCCATCCTCGGCATCGTCGAGAACATGGCCGTGCACATCTGCTCGAACTGCGGCCATGCCGAGCACATCTTCGGCGCCGAGGGCGGAGCCAGGATGGCGGCCCAGTACGGCACCGAACTGCTGGCCGCCCTGCCGCTGGCCATGAGCATCCGCGCCCAGGCCGACTCCGGCACGCCGACGGTTGCCGCCGAACCGGACGGTGAGGTGGCGGCGCTTTACAAAGGCCTGGCCCGCAAGGTGTCGTCCAAGATCGCTGCCCAGGGCAAGGACTACTCGGCCAAGTTCCCGAGCATCTCCATCTCCAAATCCACTTGAGCCATCACCTGACGCCGCGCTGACACGGCTGGATACCCGACCTGGCATGTCCCCCTCGGTTGCCCTCCCTGGACAAGCCCTCTCCTTTGTGAAGAAATCACCTTGCGGTGGCCGTCTCTGGCTGCTGGTGTGATTCGTTCCTGCACAAGAGCGGGCCGTGCCCGCAGGAGACAGCCGAATGGACATGGACCGGAGGCAATTCTTCCGGGTGAGTGGAGCCGGGCTGGCAGCGTCCAGCCTGGTGGCCCTGGGGTTCTCGCCGACGGCCGCCCTGGCCGAGACGCGCAACTTCAAGCTCGCCCGGGCGACCGAGACCCGCAACACCTGCCCCTATTGCTCGGTGGGCTGCGGCATCATCATGTATTCCTTGGGCGACAAGGCGAAGAACGTCACCTCGTCCATCATCCACATCGAGGGCGACCCCGACCACCCGGTCAACCGCGGCACCCTCTGCCCCAAGGGCGCCGGCCTGCTGGACTTCGTGCACAGCCCCAACCGGCTGAAGTACCCGGAGATCCGCGAACCGGGCGCCACGGAATGGAAGCGCGTCAGCTGGGACGAGGCCATGAACCGCCTCGTCAGGCTGATGAAGGCCGACCGCGACGCCAACTTCCAGGCCACCAACGCCGCCGGCCAGACGGTCAACCGCTGGCTCAGCACCGGCATGCTGGCCGCCTCTGCCTCGTCCAATGAAACGGGCTACATCACGCACAAGGTGATGCGCAGCCTGGGCATGCTCGTATTCGACAACCAGGCCCGTGTTTGACACGGCCCGACGGTGGCCAGTCTGGCCCCGACGTTCGGCCGCGGCGCGATGACCAACCACTGGGTGGACATCAAGAACGCAGACCTGGTGCTCATCATGGGTGGCAATGCCGCCGAGGCCCACCCTTGCGGCTTCAAGTGGGTCATCGAAGCCAAGCATCACAACAAGGCCAAGCTGGTGGTCGTGGACCCGCGCTTCACGCGCTCGGCCGCCATGGCCGACTACTACGCGCCCATCCGCGCCGGCTCCGACATCGCCTTCCTGAGCGGCGTCATCAACTACCTGCTGTCCAACAACAAGATCCAGACTGAGTACGTCCGCCACTACACCAACGCGACCTTCATCGTCGGCGAGGCCTACAAGTGCGAGGACGGCATCTTCAGCGGCTACGACGAGGCCAAGCGCAGCTACAACCCCGCGTCGTGGGCCTATGAGCTCGACGACAAGGGCTTTGCCAAGGTCGACATGACCATGCAGCATCCGCGCTGCGTGCTCAACTTGATGAAGCAGCACTACTCGCGCTACACGCCCGAGCTGGTCAGCAAGATCACCGGCACGCCCAAGGACAAGTTCCTCAAGGTCTGCGAGCACATCGCCAGCACGTCCGCGCCGGACCGCACCATGACCATCATGTATGCCCTGGGCTGGACTCAGCACAGCATGGGCTCGCAGATGATTCGCACCGGCGCACTCGTGCAGTTGCTGCTGGGCAATATCGGCGCGCCGGGTGGCGGCATGAACGCGCTGCGCGGCCACAGCAACATCCAGGGCCTGACGGACCTGGGCCTGCTGTCCACCTCGCTGCCGGGCTATATGAGCCTGCCGCGCGACAGCGAACAGGATCTGGAGACCTACTACAAGACCCGCGCCCTCAAGCCCCTGCGCCCTGGCCAGATGAGCTACTGGCAAAACTATCCGAAGTTCTTCGTCAGCTACATGAAGTCGACCTTCGGCAAGGCGGCCACCGCCGAGAACAGCTGGGGCTACCACTGGCTGCCGAAGTGGGACGTCGGCTACGACGTGCTGCGTGCTTTCGAGATGATGAACCAGGGCAAGCTCAACGGCTATATCTGCCAGGGCTTCAACCCGGTGGGCAGCTTCCCGAACAAGAAGAAGATCGTCGCGGGCCTGAGCAAGCTCAAATACCTCGTCATCATCGACCCGCTCAACACCGAGACGGCGGAGTTCTGGAAGAACTACGGCGAGCACAACGACGTCAAGAGCGCCGAGATCCAGACCACGGTGATCCGCTTCCCGTCCAGCTGCTTTGCCGAGGAAGACGGCGCGCTGACCAACTCCGGCCGCTGGCTGCAATGGCATTGGAAGGGCGCCGAGCCGCCGGGCGAGGCCAAGGGCGACCCGGAGATCATCGCCGAGCTCTTCACCCGCCTGAAGGCCGCTTATGTGAAGGAGGGCGGTGCCTTCCCCGAGCCCATCGTCAACTTGAGCTGGCCCTATCTGCAGCCCACCAATCCCGCGGCCGAGGAACTGGCCAAGGAGTACAACGGCAAGGCCCTGGCCGACGTGACGGATCCCAAGGACCCGACCAAGGTGCTGGCCAAGGCCGGGGAGCAGCTCAGCGGCTTTGGCCTGCTGCGCGACGACGGCAGCACGGCGGCGGGCTGCTGGATCTACACCGGCTCCTGGACCCAGGCCGGCAACCAGATGGCCCGGCGCGACAACGCCGACCCTTGGGGCATAGGCCAGACCCTGAACTGGGCCTGGGCCTGGCCGGCCAACCGGCGCGTGCTCTACAACGCCGCTTCCTGCGATCCGACGGGCAAGCCCTGGAACCCCAAGCGCCGCCTCATCAGCTGGGCCGGCGACAAATGGGGCGGCTCCGACGTGCCCGACATCCGTCCCGACGCGAATCCGGCGGATGCCGACGCGGTGCGCCCCTTCATCATGACCGCGGAAGGCGTGGCCCGGCTCTTCGCCCCCAGCGGCATGGTGGACGGGCCCCTGCCTGAGCACTACGAGCCCTTCGAGACGCCGCTGGCCAACAACCCCATGCACCCGAGCAACGCCAAGGCCAAGTCCAACCCGGCCGCGCGCGTCTTCAAGGGTGACATGGAGGCCTTCGGCCAGCCCAAGGACTTCCCGTACGTGGCCACCAGCTACCGCCTGACCGAGCACTTCCACTACTGGACCAAGAACGTGCGCACCTCGGCCGTCATCCAGCCCCAGCAGTTCGTCGAGATCGGCGAGGAGCTGGCCAAGGAAAAGGGCGTGGCCAACGGCGACTGGGTCAAGGTGACGAGCAACCGCGGCTTCATCAAGGCCGTGGCGGTCGTCACCAAGCGCATCGCCTCGCTGGACGTGGACGGCAAGCGCGTGCACACCGTGGGCCTGCCCAATCACTGGGGCTTTGTCGGCGTGGCCAAGCCCGGCTATCTGGTCAACACGCTGACCCCCTTCGTGGGCGATGCGAACACGCAGACGCCGGAGTTCAAGAGCTTCACGGTGAACTTGGAGAAGGCCTGATATGAGTTCCCTCCAATCCCTCGACATCGCCAAGCGCTCCGCCACCACCACGCCGTCCACGCAGGCGCGCACCCATGTCACCGAGGTCGCCAAGCTCATCGACGTGTCCTCCTGCATCGGCTGCAAGGCCTGCCAGGTGGCCTGCATGCAGTGGAACGACCTGCGCGACGAGGTCGGCGAAAACCACGGCAGCTACGACAACCCGCGCGACCTGACACCGCAGAGCTGGACGGTGATGCGCTACTCCGAAGTGGAGGTCGAAAAGGACAAGCTGGAATGGCTGATCCGCAAGGACGGCTGCATGCATTGCGAGGATCCTGGCTGCCTGAAGAGCTGCCCGGCGCCCGGCGCCATCGTGAAATACACCAACGGCATCGTGGACTTCATCTCCGAGCACTGCATCGGCTGCGGCAACTGCGTGACCGGCTGCCCCTTCGATGTGCCGCGCATCAGCAAGGTCGACACCAAGGCCTACAAGTGCAGCCTCTGCTCCGACCGCGTCGGCGTGGGCCTGGAGCCGGCCTGCGTCAAGGCCTGCCCGACCGGGGCCATCCGCTTCGGCACCAAGGAGGACATGCTGGAGTTCGGCGCCGAGCGCATCAATGACCTGAAGGAGCGCGGCTATGCGAATGCGGGCGTCTACGACCCGCCGGGCGTGGGCGGCACCCATGTCGTCTATGTGCTGCAGCATGCCGACCAGCCCGAGCTCTATCACGGCCTGCCCAAGGACCCCAAGATCAGCCCGCTGGTCTCGCTGTGGAAGGGCGCGGCCAAGCCCCTGGCCGTGGCGGCCATGATCGGCGCGGCGATTGCCGGCTTCTTCCACTACACGCGCGTCGGGCCCATCGAGGACCCGGACGATCCCGAAGCCGATCGCCACGTCGTCCGCGACGATGCGAACTGACAGGAGCGCACCATGGCTACCCGCTTCATTCAGCGCTACAGCGCTGGCGAGCGCACCAACCACTGGTTGATCGTGCTCTTCTTCCTCGGCGCCGGGCTGTCTGGCCTGGCCTTCTTCCACCCCGGCTTCTACTTCCTGACCGCATTCTTCGGCGGCGGCACCTGGGCGCGCATCCTGCACCCCTTCATGGGCCTGTTGATGGCCCTGTGCTTCCTTTTCATATTCCTCAAGCTGTGGCGACACAACGTGATGAACGAGGCCGACAAGGAGTGGATGAAGCACAGCGGCGAGATGCTGCGCGGCGACAAGAGCCGCATGCCAGCTGCAGGCCGCTACAACGCGGGGCAGAAGCAGGTGTTCTGGGCCATGGCCGTCAGCCTGGCAGTGCTGGTGCTGACCGGCTTCATCTTCTGGCAGCCCTGGTTCGCCGACAGCTTCCCCATCGTCGCGCGCCGCATCGCCGTCGTGCTGCATGCGCTGTCGGCCACGGTGCTGATCCTGACCGTCATCGTGCACATCTATGCGGCCATCTGGGTCAGGGGCACGATCAGGGCCATGACGCGGGGCACCGTCACCGAAGGCTGGGCGCGTCAGAATCACGCGTTGTGGCATCGCGAAATGACCAATGACCGTCGCTAGCTCGCAGAAAATCCTCAGCCCGGAAGAGATCGCCGTCCGCGCCGGCGAGCAGCTGACCTTCCTGCACCTGCCCGAAGCCAGCGTCTTCGCCGACCGGGCGCTGCGCCTGCGCGAGCTGGCTGCGGGCCACGCGATGCGTGACTTCCTGCTCTTCGTCGCCGAGCTGGCCGAGGCTCAGCACCGGGCGCTGGCGGCCGGCATTGAGGTGCCGCTGCCCACGGCCGAACAGGTCGACGCCGCCGCCCGCGCCGGACTGCCGCTGCTGCCCGCCGAAACCTGGCCGCGCGCCGCCGTCTGGCGCGAAACGTTGCGCAGCTTGCTCATCGATCTCACGCACCGACTGCCCGAAGGCCCGGCCAAGGCCACGGCGCAGCAACTGGCCGCCGCGACCGACGAGCACCTGGAGACGCAGGCCGGCCGCCTGCTGAGCGGCGTCATGCTGGGCCTGGACCTGGCCAGCGCGCCGCTGATCGCCGCCGGCCTGCAATTGCATTGGGTGCGCCTGGCCCGGCATACGGCGGCGCGAACCGCCGGCCCGGTCTCGGCTTTTGGCCGCATCGACGATCCCACCGCCTGCCCCTGCTGTGGATCGACGCCGGTGGCCAGCATCGAGCGCCTGGGTTCGGAAGGTGCCCGCTACCTGGCCTGCGGCCTGTGCGCCACGCAATGGCATTACGTGCGGGTCAAGTGCGCGCATTGCCAGAGCACCAAGGGCATCTCGCTGCAAAGCCTGGTTGCGTCCGACGACGGCGCCGCGACGACCACCGATGCCGTCGTGCAGGCCGAGTGCTGCAGCGAATGCGGCCGCTATCTGAAGCTGATGCATCCGGCGCGTGACCCCGGCGCTGAGTCGGTGGCCGACGATCTTGCCAGCCTGACCCTGGATCTGCTGGTCAGCGAGACAGGCATGCAGCGCCATGGTGTCAACCTGCTGCTGCTCTTCGGCGAATCCGACGAGTCACCACCGCCAGGGTTGGAACACTGATGAATGCGCCCGACGAATCCGTGGTCCACGGTTCCAAGGCGAGTCCCAAAGACCTGCCGGCCCTGGACAAGCTGCTGCGCGACTGCGCGCCCCTGGTCGCCGAGCACGGCCACACGCTGGTGGCCAAGGAGGCGAGGGCGCTGTTGGATGGCTTGCGCACCCGCGCCGTCGCGGGCGCGTTGCCGCGCAGCGAGGTGGATGCGCTGCCCCAGACCCTTGAGACTCACGTGCAGGCACGCATGCAGCCCGCCATGCGTGCCGTGCTCAATCTGACCGGCACCGTCATCCACACCAACCTCGGCCGCTCCCTGCTGGCCGATGCGGCACTGGCCCAGGTGCTGGCCCTGATGGGCTCGCCCAACAACCTCGAGTTCGACTTGCAAGCCGGCGCGCGCGGCGACCGTGACGACCTCATCGAAGGCCTGCTCTGCGAGCTGACCGGCGCCGAGGCCGCCACCGTCGTCAACAACAATGCCGCCGCCGTGCTGCTGGGCATCGCGGCCCTGGCCCGCGGCAAGGAAGCCATCGTGTCGCGCGGCGAGCTGGTCGAAATTGGCGGCGCCTTCCGCATGCCCGACGTGATGAGCGCCGCCGGCGCGACGCTGGTGGAAGTGGGCACGACCAACCGCACCCATCCGCGCGACTACGAGCAGGCCCTCACGCCGCACACCGGGCTGATCGTCAAGGTCCACACCAGCAACTACCAGGTGCAGGGCTTCACGTCCTCGGTCGATGAGGCCACGTTGGCGCCCATCGCGCGTAAGGCCGGCGTGCCGTTGATGACTGACCTCGGCAGCGGCGCGCTCGTTGATCTGTCCAAGTACGGCCTGCCCGCCGAGCCTTTGCCGCAATCCATGCTGGCGGCCGGCTGCGATGTCGTGACCTTCAGCGGCGACAAGCTGCTGGGCGGCCCGCAGGCCGGCCTCATCGTTGGCAGCAAGGCCGCCGTCGGGCGCATCCGCAAGTTCCCCATGAAGCGGGCCCTGCGCCTGTCCAAGCTGCCCTTCGCGGCGCTGGAGGCCACGCTGCGCCTATACCTGCGGCCCGAGAGGCTGTTGCAGGACCTGCCGACGCTGCGCCTGCTGACCCGCCCGCAGGACCAGATTGCCGAGTTGGCCCAGCGCCTGTTGCCGGAAGTCGCCAAGGCCGTTGCCCCGCGCTTCACCGTCGAGACCGTCGCGCTGCAAAGCCAGATCGGCTCCGGCTCCCTTCCCATCGAGCGCCTGCCTTCTGCCGGGCTGGCCCTCACCGCTGTGGATGGCCGGGGGCGCACTCTCGAAGCCCTCTCCACGGCTCTGCGCGGGCTGCCCCGCCCCATCATCGGCCGCATCAACGAAGACCGCCTGCTGCTGGACCTGCGCTGCCTCGAAGAGCCGGCCCTGCTGACCTCGCAGCTGGGCTTGTTGAAGGAGGCTCTGGCGTGAAGGGATCGCCATGATTGTGGGAACCGCCGGCCACATCGACCACGGCAAGACGACGCTGGTGCGCGCCTTGACCGGTGTCGATACCGACCGCCTGCCCGAGGAGAAGGCGCGTGGCATCAGCATCGAACTGGGCTACGCCTTCTTGGACGTACCTAGTCACGGAGAGCGCATCGGCTTCATCGACGTGCCCGGCCACGAGAAGCTGGTGCACACCATGCTGGCTGGCGCCAGCGGCATCGATTTCGCGCTGCTGCTCGTCGCCGCCGATGACGGCGTGATGCCGCAGACCCGCGAGCACCTGGCTGTCTTGAGCCTGCTGGGTATCACGCGCGGTGCGGTCGTCATCACCAAGGCCGACCGCGCGGAGCCGGGGCGCGTCGAGGCGTTGCAAGACGAGTTGAGGGCGCTGCTGGCCGGCACTGGACTGGATGCATCACCCATCCTCACGGTGTCGGCCCAGACGGGGCAGGGCGTGCCGGAGCTGCGCGAGCTGCTGTTCGACGCCGCCCGTCACACACCGCCGCGTTTGACCCGGGGCCTGGGCGCACGCCTGGCCGTGGACCGCGCCTTCAGCCTCGACGGTGTCGGCACCGTCGTCACCGGCACCCTGCATGCTGGTGACATCGCCATCGGTGACGAGCTGGTCATCCAGGGCCACCGGGCCCGCGTAAAGAGCCTGCATTCCCAGAACCGCGCCGTCGACAGCGCCCAGGCCGGCCAGCGCTGCGCGGTGGCCCTCGCGGGCTTGGCCAAGGAGGATGCGCCGCGCGGCCAATGGCTGACGGCGCCGTCCGTGGCCCTTGCCACCGACCGTTTCGACGCCCGCCTGACCCTGTGGCCCGGCGAAGCCAAGCCCTTGCGTTCCGGCGCTCGCGTGCATCTGCACCTGGGCGCGCAGTCCGTGATGGCCAGCGTCGCTGTGCTGGATGGCGATGCCGTCGATCTCGGTGGGTCGGCGCGCGTGCAGCTGGTCTGCGACGCGCCCGTCGGAGCCTGGCGCGGCGACCGCCTGGTACTGCGTGATGCCGGCGCTTCCCGCACGATTGCTGGCGGCATCGTGCTCGATCCCTTCGCGCCGACGCGCTATCGCCGCACGCCCGAGCGCCTGGCCGAGCTGGGTGCCTGCGAACTGCCCACCGTGGCCGAGCGCCGCCAGCGGCTGCTGGACCTGTCCTCGCTGGGTCTTGATCTCGGCCGCTTTGCGCAGGCCGAAGGTCTGGCGGAGACGCTCTACGGCTGGTCCCTGGGCGATACAGCCCGCGCCGCGCTCACTGCAAAGCTGCTGGCCACCCTGGCCGACTTTCATGCGAAGTCGCCGGACGAACTCGGTCCCGACACTGCCCGCCTGCGTCGCCTCGTCGCGCCGCGCATCGCCGAGCCCTTGTGGCGCCAGCTGCTGAGCGAGCTGCGCGCAGAGGGCCGTGTCGCCATTCGCGGCGCCTTCGTGCATCTGCCCGAGCACGGCGTGCAGCTGTCGGCCGCCGAGGAGCGCATCGCGCAGAAGATCGCGCCGCATCTCGCCGCAGCCGGTGCAGAAGGCGCCTGGGCCCGCGACCTCGCGAGGGACTGCGCCGAGCCCGAGCCTCTGATGCGCGCGACGCTGGCCCGCCTGGCTCAGCAGGGCGAGCTGCATCAGGTGGTGAAAGACCTTTTTTGCGACACGGCCACCATGGCCAGGCTTGCGGCCATCGCCCGCGCCATCGGCGCCGAGCAGGGCAAGGTCACCGCCGCGGCCTTCCGCGACGCCACCGGCCTGGGTCGCAAGCGCGCCATCCAGCATCTGGAACACTTCGACCGCGTTGGCCTGCTGCGTCGCGTGGGCGACGAACACAGGCTGCGGCCGGACAGCGCGCTGTTCGCGCAGGCAGCGCCGTGATGAAGAGGAACATGGAAAGAGCACGACACCGGTGTGTCGGCCGGGCTTCAAACCCGGTGGGTGGCGCCACGCGTCGCCGGGTGGGTTCGACTCCCTCCTCTTTCCGCCACGAGGGCTCGTCCGGCCGCTGCGCGGGCGCATCCGGGCCCTGCGCTCCTCGCCGTACGAGAGTGCGGCTGTGGCGCTCGAACCCACCGGCACCCGCTCGCGACGCCGGCCGAACCCTCGTGAGGGGGAGATTGCCGTGACTAACGATGTCGAGTTGCCCGCCGGCTTCTGGCTCTGGGCAGAGGACCAGACCTGGGCTGAACCTTTGCCCGACGGCCATGTCCGCATCGGCATCACCGCGCTCGGCCTCAAGGCCTCGGGCGACATCTATATGTGCCGCCCCAAGCCGGTTGGCAGCGAAGTCGAGCAGGGCCGCTCCGTCGGCGTCGTCGAACTGTCCAAGTCCATCGTCGCCGTGAAGTCGCCGTTGTCGGGCGTCGTGGCCAAGGTCAACGAAGCCCTGGAGGACAAGCCCGAGCTGATCCACCAATCGCCCTACGATGCCGGCTGGCTGGTCGAAATCGTGCCGTCGAATCTCGAAGCCGAGAAGGCCAGGCTTGCCATCGGAGACGCCGCCATCGGCGAGGCCATGGCCCGCTGGGCCTGGCTCAACAAGCTGGACACGACTCCCTCATGAAGCGCGCCGGTCTCGCCATCCTGCTCTGGGCCGCCGACCCCGACGACCCAGTGCGCCTGGCCACGCCCTTCGCCGAAGCCGCCGCAGCAGCAGCCCTGGACATGCAGGTCGAGATCTATTTCACCGCCCGCTCCGTGCTGCTACTTAAGCCCGGCGTCGCTGAGCAGTTGCGTGCTTCCGAGCGCTTCGACAAGACCATTGCCGACTGGATGAAAGACGCCCAGGAGCATGGCGCGCGCTTTTTCGTCTGCACCGATGCCCTCGCGGCCCAGGGCCTGACGCATGAAGACCTGATCCCGGCCGGCCGCCGCCACGGCGGTGCTGTCCAATACGCCTCCCGCGCCGCCCACTCGGCGTGGACGACCTTGGTCTTTTAACCCTTCAGGAGATTCTCATGGCCCTCTCTCGTGTCGTCGCCAGTCTGGCGCGCGGTGTGGTGATGTCGCTGGCCCTGCACGGCCTGGCGGCCCAGGCCCAGCAGGTGCTGCGCGTGACCGCCATCCCCGACGAATCGCCCACCGAGCTGGCGCGCAAGTTCGCGCCGCTGGGCCAGTACCTGGAGAGCAAGCTCGGCATGAAGGTCGAGTGGACGCCGGTGACCGACTACGCCGCGGCCGTCGAGACCGTCGTCAACAAGAAGATCGACCTGGCCTGGTTCGGCGGCTTCACCTTCGTGCAGGCCAACGTCCGCTCGGGCGGCAAGATCGCGCCGCTGGTGCAGCGCGAGGAAGACGAGAAATTCCGCTCCGTCTTCATCACGGACGCCAAGAGCGGCATCAACAAGCTCGAGGACCTGAAGGGTCACACCCTGTCCTTCGGCTCGCAGAGCAGCACCTCCGGCCACCTGATGCCGCGCAGCTACCTGCTGGCCGCCAAGATCAACCCCGACGTCGACCTGAAGCGCGTGGCGTTCAGCGGCGCGCACGACGCCACCATCGCCGCCGTTGCCGGCGGCAAGGTCGATGCCGGTGCGCTGAACATCTCGGTCTGGGAGAAATTCGTCGCCGAGAAGAAGGTGGACACGACCCAGGTCAAGGTCTTCTACACGACGCCGCCCTATTACGACTACAACTGGTCGGTGCATGCCGACATGCCTCAGGCCCTGCAGGACAAGATCAAGGCCGCCTTCCTGGCCCTGGACCCCAACACGCCCCAGGGCAAGGAAATCCTCAGCCTGCAGCGTGCTGCCCGGTTCATCCCGACCAAGCCCGAGAACTACATCGGCATCAGGACCGCCGCCGAGAACGCTGGCCTGCTGAAATGATCGAGCTCGATGGCGTCGACGCCGCCGCACTGGGCGGGTCAACGCCTGTGCTGAATGGCGTCGGCCTGAGACTTGCCGCTGGCGAGCAAGTCGCCGTCATCGGCGCCTCTGGCGCCGGCAAGACGACGCTGCTCAATCTGCTCGCGCTGATGCAATGCCCGCTGGGCGGCCGCTTCACGCTGGACGGTGCTGACCCCTGGGCCCTGACCCGTGGCGAGCGCCAGCGCCTGCGCGCCGGCATTGCGCTGGCGCCCCAGCAGCCGCCCCTGCCACCGCGCCAACGCGTGGCCGTGGCGGTGCTGGCGGCGCGGCTGCCGCGCATGAGCTGGGGCCGCGCGTTGCGCACCCTGTGGAGCCCGCCGGATGCGGCATTGGCGCAGGCCGCGCTGGAGAAATTGGACCTGCCCGACAAGCTCTGGCTGCGCGTGGACCGCCTCTCCGGCGGCGAGCGCCAGCGCGTCGGCCTGGCTCGCCTGCTGGTGTCCGAGGCCCGGCTTTGGCTGGCCGACGAACCCCTGGCCGCGCTGGACCCTGCGCGTGCCGAGCGTTCCCTGGCGGCGCTGCAGGACGGCGCTCGAGCCGCCGGTGCTGCGCTGATGTGCAGCCTGCACCAGGTGAACCTCGCCCTGGCCCGCTTCCCGCGCGTGGTGGCGCTGCGTGCCGGCCAGGTGGTCTATGACGGCGCGCCTTCTGGCCTGGGCGGTGAATTGCTGGACGAGCTCTACCGCAGCCAGCTGGAGCCGCCGCCAGAACTGGCAACTCTGGCCCAGCCGGTGCCGCTGCCGCAGGCGATGTGCAGGTGATGAATCCTGCGCTGCGCGACCCGGCGCTCGGCCGCCGCTGGCTGGCGCTGCTGGCCGGCCTGGTGTTGCTATGGCCCTTGCTGGTGCTGTCCGAGTTCAAGCCCTGGACCCTGCTGGAAGAGCGCGGCCTGCGCGCCACCGGCCGCTATCTTGCGCAGTTCGTGCACATGCGTGTCGACACCGAGTTCCTGGCCATGCTGGCCGCCGACACCTGGCGTACCGTCGCCATCGCCACCGCCGGCTTGAGCCTCGCCCTGCTGCTGGCCGTGCCGCTGTCGCTGCTGGCCACGGCGCGGCTGTCATCCAGCACGCTGGAAGGGCGCCCTGGGCCGGTGCGCTGGCTGCGGCGCGCGGTGCGGGCGCTGCTGGTGGCGCTGCGCTCCATTCCTGAGCTGATCTGGGCCCTGGTCTTCGTGCGCGTCGTGGGCCTGGGTCCGACTGCCGGCGTGCTGGCCATTGCCATCGCCTACGGCGGCATGCTGGGCAAGGTCTACGCCGAGATCCTGGAGAGCGCCGACGTCGCGCCCACCCAGGCCTTGCTGCGCTCCGGCGCAACGCGCTGGCAGGCCCTGCTATTCGGCGCCTTGCCCAGCTGTGCGCCCGAGCTGCTGAGCTACACCGTCTACCGCTGGGAATGTGCGGTGCGCTCCTCCGTCGTGCTGGGCTTCGTCGGTGCCGGCGGCCTGGGCCAGCAGCTGGACAACGCCTCCAAGATGTTCGCGGGCAACGAGGTGAGTGCCATCCTGCTGGTCTTCATCGTTCTCGTCATGTTGAGCGACGCCTTCAGCCGCTGGCTGCGCGGGAGGTTGGCATGAGGCTGCAACGAGAGCCGGTGCGCGCCTCGACCTGGGCCGTGCTCTCCGGCCTGGTGGCTCTGGTCATTGCCAGCTTCTGGTCGTTGAAGCTGCAATGGTCGGCCTTCCTGGGCCTGGATGCCTTGGCCAGCATGGGCCGTTTCGTCGCGGGTTTCTTTCCGCCGCAGCTCGCGCCAGGCTTTCTCGCCAAGACCGGCTGGGCCTTGCTGGAGACGCTGGCCATGTCGGCCTTGGGCACGCTGCTGGCCGTGGTCGGTGGGCTGCTGCTGGCGCTGCCGGCGTCGGGGCAGGGCGCGGCGCGGGCGGCCGCGCGGCTGGTGCTGAACGTGCTGCGCAGCGTGCCCGAACTGGTCTGGGCCACGCAGCTGCTCATCCTCGCGGGCCTGGGGCCGCTGCCCGGCACGCTGGCCCTGGCCCTGCACACCAGCGGCGTGCTCGGGCGGCTGTTTGCCGAGAGCTTCGAGAACGCACCCAGGGCCGCCGCGCTGGCGCTGCGCCAACGCGGCGTGGGCGAGGTGAGCGTGTGGCTGTTCGCCACCCTGCCTCAGACCCTGCCTCAGCTCGTCAGCTACACCCTCTACCGCTGGGAGAACAACATCCGCGCGGCCAGCGTGATGGGCGTGGTCGGCGCGGGCGGCCTGGGCCAGATGCTGAGCTACCACCTCGGCCTGTTCCAGATGGCCGAGACCTGCACCGTGCTCGCGGGCATGATCGCGCTGGTGGGCCTGGTGGACGCCCTGTCCTGGGCGGCGCGCAGAATGCTGATGCGATGACTGCCCCTGAAGACCTGGACATCCTGCTGACCCGCTACTCGGTCGGCCCCAAGCATCTGGTCGAGCCCGGCCCCAGCGACGAACAGTTGGCGCTGATGGTGGCGGCCGCACTGCGCGCACCCGACCATGCCGAGTTGGTGCCCTACCGATTCAAGCTGGTGCGCGGGGTCGCAAAACAGGGCATGGCCGCCCTGTTTGCCGACGCGGCCCTGGCAGCCGGCAAGGGCGAGGAGGGAGCGGCCCTGGACGCCGAGCGGGCGCTGAAGCCGCCGCTGACGGTGGCCGTCGTGGCCCGCATCGACCTCGGCCACCCCCAGGTGCCGGCCCATGAGCAGTGGGCGGCCGTGGGCGGTGCCATCGCCAACTTCCTGACGGCGGCCCATGCTCTGGGCTTCGGCGGCAAGATGCTCAGCGGCGCCAAGGTGCGCAACCCGGCCATCGCCGCGGCCTTCTGCGAGCCGGGCGAGACCCTGCTGGGCTGGATTGCCCTGGGCACGCCCGCACGCCGCCCCGCCGGGCCGGCGCGCAAGCCAACACCGGCCGAGGTGATGGTGGAGTGGACTACACCAGTCCGGTGAACTTCAGGATCGCCCAGAAGCTGATGTCCTTGCCGATCATCGGCGTCCAGCCCGCCGGCGCGGCATTGCGGAAGGCCCTTGGGTCGCTGTCGATGATGCCGTTGAAGACTTCCATCAGGATGCGCCCGCCAACCGGGCCGAGCTGGGAGACCGAACAGGGGCCGGTGACGAAGTCATCGTCCGTCAGGTCACGCTGGCCCACCTCGCGCCAGTAGGCCAGCACCGGCTGCTGGGCTTCGGCCAGGATGTAGAACCACAGCGGCGTCTCGGTCTGGAAACGCTTGTCGGCGCTGTCTATGCTCTTGAAGGTGAAGCCGTTGGCGCCCGGTACGCGCACCATCAGGTTGTCCGGCCCCAGCGGTGTTTCATGCAGCTTGGCGGCAAAGGCCTGGCCGGTGGCGACCGCATAGCTGGGCAGGTTGCCGCGCTTGAGGTTGAGCGCCGCCAGCGAGGCGCCGGCGCCGACCGAGGGCGGCAGCTTGGCCAGCGGGTCCACCAGCGACGGGTCGATCTTGTAGGCCCATTGCAGGCGCACCGCGGGGTTGTTCTCGACCGGGGCGGGGCCGTTCCTGACCGGGATGCCGAAGTCGGGCGTGAAGAAACGGCGCCAGTCGTCGATGACATGGGCGGCCGGCAGGGGCTGGAAGCCGATCAGGCTTCCCTCGGGCGAATCGGTCGCGTCGAAGATCAGTTTCTTGGTCTCGGTGTTGAGGCGGTAGCCGCGGCGCACCATGGAGTGGCCGAAGCGGTAGGCCGCGCCGACGAACTCCTTGGGCAGGTTTGCGCGCATCTTCTCGTTGTTCACGTAGAGGTCGTAGGCGCCGTCGCCAAGGGCCGCATGGCGTTGGGTGAAGAAGTCGTAGGTGTGGGTGTTGACGACGCGGTGCAGAAAGTCCTCCAGCACGACGCGCTGGTACGTCCACGTCACCTCGGCGCGGGCGCGCTCGAAAAGGTTGCTGGTGTCGCCGCTGGCCTTGAGCTTGGCGACGACGGCGTTGTGGAACTTGATCATGGCCAGCTGGATCTGGCAGACGATGGAGTTCTCGTCGTTGCGCTTGTCGCCGATGATGGCGCGGCCGTTGGCGTCCTGGCGGCGCAGGTCCTTGGCGCCGGGGTCGATCAGCAGCGTGGCGCCGTCGGCTTCGTACATATAGGGCTGGTCCTGCGGGCCGGAACCATAGACGCAGTCCAGGTCCAGGGCCGGCGTGCGCAGATTGGAGGCGGCGGCCGTGGGCGCCGCGAAGGACGAGGTCGTGTCCAGCGTCAGGTCATGGTCGATGAACTGGCCGAAATAGGTGTAGCCGGCCGGCACTGCGAGGTTCTCTTCCGCGTCCGCGCCGTCGTTCAGTTCGGTGTCCACCACGATCATCAGCGCGGCCAGGGCATCGAGGCTGGCGTCGCTGAATGGCTTGGGGTTCTCCGGCAGCAGGCGGACGAACTTCTGTTCACGCGTGCCGACGAGGCCGTGGCCGTTGTTGGGGGAGGTCATGGCAGTCTCCTGAATGAGCGGGCAGGGAGGGCATCCTGAACCGGCGCCGCGCACGGTGAATCCCTAGGCCTGCGGAGAAAGCCTCCGCGCAGTGCTTCAAGCTAGGGGTTGGGTTGTCAGGCCCGCGCTGGCGTGCGAGCCCGGCGATTTGCCGCCCCGTGGCGCACATGGCTCAACGCCACGCTTTGGCGCTGGCCGGAGCGTGGCGTTGGCGGCAGGCGGCTTGGAGTGGCGTTCAGCGCCTGGTTTGGCGGCGCCGCACCCAACCCATGGCCAGCAGCGCTGCAGCGGCCAGG
>Ga0194137_10001041_pt1 | contig 17497 bp, 25 predicted proteins | sample TARM_MetaG_T3_14_FD_134025 | JGI IMG/M metagenome (GOLD analysis project Ga0194137, IMG submission 134025) | Freshwater microbial communities from Pennsylvania, USA, analyzing microbe dynamics in response to fracking - TARM_MetaG_T3_14 (version 2) | ecosystem: Environmental > Aquatic >... | reverse complement strand
TTATATACCAGACTAAGTAAGCATGTATCGAATAGTTAAACATTGTTATACAAATTTATTTCTTACCGTGGTCAGTGGCCGCTATTCCGGTACATTGATATTTAGTGCTTGATTGATTTTGTTCATAAATTGCATCAACATAAGCCTTATTGGTTGGAATTGCATCTTGAACGGAATACCGGGTGTGACAATGTAGGTGTGCAAACTCTATCATCTTGTGTTCTCCTTACGTTTCTTGGTATTTTTCTTTTTCTTATGAATATAAATTAAATTACTATCATTTAGATAAAAATCTTTTTCATGCCTAAAGGCAAATTCTTGAAGGCTTTCAAGAATCTCGTCTGATATATATTCATAATCTCCCCGGTTGATTTTAATATGTCTTACGTATTCTGTCAATTTCATTCGGTCTTTATCATGATTACATCGTTCACAACAACATTGTAAATTATCAAAAGTATTTGCTTGAGTGCTTCGGGAAGAAGGAATGACGTGGTCAATTGTCGCTATTTCTTCTTCTGGAATACGTCTATTACAAATATAACATATTCGATTTGCGTCTTCGATTATATTATGTTTTACACTGACCCATCCTTTCTTTGTGTATGTGAGCTTAATCGTTGAAACATTGACCCTTGTCGCTCTTCTTGAATCAATTAGATTCGTTGCTCTTTTCTCTGTACAGTGACTTAGATAACGATTATCCGGCCCAAATACAGCAATTATTCTCTGCGCCATTTACCCCACCCCGTCTCTTATGGAGTATTAGCAGGTGCGGGTGTTGGCACAGCCATTGCCGGAATTGTAAACATAACGTTATTGTCTGCTTTTGCTTTAACGACAAAATTAGTCGGATGACTTGGAAGAACGCCAATCTCAAAGACTTCACTATTTAATGTCTTAATAATCTCGTTAAACTGACTATAATTAAATGTTGTCTTGAATGGTTGAACATGTCCAAGATTTTCTGTTGGAATATTGTCTTCAATACTTCCATAAGTCGAATTGTAAACAATGACGACATCATTACCGTTTGATTCAAATCCAATTGCTCCTGTTGAAGTATTATCCTCAATGGCTTTAACCCGGGCAAAACACTCTTTCATGTCTTGAGAATTAATCTCAACGTATTCTAGTGGAGCCGGGGTTAAGTTAGCTGCAATATTATTTGGGAAAGCGCCGGTTAAGCGTCGACAATAGTAATGAACTTCTGGAATCATTCCATTTGTTTTTTGTTGCAGCTGACTTACGGGGTCAGCACCAGCAATCATAATCATGGTATTATCCATCATGAATTCAAGTTCGTTAAAGTCAACAAAAATCTTCATGGAACGTTTTAGCTTCGAGGCTTCCACAAGAACGTCACCAGTTGGATTATTATTTGTAGCGTTGAACGTTTGAACAAAGGTACGCTTCCCAGCCATATCAAGACCTGTTACTTCAATGAGGTTACCGGTTGTATAGATACGCATACAGTTATAAATAATTGCCGATGTTGAATTCTCCATAATCGAAGCAGCGTTATCAGCAGCTTCTTTGATTGGTGTCTTTGGAATAGTAATTGCTGAAGACATCGGAAATGTATTATTCGGTAAAGGAATCGCTGAACCTGCCGTGGTTGTCAGTTTAACTGGAGATTTCTTTAAACTAAACCGGATATGCAAATCGGTAGATGCATCTTCTTCAATCGTAACTATTTCATTCGAAGGAATCGAAGCAATGATGGTCTTGAGCCGTTTAAAATCAACAAGAGGGCATTGTTCGATTGTATTCCCTCCTGCCCCAGATGAAAGAACAGCCTCCACTCGGGTAAATTCAATGGTATTGGTTGTGTATAGTTCGATAGTGCCAAAGCCTGTCGTCTTAATCGAAATACAATTATCGGAAAAACCACTAAGGTTTTTACCAACGGTTGGCTCTAAAAAGTTTAAGGCGTTCATTAAAACGTCCTGTTGAATACTAATATTAAACATATAAAACGCTCCTTTCTATTTGTCAATTTGTGAATCCCGCTCTAAGTTATAGTTAATTTAACAGTAAGAACAGGAAAATACTGTTAAAATTCAGTAAAACTATATAATGAATCAGCGATATCGTCAAATCCCTGAATGGCACATTGTATTTTGACATTACCAATTACAAAAGAATACGACTTACCTGTTTCAAGACTTTCGTCTGAAAATATATTTTCACCACGACGAGAAATAACAGAGTCAAAAAATGCTTTATCGACTTTGTATGCTTCTTCAAGCTTAAAAATCGCCTCAGGAATGCTTTTGACTTTAAAAGTATCAAGAACAACAGGTGCTCCATCTTCTTTTTCAAAAGATAGAGAAAGAATCTGTTTCGCTCTTATAACTTTAATGGTTTTTGCACGAATAACTTTTACATTCATTTTATTCCCTTCTTTCTTTTTAGAAAAAATAGACGGAGGCCCGTCATTAGGCCCCCGTCTATATTATTCAATAACGCACAGAACATCTCTTTCGTTTAAGATAATAAATTCTTCCGTGTCGTCATCACCGCATTTGATTGGTGAACCGCTGAAACTGGAATAAATAACGGTTTCGCCGACTTTGATATCAACCGGTATTTTTGTACCGTTTTCAAGTAGTGCGCCGTCTCCAACTTTTAATACGGTTCCCTGATTTGTTTGTTGTTTTTCTCTATCTGGAATAATAATCCCAGACGATGTTTCAGCTGTTAATTTCTTTTCTTTGACAAGAATTCTTGCCCCGGTAACTTTAATCTTATCTTCTTTTGACATATTGCTCTCCTGGTGTTATAAATTTTTGAATTTTTGATATGTTACAAGTTCCCAGTCTTCCGCTAAAACATCTGACTGGCTGGCAAGCCACGGAACAATGGTATCCTGAGCTGTTTTCATATAAATGAAATCTTGAGTTCTATATCCATCCCTAAGCCCTCCGCCTTCACAAATCCCTAAGTACATTGTCTTTCCGTTCCAGCCGCTTCGGGCAACTTTTCCCCCGGACTTTAATACCTCTAGGGCCTTTCCAAAATTCATTTTGTTTTCTGCCATTTTTTCATTCTCCCGTTAATGATTTGAATCCTGTTAATAACTGCTGCCATAAATCCGTCTTACACTTATCATATTCTTCCCCGGTTTTATTTAACACGACATCAAGGTCGTACATCGCCATTACCTTAACAGCAAGGCCTTTAGGGGTATGTGCGTCATATATTTTACCATAACCAATATCGGAAGGCAAATCAAGAAATAAGGGATTTTCCATTTTCATACAAGCCTTTAATAAGGACAAGCCATCACAAATAATTAACTTCGGAGCTACCTGTTCAATCTCTTTTGTTAAATAATGGCCAATACATTCATTGTATGAGTTCTTATCTAAATTACTGGTATGACATTTAATCATATCCGTACAATAAACAGATTCTCTGGCAACACCTAATTTCTTTAAAATCAAAGACAGGAATACCCCGCCTTTGTCGCTATGACTATTAAAATTACATGCTTCATACTGAGTCGGAGTTTTCCCGATAAACATAACATCTGCATGAGTATCCCCATTTGGAATAGACCGAAACGGACACAAATCCTTAGCGCTGCAATTTAACTGAAAGCAGCGCAAGTATAAATCAGACCGAATACCCATGATGGCATTTTGGTGATTTGCAATTTGAGTAGCCGAAGCGATATCTTCTGGAGCTAATTTACCCTGAAGTTTTTCAATAATGGCATTGGGTCTTAATTTAACAGTAAACTGACCATTTTCGCCTGTCAAAATACGACAGTCTTCGTGATTATCAATCATTTCTTGCATTACTGCGTTGCCGTCAGTCATTTCATGCCTCCTTAGATAACGTCGTCAGTGTCGTCAAACATTTCAAACTTTTCTTCTGATTGCTGGGCTGGATTAGCAAACCCTGGTAGCACATCTTCAAGCTTATCGCTTTCGACTGAGGCTTCCTGCTCTGGTGTGACATCTGGGAACGGAGCTTCCTGTTGGTTGGCAATATTGTCAACTTCTTCCTGAATAGCTTCAGTCATCGGTTCTTCGGTTGTTGTTGTTTCTTCGGGAGCTTTCGCTTCTTCTTCTGCAACAACTTTAGCGTTCTTACGTTTTCGTGTTTTTTTAACAACCGGTTTTTCAGCCGGGGCTTCGGCAGTGTCTTCCATAGGTTCTTCGGTAGCTTCGTTGACTTTATCCGTTTGTTCGGCCAGCTCTTGTTTGTTTTCAATACGAGCAACAACCGGATTAGCTTTCTTTTCGGCTTCGATTAACATACGAATCAAGTCTTCTTTTGAGGCAGAAGCTATTTCTTGCCGATTAGCAACAGCAGCGCATACAACGCAATTTCCTTCTGCATCGATATCTTCCGGATTGGTATCATTCCCGCAAGTTTTACATTTAATCCCAACAATCAAATCCTGTTGGGTAATTTGATTACGGCATCTCGCACATTTAACAACGGCGATATCGGCCTTCTCTTGGATTTCTTTAATGATTTGAATTTCATCATTTGTATTTTCATCAACGGCGGCGAGGACTTTAATGACCCCGCCTCTCGTAATGGTTGCCATGAACATATCACTTCCGCAATGCGGACAAATTTTATTTTCTGCTGACATTTGATTCTCCTTTTTATTTATTCTTTATTATCATCAACTATAGCCAACGCTTCGACAATCTGTTGATGAATTGCTCCAACGTAAATACCAAGCAATGACTCATATTCTTTTGCTTTACTCTGAAGTGTTTTAAACTTTTCGATATAAGCATTAGCAGAACGAGTGCCGAGAGTCTGCTTACTGGTAATCATGTCTTTAAGCTCTTGAGTAAATGCAAATAATTCATCAGTAATTTCCATTGTGAAATTCTTTTGAATCAAGTCTCGCTGGTCGTCGGTGTCAATAACGGGAATAATCTCCATGACATTCTTTGAATTCATGTTAAGACTATGACCAGACAAATCACCAAGAGCGGCTCGAAGATTATACATCAAGTCCGTTGACGAACTGGGGATAAACTTACACAATCCAGTGGGCATTAAATTAATCGGATGGGTATCATTGATAATCCGATTCATAATATTCCGAACCGTATCTTTATTATGATACACAGACCAATCAAAATAACGATTCTCTACATCGTAGCAAAGATTCTGATAAACTTGATAGTCAGGGTCGGATTGCGGCAATGTAACAGTTGCGGTACAAGTTTCGTTTGTTCGATTAAAAACAATTTCTCCAACCTGTTCATATTCAATGTCTTCGTTGGCCTGGTCAACTCGCTTAACGCCGATAATCCGTTTAATTGAATCCGTATCGTTGCGAATTTCATCAACTTCAAGGCGGACTTTGTCCGCCCCGCCTGTGTTGACATTGTTTACAAATAAGATTTGATTCTTGACACTGGAAGAGGCCCGACGAAAGGCGTCAGCCTTAGAGATTTTACGAACATAGTTTTCTGGCACATTGTTATTCTTGAAGATATCGATAAGTTCTGTTTCCGATACTTTCATGTCAGTAAGATTGGTAAAAAGCAAGTTCCCCAAGAGCATATCTTGAGGAATACTTTGATTAGTTTGGTACAATGCATTAGCCATTTTATTTCCCTCCTTATGGGATTAAAGTAATCTTATAGAGTTATGATTGTTTTCTTTTTCAGAGGAATCGGTTTGAAATTGACTTCAAACAATTGAATGTCAGCATAAGCGCCGCCGTTAACAACATTGTTAACTTGTGTTTCAAGACTGACTTTATCGGCAGCATAAAGGAAATAAGACTGTCCGTCACAAACCAGCATATGATTGTAAAGAGATGTTTTTGGCATGGTTTGTTCTTTAGCGATAGCAGCCATATTGGACGTAATTTCCTGTGTGGTCTTGTTTGTTTTCATTGCTTCTTTAATTGTCTCTTCGGTTAAGACCGCCGTTGTTTCTTCTTCCAGAGTGTCCCCTGAAATCAAAAGTTCTTTCTGATATTCGGCCAGGGTCTCTTTCATCATTGTGGTAATTTCTTCCGCTCTTTTAATAAGAACGGCGATATCTTCATTAACTTCTTCGTCACCTGATGTTGAAGTCGACGAAGCAATTTTCTGAAGAGCATCAAGATATTTATGCAATACCTCTTGATTGTCCATTAAGAATGTTTGTTTCTTACTTGGTTGTTCGCTTTTATCCAAAAGCAAGGCCTTAAACGATAACGCAAAGGCCTCGGCTTTAGTAATGATTTCATCTGCTTTCATAATTGTTCTCCTTATAAAGTTCCAAAGATATTTTTATTAACATCGGATTCGCCGTTTTCTAAATCAGCGACATGGCTGACAAAGACAACGTCGTCACAAAATTCATCTAACGTAGAACGAGACGAGTGACCACCCATATTGACAAGAACACCTCGGGTCTTGAATTCTTTTTCTTCACGTATTTTCTTGAATTTCTTCAAGAATGTATCGGATACGCCGCAATCACCATCAGTTATAAAAGTAATATCGGCGTCTTTGAAACGAGAGTCTTTAATTAACTCCATCGCTTCGTTTAGGGGCGCTTCAAATGAAGTCCCACCGCCATGATAGCGCTGAGCACACTCAAGAATTTTCTGCGGAGCCACTTCATCTTTTTGAATGATAATTGGCTTATCAGCATGACCGCTATAAATAATACAGGCGAAATCTCGCTTCTGCATTTGAGCAACTTCAAGAATACCGACAGTCAGAGCCTTGCTCCACATTTCTTCAGTATGTCCCATTGAACCAGAGGTATCAACACAAACAATAATCGGGCCTTTGTTCTTTTGTTTATTAGACTCTTTACTATAGGTCATTAATTGATTCTCTGTCATACGTCGATAAAAATCTTTTCTGGTAACATCGTTAGTCAAGTTCATTCTATCAGACGGCAGTGTATCTTGAATCTTATTACCAATAGTAACGGATTTTATTTCTACTGCACCATTTTTGGCCTTTTTCTTTTGTTCGGTAATGGCCGATTCTTTAAACCGACCAATCAAATCCGTTAATTCCTTTAACTTAGGTGACCGTCGAACCGTTTCAATGGCATCTTTCTTTTCTTGAAAAGCGATATTGGTTGTACCGCCAGAATTGATACCCCACATTTCACATAAGTCCGAAACTTCTCCGACTTCTTTATCGGCTTCAGTAAGGGCTCCTGTAATAGTCGTTGAGATTTCTTCAGCTAAGGCGTCATCCTGAATCAGCTCGTCACATTCTTCAGCAATCTTATTTGCCAAGGCTTTTACCTGGGCCATCGCTTCTTCTTTTTCGCTTTTCTGGGCCTGAAGGTTACCAACATCGGTAACGTTACCATTTCGTTTGGCGTCTTGAATCAATTCATCCAAGTCATCCATTTCTTCGATAAGTGAATCAATTTTACGTTCTTCTTCTAAGAGGGCATCCATTGCCTTTTTCTTATCTTGAAGATTCTTTAACTGGTCAATCATTTCTCGAATGATTTCCAATGCTCGTTGGCCGATAATCTCGGTTCCCAGGGCAGCGTTAAATTGGTCAAGTCGACAAGTCTTACGAAGCGAGATATACTCTGGCGTATTAATCAAACTTGATATGATTTGTCGATTCAGTCGAGTTGAGATATGCATACCGGTCTCCGGAAGAATAACGGGCTTATATTTAAGCAAGCTCAAGAAAATATCTTCATGGAGATACTTAAAGATTGGCAGCATTCGTTCACCGTCCTGGAGAGTTCTTTGCATAACAGGAGACTGGTCAACAATATCCTGATAAATCTCTAAGTCAATATCATAGTGCTCAAGTGCATTGTAGGAATAACCGACAGAACCTTTTCTGTCGGTTAATCCCATTACTTCCTGTACGGTTTTTCCTTTAAGGTTTGCTTTTTGGTCAACCGCTTCAACGACATCAGCCTTATACTCTTTGTATTCAGCAGACTCTTTGAATTTATCAATATCATCTGAAGACATATCTTTAAATTCGCTGTTTGGGTCTGGAACAGGGGCTTTTTTAACAACCCCACCATTCCCAATATTATTAAAGAAATCATCGTCGAATAAATCGTCGAGTAAGTTATCTAAATCTGGCATATTAGTCTCCTTTCTGAATCTTAGTATGGAGCGTCGCTGGAATCATCGTCATCACCGAACGGGTTAGATAAAGTTGGGTCAATACCTAAAGCGGTATTAATTAATTGCTGATTGTATGCAACCATTTCCTGACGGAAAGCAGAGAATTCGTCAATGTTCTTGCCGTTCTTACTGGCGTCACTGATTAACTTATTTACTTTTCCAACAAGCTTTTCAATTGAGCCTTTAGATTCAATTGCTTTCTTTGATTTCTGCGCCGAGTCAGTAACCGATTCGATGCTTTGTTTGATTTGCATAAAGTTGTCTTTCGAAGCTTTGAATCGGTCATCATAGGGATTAATCATTTTGAGAATATGACTTTCGATAATGGGAATATGGTCATTCTTTTCCCAAAGCACATAAGTCAATGAGCTAAAATCATCCAGTTCAACCGAACTTCTGCCACCCAGAATCGCTGAGCCTTGCATAACCTTAAAACATTCATTCTGTCGTCTATCAGAGATAAAGATTGATTGCCGTTCTAAGTCCGAAATCAGCCGGATAAACTTGTTAATGATATCTTTGGATACTTTAACTGTCTTTGTTGCGTCCTGCATACAGAGCAGCTCCTCAAGCGTAATCGTAGCTTTTGAAGCTAGATTCAAGAACCCGGCCCGGCCATCGACATAATTCGAATGCATTCGCTTTTTGTTACCAGCATCATGGATATATTCAATATTCATTCTGAAAACAAATCTATCGTGCATCGCATTTAAGTCTTCGCTTTCTGGTGGCTCATTTGAAGCGCCGAACATTGAAATTAATGGAATTGGCACAGGCCGACCATCATTATAAAAGAAATGCTCATTCATAATGGTTAATAACGCATTCAATGTCGGAGCATTGGACTTATAGACTTCATCCATGAAAGCAATATGCGCTTCTGGCAGCTTCCCGGTAGTAATTCGCATGAACTTGTCGTTTTCCATTTCTTTAACAGAGAATGGGCCAAGTAATTCCGAAGGGTCGGAGGTTTTATTTAACATCCATTGGAAATAATTGGCATTAACTATACGTTCACACATTTCGTAGGTAATGGCTGATTTCGATTGTTATTATCCGTAGGCTTTTTATCCTACGCTCTGGAAGCTTTTGCGATAGCCTCATTTGCATCGGTATGTCAATTCATACCCAGTCTAGCATATCTTTTTACCCTCGTTTAACGTTAGGCAGTACAACGGAATCACAAACACCCAGCAAGATGTTTATTAAAGTTTTGTACAGTACAGAGCTATACTCTGTAGTAGTGCGGACTCATGGTAGAGTTATTACATCTACTATGCGTTGCCCCTGACTGTCTGATGTTACAGACATAGCTAATTTCACTTTGAGATAAGTTTATATAACATAGCTATTTAAAAATAGCGCCTTCGGTTCGGATTAGCATTTCAGCTTTCCCGCTTAATTCCGCACTCATAATACAAGGCCTTTCGACCTTGTACGCCAACATTTGACATCATAAATTACCGTATAAACTAGCAAATTTTTCACGCTTTCTTTCAAGGTATATCGTTGCATCTTTATAAAGATATTCGTATATTTCTTGATTTGCGCTATATTTAGTTTTTGAAAACTGCCACGCTTGTTGGTTTTGTTTTTGATAAAGACCAATGGCTCCAAAATCAGTACATACTGTATTTGCAAAAATATCTAACAAAGATTGTAAAAAGTCATAAGTTCCAACGAAAGATACTGTTCTTCCATTTTTTCTTAATTGACCGTCACAACTTTTATTTTGATATCCGTACCTTGGAGTACCAATACATCCATCACCATCAAAGTAACCTCGAACAAAATGCCTTATTAAACCACTGGGGACTTGATTTTCACTCGGAAATTTTAAAGTAAGACTTTTGTTTTCCGTGCATCCCAAAGAGATTAAATCTGTTACTATTTTTTTATTTGTAACACAGACCTTTGCTGATGGATACTCTTTTCCTTTTATTTTAGCCGTATAGTGACGTACTAACTGTTCGCCATTATTATCTTTTAAAATAAAATCACCAAACTTTTTTACGTGTTCTAAGTCTTTATATGCTAATGAAATTTTTACTTCATATTTTCCATATGGAATAATATTTCCATCAGCATAAAGAAACCCTAACCAATAAGCCTTTTCTTGAGTGTCAATAGTGTCGAAAGCATCTTCGATGTAATCATATTTGGCTCCATTTTGAATAACTTTAATATTATCCTTTTGAAGTAAGTATGATAATCTGTGTCTTTCTATGCCAATCATTTTTTGTATCTTGGTTAAAGAATTTCCTTCTAAATATAATTTTTTTGCTAATTCATACTTCTCTGTATTTACATCCATTTTAAAACCTCCATTATTTTTGGTTTATTGTATGGACATTATATACAATTTACGCACAGATGTCAATTCTAGCAGTTCCCGGAGGGCCTAACATTAATAAGTTGGAGCCGGTAACAATTGCCAGCTGCATAATTTTGATTAATTCATCTCGTTCGACGAAAATGTTGTTCATTTCGGAACTAATGGCAGCCATTTTTGCTTGAGCTCCCTGAAGAAGTCCGACATCATTAGCTGGGCTAGAATTGGTATTTAATATTTGGATATTACTTTCTGGCTTTTGAGCTGCCTGGTCTGTTTTGTTATCATTAATTGTAATTTGAGACACTCCTTGTTGTTTATCTCCAAAAAGGTCTCCAAAATCGAGGGCGTTAAAATCTACGTTTGACATTTTTTCTCTCCTTAGTAATTAAATTTAGTTGGTTTTGTAATTCTTATTTGTATTTGTCTGTAGCTGCAATGATTTTATTGTTTATTTTTCGAATATATCTTATCGAAAACAATAAAAATCTGGATAACATTAATCTTGCTCTTGTAACAAAACGTTTCATGGGTTACACCTCCTTGCTACATTAACAATTTGTAAATATTAAGAATTGATGTATCAGAGAAGCCAATTACCCCGGCCTGTCTAAAAATATCAACGAATTCATCTGAATCAATTTCGTCATTAAGACGGGCAGCAACCAAATATTTTCCAATGTAATCCATTTTATCAGTTATTGACATTTTACCAATTGCCGATGCGACGTCTTGATGTTCTCCCATCCATTCTGAAATTGGAATATTAACCGAAAAATTAACATCATCTTGTCCACCTGAGACGGTTTTTGCATTAATACAACAATGGACTTCTCCATCTGAATCGACTAACGCTAAAGCGGCTTTGTTTTTGGTTTTCCCTTCTTTTATTAAGGTAACATCGGAATCATAAATGCTAGCATATGTTCCCTGATGCGAACGACACATTTCCTGAATCAAAGAATTCCAAAATTTTGATGGGTCTCTTACTGTTTTTTCTTCACTGACATCACAAGTAATAGAATAAAAACCAAATTCCATATTTGATAATGTAAGCGGCGAAAACATCATTTCTCCCGTTATGTCATTTTGTTCTGCGATAATTGTGAAATCACCACCGGTATCGTTTTTGATTTCAATTTTGAACATATTTTTACCATGCTTTGTTCGCATTTGTTTAATGTCCATTTTCATTAACGGGCCGTAATTATTTTCATAATCACTTGCGAAATCATGAACTTCATTTGTAAAAGTAAGCTCTTCCATTTTTAGGTCGATATTTAAAATCTGTAAATCACTCATTTTATCACTCCTTTCATGTGGTTAAATTTAAATATAATCCAATTAACCCCCGTTAGGGGGTTAAAATCTTTTACGAAGATAATCCTTAAACTGCTTGGGTAATTTATTAGAATAAGGAATATCTAATATTTTGATTGCTTCTGCTGCTTTAGCTCTTGATAGACCTTGTCGCCAAAACTTAATTTTAGAACCTGTTCTTCTGCCACTGTTAGTTTTGACATAGTAATTACGAAAAATTGAATGAACACCTGCATTGCTGCTAATAACCACAAAGTTTTCAGTTTCTGAATGATGGTCTAAGAAATCCTGAATATCAACATTAAGGTCAATGTATTTTGCATACTTGTCCTGGATGACTTCAATATTAAATTTTTGCAAAACCTTGGTTACACGTTCTTTTATAGCAGGATTGCTTATTGTTAAAACAACCTTCGCATCTGTCTTTTTAATGATTCGCTTAAGATTTCGAAGCATTGTAAAATTGACTTTACCAATGGTATTTTTTGCGCCAAGCTGCCAATCAAAGAAAACAGACTCAAGAACACCATAATAAGACAGAAAAATAACTTTCATAAAATAACTCCTTATACTTTCTTAATACATGAATCGATAATATCAGGAACCGCTTCTTGGTAAAAACGCTGATAAAATTCCCAGCTATACCATTCATCTTCGCTGTAATCTTCTTGTCCGGTAATCGGTGTAACCCCAAGTTCTATTTCGCCATAGATGTCATAAAGCTTGCCATCTATTTTAGCAGCGAAGTGAACAATACGAGGATTAAACCAAATCTCGCCATCAAAGCGAGTAACAAGAATATGAGCAAGCCAGTAACAATAACCTCGGTAAAAGACAAACTTAATCTCTTCATCGAAAACCTCTTTCATTCCATCTAGGAATTTGATTACTTTATCTTTTTCTGGCATATTAGTAATGGACGATTGTGGAATCAAGATAGACTTTAGCGTTTAGCTCATCTATAGCTTTCATCCGAAGGTTTTGTGTTCTCCAGCCATAACTGTCTTCGAGAAAAGTGCCGCATTGCATAATATGAAGGGTCGGTTTGCTTTGCTTAGATAGCTTCTTGTTTTTCTTTAACGGTAATATTCTAAATAGTTGATTGATGCGGTCTTCGTCTGTTGAATAAAGATGAATCGCTTCAATTAGTTTGTCGATATTTATTTGAACCTCTTCTGGCGTAACTGCTTCATGATTACTTTCAACCTTTTCGTCATAATACTCTTTCCAGTATTCTTTGTTTTCTTCAATTTTTTGCAGAATTTCTTCGACCGGGAAATCAATCGTAAATAAAATACCATTTACTTCTCTTTGTAGTTTCATAAAGTCACTCCTTTAATTAAATTTTATACTGGATAGGCGGCCAGCGACCAGGCGTAGCCGAGTTCATAATATAAACCGTACTTGTTAAATAGCTTTAAAAAAGCTTGTTCTGTCTTAGCTGGGCCATAATTCAAAACTTGATACAACGGTCCTTCAAATGTCATTGTAATGGTATTAGGATTATTAAACTCAACAACACTGGCAACGTTACAGTTTCCAATTACATAATGGGTTCCCAGTTCGGTTTTGATTAAATCTCCATTAGCTATAGCGTTACTTGAAATCCGTTTATTGTTACAGTAAATGTTGACATCTTGAAATAATTCGTTCTTTTGTAAAAACTCAACAATCTCAAGAACTAAGGCATCCATATTTTCTGATGTAATCTCTTTTGCTTTCATAAATACCTCCTATAATGCTGTGATATAAAGAATGTCAGACGTTATATCGTCCGTAACGATACCATCTTTATTAATGGCTTTTGCAATTACATGATACTCATATTTTTGATAATGCTGAACATTGTTTGTATCCGTATAAATCAATTGATGCTTGGTATTCTTTCTGAATAAGTTCGTCCCGTGGTCATGGTCGAACAAAGTTGGTGTTTGAAATAACTTAGCTTGAGCTGGGTCAGTAGAATCAGCAATCAAGACTCCATCACGATACAAATGATATGAATTAATCCCATCGTGCGGGATATCCCAGATTACATGAACCGTGCCAGCTGGATAACCACTGGATATGCCATAGATTTTCATTTATTTTCTCCTTCTTTTTGTATTATAAAAACAGATTCCGGAACATCAAGTCGATTAAATGCTTTATCTAAAATATTACAGGCAAGATTTATAGCTTGCGTCTCATAAGATACAAGGTCATAATTATCCTTGATTTTAATCAAACTTTCAACAATGGCCCCTATGTTTTCATTCATGATAAAAATCCCTTCTTTTATATATTTAATAGCAAATTTGATAGTTTAATAGCTAAAAAACGCTATTTTTACGTATGTTATTGCATATTAACGCCGTTAGGCGTTAATTAATTCTGATTTTGCATCGCTTGAATCAGAGCAGAACGCTGGGATTCATCGATATTAATTAAAGCATCGGTTAAATCCTGATTATTTAAAATATTATTTAAACGTTCCATGTCTTTTGATTTTGCTTTATGAGAGTCACTCGTGACAACATCATATACTGTGATGCTGTCATAAACTGACCCGGCCCGACGAGACCGACCAATTCGTTGTGTTTTAATAGCCAAGGTATCTGGTTGGTCAATATTAACGACATAGCGAGCGCATTGTAAGTTCAGGCCTTCGCTGAGCGCTTCTGTACCGATTAAAATATTATACGAAGCGGTGTTCTTAAAAGCATCAACGGTCTTATCTCGAACGTCATCGTTTTCTGCTCCAGTATATAATAAAACTTTTTCAGAAAGTTCTTTTTGAATGTCTTCGGCTAGCATTAAAGCGCATGTTCTGAACTTAGTAAACAAAATAACCTTATCTCCGCTTGAGATAATATCCTCAAGCAGTTCAAGAATTGTTTCGCTTTTTTGTGACTTCTTATAAGTCTTTGGAATCATTGAACCAAAGACTTCCTTCATCATCTTGGAACTACTCATTAAGAATAACCGTGGGTCGGTTGACGCCGCTTGTCTAGCAGCGATTAAACCTTTTGATTTCCCTTCAAGCTGATTGGCCTTGTCTTGATTATAATCAGGAACAACACCATTTACTTTAAGTTTCTCAAAGGCTGTTGTAATATCGTCTTGAGATTTTTGTATTTCTAACAAAATATTTTCCTGAGTTTTATCCATAGCACAGTCTACCTGGCTGATAATTGTTTTGGGTAATTGAATCGTAACTTCATATTCAGTACGACGGATAACAATATCTTGAACGCCTTTTCTTAACGTATCTAAATCTTTACCGCCAACAACTCGAGTCCCGAATGGGCCGCCATGTTCATATTGAATAAATCGTTTAGAAAACTTTTTCCAATCACCAAAATAACCCGGAGCCGTAATCTGTACGATTCCGAAAATATCTTCAGGTTTTGACATAATTGGTGTTCCAGTCAAAAAGACAGTCGGTTTACCCTGAACGACCTGAGTCATGTTGTTATTGATTTTACCCAATCGATTCTTCACCACATGGACTTCATCAATCACAACAAAGTCTATTCTTAAGGCCTTAAGAATGTCCGTATCATTTAAAAAAACATGATAATTAACGACGAGGATGCCCGCTGAAGCCTTTGCAAACGCATCATAAGCTTTCTTGCGTTTAGCTGGCGTTTCACCGGTCTTGCCTACCCAGAAAGACTGTGAGATATCTGTAAACTTATCAATCTCTTCTATCCATTGAGTCTTGATTGACTTCTTACAGATAATTAATATCTTTCGAACAGCGCTGTTGTCAACAAACCATTTTAAAGTACCAATTGTCATTGAGGTTTTACCTAACCCGACATCATCAGCATTTAAAACAAAGCGTTTGTTAATAATTCGGTCAACCATGAATCGAATCCCATAGTCCTGAAAATCATAAGGCTTTAGCTTTAATACCGGAATTTGAATCGGCGGGCCAGGTATCTTATACATGTGCGACATATCCGGCATTGGCTGATTTAAAATAACCCATCTAGGAGTTTTATAAACCAATTCACCTTTAAAGTTATTCTCAAGAATAGGTAATGCGCTTTGTTCAATAATCCACTGTTTTGTTTCATGGTCAAAAACAGCACTGGGTATTTCTTTAATACGTCCTCGGTAAAAGTAATCGGACTTAATGCTTAGTTTTTTATTGTTTAATTGTGTTACTACAAGCATTATTTACTCCTTGTCTCCAATATGATGTTTATTTTTCCTTTATTAATCATAGTCGTATCTTCTAATGATTAAATGTATAACATGGTTCGTCATCTTCGATTAATTCAACCTGTTTTGGGAATACCATGTTTTTCTGTCCGGTGTTATCTATTACAACGAATCCGCTATCTCTGATTGCTTGCCCACTTTGTCGTTTTCTATAATCAGCCAGAACTTTATATTCGGCACCAAAAGTAAAAAATTTATCTTGGCTGTAATCGCCAATACTTGGTTTAACGTTGTATTTTACTTTCATAACTTTCCTTTCTTCACTGTTCTTATCTAATTTCTTTAAATGCCTGAATTATCTGCTTTAGCTCCTTGCTTCATTTCATTGTTTATATTGCTTAATAATAAAGAAAGCTCTTGCTTTGTTTCGAAGCTTATATTTCTTATACTGCTAATGCAATTTTCGATTTGAATATCTTCAAACCAGTTAATGCAATATTGCAGCAATAACTGAAAATGAATATCAAGATGTGGCGGAGACCATGCATCACTACGACAAATAAAGACAGCGTCGAACTGCATGTCTTGAATTTTATCAAGAGAAAGTTCAACCAATGCTTTTGTTGAGTCTTCTAAACCATAAGCCTCTAAAGACAATTCTCTAGCTATCCACGTAACTTCTGTTTTGGGATAAGCTTCTTTAAGGTATCTAATCCAATTTCCGCAATCAAGCGTGAAAGACTCATTGATGATATCATGATGAAAATCGACATTGAATAATTCTAATTCGTCAGCGTTTCGTCTTTCCATCTCGTCACAAATGAAATCATAAGCGTCAACATGGCTCTGGTGTGCCATAACGGGAATACAAGAGCGTTGTTTACTAAGAATCTTCATAACATTATCAAACAAATCTTGATTCAAGTCAACGCTCTCGACTCGTTTTTTAGCTGGATTGCCGTCAATATATCGTATCGCCCAGACAATTTTGCTTAGACTCGTTCCTAAGTCAAGGCCGTCCGGATAATCTCGCAAAATATCTTTTGTAACGTTCTGAAAATAATCGAAATCAATCGAAAGTATCTTCATTATTATTCACTCCTTCTTTTTCGGATTTATCGAATTCAAGAATAGCTTCATTCATTTTCATAATTGCCTGTTTCTTTTCTTTTTGTAGCTCTTGAATTTCTTTTAAGTTTTTTATTATAATATAAATCATAAAAGCACTAAAACAAGCATTAAGAAAAAAATATAAGAAAAAAGTTAAATAACTCATATCTTACCGTCTTTAACTTGCTCACAATGAATCAATCGCATAGATACAATGCAATCCCTTAATCGCTCAAGGCTGCCAAAGATAAGCTCGGTTCGAGTACCTATTTCGTTATAAAAGTCAAGAATAAATCCCTCTTCATCTTCAAGAAGCCCATAATGAATACCCATAGAGTCCAAAAAGGCTTCGTTGCCTTGCCCGGAAGAAAAAGCATCATAGACTAAATCCATAAGAGAAGTGCTTTTTGAAGCAAATCGCACTGTTACATATCGATTTAGGCCATCATGAACAAACAAGATTTCTGTTTCAGAAT
>Ga0194137_10001040_pt1 | contig 17500 bp, 11 predicted proteins | sample TARM_MetaG_T3_14_FD_134025 | JGI IMG/M metagenome (GOLD analysis project Ga0194137, IMG submission 134025) | Freshwater microbial communities from Pennsylvania, USA, analyzing microbe dynamics in response to fracking - TARM_MetaG_T3_14 (version 2) | ecosystem: Environmental > Aquatic >... | reverse complement strand
TGGGCCTGCGTGAAGGCCAGCGACGCGTTCCAGATGCCGTAGGCGCCCTGGATGGTGTCGGCGAACTGGCCGATGTCGTACTGCGTCTTGCTCTGCCAGCTGTAGTCGGTGCCGACATCGGCCTGCCAGCCGCCGCTCAGCGCGAACTTGTAATTCGCGTTCAGCGCGGTCTTCCAGTCCGGCGAGAAGGGCAGCGGCTTGCCGTCGACCTGGCAGCTCGTCGCGGCGCCGGCCGGGCAGTTGAAATGGTCGATGCGCGCCCGGGCGTAGGCCGCGGCCGCGCCCAGCGACAGCTGCGAGGTGGCGCGCCAGCTGGCGTCCAGCTCGGCGCCCTTGGAGGACACGTCACCCGCGTTGATGAGCCGGGTGACGACCGCGCCGGAGACGAGGTCGAAGAAGTTGGCCTGGTAGTTGGCGTACTGGGTGTTAAAGACGGCCAGGTTGACGCGTAGGCGGCGGTCCAGCACTTCGGTCTTCAGGCCGGCCTCGACGCCCTTGGACGTCTCGGGGTTCAGCGCCAGCGTGTCGCGCGGCAGCATGTTGAAGAAGACGTTGAAGGCCGGGCCCTTGTAGCCGCGCGAGTAGGTGAGGTAGGTGGTGGTCGTGGCGTCCACGTCCCACTGCAGGCCGGTGCGGCCCGACGTGGCGGTCTTGCGCGTGTTGCCGCTGAGGGCGTCATTGGGGTTCACGCCCGGCACGGCGCCAGCGAACTGCGGGTCGGGCACGGAGCGGGTGCGCTGGTGGTCGAAGTAGAGCTTGTCCTGCGTCGACCTCAGCCCCAGCAGGGCATGGACATCGGGGGTCAGATGCCAGCGGCCTTCGCCGAAGATGGCCGTGCTGTCCGACGCGGAGCCGAATTGGGCCACGCCGAAATCGTCATACAGCGCGCCGCCCGTGCCCACGCGGCGGACATCGCGGCGATAGGTCTCGCGGTCGCGGGTGTGCAGGTAGTACAGGCCCGCCACGTAGTCGAAGGTCTCCCCGCGCGGCGACGCGACGCGCAGTTCCTGCGACCACTGCTGGAAGTCCACCGTGCCATGGTCGTGCGACTGCGGCAGGCCGACGGCCGGGGCGGCGAGGCGGTCGCCGTCCTGCACCTGGGTGTTGTCCCAGGCGCGCCAGGCGCTGATGGAGGTCAGCGTATGGCCGCCCAGGCGCCATTCGCCGGTCAGGGACGTGCCCCGGTTGCGGTCGTCGACCTGGGTCTTGAGATTGGCGTTGATTTTCCGGTTGTCGTCGCTGGCCACGACGGGCGCGAGGGCAGCGGCAAAGGCCGGGTAGCTGGTCACCGCGCCGCTGGGGTAGGCGATGAGCTGGGTGCGGGTGACGACGCCGGTGGGGATGTCGTCCTGCGAGTTCAGCGTGTCGGCCGCCAGCGTGAGCTTGAGGTCGGGTGTGGCCTGCCACTCCAGTTTGGCGCGCAGGCCCTTCTTGTCGTAGCCGTTGACCTTGTCGCCGTTGAAGACATTGGTGACGTTGCCGTCGTAGCGGCCCACCAACGCCGTCAGCGAGCCGCGCAGGCCCGGGGCGAATTCGCCGCTGACGCCGGCGCGCAGGCGGTTCTCGTTGCCGGCGCTGAAGTGGGAGACGTCCAGATAGCCCTCGGTGACGGACGACGCTGGCTTGGAGACGATGTTGATGACGCCGGCCGAGGCGTTCTTGCCGAACAGCGTGCCCTGGCTGCCGCGCAGCACTTCCACGCGCTCCACGTCCAGCAGGTCCAGCGTGGCCTGGCCGGGGCGGGCCAGCACGACGCCGTCGATGACGGTGGAGACGGTGGGCTCGACACCGGGCGACGTGGAGATGGTGCCGACGCCGCGCACGAAGAGGGACGTGTCCTTGTTGGACGCGCCGGTGCGGAAGTTGACGCTGGGCACCGTGCTGGCCAGGGCGCCCAGCGTGTTGCGGTTGCTCTGCTCCAGCGTCTCGCCCGAGATGACGGACACGGCGACGGGCACGCGCTGCAGGGACTCGGCACGCCGCGTGGCGGTGACGGTGACCGGCGCCAGCTGGACGGTGTCGCCCTCGACCGGAGCGGCCTCCTGGGCCAGCGCCGGCGCGGCGGCCAGCAGGGCCAGGCTCAACAGGGACAGGCGGGACGGCGCCTGTCGATGAGGGGCGGTCGCTTGGAAGATTTGGTGCATTGCTTACTCCGTTATTGATCCCGGCGCCGGCGATGCCAGCGCTAACATGGACCGCATGGTGGAGGGCAGCTGGCAACAGCACAAACGACAAATGCGTGTTTGCTTTCTCGAATTTCGTTACAGGGCAGCGCGATGACCCGGCGCCGCGTCGAACGCGCGACGCTGGCCGACGTATCGGCGCTGGCGGGCGTGTCCACCATCACGGTGTCGCGCTTCTTCAACGAGCCGCACCGCGTGGGCCCGGACGCGACCGCACGCATCCAGGCCGCCGTCGAACAGCTGAACTACGTGCCCAACCTCGCCGCCGGCGGGCTGGCCTCGGCGCGCAACCGCGTCGTCGCCATGGTGGTGCCCAATATCTCGGGGCCCATCTTTGCGCCGACGCTGCAGGCGCTGTCGGACGGCCTGGCCGAGGCGGGCCTGCAGCTGCTGCTGGCCTCCAGCTATTTCTCGGTGGAGGCCGAGGAGAGGGCCGTGCGCGCCTTCCTTGGTTGGAACCCGGCGGCCCTGGTCCTGACCAGCCGCTTCCACACCCCGGCCACCGAGCGCCTGATCGAGACCGCCACCCAGCCCGTCATCGAGACCTGGGACCTGGCGCCGGGGCGCAAGCCCTTCCAGATCGGCTTCTCGCACCGCCAGGTGGGCCGTGACGCGGCCGAGTACCTGATCACCCGCGGCCACCGCCGCATCGGTTTCGTGCACAACAGCGCGGCCGGCGACCAGAGCGCCCAGGAGCGTCATGCCGGCTATGCCGAGGTGATGGCCGCCCACGGGCTCGAGGCCTGGGGCTACGCGCCGACCGAGCGCGACCCGATGCAGGCCGGCGCCCAGGCCCTGCGTGCGCTGGTGGCACGCAAGCGTCAACGGCCGCAGGCACTGATCTTCGCCAACGACAACCTGGCCTGCGGCGCCGTGCTGGCCGGCCAGCGCGAGGGCCTGAGCCTGCCGGAGGACATGGCCATCTTCGGCTTTGGCGACTATGCCTTCGCCGACAAGCTCAGCCCCAGCCTCAGCACCATCCGGCCGCCGGCCCAGGCCATCGGCGCCACGGCGGTGCAGCTCATCCGCAGCCTGACGGAAGCGGCTAAGGAGCCGCCTCCGCAGGTCCACGAACTGGCCTGCACGCTGATCGCCCGCGAAAGTGCCTGACTACAGCCTGCCGGCGATCTGCACGCCCACCCAGCGTAGGTCGGCCGGCGTGATGCTGTTCCAGGTCACGGCCTGCGGCGTCTTGTCGTTGGTCAGGTTCTTCACGACCAGCGACAGGTCGGCCTTGCCGTCCTGTCGGCCCAGGCCGAGCGAGGCGTCCACCAGCCAGCGCTTCTTCACGAAGGCGTAGGCCGACAGATTGGGGTCGGTGTTGTAGCCGCTCTGGAAGGCCACGTTGAAACTGGTGTGGAAGACCTTGTCGTTCAGCACCTGGGTGCGGTACTCGGGGCCCACGTTGAAGGTGAAGCGCGGCGCGCCGGTGAGGTATTGACCCGACACGTCCTGGTAGAGGGGCGCGCCGGGGTACTGGTTCTCCGCAGGCTGCGGCGAGTGAAGGAACTGCTCATAGCGAGCCACCGTGTAGGCGCCCGAGAAGCGCACGCTGAGATCGCGCACGCCGCCGTAGGTGCCGTCCACCTCCAGGCCGTGAATGCGCACCTTCTCGGCGTTGCCGGTGTAGCTCACGGACGTGGCGGGGTTGAGCGGGTCGGGCAGCGAGACCGCCTGCTGATAGCCCTTGACCCGGGTCAGGAAGACGTCGGTGTTAAGGTACAGGGTCTTGTTCAGCAGCGCGGCCTTCCAGCCGACCTCGAAGGACGTGACCTTCTCGGGGTCGGCCAGGCGCGGCACGCCATTGATGACCTGGGACACGCCGCCCTTCTCGCCGTACTGCAGCGCCGCGTAGGCGGTCTGGTCTTCGGTGATCTTGTAGCTGGGGCTGATATTGAAACCCGGCTGTGTTTCGTTGAAGCGCGGGCCGGCGATGCGCGGCCACAGCGTGCCGATCTGGGTCGCGCGCACGGCCTTGGCGGCGGCAATCTGCTTGCGCTGCGCCGGGGTCAGGGCCGCGTAGCTGGCCACGCCGAAATAGCGCTTGGCCGTCGCGTCGGCCAGTGCGACCTGGGCCGGATCGGCCAGCGCGGCGGCGGTCAGGTTGCCGGCCGTGTTGTTGGCGTTGGTGGCGGCCGTGAACGCGACGGATTCGAAGCCGCCCGGGCTGACCACTCCCGCACCCGACGTGCCGGGGAGGCCGTATGCAACGGCGTAGGGGTCGAGCCCGACGCCGGCAACGCCGTTGTCGACGATGGTGGAGTCGGCATCGTTGCGGCGGTCCTCGCGGGTCAGGCGCAGGCCCGTTGTCAGCGTCACGGCGGGCGTGAAATGCCAGTCGGCCTGGCCGTAGATGGCCGTGCTGCGGTTGCGCACCCATTGGGCGGCGCCCTTGTTCAGGCCATCCAGCGAGTTGCGCAGCAGCTCGCGGCCGGCGCCATCGGTGTCCAGCGTGTTGTATTGCAGGGCCGTGGCGAACCAGGCGCCGGCGTCCGAGCCCCAGCCCGCGTTCCAGCCCTGCTGGCCGAAGTCCACCGAGTTGACGAAGAACAGCGTGCCGAACTGGTAGTCGACAAAGCCGCCGGCCTTGGACGAGATGCGCAGCTCCTGGCTGCGCTGGCGGTAGGCGTCCACCTTGCCGCCGCCATTCAGGCTGATGTCGAAGGGTGTGCCCTCGTCGTTGCGGGCGTGGAAGTGATAGTCGCGATAGGCGGTGATGGAGGTCAGCTCGTGCGCATCGCCCAGGGTGAGCTTGGCCTCCAGCGACGCGCCGTTCAGCGAGGTGATCAGCGGGCGCTGGTTGTCGAGGTTGACGTTGGTGTTGTTCAACCAGTCGCGGTCGTAGGTGAACAGGCCACGGTCGGCGAACCAGCGCCGTGCCAGCTTGGCCCTGATGTCGAGTGAGTTGACGCCGAGGGTCGTGACGCCGTTGCTGTAGGTGGTGGGCTGCGGGGTGTGCACGGTCAGGCCGTTGTAGAACTCACCGCCTTTGGGCTGGATGTCGACGCTCAGCCGCGCGCTGAAATCGCTGCTCGGCCGCAGCAGCAGCTGCAGCCGACCGGACACGCGGTCGCGGTCGTAGAAGGTCTGGTCGGGGTTGTAGCTGTTGGAATAGGCGCCCGCGCCCTTGTCGACTGTCAGGGAGCCGCGCCAGGCGAGCAGGTCGTCGAACACCGGGCCGCCGGCGGCGAACTGGCTGATGACGGTGTGGCGCTGGCCCAGGCCGATGGACCAGCTGGCGTCGGGCGTGAACGAGGGCTTGCGCGTGTTGATGACGATGACACCCATGGTGCTGTTCTTGCCGAGCAGCGTGCCCTGCGGGCCGCGCGCCACCTCGACGGAATCGATGTCGAAGAAGTCGAAGCTGGTCAGCGGCGCATAGGCGAGGTTCACGCCGTCCTGGATGACGCCGACGCTGGTGTCCTGGGCTTCGGTCTGCGACACCTTGCCGACGTTGCGGATGGACAGGCTGAAGGTGCGCGAGTTGCCCGCGTTGCGGATGACGTTGGCCGCGCGCTTGGTGATGGCGCCGATGTCATAGGCCAGCTCGCGGTCCAGCTCCTTGCCCGAGATGACCGACACCGAGAGCGGCACGTTCTGGACCTTTTCGATGCGGTTGCGGGCGCGCACCGTCACGGCGCCGAGAGACTGCTGGGGCACATCGCCTTCAGCGGCGCTCGCAGCGCCGTCGGGTGCGGCAGGCGCGTCGGCCGCATGCGCCGGGCCGGCGAGGCTGGCCGCCAGCACCGAAAGCGCGAAGGGAGCGCGCAGCCACAGCTGCAGCGGAAGGTGGCGATGACGCGGAACGGGCTGGCTAGTCACGAAACATCCTTTGTCGAAGTGAACGCCGGTTGGCGGGAACCCTTCCACATAGCAGAGGCCATGCCCAGAAGGAACGCTTCTGAGGTCATGCGCTTCTCGCTCGCAACCCCCATGAACAGGGCGATTGCGGCGTTTTCGTACTCCATGCGGTGATGGATCGGCGGGGGCGCTGAGGTCAACGCAACAACAAGTTTGCTGGCTTGTTGCTGCGGCAGCAGCGAGCGCTCAACGGCGGCTGGACAGGTATTGCGCGAAGGCGCGGATCTCGGCATCGGTCAGCGCGCGCGTGGTGGCGTTCATCACGCCCGCCACGGTCTCGGTACGCCAGCCGCTGCGCCAGTCGGCGAGCTGCTGCTCCAGATAGCGCGCGTCCTGCCCGGCCAGGCGCGGCGCCGTGGGCGGCGCGCGGCCTTCATCCCCGTGGCAGGCTGCGCAGGCGACGACGCCGCGGCTTGTATCACCCTGTCTATACAGCAGCGCGGCCGACGTGTGCTCGCCGCTGCCATCGCCCTGCATCGCAGCCTGCGCGGCAAAGAAGGCGGCGAGGTCGCGGATGTCGGCGTCCTCCAGCCGCTGCGCATTGATGCGCATCACGTCGTGACGGCGTGCGCCGCTGCGGTAGGCCTGCAGCTGCCGGGCGAGGTAGTCCACATGCTGGCCGGCCAGCTTGGCGAAGCGCACCGCGGGGTTGGTGTGGCCGTCGCCCTGGCCCTGGGGGCCGTGGCATTCGACGCAGCGCTCGGCCTCGGCTTTGGCCTGGCCGGCCACGGAGTCGCCCGCGACAGGGGCCTTCGCGGGCACCGCCGTCCTGGGCCGCCCTGCGCCCCATGCGGGCACGGCGAGCGTGGCCGCCAGCGTGGCGGCCAGCGCCAGGCGCTTCACCGCCTCACTCCTTCTTGTAGAAGGTGTGGCAGGTGCGGCAGGTGCGCGACAGATCGGTCGCGGCACCGCTGGCGGTGTCGAAGTCGCGGGCGTTGACGGCCTTGACGATCTGCTGCGTCAGCTGCCGGCTCTTGGTCGACAGCTCGACGGCGTTGGCGGCGTCGCCGCGCTGGGTGAAGTGGGCCTCGACCTGGGCGAACAGCTCGTCCAGCTCCTTGGCGTCCTGCAGCGTCGCGCGGGCATCGCGCAGGGCGATGTTGGAGGCCAGGCTTTTGTTGCTGTCCTCGATGGTCTGCATGATGTCCATGCCGAGTTCGGCAGAGGCCGCATGCACGGCGGCGGCGAGCAGGAGGACGGAGGCCCCCAGGATAGACAAGACGTGGCGCATAGAAACAGAAATCACAGCAAAAAGCCCGGAAGGCGAACCTTCCGAGCACAAGCAGGCCCGGTCCGACGGCAAGCCCGCCTCCGCGGCGGCGGCTTGCCGGCGGCAGCCAACCTCCGGGGCACTGCAACCCAGCCGGCCCCGCCGGTCTGGGCCACTCCAAGCGGTTGCAGGCTCAGACGATCAGGTCCTTGACCACGCGTCCATAGACGACGGTCGGGCGCTCGGACCGGCCGTTGTTCAGGAAGGTCGTCTTCAGATGGTCCAGGCCGAGCAGATGCAGCACCGTGGCCTGCAGGTCATAGGTGTCGACGGCCTTGTCCTTGTCGGCCGTCTGCAGGCCGATCTCGTCGGTCTCGCCATAGGTGAAGCCGGCCTTGACGCCGCCGCCGGCCAGCCACTGCGTGTAGCCCCAGGGGTTGTGGTCGCGGCCGTCGCCGCTCTGGCCGTAGGAGGTGCGGCCGAATTCCGACGTCCAGACCACCAGCGTCGTGTCCAGCAGGCCACGGTCCTTCAGGTCGGCCAGCAAGCCGGCGATGGGCTTGTCGACCTGGCGGGCCTTGAGCTTGTGGTTGCGAGGCAGGTCACTGTGCGCATCCCAGCTGACCCGTTCGCCGGGGCCGCCCGGGGCATCGCCTGTCACCACCTGGATGAAGCGCACGCCCTCCTCCACCAGGCGGCGGGCTCGCAGCAGCACGGCGCCATAGCCGCCGGCCACTTCGTCGTCCAAGCCATAGAGTGCCTTGGTGGCTTCGGTCTCCTTGCTCAGGTCCACCGCTGCGGGGGCCCGCGCCTGCATGCGCTCGGCCAGCTCGTAGGAGCGGGCGCGCGCACGCAACTCGCTGTCGCTGGGATAGCGGTCCGTGCCGATCTTGTTGAGCTTCTTCAGCAGGTCCAGTGACGCGGTCTGCTGCGCGGCGGCGCGCAGGTCGGGGCGGTCCAGATAGAGGATGGGCGAGTTGCCCGGCCGGAAGGCCGTGCCCTGGTAGACGGCGGGCAGGAAGCCCGAGTTCCAGTTCTGCGAGCCGGCGCTGGGCTCGCGATCGCCGTCGTACAGCACCACATAGGCCGGCAGATCGGGGTTGGCGCTGCCCAGCGCATAGGTGACCCAGGCGCCCAGCGACGGCCGGCCCGGGCTCAGGTCGCCGGTGTTGAGCTTGAGGATGGAGATGTCGTGCGTGGCGCCGACGGTGACGCTGGACTTGATGAAGGCCAGCTTGTCGGCATGCTGGGCGAGATTGGGCAGCAGGTCCGAGAACCAGGCGCCGCTGTCGCCGTACTGCTTCCAGCTGCGGCCCGAGACGAAGAGCTTGCCGACGCCGCCCTGGGTGCTGGTCTTGATGCCCTTCAGAAAGGACGCCGGCGGCGCCGTGCCGGCCAGCTTCTCCAGCGTGGGCTTGTAGTCGTAGAGGTCCAGCGTGCTGGGGGCGCCGTTCTGATGCAGCCAGATGACCGACTTCACCTTGGGCGGGAAGTGCGGGGCCTTGGGCGCCAGCGGGTCGACGAGTTCGGCCGCCGTGGCCGCGTTGAGCAGGCCCAGGCCGGGTACGAAGCCCGTCAGGGCAGCGGCGCCGCCGAATTGTCCGGAGCGATGCAGAAAGCTGCGACGTGATGCGTTGTTCATGATGAATTCCTTTGCGATGGAGCGAAGCTCAGAAGCGGTAGGCGAAATCGTTGGAGTTGGCGACGGTGTGGACCAGGTCCACGAAGGCCGCGGCGCGCAGCGGGTTGAGCTGGGCCGCCTGGGCCGGCTTGACGCCGGTCGGCACCGCCACGGCGAACTGGCCACTGCTGCCGCTGTCAGCCACCTTGCGGGCGATGACCTTCTCCTGCTCGGCCAGGAAGGCCTTCAGCACGCCGCGCTCGCGGGCATCGGGCTTGCGGGCGAACAGCACCTCGTAGAGCCGGTCCAGCTGGGCCGATTCGTCCTTGCCCGCCTCGTTGATGACGCGGCCGGCCAGGGCCTGTGACCAGCCGAAGACGACGTCGCTGTTGAACAGCGTCAGCGCCTGCAGGGGGGTCGTCGTCACGTCGCGCTTCTGGTGGGGCTGCACGGTGCCGGCGGGGTCAAAGCTGACGGTCAGCGGATAGGGCACGCTGCGGCGCACGAAGGTGTAGATGGAGCGGCGGCGCGATTCCTCTTCGCTCTTGGCCTCCTGCCACAGCGGGCCGGCGTTGAGGTTCTTGGGCACGGGCGGGAAGACCGGCGGACCGCCGATCTTGTCGACCAGCTGGCCCGAGGCGTAGAGCAGCGAGTCGCGGATCTCTTCGGCTTCCAGGCGCTTGCGCGGGTAGACGGCGAGCAGCTTGTTGTCCGGGTCGGCCTTGACGACGTCGGCCCGCTCGGCGGAGGACTGGCGGTAGGTGCTGGACAGCAGGATCTCGCGGTGCAGCGCCTTCACGTCCCAGCCATTGCCGACGAAGCTGCTGGCCAGATAGTCCAGCAGTTCGGGATGGGTGGGCTTGGTGCCGGCACGGCCGAAGTCCTGCACGCTGGCCACGATCCCCTTGTCGAAGTACTGGCTCCACACGCGGTTGACGTAGACGCGTGCCGTCAGCGGGTTCTTGGCGTCGGTCAGCCAGTTGGCCAGGGCCGTGCGGCGGCCGGAGGACGTGGCCGTCGGGACGATCTTGGGCTGCTCCGTGCCGCCGATCCACAGCGCCGGGATGCCGGGCTGCACCTCGTCTGTCGGGCGCTCGTGGATGCCGCCAAAGCGCAGGAAGGTCGGCGGTGCATCGGCCTTGCCCAGCTCGGTGGCCGTAGTGATGTTGACTGAGACGGGCTGCGGGCGCAGCTTGTCGAACTTCTTCAGCTCCGCGGTCAGCTTCTCGTAGGCCTTCCACTTCTCGACGTTCTCGGCGACGTACTCCGGGCTCTCCTTGTTCTCGGCCGTGAGCTTCAGATAGGCCACGATCTCGGCATCACCACCGGCCACCGACTTGTGGCGCCAGTTCACCCAGCGGTCCAGCGCCGTCCACTCCTTCTCGGGCTTGAACAGCGACTCGCGGCTGTCCGTCAGATAGCGCTCCTTCTGGTACTTGACGGCCTTGTCACGCACCGTGTCGAGGATGGCGCGCTGCTGGTCGCGGACATGCTTGGTGGCCTCGCGATAGACGGCCTGCAGCTTCTCGTAGGCTTCCTCCGCCTCGCCCTTCTTGTCGAGCTTGGCGCGCTCGTCGAAGGCGGTGTTGGCGAAGAAGGCCTGCAGCTGGAAGTACTCCTTCTGGCTGACCTTGTCGGCCTTGTGGTTGTGGCAGCGCGCGCAGCCGATGGTGGCGCCCAGCAGGGTCTCGCCCACCAGGTCGGTCATGTCGGTCTCGATCTGGTACTTGCGCTGCACCAGGTCGCGCGAGTTGGCGTTGTCCGGGTAGCCGGCCAGATAGCCCGTGGCGATGCGGGCCTCGGTGCTGTCGGGCCACAGCTCGTCGCCGGCGATCTGCTCCTTGACGAAGCGGTCGAAGGGCTTGCCTTCGTTGAAGGCGTTGATGACGTAGTCGCGGTAGCGCCAGTTGTTCAGCCGCGTGGTGTCGTTCTGGAAGCCGGAGCTGTCGGCATAGCGGGCCAGGTCCAGCCAGCGCCGCGCCTGGCGTTCACCGAAGTGCGGCGACGCCAGCAGCCGGTCCACCAGCTTTTCATGCGCGTTGGGCGACTTGTCGGCCACGAAGGCAGCCACCTCCTCGGGAGTCGGCAACAAGCCCCAGGCGTCCAGCGTCGCGCGGCGGATATAGGCGGCGCGGTCGGCCTCGGGCGAGGGCTTGAGCCCGGCGGTTTCGAGCCGCGCCAGCACGAAGGCATCGATGGGGCTGCGCGCCCAGGCGCGGTTCTTCACCGCCGGCGTTGCAGGCGCCTGCACCGATTGATAGGGAGACCAGGCCTTGGCCACCGCGGCAGGTGTGGCCGGAGCTGGCGGGTTGGCGTCGCTAGCGGCGAAGGCCATGGCCGTGAGGCCCAGCGCCAGGGTCGCCGACAGTTGTTTCTTGATGCGCACGGAAGTCCTCGTCTGACAGTGGAACGGAGGGCCCACTCCGTCAGGGAGTGGTGACACCGAGGCGTATTTCGCAACGTCCGTGCCAGGTCATGCCCCTAGGTCGCAGGGCTCACGACACCGTGCAAGTCCTTGATCCAACTGCTTATTCGCTGGCCGCAGTCAGCATGAGAAAAATGTCGCGACATCTTTTGCACGCCGCGCAACAGCCACTGTTTGCAACGGGGCAGGTGTGCTGCGGCTGGCGCGCCGCAGCCCAACAACAAAAAGGCCCGCCTGAGAGCGGGCCTGGTCACAACGGCGCTGCGGTCAGAAACCGCCGCCGCCGAAGCCGCCACCATCGTGATGCGGCGCCGCTGCGGCCGGCTTGTCTTCCGGCAGCTCGGCCACGATGGCCTCGGTGGTCAGGATCAGCGAGGCGACCGAGGCCGCGTTCTGCAGCGCCGTGCGCGTGACCTTGGCCGGGTCCAGCACGCCCTGCTCGACGAGGTCGCCATAAGTGCCGTTGGCCGCGTTGTAGCCATGGTTGCCGCTGCCCTGCAGCACCTTGTCGACGACGACGCTGGGCTCGTCGCCGGCGTTGGCGACGATCTGGCGCAGCGGCTCCTCGATGGCGCGCAGCACGAGCTTGATGCCGGCGTCCTGGTCGACGTTGTCGCCCTTGAGCTGGCCGATGGCCTGGCGCGCGCGCAGCAGGGCCACGCCGCCGCCGGGCACCACGCCTTCCTCCACCGCCGCGCGCGTGGCGTGCAGCGCGTCTTCCACGCGGGCCTTCTTCTCCTTGAGCTCGACCTCGGTGGCGGCGCCGACCTTGATGACGGCCACGCCGCCGGCCAGCTTGGCCACGCGTTCCTGCAGCTTCTCGCGGTCGTAGTCGCTGGTGGCTTCCTCGATCTGGGCGCGGATCTGCTTGACGCGCGCCTGGATGTCCTCGGCGCCGCCGGCGCCGTCGATCAGCGTCGTGTTCTCCTTGCCCACCTCGACGCGCTTGGCCTGGCCCAGGTCGGCCAGCGTGACCTTGTCCAGCGACAGGCCCACTTCCTCAGCGATGACCTTGCCGCCGGTCAGGATGGCAATGTCTTCCAGGATGGCCTTGCGGCGGTCGCCGAAGCCCGGCGCCTTCACGGCCGCCACCTTCAGGATGCCGCGGATGGTGTTGACCACCAGCGTCGCCAGCGCCTCGCCTTCCACCTCTTCCGCAATGATCAGCAGCGGGCGGCCGGCCTTGGCCACGGCTTCCAACGTGGGCAGCAGGTCGCGGATGTTGCTGATCTTCTTGTCGTAGAGCAGCACGAAGGGCTCGTCGAGCAGGGCGACCTGCTTGTCCGGGTTGTTGATGAAATAGGGCGACAGATAGCCGCGGTCGAACTGCAGGCCTTCGACGACCGACAGCTCGTTGGCCAGGCTCTTGCCGTCCTCGACGGTGATGACGCCTTCCTTGCCGACCTTGTCGATGGCGTCGGCAATGATCTGGCCCACGTCCCAGTCGCTGTTGGCCGAGATGGCGCCGACCTGGGCGATTTCCTTGCTCGTCGTGGTCGGCTTGGCGATCTTGCGCACTTCCTCGACAAGGGCCAGCACGGCCTTGTCGATGCCGCGCTTGAGGTCGGCCGGGTTCAGGCCGGCGGCCACGTATTTGAAGCCCTCGCGCACCAGGGCCTGGGCCAGCACGGTGGCGGTGGTGGTGCCGTCACCGGCGTTGTCGCTGGTCTTGGAGGCGACCTCCTTGACGAGCTGGGCGCCGATGTTCTCGTACTTGTCCTTGAGCTCGATCTCCTTGGCGACCGAGACACCGTCCTTGGTGACGGTGGGCGAGCCGAAGCTGCGCTCCAGCACGACGTTGCGGCCCTTGGGGCCCAGGGTGACCTTGACCGCGTCGGCCAGGATGTTGACGCCGCGGACGATCTTGTGGCGGGCGTCGTCGGCAAAGATGACTTGCTTGCTTGCCATGGGGTGTATTCCTTGAGTTGCTGTTGTCTATGGCCGGGCCTGCGGCGCTTCAGTTTTCGATGATGGCGAACAGGTCTTCCTCGCGGACGACGAGCAACTCGTCGCCGTCGACCTTGACCGTCTGGCCGCTGTACTTGCCGAAGATGACCTTGTCGCCCGGCTTCACCGTCGGCGACACGAAGTCGCCCTTGTCGCTGCGGCGGCCGGGACCGACGGCCAGCACTTCGCCCTGCTCGGGCTTCTCGCCGGCGGAGTCGGGGATGACGATGCCGCTGGCGGTGCGCAGCTCGGGTTCGCTGCGCTTGACGATGATGCGGTCGTTGAGGGGGCGCAAGGCCATGGGAACTCTCCTGAAGGGGGACGATGGCTGGCACTCTAGGCAGCGGAGTGCTGATCGAGAACAAAGCTCTGCGCATGTCCATATGCGGGCTCGCTCACCTCCTTGATCGATGTCGATTTCGGCATGAGCTCAGGCGCTTTTGTTCATTGCTGCGTTGCAGCACGGCGTTAAGCTTGCGCTCAATCCGTTTGTCTCCTCCGCCCAGCCTGGGTGGATTCAGCCCTTCGACCGGTCCTGCCGGCCGAAGGGCTTTTTTCTGGGCGACGCGACGGGAAGCTCCTCGGCGCTCATCTGCAATGAGCGGGGGGGATGCCGCTAGTTCGCAATCCGCATAACCGTCCGCGTTTTGCTTCGTTTGCCGCAGAACGACAGGGGCCTAGCCTTGCTCGGTTTTCGCATGAGACCCGACATGAGCACTTCAGTTATCGATGACCCCGAAGTCCTGGCCCAGGCCCGCGAGGCTGCCCGGGCCGCCGCGCTGCCGTATGCGGGCAGCGTCCCACCGCGTGGTGCCTGGGCACTGGTCCAGGCCGGCCGCGCCGTCCTCGTCGACGTGCGCAGCGCCGAGGAGCGCCATTTCGTCGGCCATGTGCCCGGCAGCCTGCACGTGGCCTGGGCCACGGGCACGTCGCTGAACCGCAACCCGCGCTTCGTGAAGGAGCTGGAGGCCAAGGTCGGCCCCAAGTCGGGCAACGAGTTGCCGGTGCTGCTGCTGTGCCGCAGCGGCAAGCGCTCGGCCCTGGCCGCCGAAGCCGCCGCCAAGGCGGGCCTGGCGAACGTCTTCAACATCCAGGAAGGTTTCGAGGGCGACAGCGACGACCAGCACCAGCGCGGCCATTTCAATGGCTGGCGCTTCCACGGCCTGCCGTGGCAGCAGGACTGATGGCCACCCCCGAGGACCTGGGCGACATCGTCGACGGCCTGCGCGCGTCGCGCCGCCGCTGGCGCGACGCACACCGCCGCTGGGATACCGGCGGCCGCGAGCTGCCGTCGCGCGAACTGCTGGCGGGCGTCGTCGAGCAGCTGGCGGGCGCCCTTTTCCCGATGCGCCTGGGCCCGCCCGACCTGCAGCCCGAAGGCGAAGACCACTACGTTGGCCATACGCTGGGCGTCGCCCTCACCCGGCTGCGCCAGCAGGTGCAGCTGGAACTCGGCCATGAGGCCCGGCTGCGTGGCGCGGAGCCGCCTGCGGAAGCGACTGCCGCTGACGTCGTCAGCGCCTTCGCCCGCCGCCTGCCCGCCGTGCGCGAACTGCTTGACAGCGACGTGACCGCCGCCTTCCAGGGCGACCCTGCGGCGCGCAGCGTCGATGAGGTGCTGCTCTGCTACCCCGGCCTGCATGCCCTCATCAGCCACCGCCTGGCCCATGAGCTGTATCGCCTGGGCGTGCCGCTGATCGCCCGCGTCATTGCCGAACTGGCCCATGCGAATACCGGCATCGACATCCACCCGGGCGCCCAGATCGGACCGGGCTGCTTCATCGACCATGGCACCGGCGTCGTCATCGGCGAGACGGCCATCCTCGGCCGCGGCGTGCGGCTCTACCAGAACGTCACCCTCGGTGCCAAGAGCTTTGCCGTCGACAGCGAGGGCCACCTCGTCAAGGGCCAGCCCCGCCACCCCGTCGTGGAGGACGAGGTCGTCATCTACGCCGGCGCCACGGTGCTTGGCCGCATCACCCTGGGTCGCGGCTCGGTCATCGGCGGCAATGTCTGGCTCACCCGCAGCGTGCCGCCGGGCAGCCGTATCTCGCAGGCTGATTCCCAGGCACATCCGCCGGGCGATGCCCCTTCAGCCTTTCAGACGCTGTAAGCACAAACCACAGCCTGCGATAAAACGTCATAGGCACAGCAAGCGGCCTGCGATATCGTTTGCCGCGAAGTCCAACCCACCCGGAGCCCCCCCATGGCCGATACCACTCAGCTCGCCCTCGGCGACGCCGCCGCGCGGCAGCTTGCCAATGCGACCAAGACCGTCCCCCAGCTCTCCACCATCACGCCGCGCTGGCTGACCCATCTGCTGCAGTGGATCCCGGTCGAGGCCGGCATCTACCGCCTGAACAAGGTCGCCGACCCGGAGGCCGTCAAGGTGGCCTGCGCGAAGCGCGACGAGGCCGAGCTGCCCGTCACCTTCGCCGACTACGACGCCGCGCCGCGCGAGTACTTCCTGAACGCCGTGGCCACGGTGCTGGACGTTCACACCCGCGTGTCCGACCTCTACAGCAGCCCGCATGACCAGATCAAGGAACAGCTGCGCCTGGTCATCGAGACCATCAAGGAGCGCCAGGAGTCCGAGCTCATCAACAACCCCGACTACGGCCTGCTGGCCAATGTCGCGGACGCGCAGCGCATCTCCACGCTGACCGGCGCCCCCACGCCCGACGACCTGGACGACCTGCTGACCAAGGTCTGGAAAGAGCCCGCCTTCTTCCTGACCCATCCGCTGGGCATCGCCGCCTTCGGCCGCGAGTGCACCCGCCGCGGCGTGCCGCCGCCCACCATCAGCCTGTTCGGCAGCCAGTTCCTGACCTGGCGCGGCATCCCGCTGATCCCCAGCGACAAGGTGCCCGTCAACGACGGCAAGACCAGCATCCTGCTGCTGCGCGTGGGCGACAAGCGCCAGGGCGTCGTGGGCCTGTACCAGCCCGGGCTGCCGGGCGAGCAGGGGCCGGGCCTGTCGGTGCGCTTCATGGGCATCAACCGCAGCGCCATCGCCTCCTATCTGATCAGCCTGTACTGCTCGCTGGCGGTGCACAGCGACGACGCGTTGGCCGTGCTCGAAGACGTGGAAGTGGGCAAGTACCATGAGTACCCTGACACCTACCGCTGACGTGACCGAGAGCCCGTTCGATGTCGCCTCGCTCGCCCGGCTGGCCAACGAGCTCTTCGGCAGCCTGAACACCGGCAGCGCGCCCTCGGCGCAGCCGGTAGCGTCAGCCGGCGGCCTCAACGTGCCGGCCAACCCGCTGCCGCCGGGCCTGCCCAGCGGCCCGCTGCCGCAGCCGACCACGACACAGTTCGCGGGAATTGGCGCTGCGGCGCCGGGGGTGAATCTGTTGCCGACGGGCCCTGACCAGGCTGCCGCTCTGGCTCGTCCGTCGCCCGCCCGCGCACCGCATGCGCAGGCCGACAACGGCGTGCCCGACGTGCTGCTCACCAGCGTGCCCGGCGTCGATGGCCGCGCCGGTGGGCAGGCCCTCGGCGTGCCTCAACAGCTCGCCACGCCGCCACGCGAGGCCGTGCCTTCGGGCTACTACTTCCTCGAACAGGCCGGCGTGCCGCAAGCGCCGGCCGCGAACGGCATTGCCGACCTGCCGTTGGCCCAGGTGCCCGGCATCGACGGCCCCGCCAGCCTCCCGGCACTCGGCACGCCGCAGCCGGGCGCGCCGTCGCCACGCGAAGCCGTGCCCTCGGGCTATTACTTCGTCGAGCCGGCCGTCCAGCCGTCGCAACCCTCCCTCTACGTGCTGGACCTGCAGCCCCGCCACCCCGGCGCCCATGGCCACCATGCCGGCGAACTGCCCAACAAGCACCAGCTGCAAGGCCAGCGCGTGCCCTTCGACGTGCACGCCATCCGGCGCGACTTCCCCATCCTGGCGGAGCGCGTCAACGGCAAGCCCCTGGTGTGGTTCGACAACGCCGCGACGACGCAGAAGCCCCGTGCCGTCATCGACCGGCTGAGCCACTTCTACGAGCACGAGAACAGCAACATCCACCGCGCCGCCCACACGCTGGCGGCGCGCGCGACGGACGCCTACGAGAACGCCCGCAAGACGGTGGCGAACTTCGTCAACGCCCGCTCGGCCGATGAAGTGATCTTCGTGCGCGGCGCCACCGAGGCCGTCAACCTGGTGGCCAACACCTGGGGCGAGCAGAACGTCGCCGCGGGCGACGAGATCGTCGTGTCCCACCTGGAGCACCACGCCAATATCGTGCCCTGGCAGCAGCTCGCC
>Ga0194137_10001039_pt1 | contig 17512 bp, 14 predicted proteins | sample TARM_MetaG_T3_14_FD_134025 | JGI IMG/M metagenome (GOLD analysis project Ga0194137, IMG submission 134025) | Freshwater microbial communities from Pennsylvania, USA, analyzing microbe dynamics in response to fracking - TARM_MetaG_T3_14 (version 2) | ecosystem: Environmental > Aquatic >... | reverse complement strand
TGCAACTTCATCGTCGGCGAGTCTTGGACCAACGGCTTCGCACCCATCAGGAAGAAGCTTTGCATGCGCCGATTGCACCGCACGCCTCAGGACCGCGCATCGGGGAAGTTATGCATCGGTCTCGCGTCTCGCCGTGGGACGGGACACTTGTCCACACCGAACCGGTTGCCACCGGCTACATCAGCAACCGGGCCAAACGGAATCCAATGGCGTCGGATTGGCTGAACTGGGTTGCACGCATGCGTGCGGCCGATCGCAAGATCGGCGCCTGATCGCACCAGCCCCCTCCGCGCACCACCCGCATCGAACTATGACCGTCGAGCAGCGGGCTGCCATCGAGCGGAACGGTGTTGTGGGACTCGTGCCAGAGATCCTGCGTCCACTCCCGAACATTGCCGTGCATATCATAGAGACCATATGCGTTGGGCCGGTACCGACCCGGCTGGCACGCACCCTGTTTGTTCGCGAACCAGGCCTGCGTCTCGTCAATCGTCTGGCCGCACGAATATCGCGTACCTGAACCTGCCCGGCACGCGTACTCCCATTCAGTTTCCGACGGAAGCCGATACGTTTGCTCCGTCAGCCCTGAGAGGCGCTCCGCGAATTCCGCCGCCTCATCGAACGAGACCATGGTCATGGGCGCTTCCGGCACCCATTTCACAGGCTTCTCCTGCGCCCTTTGCCCGCGCCCCTTCAGTTGCTGCAGGAATGAGGGTCTGGCCGGCTTTGAGGGCACATCAGCCGGCAGTCGCTTCATGATCTCGGTGAATTCACCGACCAGTATCGGAAATACGCCCATTGCAATGGGTGAGAATATTTCTACTCGACGCTGCGGGCGCTCGGTTGCATTGGAATCAGGGTCAGATTCCGGTGACCCCACCACACAGAATCCTGCCGGCAGAATACGCATGATCGGCAATCCTTCTGCATCGCGAAATACTGTGCCTGCAGGTGTCGCCGAATTGACAAACGCGCCATCCACGATCTCATCACCCGAAGGCAATTGTCCGACAATCCGCCGGAAACGATTGGGCTGCGCGCCGGCAAGCGCCTGAGGAAGATTTGAATTGCCGAGCTTGGTCGCCGTGATATCGGCAACCCAGGTGAGCAATTTGCGCCAGCTCCGGTTTTCGGACTCACCTCGCCAGCCCACCAAACCAATCGTCTGGCGCAGAGTGAACGCGAGCGGCAACGTGCAGTCCTCAACCATCACCGGAACCAGCTTGTTTCGCTCCTGGGCGTAATGCGCCTCTCTCCGCACCCAGTCGGATTGCGCGGACCTCGGCGTCCATAGGACAACGACCGCGCCGGCATCCGCCAGCTCACGCTCGATCTTCGAGTCCCACTCATTTTCAGGTGTCAGGTGATCGTCCCACCAGACAGTGAAATTTTCGTGAGAGAGCGCCTGGGCCACAAGCTCCGCGTGATTGCGGTCTTCCTTCTTGTAGCTGATGAAGACGTCCGCCATAACCCTCCCTGTGATTGCAGACTGGTCGCATGTCTGCTAGTCTACATTGAGGCTATCGGGGGAGTAGCGTGTCCGTCAACACAAGAAATTTCAGAGATGAAACCTTTCATGCAGTTGCACACCCTAAACAGAATAGTCGATTCTATTTGGCCGTCGTCTTTTCGACTCTTCTCTTTCCGCTGGTCGCGATCGGGCTGCTACTGGGATCCATCACGCTGATCGTTCCGCTTTTCGCATTTTTGATATGGATGTCAACCCGGACATTTTTTGCGGTATTGATTGGCAATACGATTCGGGTGTCGGAAATCAATTATCCGAGAATCCAAAAAATAGTCGATGAATTAAAAGTCGCATTGGATTTCGAGAAGCCGATCCACGTCTTCGTCTTCGAGAACAGCAGCTTCAACGCCGGGCTGAACATCCTTTTCTTCCGGCGCGCCATCTTCCTCAACTCTGAACTGCTCGAGTCGGGCGTGAGCGACTCCGAGATGCGCTGGATCATCGGGCGGTTCGTCGGCTTCCTCCGGGCTCGCCGTCAGGCCGGGTTCCTCGGTTGGGTCATCCGCGCCGCGCAACATCTGCTGGTCTTCAACCTCTTCCTGCTGCCTTACGACCGCGCGCTCGTGCATACGGGCGACCGGATGGCCATCGCTGCCATTGGCGGCGACATCACGAGTGCGATCTCCGCGACGCAGAAGCTGTTCGTTGGACGCCAGTTGGGCTATTCGATCAATCCGGAAGGCATCATCGAGCAGCAGCGGGACATCAAGGGCAGCGTCTTTGCCTTCTTGGCGCGCCTGGCAAGCGGATACCCCCATCTCGTATCGAGGTACGTGGACATGATCGCGTTTGCCAAGGTGTTCTATCCAGCGCAATACGCGGCCTTCCAGTCTGCGAATCCCGGCCTACCAGACGACATCGAAGATCTCGCCGCCAGGCACCACGGAGCACCTCAGTTCGACTCCAACGGGCGACCATACACAACGGCGAGGCCCGCCGGCTGGGCCTTCGCTGTCGGGACGCTGGTCATCACCGTCGGCCTGGGTTTTCTGTTGTCCGCGGGCCCCGTCAATTCGACAGTTGCAGCCTTCGGGAACAAGGCAGTCGCTGAGCATGGCGCCGACGACGAGTCGCAGGTACCGGCGCAGGCAGACGCTGTCCGGTCGTCGTCGGACCTGGCCCCGACTGCCACGAAGTCCGGAGCCAATGCGGCCACCGCAGGGCAGGCGGGGGACGAGCTGATGAACAGGGCGAGCAACTGCACCAATGCCCTTGACTGTCTCAACATCATCCTTGAAGCCACCTCCGCTCCGAACGAGGCTGCGCTCTCGGTCGTGGAGAACCGCATCGTGCAGATGAACCGGCTCCGGACTGGCGATGCCGAAGCAGCCCGGACGCTCAATGACAGCGGTCTGGAGAAGCTGCGTGGGCAAGACTACGCGGGTGCGATCGACCTGTTAATCCGGGCATCGGAACAGAATCCCAACGATGCCGTGATCCGGTCGAACTTGGGCGTTGCCTATCTCGGTGCGGGGAATTTCAAGGAAGCACAAGATGCGTTGGTCGCATCGCTGCAAATCAATCCGCGCCGGGCTTCCGCTTGGCAATTACTTGGCGAGGCCCTGGCCCAGAACCGCCAACTGGATGCCGGGGTTTCCGCGTTGATCGCAGCCCGCCACTACGCCGACGACAAGGCTGCGAGTCTCAGGGACTACGACCAACGCGCGACCACCGACGACCTTCCGGAGATCTTGCGCGAGGCGTATCAGCGCGCAGCGAGGAGCCTACGCGACAGTCCTTGAGTCGGGCCTCGCCGACAACGGCTCACGGATCCCGGCGAACGTCGACGCCGCCGCCCCGAAGCTCGGGTCCCATCCGTGTTGGCTGGCCCATCGCAGATCCATGCCCCCCGCACGACACCCCAGCAATGAACAACAGCCTCGGTCGCCGCCCTACAAATCCTGCAGACACGCCAGAGATCCCGCCGCGGCGCCAGTCGAGGAATCTCCTGATTGCTGGACATCGGACCAACCGGCTGCCAGCCGATTGGGCACCGCTATTCGATGCGATGGAATTGGCTGTCACGGCGATCTCCAGCAACGTCGCCGACCAGGGCGGGCGCCTGCGAATCCTGACCGGACTGGCCGACGGCACCGATGCCCTTGCGGGCCAAGTCGCCACACGTCTCAAGTTGCCGCTGCAGATCGCCGCTCCCTATCCAACCGAGTCAAGCGCTGCCCTGCGGGCCCAGGCCGAATGCCAGTGCTACGTCTCTGGCAGCGGCGCGGAGCCGGCGCCGGAGAACTGGATCGCGGCCACCGACGAATGGAAAGTCAGCCTGGCTGACGTCATCCTGGTCGTCTGGGACGGCCAAGCCGCCCGCGGAACCCGGGGCGGCACCGTCCGTATCCTCAAGGAAAGTCTGCAACGGCACACGCCGATCATCTGGATCGATCCGCGCGAAGCCACCGAGCCCGTCGTTCGCTTGCTGGATCTTTCCCGCCTGACGGCCTCGGCCTTGGCTGTGATTGAGGCGTCGGAGACGCGCACCGACCCAATCTGCGACTTGTTCAGCCCCCCGGTCAAAGACCTTACCCCGGGACTAGGCGACCTGTTGGCGGCTTGCTGGGACAACACCGAACTCGCACGGCTTTCGAAGTTCATGGAGCGGCGAAACATCGATCCCCGCGATCGCCGTGTACTCGCGGGAAGCCTGCACAGCAACCTGTTCTGGCTGCTCGGGGCGTGGAAGCGACGTGGCCTAGCCCGTATTCCGGTCTGGAGGGGCCCCGATGCGTTCGTCGACAATTCCCGCCTGCCCGAAGAATCTTGGCAGGGCTTCGATCGCCTTGATCGCGTGGCGACCTACGCGGCGCTCAAGTACCGGGACCTCATCGTCGTCGTCCACCTCCTGGGAAGCTTGGCGGTACTGGGGGCCGTGGCGGGCACGCTGGGCTGGTCTCTAGGCTGGGGCGCAGCCGAACTGACCGTGCTCCTCGCGATCCTGGCCATCCTTTGGCGCGACCGCCAGGTATTCAGCCAGCACGCAGTCTGGCTGCACTACCGGCAGGCCGCCGAAGCCCTGCGGATCAGTGCGCTGCTACATCCGCACCTCGCCAGCCTGCCGCAACTGCAACGACGCATCTGGCGCGCCTCCGGTCCGTCGGACCCGCACACCCACCACTTGGAGAAGCCCTGTCACTGGCACGTGGTCCAGACCTTGCGGGAAGCCGGCCTCTCGCTGGGCCATGGCGGAACGCCGTTCATCCTTGTCGAAGAACGGCAGCACAGGCAGGCACAACTGGTCAGCTTGCTCGACGACCAGATCCTCTTCCACAGCGGCAGCGAGACCCGCAACCGGACGATCAACCACCGACTACACCACGTCACCCTGGCCGTCTTCGCGACCGTGTTTGTTGCGGTCATCCTGCACATCTTAGCCATCGGCATCGAGCACCTGGAGACTGCGGGCGTGTCGGCCCCCCATTGGCTGGAGGGCGCAGGCCACTGGATCCATGCCCAGGACTGGCTACTGCTGGTCACAGCTTTCCTGCCGGCCTTGGTCGCGGCGCTGCACGGCATCCGCTCGACGCTCGAGTTCGAGCGTGTCGCCGAGAATTCGCGCAAGGTGGGAAGCAAGCTGGCATCCATCAAGCGCCTGCTCGAAGACACGATGAACGATGACAACCAGGATCCACTCACGCTGCGGGCGCTCACCATCCTGACCGCTGAGACGATGTACCGCGAACACGACGCCTGGGCGGAGCTTATGGAGACCCGTGTGCTGGAGATCCCCGGATGAGAGTTCTTGTGGCGTCGACACTCTGTCTCGCCGATTGGCCGGATTCTTTTGTGGCCAGGAAGCGCCCCGTCCAGGTCGACGTGCAATTCGCGACAGCCGATGGTCGCCTGGAAACACGTGAGGGCACCGTGTCCTACCGCGCCGGGGACGCCCTTCTGACGGCAGCAACTGGCGAGAGCTGGCCCGTGGCGCACGCACGCTTCCTCGAAACCTATGACAGTGTCGCGCCGACGCAGCCCGGGCAGGCTGGGCGCTACGTCAAGCGCGCTTTGCCGGTGCGGGCGCTACGCGCCACGGAGCCGACCGATCTGCGGCTGGCCGAACAGCGTGGCACGCTGCACGCCAAACTTGGCGACCTTATCGTCGAGCATGCGCCCGGGGACATTGGTATCGTCGCTGCCGACATCTTCGCCTGCACCTATGTGGAGCAAGGCGAGGACTGAGCTACCGCCTCCGCTGCGGACCCAGGAGTTCAAGCCTGGGTGCCTGCAACGGCCTGTGGAAACTCCGAACCAAGCCATCAATAGACCGCCAAGATTCTTAGAGTCGAATCCACATCGGTCAATTGCAGCAGTCCAACGGCATCGGGGTTTTGCCGCAGCGCATCGCGGAGCGCTCCGACATCGTCGACTTCGACTGGCGCGCGAGCTTTGCCGGCAAACTGCAGCGCGCTCCAAGCCGAGGTGTACCTCACAGGCTCCCAGTGGAGCACGTCACGAATTATTCGATCGCGCGACGAGCCGCCGGCCAAATAGAGCCTTGTGCCGTTGCCTTTTGCCAGCACTTGCCTACGCGCTTGGAACATCTCAATCAGAACCTGCACGTCGATGTCAGGCAGCGAACTTTTCAGTCCTGCCACGAATGCGTAGGCCGGCAGTACGGCACCGCCTGCGTCAATCTGCAAGTTGCGCCGAATCGCTGCCAGCTTTGCCTGGGCCTCAGGCCGCGTCATGGCCGCGTTGATCTTGCCAATAATTTGCTCGCCCGCTGGCCCTTTGGCGCAGGCAGCGTGCGCTGCAGTCGAAGTCGACTGTTCCTCAAGAGGCAGGAACACGAGGTCCGGAAACTTTCGACCCTCGGTGTCCTGGAGGTAGCGGACCTCTTGCGGGAAGAGCAGCGTGACATCAACCCGGCCCAACAGCGTCATTTCCACGAGATTCCGAAGCGGCGTCGAGGTAGAGACGCCCTGAAGTTGTACCGATCCGAGAGCCGTTTGCAGCAATTCGTCCACCGCAGGGCCGTAGCTGCGTCCAGGCGCCCGCCCCAGCCTGACGTTGTCCATGGAGAGAAGACGCTTCAGGCTCAACTGCCTGGTCTCGGTCAAGGCTGACTTGAGTGCCGGAAGATGGTCCCGGCGTATCAAGGCTCCGAGACCCGTCAGCGTGGGTAGCAACGGGCGCGAGAACTGCATGTAGGTCTCTCGCTCCGGCGTCTTGAGCAGACCAAGCACGCAAGCCGTGGCTTGGATGCGCATGTTCACCTCAAGCCGCCGGTAGGGCACTTCCTGAATGCGGTGATCGAACTCGGGCAACATCGGGAACACCACGTCGCGAAGGCTGCGGTCCAGCGCCCCTTGGCCCCGGGCCGGGCCGTCAAGGATGTAGTTGGGTGGCGAGCCAAAGACCTGCCAATCGATGGCCATACGCTCACTTGGCACGTCTGCGGCGATAGCCGGCACAGGCCATGCCAGGAGGCCGAGTGACATTGAAATAGCAACTCGAAGCCGGGCCAAGCCACAGAGCATTCGAGGCCCAGGGCGCCTTGATCCCTGGGCAAGTGCACCACCATGGCGAGACCAACGGAGATCGTGTGACGCCGGGGTCATCAGCCTCGCTCCGATTCGCGCCTAGAAGACGAGGTCGTAGGAACTGCTCACCACGTGAGCGGTTCCAGCTGAAGGTTTCACGCCGCGGTCTCTCACGTGATCCCATTGCAGCTTGATGGCTCCGCCCTTATGCACCTCCCAGCGCAGGGCAGCCATGCTGCTGTGCAGGCGCAGCGGCACGTACTGCGAGAGCGGGAACCTCGAGACCTCCAGGTAGGCGCTGGCGCCAGCGGATAGCGTTACGTCGCCCCATCGCCGCCCCAGTGCGAGTTGAAAGAAGCGCGCCGTGTAGCCCGAAGCATTGGTGCGTTCGGCTCGGCCAAGTTCGCTGCGCCACTGCCACTCGTCCCAATCGCCATTGAGCGCCAGCCCGGCGAAGTCTTGCTTGGCCTTCAGCCTGCCGTCGAACAGCGTAAGAAAGCCGTTGCCGTGTTCGCGGGCCTGATAGTTCGAGTGCGTGTAACTCAATCGAGTTGTGAACCATGCACGGGACAGCTCGATGTACCCGCCGGCGATTTGGCTCCAGATCACATCGACGGGAGCGGCGCTGAACACCTGTGAATATGGGTTGTTGTGGCTGTTCTCACTACCGACGTAGGCCTCTGCGCGCATCTGCCACTGGCCCCAATCGCGGAGCGCGGTCAGGCTGGCCCCGTTGTAGTTCACGATGTCCCAGCCATAGACGTCCGGAGAAGTTCGGACGATGTTGTAGGCGAACCCCACGTCCTGGATGTCCGAGTAGAAGTAGAGCGGAAGCCGCTTGCGCCCGACCTGAATTCGCCACTCCGAGCTGGGGGCATAGGTGACGTAGAGCCATTCGAGATTGATGTGCTGGTTCTGCATCGGTCGGGCCGTGACTTGAATCGTGGCACTCCAGCTGCGAAGCCAGTGCAAGTCGAGCTGAACGCCGGCCCTTGACTCGCGATCGAGCGCGAAGTGGTTGGTCACCACGCCGTCATGGGCATAGTCCGCGACGAAGCGTGTGCAACTGTTGTCGTACCTGGAGGACAGCCCGTTGCTACTGCAGTTGCCCTGAGTGCGTCCGCCAACGAGGGACGCAAAACCTGACACGCTGATTTCTGGGTCGACTTCGCCAGCCCGAGCGGGGCCCGCCAGGGGGAGGAGCATGGCCCACATCAAGTGCAGCACCCGACGTGACCATTGGACAGCAGTGGATAGATTCATTGACTCGACTTCCGTGTTCGAAGCTTCGCCGCTCGATTCGGCTCACTGACTTCATCACGAGCGCTTCGACAGATACATTGCCCCGTTGGCATTCGACCTCAGCGCTTTCGCCGAACTGCCGTCGCTCGGGCATCGATCATGCACACGCGGAGCGCAGGCGCGAGACTTGCGGCATGGCTGGCGCACGCGGTTGCCGACGTGAGGAGCGCCAACGCAGCTGTCCCCCCTTCGCCCGGCCGCCTTGCATGGGCAGGTCATGATGACCTCGCCGATGCAGGTGGAATTGATCGCGCGGCCAGTCTGCGCAACGGCTGAAAACCGCCACTGCAAGCGCAAGACCTTCTAGCTATCGAATGTGCGATGACCATTGGGGCGGGCAACTGCGTTGGGCATTGGGACATCAGCTGACGTATGAGAGCACCTCACCTGCTTGCCGACCCTCTGCTGCATACATATCGCCATTGAAAACGATTGCTGCTGCAGTGCATTCTGATTTAGAACATCAGTTCTGTCACAAGTATTGACAGGACTGGCTGACGCAGCTTGGCGAAGGGCGGCAGAAAGAGGGAAGGGCAGTTGCTCCAGAGCCACCCGAAACACCGAGGCTAGGGCGCCAAGGATGTCAAGAGCCTGATCAACGACCGCGTCGACAAGGTCGAGAGCGGCAGCGACCTCGTGCACGACGCCCCAGGGCCTCTTCATGCCGGTCCATTCCGTTACCGAACGGTACGGAAACCTGGGACAGGGGCACTCGTCGCCCCACAGCGGGAAAAGCCTGGATTTCTCCCCTCTTTTTGTGAGCCCGCCGCCGCAGGCCCGCCGCATGATGGTTTCAGCCGTTCCTCGACGGGCGCCAAGCGCCTGCGCTGCGAGCGTGCCGGCCCACACCGCCCCGGCACCGGCAGCCCACCTTCCGCACCGCCCCCAGGAAGGAGACCGCCATGGCCACGCTCGCTGCTCCCAGCACACCGCACTTCGAACTGCGCTTCCAGTCCCTCTTCCAGCAAGGCCGCGCCTGGGCGTTCCCCTGCGACGCGCATGGCGAGGTGGACTTGGACCATCTCAGCGAGCGAGCGCTTTCCAACTACCTCTATGCCCGCACCGTCATCGGCCGCGAGGTGATGGCGCCGTGCGTCTGCCGCCTGCCTTGAGCCTCGGCCTGCAGGTCCCGATGGGACTGAGCACAATGCGAGCCCTGTCCTCGTTTTCGTCATCCACCATGCGCTGCCTGTTGATCGCCTCCGCCCTGCTGCTGTCCCTCGCCGCCCAGGCCCAAGTCAAGGTCGACGACCCCTGGGTGCGTGCCACCGTCGCGCCGCAAAAATCGACGGGCGCCTTCATGCAGCTGACCGCCACCAAGCCGGCCAAGGTCGTCGCGGCCAGTTCGCCGGTCGCGGACGTGGTCGAGGTCCACGAGATGAAGATGGTGGACGGCGTCATGAAGATGCGCGCCGTCGACGCCCTGCCGCTGCCGGCCGGCCAGGCGGTGGCGCTCAAGCCGGGCAGCTATCACGTCATGCTGATGGGCTTGAAGAACCCCATCAAGGCCGGCGAGACCGTGCCGCTGACGCTGACCCTCGAAGGCGAGGACAAGCAGCGCACGGTGGTCGAGATCAAGGCCGTGGCGCGCTGAGGGAGCGCGTCGGCGCGGCCCGCCCTAGGGCCCGAACCTAAAGCCCGGCCGTGCGCGCCACTTCGGCCGCCAGCCGCGGCCACAGCGGCTCAGGCAGGTCGTGGCCCCAGCCGGGAATGACCTCCAGCCGCGCGCCGGGAATGCGCCGGGCGAGGTCGTGCGCCGCGGCAAGGGGAATCAGCGCGTCGTCCTGGCCGTGGATGATGAGGGTGGGCACGGCGATGCGCGGCAACCGCTCCGCGCGGTGGCCGTCGGCCGCGATGGCGACGAGCTGGCGCGCCACTGCCTGCGGCCGGAAGGCGCGCTTCACACCACGTGCAAGGCGCTCCCGCAGCGCATTGGGCTCGGGCGGGTAGCCGGGGCTGCCGATGACGCCATACAGGCCCACGTAGTGGTCGATGATGTTGTTGAACTTCTGCTCGGGCGTGCTGCCCGGCCTGGGGCGCGACAACAGGGCGCGGCGCACCTTGAGGCTTTCCTTGGGCAGGTGGCGCGCGCCGCTGGTCGTCATCATCAGCGTCAGGCTCTTCAGCCGCTGGCCGTGGGCGAAGCCCATGTGCTGGGCAATCATGCCGCCCATGGACGCGCCGCAGACATGGGCCCGGGCTATGCCCAGCGCATCCAGCACGCCGACGGCGTCACGCGCGAGGTCGGCGATCTGGTAGGGCGCCTTGACGGGCAGCCGTAGCGTGTGCAGCAGCGCCGCCAGAGGGATGTTGGGCACGCCCAGCTGGTCGAAGGGCTGGGACAGGCCGACGTCGCGGTTGTCGAAGCGGATGACGCGAAAGCCCCGCGCCACCAGTTGCTCCACCAAGCCTTCGGGCCAGGCGATGAGCTGCATGCCCAGGCCCATGATCATCAGCAGAGGCTCGCCGCTGGCGGGCCCCTGGATGTCGACCTCGATGCGGACGCCGTTGGCGCTGACCTGCATCAGGCGAGGTCGGCCTGGCGCTCGATGACGCGCGACACCAGGCCGTACTCGATGGCCTCGCCCGTGCTCATCCAGAAGTCGCGCTCGATGTCGGCGGCCACGCGTTCCAGCGGCTGGCCGGTGGCCGCGGCGATGGTGGCGGCGATGCGCTCGCGGGTGCGGATGATCTCGCGAGCCTGGATGGCGATGTCGCTGGCCTGGCCGCCGGCGCCACCGGCAGGCTGGTGGATCATGAAGCGCGTGTTGGGCAGGGCCAGGCGGCGCTCCTTGGGCGCGGCCAGATAGATGTGGGTGCCGGCGCTGGCCACCCAGCCCGTACCCACCGTCGTGACCGGCGCGCGCACGAAGCGGATCATGTCGTGGATGGCGTCGCCGCTCTCCACATGGCCGCCGGGCGACGAGATCAGCAGCGTGATGGGTGCGTCGGACTCCTGCGACAGGGCCAGCAGGCGGCGGCAGGTCGCATGGGCCATCTTGTCGTCGATCTCGCCAAAGATCATGACGAAGCGGCCCTTGAAGAGCAGCTGTTCTTCCATCTTCTCGGGAGCGTCCTTCTTGGCGGCCTTGTCTTCGGTGGCGAGGGTGTGGTGGTGCATGTCAGGTCCTTCCGGGTTCAAGCCGCAACCATACAGGTTGTTCACTCCTGACCTCGGGGCGTCCGATAAAACCACCGCCGCGCCCCCTTGGGTTCGAAGGGCTTCCAGGCCCCGTCGGGCTGGGCCAGCCGGTCGGCCAGGGCATACAGCGCGATGGGGTTCACGCCCAGGCCGATATGGCTGGCCTGCACCTCGATGTTCTCGGCCAGCGGCGAGGGTTCGTTGACGCTGCAGCGCCAGGCGACGACGCCGTCGGTCTTGGAGTAGATGGAGGTCGTCGGCACCGGCGGCGCCTGGCGGATCTGGTCCAGCAGCTCGGGGTCGTTGGAGGCATGGCCGCTGACCATCTCGAAGAAGCGCCAGGCATTGGTGGCACGTGGATGGCCAGTAAAGGGCGTGCCGAGGGTGACGACGCAGCGCGTCAGCTCCGGGCATTCCTTGGCCAGCTCGCGGGCATAGATACCGCCCAGGCTCCAGCCCAGCAGGCTGACCTTGCGGCCGTGGCGGCGGTGCAGTTCGATGAGGTCGGCCTTGGTCTGGTCCAGCACGCCGGCACGCGGGCCGAAGTTGAAGCCCTGGCCCCAGCCCTGGGTGGCATAGCCCAGCGAGTCGAGCATGGCGCGCAGCGGCGCCGTCGTGAAGTCATGCGCGCCCAGGCCCGGGAAGACGAGGACGGGATGGCCATCGCCGTGCGGCAGCTTCTTCATCCACGGCATGGTGGCCAGCAGGGCCGCGTATTCCCAGGGCGCGCGGCCTTCCAGCATCAACAGCCAGGCGTTGGGCGCGCGCAGGTCGGCCCAGTCGGCATGAGGGGTGGTGGGGGTCTGGTTCCAGCGCCCGAAACGAGGGGACGGGCGCGGCGAGCGGGTAGCGGGCATGCGGACAGGGGCAGGAGCGGGCAAAGCAGGCCGATGTTAGCCAGCTGTCGCCTGCTTCCGGGGCGTGCTTGCCCGAGGCTGGGGTGTCGCGTGGGTGACGTCGCCTAGGCCTTGGCCGACCTTCGCTTGACGGGCGCGGCCGCTTTTTTCGCTACCGTTTTCTTGGCCGCTACCTTCTTGGCAGGAGCCTTTTTCGTTGCGGCCTTCTTCACCACCGGCGCCGGCTCGGGCTCGGCGACCTCGGTCACTGGCAGGGCCTGGAACTCCATGAAGGCCGCCTCGACATAGGCCGCGAACTCGGCCGTCTCGGACATGGCCTCGCCGCAGGCCATCAGGCCGATGTCCAGGGACTGGTTGTAGGTCTGCACCGTCACGTTCAGCGCCAGGCCGTGCACGGCGATGGAGGTGGGGTAGTTGGTCAGCATCTTGGCGCCGGCGAGATACAGCGGCAGCTGCGGCCCCGGCACGTTGGAGATGACGACGTTGGCGACGACCGGCAGCTTCTCGGCCACCTTGGCGCGGCCGTAGAGCATGGCGCCGGCCTGCATCAGCCAGGGGATGCCCAGGCTCGGGAAGTCGGTCGGCATCAGGCTCTTGAGCTGGCTCATTTGCGCCTTCATGGCCTTGCTGGAGGCCATCACATGGGCCAGGCGTTCGCCCGCGTCGGTCAGATGCGTGCCCAGGCTCATGAAGGTCATGGTGGCCTGGTTGTTGGATGTGGTGTCGCCGGCGGCGCGCGTGGACACGGGCACGGCGGCGATGAGGCTTTTGCGCGGCAGCGGGCCGTGCTTGGTCAGGAAGCGCCGCAGCGCGCCGCCGATGACGAAAAGGACGGCGTCGTTGACGCTGGCGTGGTGGCGCTTGCGGGTGCGGTTCAGCTCGGGCAGGGACAGGGTGACGCCGGCGAAAGAGCGCGTGTCCGACAGGCTGACGTTGAAGCGCGTGCGCGGCGCCGGGCCCAGGCTGGAGACGGCCTTCTTGCCACGCACGACGGCGGTGGTCTGCGCGGCGACACCGGACAGCAGGGCACGCAGCTTGTCGATGGAGGCCCCGGCCGCGGCCCCGCCGGCATAGCCCATGGCCATATTGCCGAGGATGTTGGCAGCGCTGGGCAGTGAGCGGGCCAGCTTGACGGTCTGCTTCCATTGCTGGGAGACCGCGGCGCGCAGCATGCCGACCGTGCCGAGCTGGCCGCGCTTCTTGCCGCGCGCGGCGATGTTGTCGATGGGGCGCGGCTCAGGGCTGAGGTCGAGGATGACCTGGGCCAGCGCGACGGCGGCTTGGCCGTCCACGGCGGCGTGGTGCAGCTGGGTGTAGAGAGCGACCTGCTGCTGGCCCTCGGGCCCGGGCGCCAGTCCGGTGAAGACGTGGAACTTCCAAAGCGGCTTGCTGCGGTCCAGCAACACGGGATGCAGGGCGCCGACCTGGGCTTCCAGTTCGGCCATGCCGCTACCTTCGGGAAGCGGGATCTCGACGATGTGTTCCTCGAGGTCAGGATCGGCATCCACCCAGCCTGGGTTGGACAGGCCCAGGGGCATGGCGACAAGGCGGCGGCGCAAGGCCGGCAGCAGCGGCATGCGGGCGCGCATGTGCTCGCGCAGGTCTTCGATGTAGTCGCCGTCGAAGCCGGCAGGCAGCTCCAGCAGGTGCAGGGCGCCGACATGCATCGGCATCTGCGGCGTTTCCAGGTAGAGGAAGCTGGCGTCGAGGCCGGCGAGCTGTTTCATCCGCTGTCTCCGGAGTTGTCAGCCCAGCATACCGATGATTCCAGCGGAGGCCCTTCAGGGCCGACCCCTCCAGCGACTGCCGTGGAACCGGCTTTGCCGGGCCACTGGCAGTTGCCAAGGCCAGGGGTCTTGTCCTTCGCCAGGCACAGACAGTCCTCAGGACTGTCTGTGCCCGCGCTCAGCTCCCTTGAGGGGGCGGCCGTAGGGGGTGGGCTATTCCTCCGGCACGAAGATCCACAGCAGGATGTAGAGGAAGACGCCGCTGCCGAAGGCGAGGAAGAGCATCACGAAGATCAGGCGCCAGATCCACGAGTCCAGGCCGGTCATGCGGGCGATGCCGCCACAGACCCCACCCAGCCAGCGGTCAATGCGGGCACGGCGCAGGCTGTTGACGGCTTGTACGGCCGGCGCCGGCGGCGCCCCATAGTCGGCTTGCGTCTGGCCACCCAGCACGCGGGCCTTGGCGCGGGCGAATTCCTCGTCGTTCAGCACGCCACGGGCATGCAGATCGGCCAGCTTGTTGAGTTCTTCTGCATCGTTCATCTTGGACTCCTTGCGGTGTTGATGAGACGAAGCCTAGCGGTCCTGCGCGTGGCAGCCACGGGCTTGCGACAGTCGGTCGAATCTGTGGGACGCGACCGCGGAAATCAATGGACAGGCTGTTTGCTCGTGTCGATGTCGACGAACTGCCAGAAGTCCTGCCAGAACAGCGGCCGGTAGTAGCCCGTCATGGCTGGCTGCTCGATGTCGGTCACGATGCGGTGCACGCCGACCTTCCAGGGCATGTAGGCCACGGCGATGCGCTTGGCCTCCTTGAACAGCGCCTCGCGTTCGGGGCCGTCGGGCAGGGCCTGCATGCGTTCGTACAGCGCGTCGAAGCGGGCGTTCTTGAAGCGCGGCAGGTTCTGCGTGCCCGAGGCGGGGCCGTACAAGCGCTGCAGGGCCTCCTGGCCGTCGGACGAGGCGGCCGAGGAGTTCACCGGCCACATCTGGTAGTTGCCGGCCTGCGCGGCCTTCAGGTTCTCGGGCCACTGCGCAACCTTGGTCTGCATCCGGATGCCGATGGCTCGCAGGGCCTTCTCCCACAGCTCGTCCAGCGCCCGGCTCAGCGAGTCGGACTGCGTGTTGCGCGTCAGCACGAGAGGCCTGCCGTCGGGCAGGTCGCGCCAGCCGTCGCCGTCCTTGTCCACATAGCCATACATGTCCAGCAAGGCGCGGGCCCGGGCCGGGTCGTATTCACTCATCTCGCTCTTGAAGGCCGGGTCGTAGCCGCTGGTGTTGGGCACGATGGGGGCTTGCGCGGGAACGCCCTGGCCACGCCGGGCGATGCGGATCTCCTTGCCCACGTCGTAGGCCAGCGACAGCGCGCGGCGCAGGGCGACCTTGTCGGGCGTGAGACCGCCGACGACCGGGTCTTCCAGATTGAAGCTGACCAGCGACATGTCGGGTGCGAGCGTGAAGACGGCGTGCATGCCGCGCCTGGCCAGGCCGGGCGCCAGCTTGCCGCCCGGCGCGGCCTGGGTGATGAAGGCTTCCGGCACGCGCTCGATGAAGTCGTGCTCATGGTTCAGGAAGGCCAGCCAGCGCGGCTGGTCGGCCTCGATGATGTCGACGACGACGCGGTCGATCATCGGGATGCGGCGGCCCTTGAACTTTGCGTAGATGGCCTGGGCCTCCTTGTCATCCGGGGCGGGCTGGGCTTCGTAGTGGCGTTCGCGGTAGGCCGGGTTGCGCTCGAACACGATCTGCGAGCTGCGGCGCCATTCCTTGAGCACGAAGGGACCGGTTCCGACCGGGTGCTCCATGATGTGGTCGCCATAGAACTCGACGACTTCGCGCGCGACGGCGCCGTAGATGTCGTTGCCGGCAAAGATGGATTCGACGAGGCGAGGACGGGGGGCGCTGGTCTTGATCTGCAGCGTGTAGCGGTCCAGGGCCTTCACGCCCTCGATCTCGGTGTCGTAGGGGAAGGGCTTCTTGGACTTGATGATCTGCTCGCGCAGCTCGTCCAGGCCGACGATGGCCTGGTCCTCGTAGTTGACCCAGCCCTGGGCGTTGTTGGCCGGGTCGGCGAAGCGCTTGATGCTGTAGACGAAGTCGGCCGCCGTGACTTCGCGCTTGCGGCCCTTGAAGGCGGGGTCATCGGCGAAATAGATGCCGGGCCTGACCTTGATCGCGAAGGTCTTGAAGTCGGCGCTGACCTCGGGCTCGCCCGCGGCGATCAGGGGCACCAGGCGCGTCGGCCGCGCCAGCGGATCGAAGGCGTAGAGGGTCTCGAAGATGTGGGCGGTGACGGTGCGCGAGTAGATGTCGGAGATGCGCGGCGGATCGAAGCCGGTCTCGGCCACCCTGAAGGCATAGCGAAGTGTCTTCACGGGCTCGGCCGCATGGGCCGGAGTCCCGAGCGACAGGCAGAGGGCGAGCGCGGCGAGCAGTTGTTTCATCGCTGGGCTTTATTTGGCTTTGGGTTGGGCGGCCACGTCGATGTCGATGTACTTCCAGAAGTCGCGCACGAAGATGTTGCGGCTGTAGCCCTTGACCCAGGGCTGGGCCATGTCGGTCCAGATGCGGTGGACGTGGAATTTGTAGGGCGCGTAGGCCACCATCAAGCGCTGTGCCTCCTGCATCAGGGCGGCGCGCTCGGGGCCGTCGGGCAGGGCCTTCTGGCGCTCATACAGCGCCTCGAAGGCGGGCAGGTCAAAGCGCGCCTTGTTGGCATTGCCCTTGGCCTTGTTTGAGCCCAGCGCCAGGAAGGTGTCGCCGTCGGGTGTCGTGCCGACCCAGCCGACGGTCCACATCTGCAGCTTGCCGGCGTTGGAGGCCTTGAGCTGCTCGGGCCATTTGGCGATCTTGAAGATCATGCGCACGCCCAGGGCGTCCATATTCTTATGCCATTGCTCGGCGAGCTGGCGGAAGCTGGTGTCGGGCGAGGTCGCCATCTCCAGCACCAGCGGCTTGCCGTTGGGCAGGTCGCGCCAGCCGTCGCCGTCCTTGTCGGTGTAGCCATAGAGATCGAGCAGGGCCTTGGCCTTGGCGAGGTCGAACTCGCTCATCTCCGTTTTCAGCGTCGGATCGCTTCCGAACGCCAGGGCCGGGATGCCGTTCTGGCTCTTGACGGCCTGGCCGCGTCGCACCAGGCGGATCTCCTTGTCCAGGTCCACCGCGAGATTGATGGCGCGGCGCAGCGCGATCTTGTCGGGCGTGTAGCCCCCGACGACGGGGTCTTCCATATTGAAGTAGGTGAGCTGCACGTCGGCGCGCGGGTAGCGCGTCATGCTGATGCCCTGCTTGACGAGGTTGGGCGCAAGATGGTTGTTGGGCATGGCGATGCTGGCGAATTCGGCCGGCACCTCCTCGATGACGTCGAACTCGCCGCGCAGGAAGGACAGCCAGCGCGGCTGGGCCTCCTCGATGATCTCGATGACGACGCGGTCCACCATGGGCAGCTTGCGGCCCTGCAGGGCCGC
>Ga0194137_10001038_pt1 | contig 17519 bp, 13 predicted proteins | sample TARM_MetaG_T3_14_FD_134025 | JGI IMG/M metagenome (GOLD analysis project Ga0194137, IMG submission 134025) | Freshwater microbial communities from Pennsylvania, USA, analyzing microbe dynamics in response to fracking - TARM_MetaG_T3_14 (version 2) | ecosystem: Environmental > Aquatic >... | reverse complement strand
GCCGCGGCCAGGCCGTAGAGATAGCCCGAGATGGCCAGCAGTTGCACAAGCTCTGGCGTCGTCTCGTGACCCAGTTGCAGCAGGCCCAGGGAAGCCATCAGCGCGAGCAGGGCGCCATCGGCCAGGGCGCGGGCGTAGTCCACTGCCTGAGCTTCGCCGCCGAAGGCGAAAGCCACGGGCTGGGCGGCCTCAGTGCGGGCGAGGTGGAAGCAGGTGTACCAGACGGCCACCAGCACGCCGACCAGCACAAGGGCATAGGGCAGGCGTGCCGCGACGGGGGCATCCAGGAAGGGCAGGGCCTTGATGGCCAGGGCGCCCAGCCAGTAGGGCAGGGGGCCGCCTTCGGCCGGGATACCGGCGATGGCCGGCTGCCACCAGGGCGCATGGCCCTGGGCGATGCTGGCCATGAAGCCGAAGGCCGTCAGGTCGGCATTGCGCCAGGGATCGCGGCCGAAGATGCCAGGGATCACATAGGCCGCACACAGCAGGATCAGCGCCAGGCGCGGCAGGCGCTCGACGCCGCGCTCGGCGACGATGGCGGGGGTGGGGAGGTTCACGCGACGTGGATCGGAGGAGTCGGCCGGCATCATGCCGTCAAACGGGGCGTAGAAAGGCAAAAGGGCAGCCGGAGGCTGCCCTTTGACGTTGGTGCGGCGAAACAGCCGCAGGCCGATTTACTTTTTGAGGTGAGCGAACTTGTTGCGGAACTTCTCGACGCGGCCGCCCAGGTTGTCCACGCTCTTTTGCGTGCCCGTGTAGAAGGGGTGCGATTCGCTGGTGGTTTCCAGCTTCACCAGCGGCAGGGTCTTGCCGTCGAGTTCGATGGTTTCCTTGGTCTGGACGGTGGAACGCGTCACGAACTGAAAACCGTTGGACAGGTCGACGAAGACGACGTCGCGGTAGTTGGGGTGAATGCCTTCTTTCATGGGAACCTCTCGGGCTTAGGTCGGGAGCCACGCCGCACATCGCGACGCACTTTCCGGGTGTTCTGGGCGGAAAACCGGCGATTGTAGCCGGCTTCCTGGCGGTTTGGCTAATTTTTGGGATTGAAGGCTGCCCGCGCATGCAAAGACATGCAGGGGCGCTCGACAGGCGTCGGACAGAACGCAAGTCCTGTCCTTGGTCCTGTCTTGCTACCCGCCGCGCCGCATCATGTCGAAGAAGTCCAGGTTGTTCTTCGACGCCTTCATCTTGTCGAGGATGAACTCCATCGCCTCGATCTCGTCCATGTTGTAGAGCAGTTTGCGCAGGATCCAGCTCTTCTGCAGGATTTCCGGCTTCAGCAGCAGTTCTTCGCGGCGGGTGCCCGACTTGTTGATCAGAATGGACGGGTAGACGCGCTTTTCGGCCATGCGGCGATCCAGGTGGATTTCGCAGTTGCCGGTGCCCTTGAACTCTTCGTAGATCACCTCGTCCATCTTGGAGCCGGTGTCGATCAGGGCCGTGCCGATGATGGTCAGCGAACCGCCTTCCTCGATGTTGCGCGCAGCGCCGAAGAAACGCTTGGGGCGCTGCAGGGCGTTGGCGTCCACGCCGCCGGTCAGCACCTTGCCGGAGCTGGGCAGCACGTTGTTGTAGGCACGGGCCAGGCGGGTGATCGAGTCCAGCAGGATGATCACGTCCTTCTTCAGCTCCACCAGGCGCTTGGCGCGCTCGATGACCATCTCGGCTACCTGCACGTGACGGGCGGCGGGCTCGTCGAAGGTGGAGCTGATGACCTCGCCGCGCACGGTGCGCAGCATTTCGGTCACTTCCTCGGGGCGCTCGTCGACGAGCAGCACGATGAGGTGGCAGTCCGGATGGTTGGCGACCAGAGCATGGGCGATGCTCTTCATCATCTCGGTCTTGCCCGTCTTGGGCTGGGCGACGATGAGGGCGCGCTGGCCTTTGCCGATGGGAGACGTCAGGTCGATGATGCGACCGGTGATGTTCTCCTCGCCCTTGTAGCCTTCACGCTCGAGCTTGAACTGCTCCTTGGGGAACAAGGGCGTCAGGTTCTCGAACATGATCTTGTTCTTGCTCTCCTCGGGCGTCTGGCCGTTGACACGGTCGACCTTCACGAGAGCGAAGTAGCGCTCGCCATCCTTGGGCACGCGCACCTCACCTTCCACCAGGTCGCCGGTGTGCAGGTTGAAGCGGCGGATCTGGCTGGGCGACAGGTAGATGTCGTCCGTCGAGGCCATGTAGCTGGCTTCGATCGAGCGCAGGAAGCCGAAGCCGTCGGGCAGGACTTCGAGCACGCCATCGCCGAAGACCTGCTCGCCAGCCTTGGCGCGCTTCTTCATGATGGCGAACATCAGCTCCTGCTTGCGCAGGCGGGTGACGTTGTCGATCTCCAGCTCTTCGCCCATCTGGATCAGGGCGGAAACGTGTAGGGCTTTGAGTTCGGAAAGATGCATGGGTGAACACCCGTCTGGGGCCGTCTGGCCAGCCAAGGCCGGACGGCAAATACTGCGGCACCCCGGATCAGGACCGAAAAGGCAGCGCGCTGACTGCACGCGATGCGGATTCGAAAAAACTTGGGGGGAGGGGAGCCGAGTCCACGCTGGCTGGGTTCTTTGGATGAATCCAGAAACCCGGGGCGTGTTGGCTTTGGCTGCTGCAGCGGGGCGCCGGGAGGCGGCTCATGCGCTGCAGCAGTTGAACGCGATTATAGGTTCGCGTCGAGGAAGGCGGTCAACTGGGCCTTGGAGAGGGCGCCGACCTTGGTGGCGGCGAGCTGGCCGTCCTTGAACAGCATCAGCGTCGGGATGCCACGGATGCCGAACTTGGCCGGCACTTCGCGGTTCTCGTCGACGTTCATCTTGGCGATCTGCAGCTTGTCACCGTAGCCGGTGGCGACCTCGTCCAGGATGGGCGCGATCATCTTGCAGGGGCCGCACCATTCGGCCCAGTAGTCCACCAGCACCGGCTTGCCGGACTGGATCACGTCAGCGTCAAAGGACGCGTCGGAAACATGCTTGATCAATTCGCTGCTCATGGGAGGGTTCCTTGGCCTCAAAGGTTGGCGGTCACCGCGGGTGGGGCCGTCCGAATAGGCAAAATCATTGTGACATAGCCACTTTTCCCGGACGGTCGCGAGGGTGACCGAAGCAGTGGCGTAGATCAGGGCGGGAGGCCCGCTTTACAAGTGCATCAAGCCGTGAGCCTGGGCCTCGTGCCCGGCGAAGACATCGATTCCTTCTGGCGCCGCGTCGCCAGCAGCAGCGCCGACTGGCTCGCCAGCCAAGGCGCGCCGCTGCGCGACGCCGTGCTGCTGCTGCCCTTCGCCCAGCAACTGGCGCCGGCCCGCCGGGCCTTCCTGGCTCGCGGCGGCTGGATGCCGCGCATCACCACCAGCCACAGCCTGGCCTCGGCGCTGGGCCCGACGGCCCTGGCGGCGCCGGATCAGCTCTCCGGCGACGCCGCCATCGACGCCTTCACGGCCGACCGGCTGCTGGCCGACCAAAGCTGGATCCAGCCCCTGAAGCGCAGCAGCCCGCGCGACTACCGGGTCGCCGTGGCCCGCCTGGTCGATACCGCTCAGACCCTGGCACGCGCTGCCGCCCAGGTTTCGCCCGAACAGCGCCCCGCCTTCCTCGACGCCGCCCGCCAGCGCCTCGCCGCGCTGGAGGTCGGCCCCGGCCTGCTCGAGCGTGCCCTGGCCCAGGTCGCCCTGGCCTGGGTCGCCGCCGACGAGCGCCGCCCGGCCACCGACACCCTGTTCGCGCTGCGTCCTAGCGCCTGGATCTGGCTGCGCGTCGGTGGGCCAGACCCGCTGGCCCGCGCCCTGCTCGGCCAAGCCGGCGACGTTCCCACGCTTTGCCTGGATGCCAATCTGGACCTCGACGAGTCATGGGCCGGCTTCACGCCCACGGCCCGCGTCGAGGCCGCCGTCGCGGCCGACTTCGAAACCCTTGCGGGGCAGGCCGCCACGGCCGTCATCCAGCATCTGAACGCCGGCCGGCGGCCCGTCGCCCTGCTAGCCCAGGACCGCGTCGTCATCCGCCGCGTGCGCGCGCTGCTGGCCCGCCAGGGCCTGCCTGTGCACGACGAAACCGGCTGGACGCTGGCGACGACGCCGGCCGCCGCGGCCGTCATGGCCCTGCTGCGCGCCGCCTTGGCCGGGGGTGCCGTGGACGACTGGCTGGCCTGGCTGAAGTCGGTCCTGGCCACGGGCTGGGATCTGGCCGATCTGGAGGCGCGCTGCCGCCGCTTTGGCTGGCGCCAGGCCGCCCAGATCGACGCCGCCACGCTGCCGCCCGCCACCGGTGCTACCTGGCAGCGGGCACGGCGCCAGCTGGAGCCGTTGGCCGGTGGTTCGCGTTCCCTGGGTGGCTGGCTGGTTGCCCTCGGGCAGGCGCTGAACGGGCTTGCGCCGCTCGCCGAGGTCGAAGGCGGCGAGGCCCTGCTGGAGACGCTGTGGATCTCGCGCAACCCCTGGGCCGGCAGCGCCCACGAGGCGGCGTTGGCGCAGACCCGGCTGCGCCCCGACGAGTTCCTCGCCTGGGTCAATGACACGCTGGAGGCCGCGCAGTTCGAGCCTGCTGAAGAGGCGGGGGGCGCCGAGGTCATCATCACGCCGCTGGCCCGCGCCATGTTGCGGCCCTTCGGTGCCGTCGTGCTGCCAGGGGCTGACGCGGCGACGCTTGGGCCGGTCAACCCGCAAGCCGGCTTGCTGGCTGATGCCGACGCCGCTGCCCTGGGCCTGCCCAGCCTGGCCGAGCGGCGCGAGGCCGAAGCCCTGGGTTTCGCCCAGCTGCTGCGCGCGCCGGTGCTGACCCTGCTGCGCTGTGCTTTCGCCGGTGCCGAGCCCTTGCCGCCCAGCCCGCTGCTGGAGCGCCTGTCGGGTGCCGCGGCTAGGGCTGGCTTGGCCTTGCCGTATTGGGCCGACGAGCGCGTGCAAACGGTCGCGCAGCTGCGCCCACAAGCCCGCCCCGCCGCCGACGCGGGCGGCCGTCTGCCCGCGGCGCTGAGCGCCAGCGCCATCGACGCGCTGCGCAACTGCCCCTACCAGTTCTTCAGCCGCGTGCTGCTGGGCCTGCGCGAGTCGGATGAGCTGGAGCAGGAGCTGAGCAAGCGCGACTACGGCACCTGGCTGCATGCGGTGCTGAAGCGCTTCCACGAAGCGCGCGGAGGCGATGACGCTGCCGCCCTGCGCGCCGCTGCCCAAGCCGAACTGGCCCTGCTGGACGAGGCCGACTTCCTGCCCTTCTCGGCCGCTTTCGAGCGGCTGCGGCCCCTCTACCTGGCCTGGCTGGCCGAAACAGAGGCTGGCGGCCAACGCTATGCCGCCGGTGAAGTGGAGCGCGAAGCCCGGCCTTTCGCCGCGCCGCTTGACGGCGTTGTCGTGAAAGGCCGCATCGACCGCATCGACGATGCGAAAGGCGTGACCTGGCTGCTGGACTACAAGACCGGCGACGCCAAGGGGCTGAAAGACAAGGTGGCCGCCAAGCTGGAGGACACCCAGCTCGCCACCTATGCGCTGCTCAGCGGTGCCGAGCCCAGCCTGCAGGCCGCCTACCTCGTGCTGGACGATGGCAAGGGCATTGCGCTGTTGCCTCATGAAGACGTCAGCGACACGGCGCTGGCGCTGCGCGAAGGCCTGCAGGCCGACCTCATGGCGATACGCGAGGGGGCATCCTTGCCGGCTCTGGGCGAGGGCAGGGTCTGCGACTATTGCGAGGCCCGCGGCCTCTGCCGTCGTGACGATTGGAGCGCCTCGTGACCGAACTCGCCCCGGTTCTCGCGTATTGGGCCGATGGCTACCGCATCCCGCGCGAGCGCTTCTACGCGCTGGCCTGCGATCCCACGCGCAGCATCGTCGTCGAAGCCTGCGCCGGTGCCGGCAAGACCTGGATGCTGGTCTCGCGCATCCTGCGCGCGCTGTTGGCGGGTGCCGAGCCGCAGCAGATCGTCGCCATCACCTTCACGCGCAAGGCCGCCGGCGAGATGCGCCAGCGCCTGGCCGATTGGCTGGCCGAGTTCGCGCAGGCGCCCGAGGCCGAGCAGCTCGCGGCCCTGTGGCAGCGCGGCATCTCGGCCGAAGAAGCCGTTGCGCTGCGGCCGCGCCTGGCCACGCTGCAGGCCGAGCTGCTGCGCGGTGGCCGGGCGGTCGAGGTGCGCACCTTCCACGGCTGGTTCTCGCAACTGCTGCGCGCCGCGCCGCTGGCCTTTCTGCAGGCCCAGGGCATTGCCCCCGAGCTGCAGCTCATCGAGGACGAAGACGAGCTGATGCCCACGCTGTGGCGGCGCTTCCACGTCGCCGTGCTGGCTGACGAAGTGCTGCGGGCGGACTTCCAGGCGCTGACGCAGTCGCGCGGCCGCTTCAATCTGCGCGAATGGCTGCTGGGCGCCTTCGCCAAGCGCGTGGAGCTGCGCTTGTCCGAGGCGGCCGGTGTGCTGCGAGGCAGCCTGCCGGGCGCGCAAGAGCTGCTGGGCACGACGCCGGAGCAGTTCTTCGGGCATCTGCGCGAGCCGCTGAAAGCACTGGCGCGGCAACTTGGCGCAGCCAAGGGCAAGAAGGCCCAGGACGCGGCCGTCGCGCTGGAGCAGGCCGAGGACTTCGAGGCCTGCTTTGCCGCCCTCTTCACCCAGAAGGCCGAGCCACGCAAGCTGGGCGTCGACAACCCCGACCTGGACGAACTCAGCGAAGAGCTGCAGCGCCTGCGCGCGGCCATCGCTCAGCAGCGTGCTGCCGACGAGCATGCCGCCATGCGACGCCTGTCGCTTGTGCTGGTGGACAACTTCGAGGCGCTCAAGCGCGAGCGCGGCCTGGTCGACATGAACGACCTCGAGCGCGGCGCGCTGGCACTGCTGGCCGACGCCCAGACGGCCGGCTGGGTGCAGCAGCGTCTGGATGCCCAGGTGCGCCATCTGCTCATCGACGAGTTCCAGGACACCAGCCCGCTGCAATGGCAGGCCTTGCACGGCTGGCTGCAGGCCTATGCCGGCGCCGGTGCGGGTTCGCCGCTGTCGGTCTTCATCGTCGGCGACCCCAAGCAGAGCATCTACCGCTTCCGTCGCGCCGACCCGCGCGTCTTTGCGGCGGCGCAGGACTTTGTCTGCGAAGGCCTGGCCGGCGTGCGCCTGGCCTGTGACCACACGCGTCGCAACGCCCCCGAGGTGCTGGCCGTCGTCAACGCCGCCTTCGACAGCGCCCAGCGCGCCGGCACCTACGAAGGTTTTCGCATCCATACGACCGAGGTCGCTGGTGTCGATGCACTGGCAGGCTTGTGGGCTCTGGACGCCGAAGTCACCGCAGCGCCGGCCGCGGCGGACGTCGATCCGCTACGCTGGCGCCCCAGCCTGACCGAAGCCCGCCACGAGGCCGAGATCAGCCGCCGCGCGCCCGAGTGCGCCCGGGTCTGCGCCGCCATCGTGGGCTTGTTGCGCGAGCGTCCCGAACTCAAGCCCGGCGACCTCTTCGTGCTGGCCCGCAAGCGTGACCCGCTGCGCCAGCTCAGCGAGGCGCTGACCGCCGCGGGCGTGCCTCACGCCGCGCCCGAAGAGCAGCCGCTGGCCGAACTGCCCGACGTGGCCGACCTGCTGGCCCTGCTAGACGTGCTTGCATCGCCCGGCCATGACCTGTCGCTGGCCCATGCGCTGCGCAGCCCGCTGTTCGGCGTCAGCGAGGCCGATCTGCTGACGCTGGCAGAAGCAGCCGGCACCGCCGAATGGCTGGGCAAGCCGCCGGCCGCGCGCCGCCGATTGTGGGATGCGCTTCAAGGCCTGGAATTACCCGGCCCGGCGCTCGCGCGAGCCCAGGCCCTGCTGCGCGACTGGGCCGAGCAGGCCCGCCTGCGCACGCCGCATGAGCTGCTCGACCGCATCGTCCACGAAGGCGATCTGCTCGCTCGCATCGCCGCGGCCGTACCGGCGGCAGACGCCGCGGTGCGCCTGCAAAGCGTGCAGGCCTTGCTGCACGCCGCGCTGGACCTGGACGGCGGCCGCTACGCGCAGCTCTATGGCTTCGTGCGCGCCCTCAAGAGCCGGCCCATCAAGTTCGTGCCCGCCGTCGCGCCCGATGCCGTCCAGCTGTTGACCATCCACGGCGCCAAGGGCCTGGAAGCCGAAGTCGTCTTCCTGCTCGACACCGACGCCGCGCCGCCCAAGGCCGAGACTTTGGGGCTGTTGCTGGACTGGCCTGTCGGTCAGCTGGCGCCGCGCCGCGCTGCCTTCCTGGCCTCCGAAGCCAAGCCGCCGCCCTCGCTGCAGGCCCTGGTTGACGAAGAGCGCTTCGCCCGCGAGCGCGAGGAGCTGAACGGCCTCTACGTCGCCCTGACGCGGGCGCGCCGCGCCCTGGTGCTGAGCCACACGCCCGGCCGCAGCCAGGCGACGAGTTGGTGGGACCGACTGAAGCCGCTATCGCGCGCCTGGCCCTTCGCGTTGGACATGAGCGCGCGTACCGACACCGCCGCACCCCGACTCGCGCCGCTGCCACGCTGGCAGCCGCCTCCGGCCATGGCCGTGCGCGACGGCAGGGCGCGCAACGAGCGCGAAGCCAGGCTGGGCGAGGCCCTGCATCGCGTGCTGGAATGGGCCTCCGCGCCGGGCCAGAACCAGCCGCTGGACGTGCTGCTGGCGGCCTCGGCCCAGGCCTTCGGCCTCGATGCCAAGGCCCGCGAGCAGCATGCGACAGCGGCCCGGGCCATCCTCGACAGCGCCGACTGCCGGCCCTTTTTCGATCCGGCCGAGCTGCTCTGGGCCGGCAATGAGGTGGCCGTGGGACAGGGTGGCGAAGACCAGCGCATCGACCGCCTCGTGCAGCGACGTGACCGCACTTGGTGGGTTCTCGACTACAAGCTCAGCGCCATGCCCGAGCGCGAGCCGGCCTATCTGGCGCAGATGCGCGGCTATGTCGCCGCCGTGCAGGCGCTGCAGCCGGGCGAGGTTGTGAGAGCCGCGTTGATCAGCGGCACCGGGCGCTTCGTGCAAGTCAGGCTAGAATAGCGGGCTTGATCGGGGCGTAGCGCAGCCTGGTAGCGCATCTGCTTTGGGAGCAGAGGGTCGCGAGTTCGAATCCCGCCGCCCCGACCAACTTATCTAGTTGATTTCGTTGAGAAATCTCAAAACGGCCCGCCTCGTGAGAAGCGGGCCGTTTTTTCATGTCCAACGCGCCATTTACTTGCGCGATCGCAGCGCCGTCCTGGCCTGCACGAAGTTGAAGGCGTACGACACCGCCTCGACGACGGCGTTGTCGATCTCGAGCCGCTCGTGCTCGGTCAGGTAGAAGCTGAAATCCACCTCGTGGCGGATATAGCGCGGAGGCAGGCGGTTCAGGGCGACGCAGGCGACATCACAGAGCAGGTCGCTGCTGGCGGCAATCTCCGGATAGTCGGGCGCCGAGGTCAATACCGCCGCGAAGATCTCGCGCTCATGGTGGTTGTAGATGGAGCTGAAGTCGGCGTTCATGGCGGGCCTCGTCGTGCGCGGTGGGATGCCGGTTTATAGCGCCATCAGGCGGCGCCGAGTCCTGGGGTCATGCCCGCTGCGGCACTCTTTCTCGCCGCGACGAAATCCAGCATGCGGGTGATGCAGGCCTGGGCTTTGACGCGTACGGCCTCGTCGACGTGGATCTCCGGCTGGCCGCTCTCCAGGCAATCGACCAGATTGGCCAGGCCGTTCATGGCCATCCAGGGGCAGTGGGCGCAGCTCTTGCACGTCGCGCTATTGCCGGCGGTGGGCGCCTCGATCAGCGTCTTGTGCGGTGCCAGCTGGCGCATGCGGTGCAGGATGCCGTTGTCGGTGGCGACGATGTATTCCTGGGCCGTGCCCTCGACGACAGCCTTGATCAGGGCCGAGGTGGAGCCGACGACGTCGGCCTGCTCAACGACGCTCTTGGGCGATTCGGGGTGGACGAGGATCAGTGCGCCCGGATGCTGCTCCCGCAGCAGATCCAGCTCGAGGCCCTTGAACTCGTCGTGCACGATGCAGGCGCCATTCCACATCAGCATGTCGGCGCCGGTCTGCTCCTGGATGTAGCGGCCCAGGTGCCGGTCGGGCGCCCACAGGATCTTCTCGCCCCTGGAGTGCAGGTCGGCCACGATCTCCAGCGCGCAGGAGCTGGTCACCATCCAGTCGGCGCGGGCCTTCACGGCGGCGCTGGTGTTGGCGTAGACGACCACCTTGCGGTCGGGGTGTGCGTCGCAGAAGGCGGCGAATTCGTCGTCCGGGCAGCCAAGGTCCAGCGAGCAGGTGGCGTCCAGGTCGGGCATCAGCACGCGCTTCTCGGGGCTCAAGATCTTGGCCGTCTCGCCCATGAAGCGCACGCCGGCCACGACCAGGGTCCGGGCGGCATGGTCGCGGCCGAAGCGGGCCATCTCCAGCGAGTCGGACACGATGCCGCCGGTCTCCAGCGCCAGGTCCTGCAGCGCGCCATCGACGTAGTAGTGGGCGACGAGGACGGCGTTGTGAGCCTGAAGCAGGGCCCTGGCACGCTCGGTGAGGGCGCCGCGTTCGCTTGTCGTCAGCGGCGCGGGTGTCTTGGCCCAGGCATGGGCGGTCGAGCAGGCGCCGGTGGCATCCTGCCTCGTGAAGTCGAAAAGTGTTTGAGCCATCTTGCTTGCGGTGTGGCGCATGGTGAATAGGAGCACCAGCGCGCGGTGGTTGGAATTATCTGGCGTCACATAGACTCGCCCGCTTCGGTCCGGGGAGAATTCATGTCAGGTATCGTGAGGGCGTTCTCTCCGCACTGTGGTTGGGTTTTGGGCGCGTGCCTCGAGTTGGGTGGCTGCGGTGGTGGAGGCGGTGGCGCATCGACACCCGCGCCCGCCCCGGCCCCCCCGCCACCCGCGAGTGAGCAGGCGCTGCAGCTGACATCCCAGAATTACGCGGACGTCGCGAACCGGTTGGCGGGCTATCCCGAGCTGGGACTGATGGCGGCCCAACTTGCCAAGGATTGGTCGGAGGCGCTCGTCGCTTCTCACGGCGCATCGGTCACCTTGCCTTGCGATGGCGGCGGCACCTTGAGCCTGCAACTGGTGGGCAAGGACAGCTCGGGCGCCCCTTCGCCAGGGGATCAGGTGAGCGCGACGCTCAATCAATGCTATGTCCGTGTGCTCGACGACGTGTTCGACGGGACCGCCAGTGTGGACCTTTCGGCTCCTGCCACGGGCGCCCAATGGGCAGGAGTCTGGCACTTCGGCTCACACTTCGTGACCCTCGGGTCGATACCCATTCAGGTCGAGGGAGATGTCGCTTTTGAAACCCGCTCCGACAGCCTGAGCTACACGGTCCATGCGTTTTCAGGGGTGCGCTCGCTGGTGGTCTCCGCCAGCAGTGGCACTCAGGTCAAGCTGGCGGACACCGTGACTCAATTGGATGTGCGGAAGGTGGTGGCGCGTGACACGGCCAAGATCGTTTCGAGCTGGAAGCTGAGACTCGCAAGCGAGGTGCTCGGCGGCAGTGTTCAGGTGGATACGACGGTCCCGCTCTCGGGGTGGTTTGATCAGGCGCCCGGCGTGGGGCGCATTGAGGCCACCGGCGCCAACGGCGCTGTGGCGGCGTTGCAGGCCAGCAGCAACGCCGAAGGCTTTGTGGCGAGCCTGGGCTCGGCCACCAAGCCGCTCGGCGCGGAGGACTTCGCGACCGGTTACCTGTGGTGGACAGCAGGTATCACACCGCCAGGCCCAGGGAACCGGGGCTATTTGCTGAAGTCAGACTCGCCCAACAGCTTCGCGCTGCTGCAGCAGCCTACCGCTACCTCCATCCGCCAGAAGGCGGTTCTGGCCTGGCAGTTCTCCCGACCGTTGGCCCAGGGAAGCACACCATTGACCGCCACCTTCAGGCGCACGGCGCTGCGCGGAAGCGGCTATGACTGGTCTGGCTACGAGATCCCCGCGGATGTCAACGTCCAGGGCGCTTATGTCACCGTCACGCCGCACACCGGCCTGCAGCCTGGCGTCAGCTATCAGCTACTGTGGTCGAACACCATGCCCACGGACTCGAAAGGCAGTGCCGTCCTGCTGGATTCGCCCGTGCTGGCGGTGCTGGATTCGATCTCTGCGAATGCCGGCACCACAGGCCAGTTGCTGTACGGCAAGGCTGCTTCGCTGACGCTGGACGGCCGGGCATCGCGGTCTGCCGACGGCAGCGCGCTGGCGAGCGCCCAGTGGCGGCAGGTCTCGGGGCCGGCATTGCAACTTACCAACGCCAACACCCTCACGCCAATGGTTGCACTGGCAACCGGCACCAACGGTTCGGGCGTGGCCGAACTGGAACTCGAGGTGCGCAATGCGCAAGGCGAATTCGATCGAGACCGCATCACGATCAACGTCGTCAACGACGCCCAGCCTTTCCAGTTGATTGCGCTTCAGGCACCGGGCCGTCAGCCTGTTTACCGGCTCGTCAGCGGCGACGCGCTCTCGACGGACTACTCCCGGGTCTTCCTCTTGGACAGTGGTCAGCAGGTGCTGGACATCTATGGCCAGACATCCCGTCTGTTGGCGGGGCAGTCTGTGGCTTGGGGGCTCGGTCAGTCTCAGGTGGTGGATGGCTCGCATGCCAATGCAAGCGTGACGGATCCGAGCTTGCCCGCCGGATGCGATGCCCGAGGTGCAACATGGACCGTCAGTGAATGGCAGGCTGCCCCTTTTGTCCAGGGGCGCACGGACGTGGGCCGACTGGCCTGGGATATGAACCTGAACTGCCCAGGCTTGGGAGTCGTGAAAGTCGCCGTCCGCGTCAACAGCGCCAAACCCTTGGACTGGTAGCGGCGCAGCGGACCCGGTGCTGCTTCACCCCTCCAGCCAGGCGCGAAAGGCCGCGGCGCGCTCCTGGCTGATCAGCAGTTCGCCCTCCAGCGCCGGGCTGAGGTCCAGCTTCAGCCGCCCCTTGCCGGCAGGCGCGAAGCGCTGCACCGCGCCGGCGGCCACCAACAACTGGCGATTGGCGCGAAAGAAGCGCCGCGGCCCCAGTTCCTCCTCCAGCTCGCCCAGCGTCGGTTCGACCAGATAGCGTTCGCCGGCCCGGGTGATGGCGAAGCTCAGCTTGTCCACCGAGATGAAATAGGCGATGTCGGCCAGTTCCAGCGCGTGCAACTGCTGGCCGCCCTTGCGGCCGACGATGCGCTGGCGGCCGGCAGGCGGGCTCAGGCGCTGCAGCAGGCCATCGAGCTGCTGGCCGAGGCGGGCCTGGGCCTGGGCGTCGAAATGGCGCCGCCATTGCTCGGCCTTGGCCAGGGCCTGGGCGAGGGCCGCCTCGGACACCGGCTTGAGCAGATAGTCCACCGCCAGGGCCTGGAAGGCCTGCAGGGCAAACTGGTCATAGGCCGTCGTGAAGACCGTCGGCAGGGCCAGGCGGCGATCCCGGAAGAGTTCCAGCGACAGGCCGTCGGCGAGCTGGACGTCGAGCAACAGCAGGTCGGGCGCTGGGTTGCTCGCCAGCCAGGCCAGCGTGCCCTGCACGGTGTCGCTGTGGCCGAGCACGCGGGCCTCGGGCGCGACGCGGGCCAGCGTCGCGGTCAGGCGCTCGCGCGCGGGCGTCTCGTCTTCGGCGATGAAGATCTTCATGGGCGGGCCAGCAGGGGAATGGAGGCGTCGAATACGCCGCCTTCGCTGCGGCGCTCCAGCGCGCGGCCGGCCAGCAGGCGGCAGCGTTCGTCCAGATTGGCCAGGCCCAGGCCCGAGGAGGGCAGGGCGCTGCGGCGCGGCTGCAGCGCATTGCGGGCCCGCACGCGGTCGCCGTCGAGCGCGAAGCTCACGCGCAGGGGTTGGGCGGCACTGGCCTCGTTGTGCTTGATGGCGTTCTCCAGCAGGGTCTGCAGCGCCAGAGGCGGCAGCAGCCACTTCGAAGTCTGCAGGGCCGGGTCAAGTTCCAGCGGCATGGCGGCGCCGAAGCGCAGGGCCAGCAGGCGGTGGTAGTGGCGCAGGAAGGCCAGCTCCTCGTCCAGCGGCACGAGGTCGCGCTGGCGGCTGTCCAACACATAGCGGTAGATCTCGGCCAGGGTGTCGCTGAACTCACGGGCGCTCCTCGCGTTGTTCTCGATCAGATGACCCAGGGTGTTGAGGCTGTTGAACAGGAAGTGCGGGTCGACCTGGGCCTTCAGCGCGCCCAGTTCGGCCTGGGTGCGGGCCCGCTCCAGGCGTTCGACGCGCAGCATGTCCGACTCGCGCTCGCGGATCAGGAACATGGTCTCGTAGGCATGGGTCACGAAGAGCACGCAGATGACGTTGGTGGCCACTACCAGCTTGATTGCATTGGTGTCCACCGGCAGGCCGGCAATCTGGAACCAGGCCCAGATGGCGGCCAGCGTCAGCGGCGCGGTGTAGAGCACATTGGCACTGACCAGCATCAAGAGCTTACGCAGCGGGTGAGCGAACCAGTTCAGATGCTCGCGCTGCTTGAACAGCAGCCAGCGGTTGCCGGCCCAGATGGCGAAGGCCAGGGCGATGAAGCCGGCAAAGCCGATCCAGAAGCGCGTGTCCTGCGGGCCGAGCGGGCCGTAAAGGCCCGTCAGCCACGGAATGGCCAGGCCGAAGGCCAGCGAGCCGCCGGCCATCAGCAGCCGGTCATCCAGGCGCGCCTGGGTGGGCGGATTCGGCTTGGGTTTGTCGGCTTTGGGCGTGCTCATCTTCGACTTCGGCGGGCGGCCGCTGTTACCGCAGACGAGCGTGCCTCAGCATCGCCGCAGCAACAACTTCATGAGGAGCCTGCGATGGACGCAGTGCAGTTCAACTTCCCGGCGGTCATTGTGGCGGCCTTGTCGAGCTTCCTGATCGGCGGGCTCTGGTACTCGCCCATCGGATTCGCGAAGTCATGGATGGCCGAAGCCGGCCTCACCGAGGCACAGACCCGACAGGCCAGCCCCGCCAAGGTCTTCGGCCTGTCGGGCCTGGCCTCGCTGGTGATGGCCTTCAACCTGGCGGCCTTTCTCGGCGCCAAGGCGAGCTTCAGCTTCGGACTGTTTGCCGGCTTCGCCACGGGCCTGGGCTGGGTGGCCATGAGCCTGGGCGTCATCTACCTCTTCGAGCAGCGTTCGCTCAGGCTCTGGCTCATCAACAGCGGCTACCAGATCGTCGCCTACACGGTGATGGGCGCAATCCTCGGCGCCTGGCATTAGGGCCTGTTAACGCTACGGCAATAGGTCGCGCAGGCCCGCCGCAAGGGGCCAATCTAGACGCAGCGCGCCGCCCGCACTCGTGTGCGGGCCAGGGCTGCAACAACGAGTAGCCCCTTGCGGCGGGCCTGCCCGAAGGGTTGTGGCCAGAAAGGCCGCATGCTGTGTTGCAGGCCTTGCAGGCCGCGCCAAGCCAGAGGCTTGGCCCTTCGCCAAGCACGGACAGACCACTGGCCTGTCCGTCTCCGGGCTTAGCCTCGCTGGGTCGACACCCAGCTTGCGGTCTGCTGTCGGGCCCGCGGCCTTTCTGGCCACAACGCGACCCGTTGCCGTAGCGTTAACAGGCCCAAGGGCAAACGCAGCGTGTCGCGCTCGCTGACGCGCACCGTGTTCGGCGGCTCGTTGCCGATGCGATAGGCCACGCTGATCAGCTTGCGGCGGCCGGGCGGGGGGCGAAGCCGAACAGCTCGTTGCTCACCTCGGTCTCGAAGCGGTCGCCGCGGATCTGGGCACGCAGGGCCTGGGTAACGTCGGTCCAGCGTCCTCCGGCACCGTAGCTGGCGCTGTCGATGACGAGATGGCTGCGGGCAGGACCGTCGTCGCCACGATGGCCGCCACGGCCACCGCGGCCCAGTCGCCGCGTCCCCAGCCGATGAACTGGCTGCCGTCGATGGTGCCGTACTCGGAATACTCGAAGACGCGCTCTTGGCCGCCGCGGTCGCGGGTGAAGATGCGCTGGATCTTGGTCTGGCCGGGCTCGGGGTCGACGCCGAAGAAGTCGTTCGTCAGGCGGAAGCGCCGGTCTTGGCGGGCCAGCTCGCGCAGCCGGTCGGTCACGTCGACATGGTTGTATTCGGTGCCGTAGCGGGCATGCAAGATGACGAAATCGCCGTCATCGTCGGCGGGGCGGGTAGGGTGACGGCGACGGTCAGTGCCGCGCCCAAGCCCTGGATCAGGTGGCGTCGTCTCATGGCGATCTCCTCGTTGTGCTTGTCGGCCGGGCATGGCCGAACGGCCACGGGTTCAACGCGAGATTGCCTCGGCGCGCGGACGCCGGGCTTGGCCCCTTGTAAGTGCGCTTAAGCCGCGCGGCGGGCTCTTCACATCAGGGCAGCTGGCGCAGCACCTTCTGCAGCGGTAACTGCAGCCGTTCGCGCCGGGTGACGTCGGCCACATCCAGCACGCCGGCCAGCAGGGGCCAGAGGAATTCGCGCAGATTGTGAAGATCGGTCAGGGCCGCTTCGTCCCACGCCTGGGCTTGCTTCAGCGGCTGCAGCAAGCCGTCCAGCCAGGCCCGAATGGCGGCCTCGTCGGGATTGAGCCTGAGCTGCAACTGCAGGGCTGCGCGGGCGAGACGGTTGCCCTCGCCGAAGTGGTAGGCGTGTTGGTGATCGGCCAGCACTTGGCGGGTAACGGCGCTCAGCAACTGCTGGCGCTGTGCGGTGCTCAAGGCATCGTTCATGCCGAGTTGCAGTGCCAGGTCGGCGCCATGGGCCACGCCATGCCGCCAGCCCTCGCCGGGGATGAAGCCGCGGTAGTCGCGCACGCCACCGAGGAAGCGCGCGGCATGGTCGACGAGGTCGGCGCGCTGTTCGGCCGTCATGAAGGGCTGGAGCCGGTCGACACGCGCGACCTCGGCCAGGGTGAGCACGGCAAAGGGCTGGTGCACGCCGGCTGCATCAGGCTTGCCGTCCAGCACGCCAACCAACGCTTCACGCAGTCGCTGCAGCGTGGTCGCGTCCAGCTGGCCGCCGCGCGACCAGGCCGACAGCTGCTCGAAGGCGACATCGTCCCTCAGCTTGGGATCAGGCTGCGCCAGGCAGGGCAGCAGGGCGATGGCCAGCTGCTGGATGCGTGCCCGATCGGCTTCGTCCTGCAGGTGTGGCGGCGGCGCGCAGGTCTGCGCGGCGGCGGCCAGGGCCAGGGACGAGAGCAGGGCGGCCAAGGCGACGGTCTTCATGTGCCGCAGTAGCGCATGCCGGCGTGGCTCTGGCAAGAAGTCAGGGCTTCGGGAAGGTCCCTGGCACCAGGATGTCGCGGGTCACCTTCGCCAGCTGGGTGTGGCCGCAAAAGGCCATGGTCACGTCCAGTTCCTTGTGCAGGATCTGCAGCGCCTTGGTGACGCCTTCCTCGCCCAAGGCCCCCAGCCCATAGGCCATGGCGCGGCCGATCATCGTGCCGCGCGCGCCCAGGGCCCAGGCCTTGAGCACATCCTGGCCCGAGCGGATGCCGCCGTCCATCCACACCTCGATCCGCGAGCCTACCTCGGCGGCGATGGCCGGCAGGGCGTGGATGCTGCTGGGCGCGCCGTCCAGCTGGCGCCCGCCGTGGTTGCTGACGACGAGGGCGTCGGCCCCGGCCTGCACGGCCAGCCTGGCGTCCTCCACGTCCATGATGCCCTTGAGGATGAGCTTGCCGCCCCACTGCTCCTTGACCCAGGCGATGTCGGCCCAGGACAGGCGCGGGTCGAACTGCTCATTGG
>Ga0194137_10001034_pt1 | contig 17571 bp, 22 predicted proteins | sample TARM_MetaG_T3_14_FD_134025 | JGI IMG/M metagenome (GOLD analysis project Ga0194137, IMG submission 134025) | Freshwater microbial communities from Pennsylvania, USA, analyzing microbe dynamics in response to fracking - TARM_MetaG_T3_14 (version 2) | ecosystem: Environmental > Aquatic >... | reverse complement strand
TGCCAGCAACTGTTAACGGGATTGATTGGTCGTATGTCGGAAAGTTTGCTGACGGTGTGACGTTTACTAAAAAGTCAGATTTTGCAATTGACGCTAACGGTACACAGTGGATTTACACTGGATCACTACCGTTTTCTGCTACTGCTGGCACTGTTCCAAGCGAGCCTACCTATCAGGCGGTGCATGTAAAAAGCGCATCATTAGTAACCAACTCAAAAGGCGGGAGCGTTCAGGATTTTATTGATACACAAACCTTTGATAATGTTGATGCTATGTTGGCGTTTAATGGGTTGGTAGCAGGGCAAAGATGTTGCACTGGCGGCACTACTTGGGAATACTTAGGTGGTGGTAACTCATTGACAGTCAACTTTAGAGAGTTAACAGCAGTATATTTCGATGATTTTGGGGCAGACAGTACAGGAGCAACAATAACGCATACTGCAATGCAATCCGCTATTGACTACCTCAGAAGAAAACCGCCACTAGCAGGAGCTAACTACGAAATCTCTTATGGCTCTAGAGGTAAGCTGGCAATGCGACCAGCAGGCAAGTATCGGATAGCTTCACCACTCATCTTTGAAGAGGATGTTATCCAGCAACTCTATGCGTCAGGCATATCTGTTGAGCCAAACGGAGCGCAGATTATTGTTGACGCTTCATTTGTAGGAGCTACAAGAGTTAAAACATCTTTGGGTGCGACCACTATTATTAACTCCGCTGTAATCGTTGGTGTTAGAGACTATGCAACACAGTCAGGGCATTATGTTTCATTCGTGGAGTGGGACAAACAGAAAGTTGACGGTGGGGGTGTGGTCACGTCAGCGCTATATAATGATGTTATATCCCATTGCTCGTTTGATAAATGGACTACTAACAATTGCGACTATGGATTGGGCGGAAAAGTTTCTTTCTTGTCATCCTATGCTGGATGGAAGCTTTACAATTGCAACGGAACGATAAGTTTTAGCAATACATCATTAGCTGATGGTTACAACTCAGGTAATGGGCTTGAGGGTGGAGGGTTGACGTTTGGCGATTGGACTATCTCAGGGGATAACGGAGCAGCGCAGCCTCGACTGTACTTTAATAAGATAGGTGAGTTTAAATTCACATCATTTACATCTTATCAGGGGCTAGGCGATGGCATTGTTATCGAGCGCGACCCACTCGCAAGCACAACAGGGAGTAAGTGGAATCAACTTGGCAGGGTTGAACTTGGTGATTTAGATGGCTCACCTCTAAAATTAACTAACTGTTCTTTCATACAGCTATCTGATTTGATAATGGTAAAAAACGGATTGTCAGTACCTATAGATACATCTCTAATTACCATTGATGGATGTACAGACATTACAATAAGGGGGCTAGACGTAGACCAATTTTATGACTTTTCAGCAACAGACCCCTTAAGCTGGGGGCCTGTACTTGACTGCGTAAACTCCAATAGGGTTACTCTAGTGGTTAACAATGCTCGCTCAATACCTGCTACGCATAACCTGTATTCAATGTTTAGATTTAGAGGCACATCAGAGCATTGTAGTGTAGAGCTTGGGAATTTAAATCAGGCTTCATTTGCAAGGCTATATAAAAACCCAGTATCTTCTGAGGTTACTTGTAACAATATAAAAGTTAGAGGTGGCGCAACAAGGACGGGCGCATTTGTATCCGCAATCCCAGTTTTGCTCGGTGCTGGTGATAGTTGGGATGATCTAAGTAATGAATTTGGAAAGTCCCCAGTCTCAGGAAAAAAGTCGCGTGTAGCATTAACATCGGGTAGAGATTCAGTTCAGAACTTTGAACTAGCATCAATAAGGAAATCCATTAGTAATAATGTACTTACTGATATTGCGACCATCAATTTTAATGGTGTATCACTTCACAATGCAATTATTGAGATTGACTTTGTGGTATCAGGAGACAGCGGGTACGCATCAAAAACAGAAAAAAGAAAATTCTTATTTAATCGTACACCAGCGAGCACTGGTGTAACATTAAATACATTAATCTCGAGTGAAACTTTAACATTCAGCGGCTCAGCAAATTATACTGTTCAATCAATTGTGACTAGCGATGCAACCTCACAATATCAAATACGACTACAAACAACGGTCATATTTGGTGGAGGCATCGGCGATACGGCTGGCGTGATAAGTGGGACTATAAAAGTATCAAGTAAGGGTGACTTTGAAATCGTGAAAAACTAAGTCTGGTTCGCGAATAATACATCGTCATGTAAAACCTCCCATTGCTGGCGCGGATCGCACCATCTCAACCAGCTTACGTGCTTCATTGACGTAAAAATGAATATCTAAAATTAAAAACCCCTCAATCGAGGGGTTTTCTTTATCTATCACTCCAATGTTTCATATCCACCTAGTGAATCTGATAGCGCATTCATTAGGCATAGTTTACGCTTGAGTTACATTGAATGAATTAGTCCGCATCCATACCCCAAATAACACAGTTATGGCTTATAGTCTATACATATGCTAAAATAATTATCATATGTGATAACAATTTATGAGGAGAGGTTGATGTCATCAAGAGACGAAGTACAAGTGTGGGCTGATATGCTGGTCAATGACCCAATATTCTATAACCAGCAGAGGGCTGCTAGTGATACATGATTACTGGGATAAGGAAAATCAATGAAACTAGGCGAAAAACAAGAATTATTCATGCGTCTATTGCCGAGATTAATCGACAAGGCGCATGAATTAGGGTTCGAGATCCGCGGCGGTGATTTGTTCCGCGATCCACGAGTTCACGGCCAGATGAACGTCAAACAAGGATATGGTGCTAAAAATAGCTGCCATAAGCTAAAGCTTGCTATAGACTTAAACCTGTTCAAAGATGGCGCGTTCATCCAAACAACAGAAGGCCATAGAGAGCTTGGCGAATGGTGGGAAAAACAGCACGAGCTTTGCAGGTGGGGTGGGAGGTTTAAGAATCCAGACGGGAATCATTATTCATTAACGCACGATGGGTTTATGTAGGAGATAACATGGACAATTTAGTTGCTTATTTACAAGATGGCTTTATGTATGTCGGTATCGTGGTTACTGCGGCTACTGCGATTGTCGCAGCACTCGAAAAAGTGGCAGAGGTAACGCCAACAACCAAAGATGATGAATACATCGGCAAGGCCAAACAATGGCTTGGCTTTGTTTCTGCTATTCTTGATAAAGTTTCTGTTTGGGACGCTAAAAAATGACAACGGTCTTAATCGTCATTTTTTCCGTGGTGGTCGCTGTGATATTGGCGATCATCTACGGAAGCGGGAGGGCTAAAAATGAAGCGCAAGACAAGGTTATTGACAGAATACTTGAGGCTAACAAGATTAAAAAAGAGCTTGATAGTCTCGATATTGGCGATCAACGCGACAGGTTGCGCAAGTACCGTAAATGACTATTGTGAGATATCATCAATAATTGTGCCAAGTGAGCAAGATATTAATGTAATGTCCGATTTTCTGGTAAAACAGTTACTGACTCATAATGAGATTTACGCTAAACTTTGCGAAGTCAACAAATGAAATGGAATCATAAATGCCAGATTTTCTTACAAAATTACCGCCAGAGGTTGCAGGGGTTTTTATGGCTATGTTTATTTCAGTCTTGAGGGTCATTTACGACAAAGAAGATACTAAGCCGATGCGAATTATTCTTGAAGCTGGGATATGTGGCGGGCTAAGTCTAACTGCATCATACGGGATCGCGGCTCTTGGCCTTGATGCTAATTGGGCTGTTTTTTCTGGCGGTGTTATTGGTTATCTTGGATCTGCTACAGTTAGACAAATCGCAATGCTCGTACTTAAGAATAAGGTTGGCAAGTAAAAAAGAACCCACCTAAGTGGGTTAATGCGCTAGAAACACAAAATGAACGGTTTATTATTTGCTGTTTAGCTATATTTGTCAATATCCTAGCAATTAACTAATAACCACATAATCAACTATCTCATATCCCTGTATCTCATAAGCAACTGCTCTAGCGGCCTTCGATGCGCTTCCACTGTTTTTAACGATTCGAGTGATGCTATCGCCAGCGCGGTTTGTTAAGGTGACTTTTACCAGCTTGTTTTTTGGTTGGCGCTTAGGTTCGGCACTGTTGACGCTGGAGTCATTGATTGACTTAGTTTGCACTTGAGTTACCTGCCGCCAGTGCTTGTAATGCTATGGCCTTCTTGCGCTGATACCAAGCCTTGTTGTAGAGCGATTTGTATTCCTTGTTTTGCTCGCTCCAGATTTTCTTTTTAAGGTTCAGTAGATCTCGATTTTCTGCGCGATGCTTTGCACTTCTAACCGCCATACATGCAACGCAATGATGTCCGTTAACATAGCGAATAGTGTTACCGCAACGTATGCAAGCCGAGCCTTCAAACTTGGTTTGGCCTAACGCCTCAGCTTCTCGCGCCAGTTGTTTGTTTGTTGTCATAGTAGTGACACCACAAAGTTAATGATTGAGTCTGGGTCGATGCAGAGCAGTGCGAATACCAATGCTGCTAGGAGGTTTTGCTTAATATTGTTCATGGTGATTCCTTTAGCGCCACGGTGTGGCGCGTTTGGTAAGGTAATTAAATGCAAATCGCATCTAAAATCATGTTTTGGAAATGCTCTCTGTTTGTAAAATATTTGTGCATAACATTTTCCTGCTGCTTGATAAACGCAGCAATGTAAGCCTTTACTAAATCGGCGTTGAACATTTCAGGAGTTACTCCATCTTCAATCATCATGCGACCAATTGAATTTAACATTTGCATTTGAGTTTCGTTGAATTTGTTCATCTTGCTTTCCTTTTTGTTAGTGGTCTTGTCAACCGATGAATAGATAATAGCTCAACATTTAATTACACGTCAACATTTATTTATTAAACACCCTAAATTTTTTCGCGATGTACTCGCGCAGTCGTGTGTTTGCCGCTTTGCGGGCTGCGTTCACCTGACGGTGCTCTGTTGGCTCAGTTTCAAGCGTGGCAGAGTAAACCTTGCTGTAAGCCTCGCAGACCTTCAAGCGCTCTTGGATGCTGCCGCAATAGTTAAGGCGATCGTTAATCCATTGCCTATCGTGCTCAAAACAGTGGCGCGGCATTGGCTCGGTTATTTTTTGCGGTGTAATGTATGCCATTTATTCACTGCCTCAATTGCTCCAGCGGCACCAAGCGCTACACATGCAAACGCGCCTTGTCGTTGGCTCAGTACCAGATATTTGATTTGTTTATCGCTGATACTGCTTAGTATGTGGTCTTGCCTTTTCAACTCAATGAGTAACGGCGGCGAGCATGGGATAACAATATCGCTTGCACCAGTGTTCATGCCTTCTTGCTTATGCTGGTGGCCTTGGCGCTTGGTGCGCTTGCCTTCGTTTCTGATATGCACAGCGATTTCTGCAAGCTCTGGATATAGTCTGCGAAGCTGCGCCAAAAAGCTGACCTGCTCAGCAGACTCCATTGGGCACTCGCCACGGTAGCTAGTGTCACCGAACACGGCGATGTTGTGGGTGGTTAGTTTGGTTAGGTTCATGCGAAGCGCACCTCTTTAACTTCAAAATTAGTGAACCCATCGCGGATCACTTTCTTAATCTTCACGTTTGACGGAATAGCTTTCCACTCTGCGCAATCGTTTACCGACCGGATAAACTCGGGCTCAACGCCATTTGCTCTAGCAAGCTTGTTAAATATCCAGTGCTGTTTTTGAGAGTGCCAGCCAGTTACCGCGCCTAGCTCTGTCTTGTAAACGACTTTCAGAGTCTCGCTGCCTGAGCGCGTTTTGTGGATGGCGTATTCGGCGCCAAGGCATTTCACTTCGCGGGTTTCGCCGTCATCCATGATAACAGCACTGCCAGCTTGCTCGGTTAATTTCTTGTTTGGGTCAACCAGTCGCTCTTTGCATCCAATGCAGTGGCGTGCGGCAATGTCGTTTTCAGCATAGCAGTGCGGGCAAATCTTGAGCGAGAACCGATGATCACATGGCGCATCAACGCCTTTGATGGTGTATGCAGCAGGATTTGAGCAACGGCGCGAGTAATGGGCTGGCACAGGGATTTCCTTGACTCCGCACTCACCAAATTCGTCCTTGTTTTGCGGGTCAAGGATTTGCATGGTTAGCACTTCGCCGGTGTATTCGATTGGCAATCCTTCATCGTCAAATGCAACAGCCTTTTCGGTGCCAGAAATAAGAAAATTCCCAAACCTATCGTTTTTAAGCCCTGCATAGATATCATCGCTGCGGCGCTTCTTGGTGGTAACGCATGAGCATGAAGGGCACTGAACGTCAATTTCCGATGACAACTCAGACTTGATGCGCGTCTTAATCTCAGGCGTAAATAGGTCAGATTGCAACCCATGGCGCTCGATGTTTTCGGCGAAGTCCATCACAAGGCAGTTGTCTTTATCTTCACACAGGCGCAGTCCACGGCCTACAATCTGCTGTAGCAATCCAGCAGACTCGGTGGCGCGAAGTATGGCCACAAAATCAACGTGAGGGGCATCAAAGCCAGTTGTTAGGACGGCCACGTTAACTAGATACTTAAACTTGCGTTGTTTGAATTGCTCAATAATTTCTTCGCGTTCAGATTTCTTGGTCGAGCCTGTCACTATGCGAGCGTCATCTGGCAAATAGCGCATGATTTCCTCTGCATGGCTAATCGTAGCAGCGAATATCATCACGCCTTTGCGCTGCTGCGCGTAGTGCTGCACTTTGGCGATAATACGCTCCGTCTTAGTGCTGCCTTCAAACGTGGCCGCCACAGACTTGGCGCTGAATTGGCCGAACTTGTCAGTCTCCAGTGTGCTGGTGTCGTAGCTTTCTGAGTGCTCACCGATGATCACTTTAGATAAAAATCCTTCACCGACCAATTCACCTGCAGTAATGCGGTAAATCAATTTATTAAAATAAGGCTCAATGGCCTTGGTTTCATCATAATGAATCGGTTCCTCGCCAGTGTCGTCAATTGCGTAAATGTAGCCAGTGCCTAGGCGGTATGGCGTGGCAGTCATACCAATAACGCGCACGTTGGAGTTGATCTGCTTCCCGCGCTCTGAAAACTCGCGGATAGTGTCAACGATTGACTTTAGCGACTCTGTTATGCCGTGTGCTTCGTCAATGATTATTGCGCTAATGCCAAGGCGGGCTATCTTCTCGGCTTGCTTAACTGCTGTCTGAGGGCTTGCAAAGATAACCTGGGACCGTAGGCACTTTGAGCCAGCAGAGGCGCAATAGACGCTTGCGGGGTATCCGTATGCCAAATACTTAGCTGCGTTCTGCGTAACAAGCTCTTTACTTGGCGCAATGCACAAAACGCGTTTGTGTGGCGCAGCTTTGGCGAAGAAGCGGGCTAGTTCGGCAACTATGAGGCTCTTACCTGCACCTGTGGCTAATTCTAGCAGCGCTGGCGAGGTGTGCCTCTTAACGTAGTCGATAGTTATATCAACTGCGTCTTGCTGGTAGTAGCGAAGTTGGAATGTCATTGCTATTCACCATAGGCATGGTCTAAATCTTCAGACGTTTCTGGATTGAATAAATCGACAACTAACCCTCTCCATTTTGCTTTTGTTACAAAGCCAAAGGTCTTAATATCATATAGCCCGCATTCTTCTAATAATTCTGAAAACTCGATTGTTTCAAAATGCGACAACTCTTGCCTATGCCTATAAAGAACAATATCAATGTCCTTTCTGTTTCCATCCTTATAAAGCAAACCTCCTGTAAGCGCTGGGAATATTCCTACTTTAGAAAGCCGAGAATAGAGGATTTTGCACAACTCAATTCCGTCACTCATGCTTACATTTTCTTCTGGCATTGCTGTAAAATTTGTGTTCATTTTGTCACCTTATTATCGTCCATTTTGTGAAGTGGCCGCCTAAGCGTCCTGCTATCAATTAAAAACCAACATATTCTTCATCCAAGCCATCATCAACAACCACGGCTTGCTGCGCCGATTGCTGCACAGGCTTCACCTTCTGCGCGCTCGCACGAGGCAACATCTTCTCGCGATAGAATGCTAACCCGCGCACGAAGTTAACTTCCATTGGATTATCACGCGGCGTTCCGTCCATGTTTTCAGTTAGCACAGTGTGCCCAAATTTAACGCGCACTTCCGACTTTCCGACCCAGTTATCTTCGATTGACTCTGTGGTTAAATCTAAGCGCCCATCCGTCATTGGATATCCTGCTTGAGCATCGATAACCAATAAATTGCGCATTGCTAGGTCGCGCTTGGCTGCGTCATTGTCGTAAATCTTAGGCTTGTATGTGTATTTCTGACCTTTGAACTCGCAATCACTGGTAATTACCAAGTCGATTTTGCAAATCTGAACTGCCTTGCCTTCTTCGATGCCATTAAAGCCGTCAAACACAAGCGCGGTTAGCTCGGTGCCATCTGGGATAATCTTCTGTACCCCATCAAAAAAACCTTCGTAATCTGCGTATTCTTGCGCCATTTGCTGCGTGAAAAATGCCATGTGTTTTGCTCCATTGTTGCTGTTGTGGTGGTTGTGATTAACTCGGCTAATTGCCGTTATTCAGTGAATTTATGTTGATACAGTATAGCTATTTTTTGTTGACGTCAACAAAATTTCTGATACTATTTATTCGTCAACACAATTTAATTTAAAAGAGGGTGATAATTATGGCATTACAAGAAACAACTATCGAGCGTTTACAAGCTGCATTTGCTAACGGGGTAAAGATTAGCAAGATTTGCGCTTTGTCTGGCGTGGCGCGTTGGAAACTTAACGGATTAACCAGCTCGGCCAAGTCTTACAACCGTGGCACAGCACTAACCGATGAAGAATGCAAAGACGTTTGCCGCGCGCTGGATGTGATTAAGGGGGCGTTATAATAAGGCGGTAGCAATATAACTAAAAACGGAATCACAAAATGAACATAAAATTCCCACTAACCCTAAGTTGCGGCCATAGCGCCGCTTCTTTCTGCGACTGTACCCACCAACGACAATATCAAAACAGCGGTGACTCGCCAATCGATAAGGCATTAATCGAGTACCAAGGGCGATGGCGACAAACGCTTGAAGGCTACGGCTGCCAACTACCAAGCGGCAGGCATCATGGCCCATGCCCTGTGTGCGGCGGTAAAGACCGCTTTCGCTTCGATGACAAAGACGGACGCGGCACTTGGTTTTGCTCAAAGTGCGATCCACAAAGCGGCGGCGGATTGCTGCTGCTGTCTCGCTACCTTGGGAAGTCAACGCTGGAAACAGCAAAAGAGCTAATAGGCGATGATTATGAGCGCAGTGCGGCACCTGTGCGGCAATATGTAGATAATGCGGCGTTAGCCAAGGCGAATGCAGAACAAGCCGCCAAGGGCGCGCAAATGATGCTTAATGGTGCAGTTGCTAGGTCGCATCCTTACATGGACGGAAAAGGACTGTTTGGCGAGTGGCTGACAAACGGCGACGTAATGATTGATTACACTGGCGCGCGTATCGGTGTTGGTGAGCTATTATTGATCCCAGCTTATAAAAATGGACTGTTAGTGAATATGCAAAAAATCAATTTAGACGGTGAAAAACGCCCAATCACTGGCGGAGATATGTCTGGTGTTTACCATTGCATTGACGGCAAGACCAAGGCGATCGCCATTGTCGAGGGGTTTGCAACTGGGGTGACAGTTAACCGCATGACTGGGTATATGGTTTATTGCGCGTTCATGGCTGGCAATCTTGCTGAGGTGGCTAAGTTTGTGCGTGAGCAGCATCCTGACGCCAAAGTAATAATGTTCGCAGACAATGACGAAAGTCGCACAGGTCAAACTAAAGCAGAAGCCGCCGCAATACCAGTTAACGCGCTGGTTGCACTACCGCCAGAGATTGGAGACTGGGACGACTACCGACAACGCCATGGTGAGGATGCCTGCAAGGCGGCTATGCGCGAGGCAATTAAGAAGGATTCAAAGATAAGCAATGCTAAAGAAGTTATTCAAAATCAACCGACAGAAATATCCGCAACACCTAAACATGAGCCAGTTGCTCGGGTCGATGAAGCGCCGGAGGATTTACCAGCGTCACCAGCGAAAGCAACTAGAGAGAAGCCGGATCCAGTTGAAAAACCAGAACCAAAGCTAAACCCTGGCGGCCTGCCGTATGGGATCTCGCTCGATGGCTACGACTTGGACGCGCCGCCCGGGTTAGCTGGAGAAATAGTCGAGTACATGGTGAACGGCGCTAACCGTCTGTTACGTGGCGGGGCTTATCCGCTAATGGCGTTGCAGTGCATGGCAATGGCGGCGGCGGGTATGCAGGGGCTAAAAGGCGTTAAGCTAAGTCTTATCACATTGACTTTGGGCATGTCTGCATCAGGTAAGGAATGGCCGCAGCGGGTGATTAAGGAGCTATTGGACGCCAATGGCAAGACGCTTTATGGCGATATTCGTTCAGACAAAGACGTCATCCGCAGCGCGATTTATGACAATGGCCACTGCTTCTACGTTATCGATGAAGGCCAGAAGATCCTCAAAGTCGATGGCGGCAACAAACACATGAGCAACGTGGTTAACACGCTGATGGAGCTATCGACAACTAGCTGTTACAAGCTTAGCCAGTTACACAGGGATGAGTTTGTTGCGCAAATGGAACTAGTAAAGGCGAGACTTGAGAAGAAGCTTGAGGCTAAAGAGTCAGACCTTAAAGCCTGCAATCCAGACTTAGACGAGGCCAAGATGAAAAAGCTTGATCTCGAGATTGCCCATACTCAAAACCAGATATCAAGTTTTGAGCAGCGGATTTATACCGCTCAAACCGGTGTGCGCAACCCAGCGTTAAACCTGCTTGCATACTCAACGCCGAAGGAACTAGCGGAGATCGTAAACGAGCAAACCATTGACAACGGCTTTCTTGGTCGGGCGCTCATTGCTGATTGCGGGGTAGAGCGCTCAGAGTCCATGGTTGATTTGGATTTTCTCGGGGATAGTGACGGCAAGCAGCAAAGCGACAATCCACAATTAACCTACCTAAAGACGCAAATCGGCCTAATCTGCCAGTTAGCGCAGGACGTGGTTAATGGTGATGTCGAACAGGCGTTCACTGGGGTTAAGTTCAGATACCTACCTACAGCCGAGGCGCTGGAGGATTTAAAATCAATTGCTCGCCACTACGACCAATATCAATACCGAAACCATATTAGAGTAGGATCCATTTATGCCCGCTTCCTTGAGCGGATTATGGCGCTTTCATCGGTGATGGCATTGGGCAACATTCAGAAAGGCGTGGCCGTAATTGAGCGCGATTTTGTGCGCTATGCTCTGCTATTGTCTCTTAACTCTGTTGGGCAATTGCTGAGCAATCTGTCAATCAACGAGGGCGCCACAGAAGGCACTATGGAGGCCAAGATTGAAGCTGTGCGCGAGTACATCCTCAAGCGACTGGATATCGACCGCAGGGACTCACGCAAAGGATGGCGCTATGAGTCGGAGATTAAGAAGCAGGTCAAGCGTAATAAGTGGTTTAAGGATATCCAAAAAGAGTGTGATAAAGCAGACCAAGACGCATTTAACAACGCAATAGCTGCGTTATATGGGCGCGTTGAAAGGTCGGAGTGCGGGAAGTTGATTAGGTTGAAGAAGTGATTATTTTAACAATAGAGGGAATGCAAAATGAAACCAAATGACCAATACGAACACAAAGGCACCCATAAAATCGCCACCATTATCGAGGTGATTAAGGTGCTGAAAAGCGAAAACCTGTTTAGCTGCAATGGCAGCATTAAGCTCAAAAAGAGAGCTATTCACGGCTACAGGATTGCTTATCACTATGGCGACAATAAGCGCCTAGAGGAAACAAAAAGCAGTTTTGAGACGACTCATATGGCGATAATTTAGGGCAGTAAATCACCTACGAATACACCTACGAATACACCTACGAATACACCTACGAATACACCTACGAATACACCTACGAACATACCTACGAATACACCTACGAATACACCTACGAATACACCTACGAACATACCAAAAGCCACCGATAAGGTGGTTTTTTATTGCCTAAATTTCACTTTATTTTAAGTATATCAATAACCATATGCATAAATTTAACGACTTTTTAAACACATTTTATATTCACCATTACTGGACAGACCTCCTACCAGTAATAAAACGAAATAATTGGCACTTAATTTGCTATTGGCGAGCGAGTACCCTAGACGTACCATCAAAATTTTGTAGTAAGTTATTGTATTGGCAGATAAAAACGGCACTTTTCGCAAGGTACATTTAGGTGCGAACTCGATTTTCTTTACATTGTTACAAGGTACGAGGGTACAGCAAGTTGTTCAACGTAAAACCCCTCTGAAACTCAGTGCTGGCGCGGGTTTGAGCTGATTTGCACCAAGGTACGAGCAGAAACCCGCCTCTTTTGTGTTTTTGGGGTGGGGTACGTATTTCCCTTTTCTCTCTTATAAAATAAATAGTAAATAGTAATTGTATTAGTATAAATGTACCTTGTACTAAAAACGCTGAAACACGCGCTGCTATTGGGTTTGCGCTTGAACGTGTGTCTTGGCAATTTTATATGGCAGTTGGCAAAAACAATAAATATCAAACACTTAGTTGAAACATGGTATATTTTTACAAATTAATGTTGATATTATATGCGTCCTGATGTAATTTAATGTTGATAGCAATTATTCATAACCAGTAAACAAACAAGAGGAAACGCAAAATGAACATCACCGACAGTCACACAAACACCATCGCCGCACGTGTCGAACATGGAGAGGCCGAGCTAGAAAAACAACTGGTGTTTATCGACCAGTACATCGAAAAGCATTACGCAAATTTCATGGATGACCAAGATCTAGTGCGAGAAGCTATCGAGAACGCGCCAGAATCGCTCACAGTTGCGTTAAATAACATTCTGGCTAACTTGGCTCAAGGAATTACAAAAGGCGCTCAAAATCAATTACAGGCTGTTTTAGCGGATATGGTTGATTGGCGATTAACGGCAATGGCGGTTGAGGAATGGGAGCGCACCCATGGCTAACCTAACCACCACCCTAACCAACGCCGAATACCGCGCCGCAGATGCAATCTCAAAGTCAGACATTGACCTTGTGAATAAATCGCCAGACCTGCTTGAGTGGGTGAGGAATGCGCCAAAAGGCGACTGCACTAGCACCGAGATAATCGGCACAGCGACACACTCAGCTATCCTTGAGCCTGATTTATTCAAGCTGGAGTACATTAGGCAACCAGGGTTCAACCTAAGAACCAATGTTGGCAAGGAGTATGCAGCCGCTTTCGTTGAAGCCAACAAAAACAACACAGTGCTATCAGCAGATGACTTCGACATGGTACTGGCAATGCGTGACAGCGTGTTAGCGCATCCACTGGCAAACAGGTTGCTAACTTCACCTGGTCAAAGCGAGGCAAGCATTTTCTTCGAGGTGGACGGTGTTAAGTGCAAGTGCAGGCCTGACCGCATAGTCGACCCAAGCGTGTTTGGCTGCCACATCATTGCTGACGTAAAAACCACTGATGACATTGATAAGTTTCATTGGTCAATCCGTGACTATCGTTACCATGTGCAAGATGCGTATTACTCGGAGGGATATAGGCAGCTAACTTGCGAGTCGCCGCGATTCCTGTTTATGGTTGTCGGTAAAAAGCGCGTGTTTGGTCGTCATCCTGTGCGCGTGTTTGAGTTAACGCATGACGACAAAGACGAAGGCAGAGCAGAGTTCATGGCAGACCTTGAGCGATACCAAGAGTTCAAGGCGTTTGGCGGCGGGTTTGAGCCGGAGGTTATTAGGATGGCTAAATCGTATAAATAAAAGTTGACGCCACCAGCAAGTCAACATAAAATTAATCAAACCAATAAACCGAGGAAAGACAAAATGAGCAACAAGAAAACACCAACACAAAAATATATCGATGAGGCCCTTGCGCGTTTCAGCGAAAAAATTTAAACAACATCAGTAAGTAACTCAACATTCACAGGGGTTCATTACGACGCAAAGGCGGTGAACGCTATTGAAGTTATTGCGGAAGGATTAGTGGAAAACGCAAAAGCATTAGGGAAATTAGCCGAAGTGCTTAAGTCGTCAAACGTAGAGATAGAGTGTTTACTAAAATTGGAGCAAACAAAATGAGCACAGCACTAGCAAAAATCGCAGAGCAAAACAGCGTTACCCCTGAGGAAGTTTCAGAGGTATTGCGCGGAATGATTATCAGCGGGAAAGGCCAACATGGCGCAATTGCCACAAACGCAGAAATGACAGTGGTTTCAAGCATATTTGCGAAATATGACCTTAACCCATTCATCCGCGAAGGCCACGCATTTATCAGTGGTGGAAAGCTGCAAGTTATGATTGGGCTTGATGGTTGGATTAAGATAGCCAACAGACAGCCAGATTTTGACGGGTACGAGCAAGAAGAAATATTTGATGATAAAGACGAAATGATTGCCGTTAAAACAAAGATTTACGTCAAAGGCCGTAGATTTCCAACGCCTCACACTGAATGGATGAAAGAGGCATTTGTTAGCACGAGCCCAGCATGGAAAAAATATCCTTTCCGTATGTTGGCTGGCAAGTCACTAGGGCAATGTGTGCGCAAAGCGTTTGGTGTTTCCGAGGTATTAGACGACGACGAAGCCAGCCGCATCACAGGCAACGCAAACCAAATTAAGGACGTTACACCATCGGCACCAGCGCAAGAGGTTGACCTTGACGCATTACGCCAGCGCATGTTGGCAGCGCAAGACAACAACGAACTGCGCGAAATATCTGGAGCCATTCGCAGTGAGCTAGAAGCAAGCGGCCAGTGGGCGCAATACAAGGCTGATATCGTGATGATGAATCGTGAGGTGGCAGAGGATATCGAGTCGCGCTATGCAACGGATGAGGTCGTTGTTGAGTTTGATGAAGATACTGTGGAAGTGGTTGAATGAACAGCAAAGAATTTGATGAATGGTTTGATGATAATTGGGGTGAAGTATGATTAAAAGACATTACGTATTTGCATGCTATGTGGCGCACAATGATGGAAGCGGTGACAGAGAGTATTGGAACACCGTAATTACCACAAAATCATGGCGCAAATTTAGTGCAGAGCAGATTTTGCAGGAATCTAGGTGTATGGCTGTTGAAAAAATAAGCGAAAGGGTGGAGAGGCCAATATCAGAGCAAGATGTTCAGGTTGTTATGCTTAACACCATTTAACCAAAACCCGCCTCGTGCGGGTTTCTTTATTTATATTGGCAACACTGATAAACTGAGGTCAACACTGTGTGTACGCTGGGGGCGTGATGGGAAAGCTAACGAAAAAACAGGAGGCATTCTGCGAAGAGTACCTAAAAGACATGAACGCAACACAGGCTGCAATAAGGGCTGGCTATAGCGAAAAGACCGCTGGTGCTGTTGGTCATGAGAACCTCAAAAAACCTGAAATTGCAACACATTTACAAGTTCTTATGCAAGAAAGAAGCCAGCGTACAATGATTGATGCCGACTGGGTGTTAATGGCGGCAAAAAAGATTTACGACCGCTGCATGCAGAAAGAGCCAATACTTGACCGCGAAGGCAAGCCAGTAATTGTAACTGATGGAAACGGCGAGCTTGTGGCCGCCTATAGATTCGATTCAAGCGGAGCGAATAAGGCGCTTGATACCATCGGTAAGCATGTGAATGTTCAGGCATTTAACGAAAAAGTAACCAGTGAAGTAACGCACAAGGTTGACAAGTCGCTCGCAGACAGACTACTAGGCGGCTCTAAACGATGACTAATCACGAGATAGCAAAAGACTATCTCAAGCGCATAAACTCGCTAACCTACAACGAATTAGCCGATGCCATGACTTACAAATGGTTTCGGCTAAACACGCTTTACCACATCAAAGATAAAGCAGGTAAAAAAGTAATCTTCACCCCAAATGAGGAGCAGGAGGATTTTTATCTTACTCAGCATGGGCTAGATATCATCCTAAAAGCCCGTCAACTTGGTTTTACCACATTTAAAATGATAAGCGATCTCGATGATTGCCTGTTCACTGAAAACCACTCTGCTGGCTGTATCTGCCACGATATGAACTCGGCCAAGGATATCTATCGTAATAAAATTAGGTTTGCATACCGGAACATTACACAAGACCAACGAGAATTGCTGACAGAGATTGGATACCAACTGCCAAAGCCAATAAACGACAAAGACAACGGCTATGTTTTCGATAACGGTTCATCAATTGCTGTAAGCACATCATACCGTGGCGGCACACTGCAAAGCCTGCACGTATCAGAGTTCGGAAAGATTTGCAAAAAGTACCCAGAGAAGGCAAAAGAAATTGTAACTGGTGCGTTCGAAGCTGTGGCGGTTGGCAATCAAATAACTATCGAGTCAACTGCCGAAGGTAAGGAAGGGTATTTTTTTAATTATTGCAGCGAAGCAAAGAAGATCGTTGACTATGGGCGCAAGCCATCGGTGCTTGAGTTTGCGTTCCACTTTTACCCATGGTGGACACGCTGCGAATACTCGATAGCTGGACGCATTGCAAATGCCCTGCTTGATTACTTTATTGAGCTTGAGCAGAAGCACGGAATAACTCTAACTGATGGGCAAAAGGCTTGGTACTCGGCAAAGTGGCGCACACTTGGCGATGACATGAAGCGCGAATACCCATCGACACCGGAAGAGGCATTTTCTCAATCAGTCGAAGGCGCGTATTACGCCAAGCAGTTTGCTAACATTTACGCAGACAAGCGCATAGGCGCAATGCCAAAGAACGATGCGCCAGTTCACACCGCCTGGGACTTAGGTGTCGGGGATTCTACTGCGATATGGTTTTATCAATTGATTGGCAATAAAATCCACTTAATTGATTTTTACGAAAACAGCGGCGAGGGCATGCGCCACTACTTCAAAGTGCTAAAGGATAAGGCTATCGCCAACGGTTGGAAATATGGCGATCACTTCGCACCGCATGATATGAATCACTCCGAATTTGGTAGTGACGCGAAAAGCAGGCGACAAATTGCAGCAGAAGGGTTTATCATTGATGGAGCAACTTATGCTATAAACTTCAAAGTGCTTAAGATAATGAGCATAGATGAAGGTATTGAGTTAGTTCGTGAATTATTGCCTAGATGTTGTTTTGATGAAGTAAAATGCGAAGAAGGTATCACAAGACTTGAGCATTACCGCAAAGAGTGGAATGACAAGCTTGGATGCTGGCGCGATAAACCATTGCATGATTGGTCATCGCACTGCGCTGACGCATTCCGTTATTTAGCGATGGCAGTTACTAAGAATCAACCGATGGGCAACATCAATGTTTCGTTTTATGGGAGATAGTTATGGCCGTCAACACTGAATACGGCGTAAAGTCAACGCATCCAGACTATGACGCAAACCTGAGGCGCTGGCAAAAGGTGCGCAACGTATTAGCGGCTAACTGCAAGACGTATCTGCGTGATGTTGGTGCTAGCGAGCCGGATCCTGAAATAGCCAAGAAGCGCCAAGACGAGTACGCAGACGGGGCTATTTTCTACAACTTCACCAAGCGCACGTTATCCGGCATGGTTGGCGCGGTGATACGCAAGGATCCTGAAATTGACCTTCCTGCACAG
>Ga0194137_10001032_pt1 | contig 17587 bp, 15 predicted proteins | sample TARM_MetaG_T3_14_FD_134025 | JGI IMG/M metagenome (GOLD analysis project Ga0194137, IMG submission 134025) | Freshwater microbial communities from Pennsylvania, USA, analyzing microbe dynamics in response to fracking - TARM_MetaG_T3_14 (version 2) | ecosystem: Environmental > Aquatic >... | reverse complement strand
AACTGGTCGGCCAGCCCCACAACCTGATCCGGCACCCGGATATGCCACCGGGTGCCTTCGAGAATCTCTGGGAAACCATTCGTTCGGGGGAATCCTGGCGCGGTATCGTCAAGAACCGCTGCAAGAATGGCGACCACTACTGGGTGGATGCCTTCGTGACTCCCATCCGGAAAGACGGCGAGATTGTGGAATTTCAATCGGTCCGAACCCGGCCCCGGCCGGAGCAGGTGGCCCGGGCGGAGAAACTGTATGCCGCCTGGAACCGGGGCCAGGTACCCCGACGGTACCTGGCGATCAGCCCACCATTGGCGCTGAAGCTGGGATGCCTCTACGGAGTGCTGGCATCTGCCATTCTCGGATTCGGGCTGGCGGAGCTGACCCTGCCCTATATGCTGGCCATTCAGGGTCTGGTGCTGTCCGTCTTCGCGGTCCTGTTCTGGCTCACCCTGCCGATGATGCGTAGCGCCCGGGCGGCCTGCTGCGAAGCTCACCCCGCCATGCCCTGGGTCTATACCGGACGCCGCGACGAAAGCGCCTGGATCGAATTCGACCGGCAGAAACGGGACGCGGTGCTGCGGGCGGTTTCCGCCCGCATGCATGCCAATGTCGGCGCGCTCCATGGCCGGAAACAGCGGACCGTCGAGTGGGTAGCCAATTCGGTGGCCAGCATCCGCAGCCAGCAGGATGACATCCAGGACATAACCCGGGCCTTTGAGGAACTGGCTGAAAGTGTCCGGCGAGTCAGCGAGCTCACCGCCCGCACTCATGAGGCAACCGATGATGCGCGGCAATCCGCCGGTCAGTGTCGCGGTCAAATGACAGCCATGAACCGGTCCCTCTCCGAGCTCGGGGACCAGCTGTCCGTCGCCAATGACCGCATGCAGGCGCTGTCGGAAAAGAGCGATGCCATCGGTATGGTTCTGGATGTGATCTCGGATATCGCGGAGCAGACCAACCTTCTGGCCCTGAATGCGGCTATAGAGGCCGCCCGTGCGGGGGATTCCGGCCGTGGCTTTGCGGTGGTTGCAGACGAAGTACGGGGACTGGCGCAGCGTACCCATGAATCAACCCGCAAGATTGATGAGATGATCGGCGCTCTGCAGAGCGAAACCCGGGATGTGGTTGAGGTGATCAATAACGGGACACGCTGCTGCGAGCAGACCGCCGGAATCGCCGGTGAAGCCAGCGAAACGCTGGAGGCAACCCTAAGGGATGTCGATGTCATTACCTCCTGCACCCATGAGGTAGCCGGTGCGACCGAGCAGCAGGCCGCGCTGAGTGTTCAGGTGGAACGACAGGCAGAGCGGCTTCTGGAGCTCGGCAACCGTTCGGTCCGGAGTAGCGAAAGTGCCCGGGAAGAGTCGGAACACCTCGGCAATAACGTCGATCAGGCCCAACTGCTGACCAGTCATTTCCTGCAAATGCTGTGCGATCGATTGCTGCCGGTTCAGTCGCCCAAGGCCAAACGACGATTTCCCAAGCCGGTGCAATAAGGTAGTCTGGCGGTCTACCCCTTGAATGACCGTGGAAGATCGCCATTACCGTGACTCTTGGAACCCTGTTCTGGCTGTTTGTGGCCGGATTCGCCATCTGGTACTGGTGGCGCGCCAAAGCCATCAAGGATTCTGTGCTTCAGGCCGCCCGTCGCTACTGCAAGACCATGGACGTCATGCTTCTGGACGACGCCGTGTTTCTTCGTGGACTCTGGTTCAAGCGCGATGACCAGGGCCGGCTGCGGGTCTGGCGCCGGTTCCTGTTCGATTTCACTTCCACCGGCGAGGAGCGTTATACCGGCCGGATCATCATGCTGGGTCAGCGTATCCAGCATATGGAGCTGGAACCTCACCGGCTTCCCTGAATACGCAGCCTGTCTGGCCTCACCCATTTGGGCGATTCCTGCCCCTTCGTTTTGTACGAATAATCGACCACGCATCGAAGACCGTCGGCTGCCTTGTGCCGCCGTCAACAAAAACAACAGGAGTCAATCATGCGTACCCGAATCACCACAGCAATCATGCTGGGGCTGGCCTTGCTGTCCGCCTCGTTCCTCAGCCACGCCGGCTATACCCAGACCCGCCATCCGATCGTGCTGGTTCATGGCGTTACCGGATTCAACACTATCGGCGGGCTGATCAACTACTTTCACACCATCCCCTGGAATCTCGAACGCAGCGGCGCCAAGGTCTACACCGCCAGCGTTTCCTTTGTGAACAGCAGCGAACAACGGGGCCAGCAATTGGCCAACTACATCAACAGTCTCGGCCACGCCAAGGTAAACCTCATGGCCCACAGCCAGGGCGCCCCGACGTCCAGGGTTGCGGCGGCTCTGGTTCCCCACCGGATTGCGTCCATCACCTCCATCGACGGGGTGAACAAGGGCTCCCGGGTGGCTGATGTGATCCGGGGCATCCTTCCACCCGGGAGCTACGTGGAGGGCGGGGCCGACGCCATTGCCAACGCACTTGGCGACCTGGTCAATGCCCTATCCGGCGCAGATAATCCCCAGGATGGCCTGGCCGCCCTGGAGACCCTGACCACACCCGGCACCACCAGCCTGAACGATGCACTGGGCTGGAAAGGCGTCAACCGGAATGCCTGCGCCGGCACCAGCGAGGATGTCTGGATCAACGGCAACCGCATCAAGTTCTTCTCCTGGACCGGCCGCGGAGTGTGGACCAATGTCTTTGACATTACCGATCCGTTCCTCGGCATTACCGCCCTGGCTTTCGGCAGTGAACCAAACGACGGACTGGTCGGTGTCTGCTCCACCATGATGGGTAACGTGATTGGCACCCACTACGACATGAACCATGTGGATGCCATTAACCACCTGCTGGGCGCACGGTCGCTCTGGACCAACCCGGTGACCCTCTATCGCACCCAGGCCAACCGTCTGCAAAACCGAGGGCTGTGAGGTGATGATGACTCGGATATCCATCGGACCGCGTCGATGGCTGATTCCGGGCGCACTGTCGGCCGCTCTCGCCGGCGGTGTCCTCTGGTATGGCCTGACCGGGACACCCCAGCCCACAGCGAACACTCCGGGTTCAGTTGCCGGGGCCACCAAGTCGGTCGCCCCACCCTCCGAGGCTGGCACCAAACCGGCGATCGGTGACATTGGACAGGCTCCGGCAAACGCCACAACTCCGGAGTCACTCGGGGCAGAACCTTTCGCTCCGTCACTGGCCGGCACTGACATCGACGGTGCCTTGCAGGCAGACGGAAACGGCCAACTGATCATTAATCTGCAGGTTCGCGACTTTTTCGACTATTTCCTCAGCACCGTCGGGGAAGTGTCGCCAGAAGTCGCTATCGGCCAGATTCAGCAGATGGCCGAGAGCCATTTACCGAGTCAGGCGGCTGACCAGGCCCTGGCTCTGCTGGACCAGTATCTGGCCTATAAACAGGCGGCCCTGACAGTAATGCAAACCCGGCTGGATCCGGCACGCCGGGGCGACCCGGCCTATCAGCTCGCGGCCCTGGGCGACGCTCTGACACAGCTGAAAAAACTCCGCCAGGCTAACTTTGACGCCAACGTTCACGATGCCTTCTTCGGGCAGGAAGAGGCCTACAGTGAGTACACACTCTCGGTCCTCGCCATACAGCAACGGCAGGATCTGAGCGACCAGGGCAAGCAGGCCCTGATCGAGTGGCACCGCAACCAGTTGCCGGAGGCCATGCAGGCAACCGAGAAACAGCTTGCCGAAAGTAGCCGCCAGCAACAGGCGCGGGTCGCTGCCATAGCCTCCGCCAGCTCTCCCGAAGAAGCCGGCCAGCGGCTTTCAGAGCTGGGTCTGGACTCCAAAGGTACCACCGAAGTGGTGAGTTACCTGAAAGATCGAGAGCGATTCAACCAGCGCTTTCAGACGTTCCAGAAAGCCCTGGATCAGCAGGCAGCTCCCGGACTGGCAGAGCAGGACATCGATGCCAATCACGAAGCGCTACTGCAGCAATATTTCCCGGACCAGCAGGAGCGAACCTGGGCACGCCTGAGAATGCTGGGCAACAGCTGACCAGAATGTGTCCGGGCTCGCGAAAGCGTCAGCCCGGGCCAGCTACAATCCGTAGACTTGCCCGCTATCGGACACGGTCATGAACTCCGAGCACATCAGACAACAACAGGCAGCCGGATTCCTCAACCTGCGTTTTGCCCCTGTCCTTGAGGACATCTACCAACAGAACCGGGCAGCGATGATCCGGCTGCGGGCCAGACTGGTGTCAGTTGCCGGCCTGATACTGTTCCTGATCTATGCCGGCGTGGACCAGCTCACCTTACCCACCGAGCTGGCAAAGATTACGGTGACCATCCGGCTGGCCATAACCTGTCCGCTGATTGCTCTGGTGGTCTGGCTGGCCTATCGCCCCACGCCCTCGGACAGACAGTTTGAGCGAATCTACACGCTGGCGTATCTGCTGGGTGGACTCACTGTGGTGGCCATTATCGGCGCGGCGCGGCAGTTGGACTTTGCCCTACCCTACGAAGGCATGATCCTGGTGCTGATGTTTGGCTATTTTGCCATGGGACTGCCGTTTTTCAGTGTGTCTTTGGCGTCCTTGGTTCTGATCATCAGCTATCTGCTGACCGAGCTCTGGACCGGCACCGTGCACCCCGCTGTTCTGAGCAACCTGTTTTTCCTGCTGACCGCAAACGCCATCGGTATGGTTGGAGCCTGGAGCAGCGACTACCGCCACCGGGCACACTTTCTGGACCGCAAGCTGCTGGATCTGATGCATCAGGCTACGCGGGATGAAAGCCGGCGAAAAACGGAGCTGATCACCGCCGCCAGTCATGACCTGCGCCAGCCACTCAATGTCATCGATATCACACTGGAGAGTTTCTTCCCGGTTCACGGGCAGGCCGACCAGCATCCGGCGACGATCCAGTTAAAGGACATGATCCGGCATCTCCGGCGTTTGCTTGGCACCGTGTTGGATAGTGCCAGGCTCAACGAGGGCATGATCCAGCCCGACCTTCAGGCGGTGTCGCTGGCTCCGGTTTTCCGGGACCTGGGGGATATGATGAACGACGCCATGGGCCGTCAGGATGTGCAACTTCGGATCGACCAGCAATCCGGTCACCTCAAGGTCCTGGCCGACCCCGGCCTGCTGCTGAGAGTGCTACAGAACCTGGTGTTCAACGCGATGGAGCACAGCGGCGGCAACCTTGTTCAGCTTTATGCCAGAATCCGTGGGCAGCAGGTACGGGTGTACGTCTCGGATAATGGGACAGGCGCGCCGGCAGCATTGAAGGACACCCTTTTTTTACCCTATGTTCGAGGGCGTGGGCGAAACGACTGTCCCGGCCTGGGTCTCGGCCTGACCATCGTGAGAGAATTCACTACCCTTATGCAGGGCAGTTGCGGCATGGATACCGGGAGGGGGCAGGGCTCGACATTCTGGGTGCAACTCCCTGCCGTGATCACAGCCAGCCCTGGGCCCGAGCCAGGTTCACACACTCCGTCCGGTTGTGAACACCCAGCTGACTGAAAATCGCCTTGAGGTGCGTTTTCACCGTATGCTCGGTAAGATCCAGGCTCTGGCAAATCCGCTTGTTAGGGAACCCCTGGGCAAGCAGAACCAGCACATCCATTTGTCTCGGGGTCAACGGCAGGTGTCGTCCCAAAGGTTGAACCCCACCGGGAAAATAGCCCGCTCCTCTGGTGACCGCCTGAACCATGCTGACCAGGGCAGACCGACCCGCTGATTTGGCGAGGAATCCGCTCGCCCCGGCAGCTCTTGCGGCTCTCACCGTATTCTCATCTTCACTGCTGGAAATAATGACCACCGGGGGCGTCTTTCTCTGGCCTGCCAGCCTGGGTAACAGCGCCAGGCCGGTTTCACCATGCAGTGCGATGTCCAGCAGGACCAGCTCAAAGCCGTCTCCATGGGTCAGCAGATCGGCAGCAGACTCCACTGTTGCAGCCAGCGTAACGGATGTGGCCAGCCCCTCCTGTTGCATCAGTTCTGCCAGTGCCTGGGCAAACAGGACGTGGTCATCGACCAGAAGCACACTCGCCAGCGGCAGTGATGGAACGGACTGAACCGGGTGCTGGTCCGGCTCCGATATCATGGCAGTCATGGGCATGCCTCTCCCCGCTGTGTTTATTTTTGTTACCGCGGAAACCCCACTATAGGGGAGGCAGCGCCGCGACTCCGCGGCCTGATTAACATTTCTTGACATCAATGCCGGCTGCCGCCAGCGCGGGCCGATCGTCGTCAGCAGAGCCGGACAACCAGAACTCAACCTGAAACTGCGGCAATCACCTATCTGCTGCTACATCACAGATGTGTTTGGGTTTTCTATACTGGTGCCGTCATTTCCAACCAACAGACAGGGACAATGGACATCCAAAACGACCACCGTTTCGCGATCAACCTGAACGTTCGGGGCATCCAGCCCTCGGCCACCCTTCGCATCAACGAACTGAGCAACCAGCTCAAATCCGAGGGCAAGGACATCATCAAGCTCGGGCTGGGGCAGTCGCCCTTCCCGGTTCCGGATCGCGTGGTGGAGGCGCTCAGGGAGCACGCCCACGAAAAGGACTACCTTCCAGTCAAGGGCCTGAAAGGCTTGCGTGAGGCCATTGCCGGCTACATCAACCGCAGTGAGCGCATGCGTTGCACCTGGGAGGATGTCCTGATCGGCCCGGGCTCCAAGGAGCTGCTGTTCATGCTCCAGCTGGCCTATTACGGTGACCTGCTGATACCCCGCCCAAGCTGGGTCTCCTATGCGCCACAGGCGCGGATTATCGGCCGCTCGGTGCACTGGTTGCCGACCCATGCCGAGAACAACTGGCAGCTCACCGCCGAGGAGCTGGACATCATCTGCCGCGATGATCCCTCGCGGCCCCGGATCCTGATTCTGAACTATCCCTCCAACCCCACCGGTTGCACCTACACCGACGACCAGCTGCTGGCCATCGCCAACGTGGCGCGCAGGTACAAACTGATCCTGCTGTCGGACGAGATTTACGGGGAGGTACACTTCGAGGGGAAGCACAAATCCATTGCCCGCTACTACCCCGAAGGCACCATTATCAGTACCGGTCTCTCCAAATGGGCCGGTGCAGGTGGCTGGCGACTGGGCACCTTCATTTTTCCGCCGGAGCTGAGGCCATTGCAGGACGCCATGGCGATCATCGCCAGCGAAACCTACACCGCCACCAGCGCACCCATCCAGCACGCGGCCATTGCGGCCTTCAACGGTGGTGACGACATTGAGGAATACCTCAAACAGTCGCGCCGGGTGCTGAAGGTGGTAGGTGAATACATGCATCGCCGCCTGATCGAGATGGGCGCAGTGGTACAGAAGCCAGAAGGGGCATTCTACCTGTTCCCCGATTTCTCCGGGTTCCGGGAACAGCTGGCCAGGAAAGACATCAAGACCAGCCAGGCCTTCTGCCAGGCCCTGCTGGAGAATACCGGCGTGGCCATTTTGCCTGCCAGCGATTTCGGTTTCGTACCGGATCATCTGGCCGCCCGCCTGGCCTTTGTCGACTTCGACGGCGCCGAATCCCTGCACCTGGCGGGCGATGATTACGCAGACCAGGAACTGGGTGACGATTTCGTCAAACAGGCCTGCCCACGACTGGTGAAAGCCATGGACAAGATGGAGCAGTGGCTCAACAGCCTCTGATTCTGCCGTGTTAGACTGGCGCCCTCACTCTCTTACGGGATATCAACGGGGGCGCCATGTCTGATTCTGTTTCTCTGCTCGAGATTACCGACTTTGCCGAAAACCTGGCCCGCGAGGCCGGCGAACTGATTCGCCGCGAGCGGGACGGCAATGCCCTGCGTACCGACTACAAGCACCAGACCGAGCTGGTCACCCACGCCGACGTGATGGCCGATGAATTCATCACCGGCGCCATCCGCAAGCGCTTCCCCGGCCATCGAATCCTCTCCGAGGAAACCATGCCGGACCTCAGCCAGGCCGAACAACTCGACACACCGCTATGGATCGTCGATCCCATTGACGGCACCGTGAACTACGCCTATGGCCACCCGCAGGTGGCAGTGTCCATTGCCTACGCGGAAAAAGGCCGGGTTCAGGCCGGAATCGTGCACGCGCCCTTTCCCGGGGAAACCTTTCGGGCCACCCGTTCGGAAGGCGCAACCCTGAATAATCGTCCCATTCGCCACAGCGGCGCCACGGTGCCCCGAGACTCCCTGTTCGCCACCGGATTCCCGTATACCAAGGACAGCCTTGAGCCTCTGATCAAACGTCTGGATGCCATGATTCACCAGTGCCGCGATCTGCGCCGTATTGGCTCAGCGGCCCTGGATATCTGCTGGGTGGCCTGCGGCCGACTGGATATCTACTACGAGAACGTCAGCCCCTGGGACTTCGCCGCCGCCCGCCTGATCGCTCTGGAAGCAGGCGCCACAGCCGGCCACTTCAGCGAGGTACCTGAGGGCTACCCCGCCGACCTCTGGGGCCGGGATATTCTGATTTCAGCGCCGGCTGTCTGGGAGCCTGTTCGGTCTATCCTTCGGTCGGCCTCGGGGTATGACTGATTAGACCTGTGCTCGCCGGCAGATTTTTGGACCTAGCCTTCCCGCTATGGGGCTGGCAGAGGATGGGAACCTTCTTCCCGGAACCGCTACGAGCATCATCCATGTGCGCTTGACTGTGGCCATCCTTGGCCGTCGACATTCCGGGAAGAAGGTTCCCATCCCCTGCCGACTTTGCTGTGGTGATAACGCAAAACTTGAAAGGGAAGTTTGGTAGGTCGGATTAGACGAAGTCGTAATCCGACATAGTGAAAGCCATACCAGACTGTCTTGTTGGATTACGGCTTCGCCTAATCCAACCTACAGCTGCCGGCGTTGCTATGGCGATATGGCGGAAGTTTAGAAGGAAAATTGGATAGGTCCTAACCGAGAGATATATCTCCAAAGCCGGAGAGGCGCTGTTAGGTGGGGCTTTTACGGAATGTCGGCGGCCATGGATGGCCGACGTCAAGCGCACATGGACGTGCTCGTAGCGGTTCCGTAAAAGTCCCACCTAACAGCGCCAGACTCCCCAGCTTTCAGGCTACAAAGTTAAAAGAGGCCAACTCCACGCTCAGCCCCAGACACCCTCGGCAACCAATCCCCAACTCTCGTCGAAGTCCGTTGACGGCAACCGCGAAAACGACGAGCGGATAAACCGCTGGATCCGCCCTTCAACGAAGACCAGGACATAATCGGCGCCCCGGGCGGCACTGGTTCTGGGGCGCAAACCCTGGCGGATTTCGCCCTCTTTCAGGGTCTGGCGCACCTGGGTTTCCAGGCGCTCGAAGAACTGGGAAGCGCGTTTGCGCAGGCTGTCGTTTTCGCCCATCAGGGCGTCTCCGGTCAGCACACAGCACAGGCCGGGGTTGCGTTCGGCGAACACCAGCACCAGGTGCACCAGTTGCTGGAGACGAACCCGCACGTCTTCCTGCTCCTGCAGGATCACCTGGCAGCGGGAGAACACGGCCTCCTCGGCAAACTCGATAAGCGCCTCGAACATTTTCCGCTTGCTGGGAAAGTGGCGATACAGGGCCGCCTCGGTAACGCCCACGGATCTGGCGAGGCCGGCGGTGGTGATGCGGGCTCCCGGATCGGTCTCCAGGAGTTCCACAAGGGCATGCAGAATCGCCTCGCGGCGACTGGGTTTCTGGTCAGTCATGGCAGGACAGCAGCGCTCTGATTTATCGTTGTCGGGGCCGGTCGTTCGGTGCCGGCCCTCGGTTATTGTAAACATGGGGTCAGATGAAAGCTTTCATCTGACCCCCGTTTTCAGCTTTTTTTAGAAAAAGGTGCCATCAATAGGCGACGACGCGCTGGCATAGAGTTTCTTGGGCATACGGCCCGCCAGGTAGGCCTCCCGACCCGCCTCGATAGCCAGGCGCATGGCGTTGGCCATCTTGATGGGGTCTTTGGCCTGGGCAATGGCCGTGTTCATCAGGACACCATCACAGCCCAGTTCCATGGCAATCGTCGCGTCTGACGCCGTGCCCACACCGGCATCGACCAGAACCGGCACCCTGGCGTTCTCAACAATCTGGCGGATGTTATAGCGGTTCTGAATCCCCAGGCCTGAGCCGATGGGCGCGCCCAATGGCATGATTGCGATGCACCCCATCTCTTCAAGCCGTTTGGCCAGCAGAGGATCGTCAGAGCAGTAGACCATCACCTTGAAGCCGTCCTTGATCAGTGCTTCGGCGGCCACCAGGGTTTCCGTCATGTTCGGGTACAGGGTCTTCTCCTCGCCCAGCACTTCCAGTTTGACCAGATCGTGGCCGTCCAGCAGTTCCCGGGCCAGTTTGCAGGTGCGCACGGCGTCTTTGGCGGTGTAGCAGCCGGCGGTGTTGGGCAGGATGGTATAGCGATCCGGAGAAATCACATCCAGCAGGTTCGGCTCATCCGGGTTCTGGCCCAGGTTGGTCCGGCGTACCGCAACGGTAACGATTTCCGCACCGCTGGTCTCGATGGCGTGGCCGGCTTCCATCATGTCGCGATACTTGCCGGTACCAACCAGCAACCGGGACTGGTATACCCGGCCTGCAATTTCGAGGGGTCTGTCTTCGGGGAGCGGAAGCTCCGGGGTCTCTGTCAGTTTGTCTGTCATAGTGTTCCTGGATATCTTGAATCAGGGAGGATGAACCCAGTCGGCCGCAGCGGGTTCATCTGCGGAGCGGGCTGGGGTCAGCCACCACCAATGGCGTGAACGATTTCTACCCGGTCGCCATCGCTCAGGGTAAATTCCGGATGCTGGCTTCGCGGCACAATGTCCTCATTAACCTCGACGGCCAGCCGTTTTCCGGTGAGGGCCATTTTTTCGATCAAAGTGGCAATGGTAGCGCCTGCCGGCAGCTCCATCGCATCACCATTTACGTCAACCTGCATCAGCCTATTGAACCTCTGTCTTGGTCACCTGTTCCGGCCTGTTCCGGCCATTATTAGCAGTCCCCAGCCCACCATGAAACACGCACCGCCTATCGGCGTGATCGGGCCTATCCAGCGAATGTCGGTCAGTACCAGCAGGTAAAGACTGCCACTGAACAGCAGTATGCCGGCCAGATAGAACCCGGCCGCCCAGCCAAGCAGTTTCCCGGGCAACCCCATGCCGGACAGCACAGCTGCCAAAATCAGTGCAATGGAGTGATACATCTGATAGGTGACGGCGGTCTGGAAAACTTCAAGGCCCCGTTCACCGATCAGGCCGCGCAAACCATGGGCTCCGAACGCACCAGCCATTACCGCCAGTAACGCCAGAGAACCACCTGAAATCAGCGGCCATCCCGGAATACGGCCCGAAGCAGATTTTACGGGCTCAGCAGTCACAGTGGATCTTTTCTCCGGAATCCAGGTTCATCATGGTCAGTGCCCCACCCCAGACGCAGCCGGTATCCAGGCCGATGAAACGGTCAACTCCGGTGTTGCCTTCCAGCGCCGCCCAATGCCCGAACACGACACGAGTGTCGTCCTGCCGGGGATACCGGAACCAGGGGGCAAAGCCTTCCGGGGCCTCGCCGGCGGATTCCTTGGTAGTCAGTTCCAGGGTGCCGTCCTCGGCAATAAACCGCATACGGGTGAAGTAGTTGGTGATTACCCGCCAGCGGTCCATTCCCGCCAGCCCGTCGTCCCAGCACTCCGGCTGATTGCCGTACATGTGAGTGAAATATTCTTTGGCAGCGCTACCGCGGATTACCTCTTCCACCTCACCGGCAAAGGCCATGGCCCGGTCAACGGACCAGATGTGAGGCAGGCCGGCATGCGCCATCACCAGACTCCGGACTGAATCATGAACACAGAGGTGCTGTTGGCGGAGCCACTGGATCAGCCGGTCGCAATCGGGCGCCTCGAGAATATCAGACAGCGTGTCTTTGCGGCGGGTTTCGTGACCACCCAGGGCAACCGCCAGCAAGTGAAGATCGTGGTTGCCCAGGACCACCACAGCGGAGCTGCCGAGGCTTTCAATGTAGCGCAGGGTTTCCAGGGATGAGGGCCCCCGGTTAATAATATCCCCCGCCACCCAGAGACGATCCCGGGAAGGTGAGAAATCCACCTTCGCCAGAACGTCTCTAAGGCGGTCGTAACAGCCCTGAATATCGCCAATGGCGTAGTCAGTCATCACTTACCTCATTTGCCGGTTTGCTCGCGCTGTTTTCTTCCACCAGCCGGTCGGCAATGGCGACATAATCGGCCAGTGCCAGGTTCTCGGGGCGCAGACCATCATTGATTCCGAGGTTTTGCAGCTGGGCCACAGAGACCATGCCGCCAAGCGCCTTGCGCAGGGTCTTGCGCCGGGCGTTAAAAGCCGTCCGTACCACAGCCTGAAGGGTTTTCAGATCCCTGGCCGGGTTTGGCAGAGTCTCATGGGGGACCAGACGGACAATGGCCGAGTCCACCTTCGGTGCCGGACGAAAAGCGCCGGGGCCGACTTCGAACAAAGGCTGCACCTTACAGAAATACTGGGTCATGATTCCCAGACGGCCGTAATTGTTGTCGCCAGGAACCGCCGCCATCCGCTGCACCACTTCTTTCTGCAGCATGAAATGCATATCCCGGATAACACCCGCCTGGCCCAGCAGATGAAAAATCAGGGGCGTGGATATGTTGTACGGCAGATTACCGATAATCCGCAGCGGCCGGTCAACCATCAGCTGGCTGAAGTCGAATGTGAGAGCGTCCGCTTCGTGGATGCGAAAGTCCGGGTAGTTGAAAAACTTGGTCCGCAGTACCGGAATCAGGTCCCGATCAAGCTCCACCACCTGCAGCCTCGGGTTGACCGCCAGAATCTCTTCGGTAAGTGCACCCAGGCCCGGGCCAATTTCCACGATGGCATCGTCCGGCTTCGGGTTAATGGCACGGATGATCTGCTCGATCACTCCCGGATCGTGCAGAAAATTCTGACCAAACCGTTTTCTGGCCTGATGGCCGGCTTTGCTACTCACGAACGCGTCTCTTGGTTGACGGATTTAAGGCACCGGGCCATTTGCTCGGCGACATTGATGGCCGTGTGCAGACTGCCCGAATCGGCCCGGCCGGTGCCGGCCAGATCAAGCGCCGTGCCGTGGTCCACCGACGTACGGACAAGGGGCAGGCCCAGGGTGATGTTCACGGCACGGCCGAAGCCCTGAAACTTCAGCACCGGTAAACCCTGATCATGGTACATGGCCAGGACGGCATCCGCCTGCTCCAGCCAGTGGGGCGTGAACAGGGTGTCGGCCGGCAGTGGCCCGGTCAGGGACAGCCCTTCAGCACGCAGGGTTTCCAGCGTGGGCTCGATGGTGTCGATTTCCTCACGGCCCAGATGTCCTCCTTCGCCGGCATGGGGGTTCAGCCCGGCCACGAGTATTCTGGGCCGTGCGATGCCGAAAAACTTTTTCAGGTCGGCGTTCAGAATTCGGCTCACCTGGCTCAGGCGCGCCGGGGTAATGGCGGCAGAAACCTCCTTCAGCGGCAAGTGGGTGGTCACCAGCGCGACACGCAGCTGTTCGGTGGCCAGCATCATCACCACCCGCTCGACTCCGCAGAGTGCCTGCAGGAATTCGGTATGGCCGCTGAACGGGATACCGGATTCGTTGATCACCCCCTTGTGGACCGGCGCCGTGACCATGCCGTCAAAGTCACCGTTCAGGCAGCCCTTACCGGCAATTTCCAGGGTTTTCAGCACATAGGCACTGTTCGCCGGATCCAGCTTGCCCGCCTGGTGGCCGACACAACCGTCAACGTGCAGTACCGATAGATGACCCGCCTCCAGCCGGGGTACGGATCCCGGACGCCAGGAATCCAGGGTCACGTCCAGACCCAGTTGTCGCGCACGGGCCGCCAGTAACGGCTGACTCGCCACCACCACAATTCCAGCGGACCGTCGCTTCTGTGCCAGCTGCAGACAGAGCTCCGGACCAATGCCGGCCGGCTCGCCCGCAGTCAAGGCGAGCACAAGAGGTTTACTCATCAGGAAACCGGTTCTTCTTCGGGGGTCGCCTCATCGGCATACTCACCCTTGAACTCGACAAATGCTTCGTCGCGGATCTCCCGAAGCCAGTTCTGCAACTCGGTCTCGAACTTGCGGCGATAAATCGCCTGGCGGGCTTCCGACTCGCGCACATCGCCGCTGATATCCTTCTGGCGACGCTCCTGAACCTGCAGGATATGCCAGCCGAACTGGGACCGGAAAGGCCCCGTCAACTCGCCGACATCAGCGCTGAGCATGGCCAGCTCAAACGCCGGAACCATCTGACCGGGGCTCACCCAGCCGAGATTGCCACCGTCCGAGCCTGACACCGGGTCATCAGAGTACTCCTGTGCCAGGGCGCTGAAGCTGGCGCCATTCTGTAACTGCTGGTAGAGGTCCCGGATCCTGGCTTCCGCTTCGCTATCGGTTACTGCTTCCGACGGTCGCACCAGGATATGGCGCACGCGATGCTGCTGAATGACCTGCTGCTGTTCACCACCGCGTTTATCCTTCACCATCACCAGGTGGAAACCGCTGTTGTTCTCCAGCACCGGTGACGGCTCACCGACCGGTAGCTGTGGAACGACATCGGCCACCAGAGAAGGCAACTGACCCTCGGCCCGCCAGCCCATGTCGCCACCTTCCAGGGCATTGCTGGCATCGGACTCGGCAACAGCGACCTCGCGGAAACCCCGGCCCTGGACAATTTCCCGGCGCAGACGTTCAGCCTTTTCCCGGGCAGCCTGAACCTCGGCCTCGTTGGAAGGGTCATCAACGCCGATCAGGATATGGCCCAAACGGTACTCGGGATTGTCGGCACCCCGGGCGTCCTGGCTCTCGAGATAGTTCTCCACCTCCCGGTCAGTCACCCGCACCCGGTTGCCGACCTGGCGCTGCTGCACCCGGCTGGTCAGCATTTCCTTGCGGATCTGCTCCCGGGCCTGATTGTAGGTCACCCCTTCCGCTACCAGCTGTGCTTCAAATTCAGCGAGCGTCATGCCATTGCGCTCGGCAATGTTGGCCATGGTTTCGTTAAGCTCGTTGTCACTGATTCGCATGCCGGCGCGATCCGCCATCTGCATCTGGATGGATTCAGTGATCAGCTGGTCAAGCACCCGCTCTTCGAGCACCTGCCTCGGTGGCAATCCGGTACCCTGGGCCTCGAGTCGGGCGGTAATGGTGTTGATTCTTGCTTCCAGCTCACTCTGAAGAATGACGTCCTCATCCACGATCGCCACAACCTGATCCAGCAGTTTTCGTTCTGCCTGTGCGGTCAACGGTGCCAGAACGGCAAGAAGAACCAGTAACGTTTGTACCCCATGGCGAAGAGTCGCCTTCATAATCACCTCTGCAAATAAAATGTGAGCCCGCAGGCCGGTAAGGGCCTTAGTCCCGATCCCGATCAGGGAGTTCCAAACCGGCGACGCTCTCTTTCGTCAAACCCGTAAATCGCCTCGGAAATCCGCGACGAGGCACCGCCACTGCCACCCAGACCCTTGAGCCGAATCTGGAACAGGATTCGGCTGTCGAGCTCCCGATCACTGGTCAGGTAATTCTGATGAATCAGCTGAACGCTCCAGCAGCAATCATTGTATTCCAGGCCCGCCAGCGAACCCACCGTGCGATCAAGCTCCGAATCGTAAACCCAGCGGCCGATCAGACTAACACGGTCCGACACCGGGAAAACCGCCGCAATGTCCGACTGTTCCAGTTCATCGCGGCTGTAGGTGTGGCCCAGACTGGCCAGATAGCGATAATCCGGAGAGTGGTAGACCAGTTGGCTGCGACCTTTCTCGGTATTGCCGGTATCAGGATCCCACTGACCGGAGGACCGGATTTCCAGGGTATCGAGCGGATTCAGAACCATTTCAGCCGCCAGCGGAGAGCGACTGCTTGTTCCGGCTCCGGCACCGAACAGGGTGACCTCCCGATCCTCGAAATAATGGATCTGGCCGATACTGAACCGGGCCCGCTCAGCGCCTGTCAGCAGGTCATTGAAACGGCTGGTCAGCGCAACCGTCAACTGGTTGGTGTCAGCCACCCGGTCCCCCCCGGTAAAACGGCCCGGCCGGAATAACTGGTCAAAACGGAAAGTCTGAAGGGCCGTATCGAAGTCCGGAATATCGTTCTGGTCAGCCTCGGCATCAGCCCAGGCATAATACACCCTGGGTTCCAGAGTCTGGTTGTAGGGCATATCAAACAGGCTGCCCCGCCGGTCAAAGTAAAGGCCGTTATCCCACTCAACAACCGGTACGGTGCGATCGAACGAGCCATCGCCCAGATCATAGTCGTCGAGTTCGTAACGGGTGTAATCAACACTGAACGAGGGCCGGCTGTAGCCCCACAGGGCCCGCATGGGCAGGGCCAGCTCCGGCCTGGCACGAAAACGCTGGCCATTGGCCCGCTCCAGACCGGTCAGGCCCTGGTTATCCCGATAGAAAGCGGTGTACTGACTCTCCAGGCTGGCCTCAAACGCGCCCGCCTCTGCCTGGCCCGCGTATATCACATTGGGCAGCTGGGCATAGGGCCTGTTGGCGTTGGAAATGCGCCTGCTGACGGTCTGGTAATCGTTCAGATAGGCGTCAAAATACTGCTGGGCACTGCGGTAGGTAACGCCGCCTTTGCGCTGGAGGTGGGTTGTCTGATTGATGGCCAGACTGCGATTCAGATCGCTGAGATATTCGTCGTCACTGACCGCGGAAAATTCCCCGTAACCTCTCCAGCCACCGCCAAAATTGGCCTCGGTCACGGCATCCAGGGCCCAGCGTTCGCCCGACTCGCCCGGATTCTCCTCCTTGTATGCCGTGTCATTGCCGATGTAACCCAGCTGCAGGGCTGTTTCGCCCAGTGAGCTCAGGTACCGGCCTTCCGCCTCATTGAACAGGCCCCGTCCGTTAATATACTGGGGGGTCAGTGTAGCGTCATAGTGTGGCGCCAGGTTCAGGTAATAAGGCACGGCAAGAAAGCCGCCACTTCCGGCACTGGAGGAGCCGAACTGGGGGTAGAGAAAACCGGTTTTTCGGCGGTCGTCGATGGCAAAACTGGCCCATGGCCAATAGAAAACCGGCACATCCAGAACCTCCAGGCGAACATGTCTGGCGGTACCAAAACCCTCCGCCCGGTTCAGCCTGATGTCCGAGGCAACAATGGCCCAGTCATTCTGACCCGGGCCGCAGGTGGTCAGTAACCCGTCCTCAATCACCACCTGCTGTTCACTGATCCGCGACAAGCTGCCGGCACGACCACGCATCTCCGGACCGTGCAGGAGAAAAGTCGCGGTATTGATGTCCAGGCGCCCGGTTTCCACATCATAATCCGCGTTGTCCCCGGTCAGCAGGAAGCCGGCACCCCGGCTTACCAAAGGCCCCTGAACCGACACTGCGCCCTCGGTCTGGCGGTATCTTGCTTCCGAGCCGGTGATTTCGAACCCGCCCTGACGGATGCGGACATCGCCCTGCAGAAACAACTCCTGGTCTATCTCGTAGCGGGCACTCAGGCCACTCGCCTCCAGGGGCTGTTCTGCGTCGGTCTCACCGGCAAAAGCGCTACCCACGCCCGCACCAGCGCCGGACGGCAGATAGCCGCCGTCACAAAAGGCGGGCAAAGCCTGACGGGCGGCTTCCGGCAGGTCTGCTCGGGGTCGCCAGTCAATTT
>Ga0194137_10001031_pt1 | contig 17597 bp, 18 predicted proteins | sample TARM_MetaG_T3_14_FD_134025 | JGI IMG/M metagenome (GOLD analysis project Ga0194137, IMG submission 134025) | Freshwater microbial communities from Pennsylvania, USA, analyzing microbe dynamics in response to fracking - TARM_MetaG_T3_14 (version 2) | ecosystem: Environmental > Aquatic >... | reverse complement strand
GGGCATATCTAAGATGGCCATCTTCTCGTCCAATTTTTTAATAAATTCCATGACGTTGATCTTATCATCTTCGGCACGGCGTGAATTAATGGCCGCCTTCATGAATTGGGCATTGGTTACCCCGGGGATCTCGCTAGGATATTGTACGGCTAAGAACAAGCCGGCACGTGCACGCTCATCGACATCCATCTCCAGTACGTCCTTCCCATCGATATAGATCTCTCCTTCAGTGACTTCGTAGGCAGGGTTCCCCATAATTGTAGCAGCTAAAGTTGATTTACCGGTACCATTAGGTCCCATAATGGCATGGATCTCGTTGGTGTTAATGGTTAGGTTCACACCTTTTAGTATTTCTTTGTCTTCAATGGATACGTGTAAGTTTCTAATGTCTAGTGTTGTCATGTCTACCTCCAGTAATATGATTTCTTTTTATTAAATTAAGGTTGCATCAAGTTTGCGATCTCTTGGATTTGTAAGTGGGTGGATTCTAATCCTGACCCAGAAACATACCATAATTGAGATGATAAGAAGTGAATCTGATCATTTTGATAAGCCTTGGTCTCTTTGACTAGGGCATTCTCCACTAAGTCCGTATTGGCTGAGTTGTCAGAACCAATGGCTTGGGTACGGTCAATGACGAAGATTCGGTCTGGGTTCAAGTCTAAGATACCTTCAAAGCTAACCGATTGCCCATGACGTTGGCCTTCGATGACGAAGTCTTCAATCGGCTGGAATCCAAGTACTTGGTATATCAATCCGAAGCGTGAGTCAGCCCCATAGACTGCCATCTCGCCTTCATTCAATAGTAGAACTAAAGTTTGCTCATCGAGCGTACTATTAATATCACGAACCGCTTGGGCCTCTTGGTCAATCTCTTCGATAATGGCAGTCGCTTCCTCTTCTTTATCGAATAATTTGGCCAGTTCGGTATTAATGGCTACAAAAGATTCCCAATAGTTAGCATTATCGGTCGAGAATTGGAAGACCGGGGCAATGTGTTCTAACTCAGGAATTAAGCTTGAAGACCGGCCTGTTGCGATAATTAAGTCGCTATTAGCACCCGCAAGCACTTCTAGATTCGGTTCATGTAAGTTTGCTGTGTCAATCACGTCGTCGTTGTAACTCCCAATATAGTCTGGCGTTGAATAGACGGGGGCAGCGACGACAAGATCTTCCAAGCCAAGGGCCCGTAAGGTATCGAACTCGGGGTAGCCAAGTGTGATAACGCGTTGGAGTGTACTGTCTACAGTTACTTCCTCGCCACGTGAGTCCGTCACGCTTGTCTGGGCTAGAATGGGGCTTAGAGTGGCTGCGTTAAGGCTGAATGCGAGTGCCAATGTTGCAAAGCATCTTATGAATTCTTTCATGTTAGAAGCTCCTTTTCATAGAAGTTGATTAGGGGGTGTTGTTGTGTCTCAATCACGTCGACACCAATATCATAGAGTTCTTCTAAGATGGGACATTGAAGGACTTCTTGGGTGCGCCCCTGGTGGAATAAGCAACCGTTTTTTAAGGCGATAATATAATCCGCGAACTGACTGACACGATTAATGTCATGCATAATGATGACTACTCGCTTGTTGAACTTTTCGACTAAGCGCTTGAGTAAGTTCATCAGGTGAATTTCTTGACGAATATCTAAGTTGTTCAAAGGTTCATCCAATAAGATCAGTTCTGTATCTTGGGCCATAACCATAGCAATGGCACACCGTTGGAGTTGGCCACCAGATAGGGTATTGATGTAGCTATCTTGCAGGTCATGGAGCTCTAGGAAGTCAATAATTTCTTGGATAACTTCATGGTCGAAGTCACTAAGACGTCCTTTGGAATAAGGATAACGGCCGAAAGCGATAAACTCATACTACTACCGACTAGAACAATACTAAGGGTTCTGGGAAAGCGTGATTGCCAGAAAATGAGTGAGTTCAAGCCGGTTAAATTGAATCCATCTGTCCCAATAGCCAACGATAACAAACATAAAGCAACCATCACGAACTGACTAACAATATTTTTAACTGACATAACACTCCTCTTGCTTTTTAATTTAAATTTAATAAAAGACGTTAGTCTCTTAAAAATTATTAATACTATAGCACATGCAAATTATAAAAACTAGAAAGTTCTCATAATTATTTTGCAATAAATTGACTTTTTTTGAGTTGAATTAAGATAATGGTATATAATAAGTATAAACAACTAATTATAACCTTTCTATTTAAGGGGTTAGAGTGATTGTATCAAGGTGTATCGCAATAAAATATTATTAATATCCAATGGAATAAATAGCGATAATATAATTAAATTATCATTATATAGAGCGGGATAATAACTTATAAATAAGATATATTGATTTATGTTATAAGTGTTGACTTTAAATAGTAATTAATCCATAATGGTTCTAATTAATTTTTAATAAAACGAGGAGGATAAGGCATGTTTCCAACTATTACATCAGAAGATGTACTTGCTGCGTATAAGTCATTAAGGCAGAGCGTCAACCAAACGCCGTTAATGTATGATCCCTATTTGTCAGATAAGTATAAAGCGTCGATCTATTTAAAGCGGGAAGACTTACAAATTGTACGTTCATTTAAACTGAGAGGAGCGCTGTATGCTATTAATCAGTTATCAGACGATGAGCTTGCTAAGGGTGTTATTTGTGCGTCGGCTGGAAACCATGCCCAAGGCGTTGCTTATACTTGCCAGTTGAAGAAGGTGAATGGAATTATCTTCATGCCGACCACAACTCCAAGACAAAAGATTGACCAAGTTCAATATTTTGGAGGCAAATACGTCAAGGTTGTCATTCAAGAAGATACCTTTGATAAGAGTAACGTCGCTGCGCATGTCTACGCTGAAAAGCACAATCTTACCTTCATTGAGCCCTTTGACGATTTGAACGTTATCTTAGGGCAAGGAACGATTGGCGTCGAGATCCATCAAGACTTAGTGGCCAATGGTGACCAAGCGGATTACATCTTGCTACCCGTAGGAGGGGGTGGCTTAATCTCAGGAGTGAGTGCCTACGCCAAAGATGCCATGCCAACTTCCGCCATTATAGGAGTGGAACCAGATGGGGCAGCTTCCATGAAATTAGCGATCGAACAGGGAGGTCCGGTAGCACTAGAGAAAGTGGATAAGTTTTGCGATGGGACAGCGGTGGCTAAGGTGGGTGACTTAACCTACCACTACACAAAAGAATTTGTTGAAGATTTTATTACGGTTCCTGAAGGACTGGTCAGCCAGATGATATTAGATTTGTATACTAGGCAAGCGATAGTCGTCGAGCCCTCAGGTGCCTTAACGGTAGCTGCCTTAGATAAGATGGCTGATGAGATTCGAGGCAAGACCGTCGTCTGCTTAATATCAGGTGGGAATAATGACATTAACCGTATGGCGGAAATTGAAGAGCGTGCCATGGTCTACCGCGGCTTGCAAAAATATTTTATCGTCAAGTTCCCCCAACGTGCTGGTGCTTTGAAAGACTTCGTAACGGATGTGTTGAACAAGGATGATGATATTACCCGCTTTGAATATACGAAGCGGATTAATCGATCCCAAGCACCTGTCTTTATCGGCATCCAATTAGGTAAGCGCGAGAATTTAGAAAGCTTACTTCGCCGGATCGAAGCCTTTGATTCTAACTATATTAACGTCACGGAAAATCCGAGTCTGTATCAATTATTAGTGTAGTCGATGATGAATATTCGAGTGATTTATCAGAGAAAGATTTTGAGGAGGAAGAAAATGAAAGTAGTCAATTCGCCCCTAGCTCCCGATGCAGTAGGACCTTATTCTCAAGCAATCAAGACCAACGGACTGATATTTCTATCCGGTCAAATAGGGCTCGATAAAGAGACCGGCCAATTAGTTGACGGCTTAGAAAAGCAAACGCAACAAGCCTTCAAAAATATTAGCTACGTATTAGAGTCTGAAGACTTAACTTTAGCTAATATTGTCAAAGTCACGGTCTTACTGAGTGACATTCAACACTTCGATAAAGTGAACGAGATCTACGCACAACAGTTCAAAGCCCCTTATCCAGCTCGCTCGGCCTTTGCGGTCCGAGACTTGCCATTAGGTGCCTTGGTTGAAATTGAGGTGATTGCTGAAGTTGAGAAAGGTTAATGATGGCTGAATCAGTTGCCGACCCTAAGAAAAACAAAAAAACTTGCTTCTGTAGTTGAAGCAAGTTGAAGGGCAGAATATTTAACTAATTAGGATTAATTCCTAAGGCGATCCGGCCAATCCGACTGATGTTTTGAATATTCCAAGCAGGCTCCCATACGATATTGACCTTAACGGTATCGATGCCTTCAATGCTAGTTAACTTTTCAGTTAGCTCAATGGGCACTGTGTCGACGCAACTGCAAGCCATACCGGTAAAAGTTAAGGTGATCTCACAATGCTTGTTACTATCGACCTCCATCGCATAGATTAAGCCGAGGTTGTAGATGTCCAAGCCTATTTCTGGGTCGAAAATCGTTACAAGTTGATCAATAATCGCTTGCTTTAAGTCATCGGGAAAGTTGTTTGTTTGAATATCGTCTCTCATACTTATATTACCTCCGTTGTATTATTAGTTTTAGATGTGAATTCCAATTAAAATTAATCAATTATCAATTATTTTACCGGATATATGAAACTTGTCAAAGTGAAAATGAAAGAGTCAATCTTGAAAGGATGAACGACCATGTCGAATAAAAATCTAAAAAAACGTAGTAATGTGTATGACGGCCCTGTAAAGGCGCCTAACCGGGCAATGATGCGAGCGACAGGAATGGATGATGAGAGTTTTGAGAAGCCGATTATTGGTGTGATATCTACTTGGGCTGAGAATACGCCGTGTAACATTCACCTTCATGACTTAGGAATTATTGCTAAGGAAGGCGTTAGTGAAAGTGGTGGATGGCCCGTTCAATTCGGAACGATTACGGTAGCCGATGGAATTGCCATGGGAACGCAAGGAATGCGGTATTCCTTGCCCAGCCGGGATATCATTGCAGATTCAGTAGAGATAGCCATTGGCGGTCATAACTGTGACGCCTTTGTAGCCATTGGTGGCTGTGATAAGAATATGCCGGGTTGTGTCATTGCGATGGCTAACCTGGATATTCCGTCCATCTTCGTCTACGGAGGAACCATTGCCCCAGGTAAGTTAAACGGCAAAGACATTGACTTAGTATCTGTCTTTGAAGGTGTAGGTAAATGGAATAAAGGTGAGATTAGCGATGAACAATTAAAGAAAATTGAATGTAGTGCCTGTCCGGGCCCAGGTGCATGTGGTGGAATGTACACTGCCAATACCATGGCGTCAGCCATTGAGGCCCTTGGCTTAAGCTTACCAGGCTCTTCCTCCAACCCAGCCATTACCCAAGCCAAAGAAGATGATGTCCTCAAAGCAGGACGCGCAGTCCTTCAATTAATTGATAAAAATATCCGACCAAGCGATATTTTAACCCGCAAATCCTTTGAGAATGCCATTACCTTAACGATGGCCTTAGGAGGGTCAACCAATGCCATTTTGCATTTGTTAGCCATGGCCCATGCCGCCGATGTTGACTTAAAGATTGAAGACTTTAATACGATCCAAGCTAAAGTGCCGCATCTAGCAGACTTGAAGCCAAGTGGTCATTATGTCTTCCAAGATTTATATGAGGCGGGTGGAGTACCAGCGGTACTCAAGTATTTATACCAAAATGGTTACATTCATGGAGATTGCTTAACAGTAACTGGTAAGACCTTAGCTGAGAACTTAGAAGATGCTCCTGACTTAGTGGCTGGACAACAAGTTATTATGCCACTATCAAATCCTAAACGTGCCGATGGCCCGTTGATTGTCCTTAAAGGGAACTTAGCTCCTGAAGGTGCTGTTGTGAAGGTATCAGGATTGAAAGTTCGCCGCCATGAAGGACCAGCTAAAGTCTATAACACCGAGGAAGAAGCCATTGAAGCGACCTTACACCATGAGATTGTTGATAACGACGTGGTCATTGTTCGATATGTAGGACCTAAGGGTGGGCCAGGTATGCCAGAGATGCTGTCCTTATCCAGTATATTAATAGGTAAAGGATTGAAAGTCTGCTTAATTACTGACGGTCGCTTCTCAGGTGGATCTCACGGATTCGTAGTCGGACATGTGGCCCCAGAAGCACAAGACGGTGGACCAATCGCCCTTGTCCAAGACGGTGACACCATTATCATTGACCAAGATACCAAGGAATTAACGATGGTTGTATCTGAGGAAGAATTAGCCGAGCGTCGTGCTCAGCTCGTCTTACCACCACTTGAGACACGTGGTGCCTTAGGTAAATACGCCCATATTGTATCAAGTTCATCACGAGGAGCGATTACCGACTTCTATAAGCGTGAAGAGTGGAACAATTAAGGGTGAGATCCATCGAACAAAAATTATTAAAAAAGGAGGCGTTGATGTGTGGAACCGTACAAAAATGAGCACTCAAATCAAACAAAAACAATAAGAACTGGAGCAGACTTACTCATTCAAAGTTTAATGGACAACGATGTGGATGTAATATTTGGCTATCCAGGTGGCGCAGTCTTACCAATATTTGATTCACTCTATGAGATGAATCCTAGCTTTAAAAATTATCTCTGCCGCCACGAACAAGGCTTAATTCATGCTGCGGAAGGCTATGCCCGCGTTACGGGCAAGACGGGAGTGGTTCTTGCGACATCAGGACCAGGTATCACGAACCTACTTACAGGGATTGCTGACGCCATGTTAGACTCACTTCCCTTAGTCGTCATCGCTGGGCAAGTCTCCTCGGCAGTTATTGGAACGGATGCCTTCCAAGAAGCGGATGTTATCGGTCTAACAACCCCTATCTCAAAGCACAATTATCAAATAAAAAATGTCGCAGACATACCGCGCATAATGAATGAGGCCTTCCATATCGCTTCAAGTGGCCGTAAAGGGCCAGTGGTAATAGATATTCCCAAAAATATATCTGAAGCCTTAGTGGAGGGGGATTATTCAGGCGACTTCCACTTAGCAGGTTACCAGCCAACGACTCAACCGAATGCGGGGCAGATCGAAAGAGTGCTAGAAGCCTTAACCCAGGCTGAAAAGCCCGTCTTATTAGCTGGAGCGGGTGTGCACTTTGCCAAGGCCAATGAAGAATTATTAACTTTCCTCGACCGCTATCCCATGCCGGTTGTGAATACTTTGCAAGGCATTGGGGCCCTACCAGGCTCGCACAGACTATCACTCGGCATGGGAGGGATGCACGGTAGCTACGCCTCCAACCAAGCCATTATCAATGCTGATCTCTTAATTAATATCGGGTCCCGCTTCGATGACCGACTGACGGGCAAGTTGTCAGAGTTTTCACCCCATTCCAAAGTGGTGCATATTGACATCGACCCCGCTGAAATTGGCAAAAATATCAAAGTCGACATCCCCGTCGTCAGCGACGCTAAGTTGGCTCTAGAAGCTTTACTTGAAGCGGATGCCGTTCAGGTAGACTATAGCGATTGGATTGACCATTGCCTAGCCAAGAAGGAAGATAATCCTTTCTGGTACTACAATTACGACCAACTCATCTCACCCCAATGGTTCATTGAGAAAGTCTCGCAAAAGACTAATCACCAAGCCATTGTGATTACCGATGTAGGTCAGCACCAAATGTGGGCAGCACAATTTTACTGTCAAGATAAGCCATTAAGCTTTGTCAGTTCGGGCGGTTTAGGAACTATGGGGTTCGGCTTGCCAGCGGCAATAGGTGCTCAGATTGGTCGTCCAGATGATACGGTCGCACTCTTTGTAGGAGATGGTGGCTATCAGATGACCATTCAAGAACTGGCGACCATTAAGCAATACAATTTGCCGGTTAAGATTTTTATATTGAATAATGAGACCTTAGGCATGGTACGGCAGTGGCAAGAATTGCTTTACGACGAACATTATTCGGAGTCCTTATTCAATGACGGTAAGAATCCAGACTTCGTGAAGATTGCAGACGGTTACGGAATTAAGGGAATGCAGATCAGTCAAGAATCCATAGTTGATGAGGCTTTGGAAGAGGTCTTCGCTTATGACGGACCGGTTGTTGTTGAGGTCATGATACCGATGAAAGAAAAAGTATTCCCCATGGTACCAGCAGGTAAAGGGAACGGCGAGATGACTGGGGTGAAACCAATATGAGACACATTATCACAGCCACTGTGGAAGATGCTAGTGGGGTATTGAATCGCATCACTGGCTTACTCGCCAGACGTAGCTTTAACATCGAAAGTATTACGGTCGGCAAGACAACCAAAGAGGGGATCTCTAAGATGACCTTTGTCGTTGACTTGGACTCAGCTAATAGTGCTGAACAACTCATTAAGCAATTGAACAAGCAAATTCACGTTTTAAAAGTCAATGATATTACCCACCAAGATATTGTCGCCAGAGAATTAGCCTTAATAAAAGTCAAAACTAGCAAGACTTCTCGAGCAGAAATTCAAAGTCTGATTGAGCCATTCCGAACACGTATCTTAGATGTAGCCCGTAATTCGATTACGATTGAAGTGACTGGAGGACTTTCTAAGGTAGATGCCCTTATTAATTTAGTCAAGCCTTTCGGCATTATTGAAGTATCGCGAACAGGCTTAACTGCCTTTGTCCGAGATACAAGTAGTAAGTAATTTATTAAAAAAACACACAAAAAAAGGGAGCCTTTAACATGACAAAAGTACTTTACGATACAAATATTTCAACAGCCATTCTAGAAGATAAGACGATCGCCATCATCGGTTACGGATCGCAAGGACATGCCCATTCACAAAACTTACGAGACAGCGGGTTCAAAGTAGTAGTAGGTCTACGTGAAGGTAAGTCATTCGATGCCGCAAAAGAAGATGGGTTCGATGTGAAATCTGTCGCCGAAGCTACAAAAGAAGCGGATGTTATTATGGTTCTATTACCTGATGAACGACAGGCGGAAGTATACGATAATAGCATTAAAGACAACTTAGAAGCGGGCAACGCCTTAGTCTTCGCTCACGGATTCAATATTCACTACAACCAAATCGTTGCACCTGAAGATGTGGATGTGTTCTTAGTAGCACCCAAGGGACCGGGACACTTAGTACGTAGAACTTTCGAAGAAGGTGCTGGTGTACCAGCCTTAGTGGGAGTTCATCAAGATGCAACCGGCCATGCTAAGGAAATCGGCTTAGCTTACGCGGTAGGGGTTGGTGCAGGACGTGCTGGAATCTTAGAGACAACCTTCAAGGAAGAGACTGAGACGGACTTATTCGGTGAACAAGCCGTACTTTGTGGTGGGGTATCTCACTTAATTAAAGCTGGATTCGAAGTTTTAACAGAAGCTGGTTATCAACCAGAGTCTGCCTACTTTGAAGTGCTTCACGAATTGAAATTAATCGTAGACTTACTTTACGAAGGTGGCTTAGAGAACATGCGCTACTCCATATCAGATACAGCAGAATGGGGAGATTACGTAAGTGGTCCGCGTGTTGTCACATCGGACACTAAAGAAGCCATGAAGGGTATCCTAAAAGACATTCAAGACGGTGAATTCGCACGTAACTGGATCTTAGAGAACCAGACTAACCGTCCGAAGTTCAACGCGATCAAACGCCATGAGAAAGAACATCCAATTACAGCAGTAGGTAAAGAATTACGTGGCCTCATGCCATTTATTGGAGATTCATTAGTTGATTAATATTTCCAGATACACGTCGAAACTCGGTAATAGCTCAATGCTGTTACTGGGTTTTCTTGTATATAGAAACAAGACAAAGCGATGACTGAAAGGAGTCGAGGCAGATTGAAGAAGACAATATTACAATTAGAAGAGGTGACTTGGCGACGACAAGGCCAGTCAATACTCAAAGGCATTAATTGGCAAGTTCAGGAAGAAGAACACTGGGCAGTCCTTGGTTTGAACGGCTCGGGCAAGACATCGATATTGAATATTATTACAGGCTACTCCTATCCCACTTCCGGAGCTGTTAAAGTGCTGGATACAAAGTTTGGCGAGGCCAGCCTACCTAAGTTGCGTGAAGAGATTGGTTATGTAAGTTCAGCCTTGGACCGCTTTGGCTCTACATTTAACAAGCAACGTGTGAAGCATATTATCCTCAGTGGGAAATTCTCAACGGTTGGCTTGTATAACAAGCAAGATATTACTGAGTCAGACTGGTATTTGGTTCAGGCGATTCTTGAGGAATTGCGAATTGGTTATTTAAGTGAGCAAGCTTTCAGCACCTTATCCCAAGGAGAGAAGCGTCGCGTATTAATAGGCCGGGCATTAATGAACCGCCCGCGCCTGATGATTTTGGATGAGCCTTGCTCGGGTCTAGATATCCTAGCGCGAGAAGAGTTGTTACAGCAGATGAATTCAATTGTGAAGCAAGACTGCCACTTGATTTACGTCACCCACCATATCGAGGAAATCACCCCAGCTATTACGCACATTCTATTGATCCGAGATGGGGAAGTTGTCAGCAGTGGACCTAAAAATCAAGTCCTGACCGCTGAGAACCTAACGAATACCTTCAAGGTAAACGTCAAAGTCCGCTGGGAAAACGACCGCCCTTGGATAAGTGTGGTTCATTAAGGTCTGAAATACGATAGTCTGCCAACAAAGTCGATTCAATGGCAGAGAATTACCAAAGTACACTATCACCCCCGACTCATCGACCGCCCTTGAGCAGACCCGCTAATCCTAGTCCAATGTCCACTCAATCCATTATTTAAAATAAATTATTTTACAAGGTGTATGTGGACTTCGTGAGATATGATATGACTAATCTACGAGAAGAGGAGGGATACTTTGGTGACATTGAATGAAATTGCCCAAATGGCGGGGTTGCGAAGAGTACTGTGTCAAGGTACTTGAATCATGGTTCGGTGAGTGAGCAGACTAAGGCTAAGATTCAAAAAATCATTGATGAGACGGGCTAAGTGCCGAATCAATTTGCTCAAAGCTTGAAGTCACAGCAATCTAATATGATGGGTGTTGTGTTGCCACGATTTGACTCGCCTTCCTCCAACCAAGTACTCAAAGGGATCGATGAGTTGGCTTACCAAGAAGGTTATCAATTAGTATTAACCAACTCCAATTTAGACATACAGAGGCAAAAGGAAAATATTGCCCTATTAGAACGGCAAAAAGTCGGGGGCATTATTTTTATCGCGAGTTTGATGGACGAGACATTAAGGGAACAATTGCGACAAGTTAAGATTCCTCTCTTAGTTGTTGGTCAGGAAATTGAAGGGGTGCCTAGCTTGATTCACCAAGATTTCTAATAAATTTATGTCTTATTTATTGTAATTAAAGTAAATTAGTGAATTTATTAGCTAAGTCTAAAACATAAGATAGTAATCTTTCAAGTACATTATAATAGAAAGTAGAATATTCCAAGGTTTTAATTAGGCGATAATGATAAAAATTAAGGATAGATTAGAAAACGACTTGACAAGTGAGGAGGTTAACATTAATATAGCATTAGAATAATTATTAAAGGAGAGGAATCACATGCAAACAGCTAATTATGATTCAATCATAAATTTATTATTATTACGCGCGTTATTAGACAAGTTTGATTAGTCTTTTAAGGAGCTTAATTTCTTGCTCGTTTATAAGTTTAATCAAACTGATTAAATCATTTAAGCGGGTAATAATAAACTGTTATAGCATGATGAGAACTTTCATCAAACTATTGAACAACCCGACTTAGGTGAAAACACTGAGTCGGGTTTTTTGTATGGTTTGAAAAAATGTTGGTTGCTGAGTGACATGATCTAAGTAAGAAATTTAATATTTGAGAATAGGAAGGATGTTAATCAAATGGAGAATAAACACATAAAGTGGTCAGGTAATTTACAAGAAGAAGCAGTGACCTTATTAAAAAGTGGTGGAAAAACTATCGTCTGTCCTACAAAGGTAGGCTATATTATTGCAACAATGGATAGAGTGGGCTTGGAGAGGAAATTTTCTGCTAAAAATCGAAAACTAAACAAACCTGGTGTCGTTTTAGTAGGCTCATTAGAACAGTTAGATGAGCTAGCGGAAATGACTCCCGAAATAAAAAAGATTTATGAGAAGTGCTGGGAGGAAGACGTGTTATTAGGTTGTATACTTCCTTGGAAAGCTTCAGGCAAACAGTATATACCCGCCGATGGCTCCTCTGAGTTGATGTCAGATACACGCGGAACTAGTTGTTTCGTTATTAAATTCGGTGTACCTGGAGAACAAATCGCTGCTAAACTTTGGACAGATCAACAGTCACTATTATTCGCAAGTTCTGCCAATCCATCAGGAAAAGGTAATCGAGGTGTGGTAGCTGGTATTGGTGAACAAATAGAACATGAGGTAGATCTAATTATTGACGGAGATGACTACGTCAAATCTATTCAGCCAGATAAAACGGTAGACACACGTTATGAACAAGGAGTGATGATTTCTTTTGTCGATGCACACGGTCAACTCGTGCCTGAACAAGGTAATCAACGTTCTGTTGAACCAGCACCTGTCTTAATCCGTAAAGGGTTAGATTTAGAACGCATTATGTTTCATTTGTCAGAAGGTTATCATTCATGGAATTATCGCCACGGAGAGTATTATTGATCCAGTGACGCACTAGAGGAGGAAATAGGATGGTTAAGCAGATTCAATTTTTTGATACAACCTTGAGAGATGGCGAGCAGACACCAGGTGTAAATTTTAATACGAAAGAAAAAGTTCAGATAGCACTTCAATTAGAAAAATGGGGTATTGATGTTATAGAAGCTGGCTTTCCTATCTCAAGCCAGGGAGATTTTGAAGCTGTTCAAGAAATTGCAGCTCAGATAAAACATGCTACAGTTGGCGGCTTAGCAAGGTGTTCTATTGAAGACATTGATAGTGTTCGTGAGGCACTAAAAGAGGCAAATCATAAGCAGATTCATGTCTTTATTGCTACAAGTCCGATTCATCGTGAAAGTAAATTATCCATGACAAAAGCTGAAATTCTGGCGTCAGTTAAGAAACACATTACTTATGCCAAGCAATATTTTGATCAAGTTCAATTTTCACCGGAGGATGCTACTCGGACTGAATGGGATTTTCTTGTTGAAGTGATTGAAGTGGCAATTAAATGTGGCGCAACGATAATTAATATTCCGGATACGGTTGGTTATACAAACCCAACGGAATACGGTGCTTTATTTGCGTATTTGAAAGAGAATATATCGGCCTTTGATGAAGTTATTTTTTCCTCTCATTGTCATGATGATCTAGGAATGGCGACAGCCAATGCTCTTGCAGCGATCGAGCAAGGTGCACTAAGAGTTGAAGGAACAATTAATGGGATTGGTGAGCGTGCAGGAAACACCGCTTTAGAGGAAGTTGCAGTGGCCCTACATATTCGTCGTGATGCCTATCAAGCTGAAAATCAGATCAAACTGGATGAAACTAAGAATACAAGTGATCTTGTCAGTCGTTTATCTGGAATGCCTATTCCTCGCAATAAAGCGATTATTGGCGCTAATGCTTACGCACACGAATCCGGTATTCATCAAGATGGTGTATTAAAGAATCCTGAAACTTATGAAATTATTACCCCTCAACTTGTTGGGGTTTCAAGTAATGATCTGCCTTTAGGGAAGTTATCCGGAAGACATGCCTTTGTCGATCGTATGGTGAGTTTAGGCTACGATATGTCAGATAAAGTAGTGGTGAAAGAACTTTTTGTGAAGTTCAAAGAATTAGCAGATAAGAAGAAAAACATTTCGACAACTGATTTACATGCCCTTATTGCTGGCGCAACAATTGAAGACCAAGCAAATTATGAATTAGCGAGACTTCAAGTTCAATATATTGAAGAAGGGCTTCATGCTGCTACAGTTGCTGTTCGAGATCGCCAGCAGGATAATCGTATTCTGTTAGATACCGATACAGGAGCGGGAAGTGTTGATGCGATTTATAAAACCATCAATCGCATGCTGAAATTAAATATTATCTTGCATGAGTACCGGATTGATGCCATTACACAAGGACACGACTCACAAGCTCAAGTGCATGTGACGATTCAATTGCCTAATGGTTATCTATCTTACGGTACAGGGATTGATTTTGATGTACTAACTGCTTCTGCCAAAGCTTATTTACAAGCAATCAATTAGAAAGGACAGTGTTGTATGACTAAAAGAATCGTCGCCCTTGCAGGTGATGGGATTGGTCCAGAAATTATGACCAGTGCTTTAGAAATATTAGCCGTCGCCAGTAAGGGGAAGTTTGCTTACGAAGTGGTCTCTTTTCCTTTTGGCGGGGCTGCGATTGAGCAAGTTGGTATACCGTTACCGCAAGAGACTCTAATGGCTTGTCAACAAGCAGATGCTATTTTGTTAGGTGCGATCGGTGGGCCTCGGTGGGAAGGGGCTAAAGAAACACCAGAAAGTGGATTATTAGCTTTGAGACAAGCGCTTAAATTGTATGCAAATTTGAGGCCAACAAAAATGCAAACTTTTTTGGAAGAAAAGTCTCCATTAAAAGCAGACAAAGTGCGGGGAACAGATTTTGTGATTGTTCGCGAACTAATAGGTGGTTTATATTTTGGACAACCGAAATATTATGATTCAGATGAGGCCATTGATACGATGAATTATACAAGAAAACAAATTGAACAAATTGTTCGATTGGCTTTTGAATTGGCGCTCACTCGTCGTCAAAAATTGACCTCGGTCGATAAGGCGAACGTCTTAGCAAATAGTAAGTTATGGCGACAGATAGTACAGGAAGTTTCAGAAGAATACCCGTCTGTTGAAGTGGAACATATATATGTTGATGCAGCAGCAATGAAATTGATGATGGCTGCTCCCACTTTTGATGTCATTGTGACTGAGAATTTGTTCGGAGATATTCTAAGTGATCAAGCTTCTGTGATCACAGGTTCACTGGGGCTGCTTGCAAGTGCGAGTCTAAGTATTGATGGACCAGCTTTATACGAACCAATTCACGGTTCTGCTCCGGACATAGCTGGTTTAAATATTGCCAATCCGGTGTCGATGATCTTATCTGTGTGTATGATGTTAAGGCAGAGTTTTCAGCAAATAGCTTTAGCCGATCAAATTGAGACAGCTACTTATGAGACGATTGCGGCTACTGGTGGAACGAGAGATTTAGGTGGACAATTGATGACAAGTGAATTTAAGCAAGAGTTAATTAAACGATTGGAGTGAAAAACATGGGACAGACACTATTTGATAAAGTTTGGCAAGAACATGTTTTAGCTGGCGAGGAAGGAAATGCTCAGTTATTATACATAGATTTACATATGATTCACGAAGTAACCACACCGCAAGGTTTTGAAAGTTTACGTTCAGAAGGACGCCAGCTGAGGGCTCCTGAAAAAACTATCGCAACGATTGATCATAATGTGCCGACTAAGAATATCTTTACGATTAAGGATGCCATTTCAAGAAAACAAATTGAAGCATTACAAAGAAACTGTCGAGATTTCGGAGTTGAGTTAATGGATCACGGCAGTGAAGGTCAAGGAATCGTTCATATGATTGGACCGGAACAAGGGGCAACTCAACCTGGTAAAACCGTTGTTTGTGGTGATTCACATACAGCAACCCATGGGGCTTTTGGCGCCATTGCTTTTGGAATTGGCTCTTCAGAAGTTGAACACGTTTTTGCGACGCAGACAATTTGGCAAAGAAAACCTAAGATAATGGGGATTAAACTGACTGGTAAACTACAAGCGGGTGTTTATGCAAAAGATATTATGTTGTATCTTATTCATACGTATGGCACTGACTTTGCGACAGGTTATGCGATTGAATATTATGGCGAAGCAGTGAGTGACTTGTCAATGGAAGGACGCATGACATTGTGCAATATGGCGATTGAGTTTGGAGCAAAGTATGGCCTAGTAGCTCCAGACCAGAAAACCTTTGACTATCTTGAAGGCAAGCCAAGAGCTCCCAAAGATTTTAAACGGGCAGTGGCTTATTGGAAGACACTATATACAGACCCAGATGCTGACTTTGACTATGTATTAGAAGTATCTATCGATGATTTAGCACCTTATGTCACTTGGGGGACGACTCCTGCGATGGGGTTACCTTTTGGAGAGAAATTCCCGCAAGTGAGTGATCATAATGATCAACGTGCTTATGAGTACATGGATTTGAGACCTCAAATGGATGCGACGGACATCCCTATATCTTATATATTTTTAGGTTCGTGTACAAATTCTCGTCTGGAAGACTTGATTGAAGGGGCTAAATATATAAAAGGGCGCAAGGTTGCTCCTCATATTTCAGCTTGGGTAGTTCCAGGTAGTCGGCCGGTGAAACGTGCAGCCGAAGCAATGGGAATTGCTCAACAATATATAGACGCTGGATTTGAGTGGCGGGAACCAGGTTGTTCAGCTTGTATATCGATGAATGCGGATCGTGTACCGCCGGGAACGCACTGTGCCTCGACAACAAACCGAAATTTCGAAGGGCGACAAGGAAAAGGCTCACGCACTCACTTGTGCAGTCCCGCGATGGCCGTCCTAGCAGCAGTTAAGGGACACTTCTACGACACAAGACTCGATGACCAGGAGGTACCAGTCTTATGAGACCTTTTATAGTTCATAAAGGAACAACCGTGGCTTTAATGGAGGACAATATTAATACCGATCAAATCTTACCAAGTGCCTTTTTAAATCGGATTGAAAAAACGGGGTTCGGTGAATTTTTATTTGATAACTGGCGCTATCTACCAGGATCAGACTATCCAAGAAAAGTTAAAGCAGAATTTCCATTGAATCATCCCGATCGCCAAGGTGCGAGTATTTTAATAACTGGTGATAATTTTGCAGGAGGATCGTCTCGAGAACATGCAGTATGGGCTTTAGATGATTTTGGTTTTAGAGTAGTGATTGCCGGAAGTTTTAGCGATATCTTTTATATGAACAGCCTGAAAAATGGGATGTTAGCGATTAGTTTATCAGCAGAAGAACGTAAAGCACTAGCAAGATTAAAGGGCGACGAACAGATTAAGATCGATTTAGAAACACAAGAAATAGTGACACCGTATGCTAAGTATAAATTTTCAATTGAAGAAGAATGGCGCCGTAAATTATTAGGTGGAATTGACGATATTACTGAAACAATGGCCTATGAAGAACAAATTAAAGCGTATGAAAGTAAGTGGGACGAGTTTTATGCTTATGACGCTATCACATAGTTAATTGATCTAAATTGGACTGAACTTTTGCCGTCCTTATAGTGATCGATGATTTTTTATTAACGCCAACAACCGAACATGAACAAAAATATCTCATGGAGGTTTTTGAGTTAAGGAGTAGACATCGTTCTCTTATTCTTTCTTCTCAAATGGAGACTGGCGAATGGCATAAAAAGTTAGGAGGTGGTGCGATTGCGGATGCCATTCTTGATCGTGCTATTTCAAATTCATACCATATTTATATTTATGGAGATTCATTACGGATGAAAACTGGTACAGCGAATACCGACTAAGCTGGTACAAAAAATCGCGATTCACCTGGTACAGGGAATCGCGATTTTGTGGTTCTAGACGAACGCTATATGCAAGGAGACAGCAAATGATTCATCCTATCGAAAT